>Ga0183095_10168_pt2 | contig 106911 bp, 84 predicted proteins | sample BioMet4_FD_130346 | JGI IMG/M metagenome (GOLD analysis project Ga0183095, IMG submission 130346) | Microbial communities from bioreactor (seeded with sewage sludge) at LBNL, California, USA - Biofuel metagenome 4 (v2) (version 3) | ecosystem: Engineered > Bioreactor > Anaerobic > Unclassified ...
TGCATATAAGTTGTGCATACGTTGGTTGTATATTAAAAGTTTTGTCACCTCTAATATACTAATAATCAATGACATGTGCAACTTTTTAAACATAAAATATCTCAAATTTTAATTCCGCCAACGGGTAATATACTCAAAAATCATAACGAAATAAGGTTGTCTATTGAAGGACATACAGACAACACCGGTAAAAGTGCAGACAATCTTACTCTATCAGAAAATAGAGCAAGAGCAGTATATGATAAGTTAATTGAAATGGGTTGTAATAAAAATCAGATTTCTACAAAAGGATATGGAATGAATAAGCCGATTGACACTAATGAAACAGCAGAAGGCAGAGCTAAAAATCGAAGAGTAGAATTTGTGAGTATTAAATAATTTCTATACAGCCAGATTGATGTAAAATCTAATAAAAAAAGAGTAAATAACAAGGATTATTTATATATTTGCAATAGCAGAAGGGAAGCAATCCCTTAAGAATATCAATAATGAAAAAGTTATTACTAGCCATTGCATATATACTAATTATTTTTTCTATAGATACATTTGCACAGACAAACCCTTTCGCGCAGTTTGTGGGGAAACGATATGCAGAATATCATTACGCTCTTCGTGATACTATGCGTAAGCGTTATAAATCTGTGAATCAAGCATTCGTAGACTTATCTGCACGACAGATGAAAAGTCTTCCCGATAAATTTCATGACGGTCAATGGCAAATAGAAGCCGACTTTCTAGAAACTAACTTTAATTACGATTGGATGCACGGCAGTGAAACGTTATTTGTCAGCCGACTGAAGAACTTGCTTGCAAAAAGTAAAAAATATAAGAATAACATTTGGCAGATACGTATCTTAAGACGACTCTTCGATTACTATAAAGACTTCAATCTGATAGAAGCAGTATCTTGTGCTCGTCAACTAGAAAAAGAACTACCTAAGGTAACCATCGAAGAATACCCGGATGTTATAGATAATAAATACCATCTGGCAGAGATGTATTTGAAGTACCACGATTATCTGAGAGCAAATAAGTACTACAAAGAGGTCATCGAATCACCGGTATTTGATCCAAACCAAAGAATAACAATACTAGCTCTGAACGATATGGGAATTTTGTACCGTGAGTACTTTCGCGACCTGAACAAATCGGATAAATGGTTCAATGCCATCTTCTCTTTCGATAAGAAATACCATATCAATGAGATTCGTATGCATCGTTTTGCAACTGCTTATAGTGAACTGGGAAGAAATGAGTTTCTGCGCCACCAGTTTTCTAAAGCTGAACCTTTACTATTGAACGCAATACGTATTATGACAAAAGAGACGAATGACGATAACGACAATGACCATACCACCTACTACAATACTGCTTGTACATTGGCAGAATGTTATAGCGAGATGAAACAATATAATGACGCTTCCCTTTACCTTCACAAAGCTGACAGCTGTTTTAATTATATTAATCCTCCCGTTACAAGACAGGACTATTTCATTGCGAAGAGCAAATACTATGGTGGAATAAACAATCGTAAACTATCTAACTTATATTTAGATTCAGCTTTTGTTGCACGCAATAATTGGGATATGCGACACAACATGAATCTGTTCTACGAAATAGAACAGCATATAGGGAGTTCCGAATTACAACAAAAAAGTGCTGAGAGTCGATCAAACTATAATAAGTTTATCGCAACCTTCATACTATGTATTGCCATTGCAATTGTTCTAGTTCTTTATATTCTCTTATATATCCAAAAGCGGAATGCTTATCGCTCGTTGGTATTGAAGAATCAACAATGGGCTGAAGAGAACAAACCTTATATGATCATTTCATCATTGAAGAAGAAAAGCCAAACAGATACAAATGACAAAATCTATAGATTTGTTGAAGATTATATGATTAAAACGAAATGTTATTGCAATGCTGACCTTACACTAGAGCAATTAACAAAAGAATTGGGCGTTAATCGAACATATCTTTCAAATGCAATAAATAAGGAAAACGAAAACTTTACTACTTTCATCAATAATTATCGTATACGTTATGCTATACGTATCCTTTCCAAACAAAACGACAATAATATTGAAGAAGTTGCTCTAAAAGTAGGTTTTAATAACCGCAAGAGTTTTTACAATGCCTTCAAAACTTCTACAGGACTTTCACCTACTCAGTTCAAACGAAATATTCAGACGAAGATACTCTCATAAAAGTTAAAAAGAAGAATTTCTCCATCAAAACTTAATTATTGAATAAGTACCATTGTTAACAAGTTGTTCAAAAGAAATGAATGGTAAGATTGGTAATTTGCAAAAACAATTTTAACTTTGTAACATGTTTCAATTGGCACAACATATAGAGATACTACTTTTAGACAACGATTGCGTCATCGTTCCGAGATTAGGTGGGTTTGTAGCTCACTATTCTCCTGCGCAACTTGCAGAAGAAGAAAGTATGTATTATCCACCTTCTCGCAGCATCGGATTCAATCCACGTCTGAAAATTAATGATGGTGTACTCGCTGAGTCATACATGAATCACTACGGTATCAGCTATACAGAAGCAAATAAACGAATCGACCATGATGTTGACGACTTACTTTCACTTTTGCACGAGGATGGTAAAGTTGAATTGAACAATATAGGAATATTACTATATAACATCAAAGGGATTTATGAGTTTAAGCCCTTTGATAATAAACTTACATCACCTTCTTTATATGGTTTAGATGCCATACCTGTTAAAGAACTATCAACCATCTCATCGATTACGACAAAAACAGAAGATAAAAAGAAAGACATCATTCCTGTTTATGATGAAGATGAAGACAACCATTCTGCCTACACAATTCATTTAAACAGAACATTGGTTAGAACTGTAGCTGCAGTCGCAGCAGTTATTCTTTTGACATTTGTCTTTTCAACACCTATTAAGAACGTAGAATTCTCAAAAGATAATCAAGCTCAGTTAATCCCCGAAGAATTAATAAATAAGGTAAAGAGTGAATCGCTGCTTACGAATTTGATTGGTGAAGAAAAACCTTCATCAGCATGTGAGAAAACGACCAGCCCCTCACCCATTCACAAAGCAATCACTAACGACAAGCAGGCAGAAAAGCCAAAGCAGCGTGTTGACGTTATCAAAGACAGTCCTTACAAACTTATTGTTGCCAGTTCTATCTCCAAGAAAAGAGCTGACGAGTTCGTTAAGGAACTAAAAGGAGAAGGTTTCGATGATGCCGAAGTATTAACATCCGGTAAAATGGTTAGAGTGAGCATCGCATCGGCAGATACAGAGAATAAGGCGTATACATTAATGAATAAATTAGTGAAGACAACCGACTATAGCGGGATTTGGGTGATGAAACAAAAGCCTTCATCGTCCGACAACAATTGATTCTATGAAGAAAATCAGATGTCCTAAATGTGACCAGTTCATTACCTTCGATGAAACCAATTATGAAGAAGGTCAGTCACTCGTCTTTATCTGCGAACATTGCGGCAAGCAATTCAGTATAAAGATAATCAAGAAGAATAAAAAAAATATAGAAAAGTCGGCAGATACAACTCACGATAATGACTTTGGTCATATCACTGTTCTTGAGAATGTATTTGGTTTCCGACAGGAATTGAAACTCGTGATGGGCGACAATGTGATTGGCCGTCGTTGTGTAGGCACAGTCATTAACCAACCCATTGATACGAGTGATCGAAGTATGGACCGAATTCACTGCATCATCAATGTAAATCGTAATAAAAAAGGCGATCTGATTTATACATTGCGAGATGCCCCCAGTATTACAGGGACATTCCTGATGAACGAAATTCTGGAAGATAAAGACCGAGTAAAATTGGATGACGGTTCGGTGATAACTATTGGCGCCGCAACACTTATCCTGCATAAAGCAGAGAAATAAGAAAAGGGCATTTTGTAAATACATTATTATTGCTTACCTTTGCACCTCAAAAGTTTTCAATATGGGTAATTGGTTATATGATTTAATTTGGGGCTCCGGAGTAGCACATTCGATTCTTTTATTGGCTTTCGTCATAGCAGTTGGTATTCAACTGGGCAAAATTAAATTCAAAGGTATCTCTTTAGGCTCAACACTTATCCTCTTTGTTGGCATCATCTGCGGACATTTCGGTCTGCACATGGACGAACAGATACTGGATTTCTTAAGAGATTTCGGATTAATACTCTTTGTCTATGCCATAGGAATGCAAGTTGGTCCCGGCTTTTTCTCATCATTCAAAAAAGGGGGAGTCATACTTAACACGCTTTCTCTTGGTATCGTATTGTTAGGTTCTATTATTGCCATATCCATACATTACATTACAAATACAGATGTTCCCACAATGGTAGGCATCATGTCGGGTGCAGTTACCAATACACCTGGATTAGGTGCGGCACAACAAGCGCTGAAAGATGCAGGGCATCCCAGCAACACAATGGCGATGGGTTATGCTGTAGCTTATCCATTAGGTGTCATCGGCATAATCTTATCTATGATTCTAATCAAGTACGTCTTTAGAATACATTATGAGAATGAGAACAAAGATTTAGAAATTCAAGCTAGCGATATGTCACATGCAGCCACTCCATTATCGCTTGTAGTCATGAACCCCGCAATCTTTGGCAAATCGATTCAGCAACTATCTAATCTGATAGAACATCGTCATTTTGTAATTTCCAGAATTTGGAATAGTGTATCTAACGAGTACAATATTGCAACCCCAGATACGATCTTACACGAGAACGATAAAATATATGTCATACTCGATGCAAAAGATGAAGAAACAGTTACTACATTCATCGGAAAAGAGATACCGATGGAACGTCAACAATGGATAACAGCCAACAGCAAATTTATAAACAGACGGATTTTGGTAACAAAGCCGCAAGTGAATGGCAAGAGATTAGGAGAACTACAACTTCGTAAAACGTATGGTATCAATATTACCCGCGTAAACCGTTCCGGCTTCGATTTGATTGCATCACCAGGATTAATTCTGCAAATAGGTGACCGTGTCAACGTCGTAGGAACAGAGACATCCATCGCTAGTGTAGAGAAAGTACTGGGCAATTCAATGCGGAGATTGAATCAACCTAACCTGATAACCATTTTCATCGGAATTGCATTAGGAGTTTTGCTAGGAAGCATACCTATTGCAATACCTGGCATCCCCCAACCTTTTAAGTTAGGAATAGCAGGCGGACCGCTTATCATCGCCATTCTTATATCTCGGTTCGGTTATCATTATAAACTGATAACCTATACCACACAAAGTGCCAATCTGCTATTATGCGAATTAGGTATATCGATATTCTTGGCATGCGTAGGAATAAACGCAGGAAAGGGATTTGTAGAAACTATTGTTAACCAAGGAGGATTAGCATGGGTAGGATATGGTTTCATCATTACATTCGTACCTTTAATAGTTATGGGATTTATCGGAAGAAAATGCTTCAAAGTAAATTACTTCACTTTAATCGGAATGATTGCCGGTAGTACAACCGATCCACCTGCACTAGCATATGCCAACAGTACGACTGTAAATGATGCACCTTCTGTAGGATATGCAACAGTTTATCCATTGACAATGTTCTTCAGGGTACTGATGGCAGAGCTGCTTGTTCTACTCTTTACCTAAAATATTCGATAAAAGATTATTAAAATGTAGTAAAGATTTTGTCAATTTAAACAAAACCATTACCTTTGCACCCGCTATTACGAGATAATAGCATAATTCAAATCATTAATTTAAAATAAAAAATTATGGCAACAAGAATCAGATTGCAAAGAAACGGCCGCAAGGGATACGCTTTCTATTCAATCGTTATTGCAGACAGTAGAGCACCACGTGATGGTAAATTTATTGAAAAGTTGGGTACGTATAATCCTAATACAAATCCTGCTACAGTAGATTTGAATTTTGATTCAGCTCTTAATTGGGTACTGAAAGGTGCACAACCTACAGACACTGTACACAGTATCTTGAAACGCGAAGGCGTGTACATGAAGAAACATCTTCTAGGAGGCGTTAAGAAAGGTGCCTTTGGAGAAGCTGAAGTTGAAACTAAGTTCAATGCTTGGAAAGAAGAAAAACAGCACAGATTGAACGACGTAAAAGTAAAAGCTGAACAAGCTAAACGTGATGTTGAAAAGAACTTACTCGATGCAGAAAAGAAAGTCAATGAAGCTAAAGCTAAAGTTTTAGCAGAGAAGAAAGCTGCTGAAGCTAAAGTCAAGGCTGATGAAGAAGCTGCAAAAGCTAAAGCTCAAGAGGATGCTGCAGCTGCTATCAAGGCTGAAGAGCCTAAGGCAGAAGAAGTTCCTAAAGAAGAAGCTGTCGCTACAGAAACTGCAACTGAAGCTCCTAAGGCTGAAGAGACAAAAGCAGAAGAAGCTCCTAAAGCTGCTGAGGAAGCTTAATAATACTATAACGTATAGACAAAATTTAAAGCTGTTCCGTCAATTCGGGACAGCTTTTATTATATCTGAACCTCACCTCAAGATGAAGTCATAGTAATGTATTCATTTCGTTAGAACTTCACTTTCGAAAACCAAAAAATCATAACTATGTTCACAAATTTTCATAACTATGTTGTCATGAAATCATAACTATGTTGTCGCGAGATCATAACTATGAAAGTTCAACGACATAACTATGAAAATTTGAGAACATAGTTATGTTGTTTTCACTCTCTACTGAATACTGAAAAATAGCTTAATCATTCGGATTTAATGGCGCAGGAGATCCGTACGAATTATCATCATCCCTACTTGGCATACAGAAAAGGACAACCAGAATAATCTCGCCAACAGCAGGAATAAGACCGAGAAGAATCAGCCAACCACTCTTTTTGATGTCGTGCAAACGACGAACACTAACGCCAAGACCAGGAAGAAGTATTGCCAAAGAATATAGGCCATACAAGAAAGAGAAAAAAGACCCAACTTTCAAAATAAGGTAATATAATACTAAGCCGATAATCGCATTAATCAGCACGAAGTTCCAGAACTCTCTGCGTTTTGCTCTTCCTGAAAAATCAATGTAATGTTTAAGTACTCGCGTGTACCAATCGAAACTAAACAATGTATTCATAATTATTAAAATTAAAAAGTTGTATAATCAAATAGCTAATTATTTATTCCTTTCATCGAAAGGCGAATGCGATTGCGCTGCAAATCGATTTCCAGAACTTTAACGGTCACATGCTGATGCACGGATACCACATCCAGAGGATTCGATACGAAGTGATCGGCCAATTGTGAGCGATGTACCAATCCATTCACCTTAATGCCGATGTCGACAAAAGCGCCGAAGTCGGTGACATTCGTCACAATACCCGGCAATATCATCCCCTCACGCAAATCTTCTAATGTGTGGACAGTCGAATCAAAATGGAAAGATTGCAGATTCTCACGAGGGTCAAGACCCGGCTTATCCAGTTCTTTAAGAATATCGTTCAGTGTAGGCAAGCCAACTTCGGCAGTCGTGTATTTATGAACATCGATTTTCTTTCTCGCTTCCTTATCTGCCATCAGTTGAATGACGGTGTAGTTCAAATCTTTTGCCATCTGTTCGACGATATGATAACTTTCCGGATGCACGGCCGACCCGTCTAACGGATTAGAAGCATGTGGTATTCGCAAAAAACCGGCACATTGTTCGAAAGCTTTCGCTCCCATCCTAGGAACGTCGAGTAAGTCTTTACGTGAGTTGAATGTACCATGTTCCGAACGGTAATCGACGATGTTATGCGCTAATTGCGGGCCCAAGCCCGACACATACGAAAGCAAATGGCTGCTGGCGGTATTGAGATTAACGCCTACCAGATTGACACAATACTCGACAGTGCGGTCGAGTGAATGCTTTAACAATGCCTGGTCGACATCGTGTTGATACTGTCCTACACCGATCGACTTAGGGTCAATCTTGACCAACTCTGCCAACGGGTCCATCAAACGACGGGCAATAGAGACAGCCCCTCGAACCGTTACGTCTTCATTCGGAAATTCATCACGAGCTACCTTCGAGGCGGAGTAAATAGATGCTCCTTGCTCACTGACGACAAATACCTGGACAGGATGCTCAAACGGTATGCTCTCGATGAATCCTTCCGTTTCACGACTAGCAGTTCCATTGCCGATGGCAATAGCTTCTATCTTATATTTATCCACCAAATCGGTGATAATTTCCATGGCTTGTGCAGGATGTCTGACAGGAGGATGAGGAAAAATTACATCATGGTGCAGGAGATTACCGTGATTATCTAGGCAAACGACTTTGCAACCTGTGCGGAAACCTGGGTCGATGCCCATAGTACGCTTCATCCCCAACGGTGGAGACATGAGCAATTGTTTCATGTTTTCCACAAAAACACGAATAGCTTCCTCGTCGGCCTTCAGTTTGCTTTGAGCAGCGAACTCTGTTTCTATGGCAGGTTTCAGCAGACGTTTATATCCATCCTTCAAGGCATCATCCACCAAATGTGAGCATTCATTGTCGCCATGAACAAAGAGACGAGAGAGTCGGTTCACCGTATCATCATTGTCTGGACTGATATCTACCTTCAGAAAGCCCTCGTCTTCTCCCCTTCTCACCGCCAACAAACGATGAGAGGAACATCGGCGCAAAGAATCTTTGAAATCGAAATAATCCATGTAGTTCTCGGCTTCCTCTTCTTTTCCCTTGATAACCTTTGCTGTTATCACAGCTTGATGAGCAAACTGACGGCGGACAATATCTCTGGCGCGTTCGTCCTCGTTGATACGCTCCGCGATAATATCGCAGGCACCCTGAAGAGCATCTTCGACAGACTTAACGTCGTCAGTGAGATAACGACGGGCATAAGCGGCAACATTATCCGTTTGTTGCTTCCAAATCAAATCGGCCAATGGTTCAAGTCCCTTCTGTTTAGCAGCCTCGGCTCTTGTCTTACGTTTAGGTTTATAAGGCAGATAAATGTCTTCCAGTACATGCTCATCCCATGTATCATTTATTCTTCGCTGAAGTTCATCAGTCATCTTTCCCAGCTCCGTAATGGTCTTGATAATATAAGATTTCCGTCGGGAGAGTTCATTGAGCTTATCGTTCAAGTCGTTTATCTTCTCCAATGTCACTTCATCCATTCCACCTGTCGCCTCTTTCCGATAACGACTAATAAAAGGTATCGTTGCCCCATTCTCTAAAAGTATAACAGCATGTTCTACTTCCTTCTCGGGCAAGTTTAGCGTAGCAGCAATAATCTTATAAAATTCTTCCATGATCCACGATATTAGTCTAATGCAAAAATAGCGATTTATTTCATAAAAAAAGCATGGCAAGAGGTTTTCTTACCATGCTCAAAGTATATTGAAAATAATATCTCTTACTTCTTGGAAATAGCGTAACGCTTGTTTAATCCGGCAACAACAGCATCCGTAATGTTCATCGATTTGTCTGCATACAACAGGTTATCAAATCCCGTATTGCTGATAATCAAATTGAAATGATATTTCTTGTTAAAATCTTTGAGGAAAACGTTGATAGAATCTCTTAATTGCAAACTGTTCTTTTGGTTTTCAGAAGCCAGTTCACTTTGCAACTTATTTTGTAAAGTCTGAAGATCCTGCTCCATCTTCATCAGACGGTTATACTCTTGCTGTGCTCTGTCTTGAGAAAGGAAAGCATTATTCTCATACTTCTTCTGGAAATCAGCTTTGTCTTTTGCCAATTCATTAGCCTTCTGATTGAGGACCAAACGACTATTCTCTTCTTTCTTCACCATGGCTTCATTTACATCTTTGCAGAAATTGTATTTTGTAAGTAAAGTATCAATTTCAACATACGCAATCTTTAATGAACCTGCAGGGATAGCTTTGGTGTCAACAACTGCCGAACTATCAGACTTCTTATTACATTGCGAAAATAATACAACGATTGCAACAGCTGCAATAACGCTGACCAGTTTGTTCACTCTCTTCATAACTTTAAAATATTCTTTAATTAATTATTTATTATTTCAACCTCAAACACTGCATCTGTCAATACTTATCAAGTGTATAATAGAGAACCCTTATCATAGAATATCAATGATACGTGCTCTAAAACCCTTAAATAATAACAAATAGCAACTATTAACAAAGTTAGCGACAATATTCTCAGCAAATCTACTAATTTTGTGATGCAAATATAGGCTTTTGTGATGATTAATTCATCTTTTTTGATTATAAAAAAAAGGCAGTAAAGTATTTTTAGCTGTCAGATTAAACTTATTTAGCACAACTAGTCTATATAAAAGACTCTTTAAATATACAATTATGGAAGAAAAAGATTTAAAACCAGCTGGTATATTCCAATATTTCCATGAAATATGCCAAGTTCCGCGTCCATCAAAACACGAAGAACAAATCGGAGCTTTCTTAAAAGCTTTCGGTGAAAAGCATCATTTGGAGACAAAGATGGATGAAGCAGGTAATGTCGTCATCAAGAAACCGGCATCTCCCGGTAAAGAAAAACTGAAAACTGTGATTCTGCAAGGCCACATGGATATGGTATGCGAGAAAAATAGCGATGTTAAACATGATTTTATGAAAGACCCTATACAGACTGAGGTCGACGGAGACTGGCTGAAGGCTAAGGGGACAACGCTCGGTGCTGATGATGGTATCGGCGTAGCAACAGGTTTAGCAATCTTAGCTGATGAGAGCATTGAACATGGTCCTATTGAATGTGTCTTCACTGTCGACGAAGAAACTCAGCTGACCGGTGCGACTGCCATGAAAGAAGGATTTATGGATGGAGATATTCTTATCAATCTTGACTCGGAAGACGACGGACAATTATTTATCGGCTGTGCAGGTGGCATCAATACTGTTGGTGAACTTACCTACAAAGAAGTTGATGTACCTAAGGGATATTATTTCTTCAAAGTGGCTGTTTCCGGTTTAGTTGGCGGACATTCAGGTGATGATATCAATAAAGACCGGGCATGTGCCAATAAGGTGCTGAACCGTTTCTTGTATAAGGAGGCTAAGAAATTTGATTTATATCTTTGTGCTATCGACGGCGGCAACCTACATAATGCTATTGCCCGTGAGGCATGGGCAATATGTGCCGTACCGGAAAAAGAGAAACACGAAGTACGTTCGGATCTGAATGTATTTATCGCTGACATCGAAGGTGAATACAATGTTACAGAGCCAAACTTCAAAATGACGCTCGAAACGGTTGATGCCAAAGATAAGGCCTTTGATAAAGATACTACCGACCGATTATTGAAGCTCATCTATGCTATGCCTCACGGCGTTTTCGCTATGAGCCAAGACATTCCCGGTTTAGTAGAGACCTCTACTAACCTGGCATCTGTCAAGATGAAAGAGAATTGCACTATCCGCATCGAAACGAGTCAGCGCAGTTCTATCCTATCTGCTCGTAACAATATAGCCAACATGGTGGAAGCTGTTATGCTGCTTGGCAAGGCAAAGGTAGTACATAACGACGGCTATCCCGGTTGGAAACCCAATACACATTCGGAGATATTGAATGTTACAGTAGAATCGTATAAGAGACTCTTCAAGGCTGATCCTATCGTTCGTAGTATTCATGCCGGACTGGAGTGCGGACTCTTCCTCGAGAAATATCCGAAGTTGGATATGATTTCCTTCGGTCCTCAACTCGTTGGAGTGCATTCTCCTGATGAGAAACTGCTTATTCCTACAGTTGATAAGTTCTGGAAATTATTGCTGGATGTATTGAAAAATATTCCGGAGAAATAAACAATAAAGTCCGGGACTATCGATAGTTCCGGACTTTATTCAATATCTATTCTCATGAAAATAAACTTTATCTATCTCTTTGTCTTTCTTATTTTATTTCGCATATCCTTAAAAGCAAATGTTCTCCGTACCGATACCATCACATTACTTGAATGGAATGTAGAAAACTTATTCGATTGCCGCCACGACACACTGAAAAATGACATTGAATTTCTTCCAACAAGCATCAGACATTGGACTTATTATCGGTATAGACATAAATTAGATCAGATTGCTAAAACTATCATCGCCGCGGGAGAATGGAACCCTCCTACGTTAGTGGCTTTATGTGAAGTCGAAAACGACAGCGTACTCGTTGCGTTGACACGTTACTCTGCTTTAGCTGAACAAGGTTATCGATATGTAATGACTCATTCACCCGATCAACGCGGCATTAATGTAGCACTGCTTTATCAGCGGGATCATTTCAAACTGATTGAATCTAAATCTATAAAGATAGAACCATTCAATCATTACAAACCTACAAGAGATATCTTGCATGTCACAGGTCTGGTAACTCTAAAAGATACACTTGACATTTTTATCGTCCATGCTCCTTCCAGAGCTGGGGGAGTTCTCGAAACACAACCGTATCGAATGAAATGTATGGAAATACTAAAAGGACATGTTGATAGTGTGATGCTAAACCGACAAAAGCCAAATGTTATCGTCACCGGCGACTTCAACGACTTTCCTGATAGTCCTTCTATTCGCAAGATACTGCAAGTAAAGATACCTGGTCCTGATAATAGCGATATGACATTGTACCATCTGCTGGCTCAAAAGGTGAAAAAGGACAAGACAGGCACTTACAAATATAAAGGAGAGTGGAACTTACTGGATCATTTAATAGTAAACAGTAATCTGATCGACCCGAAGAATAGCATTTATACAAATGAACAAATGACTGAAATCATCCGATTGCCTTTCCTTATGACAGACGATACGACTTACAACGGCTATAGGCCATTGCGAACTTATTACGGCATGAAGTATGAAGGAGGATATAGTGACCACCTTCCTCTTCGTCTAAAACTGATTATTCAGAATTAAGTAAGGATATTAATCTAACTTGAGAACAGCCAAGAAAGCTTTTTGCGGAACCTGAACATTGCCGATTTGTTTCATCCGCTTCTTCCCTCGCTTCTGTTTCTCCAGTAATTTACGCTTACGACTGACATCACCGCCATAACATTTTGCGGTAACATCCTTACGTACTTCCTTAACCGTTTCGCGAGCAATAATCTTTGCTCCGATAGCGGCCTGAATAGCTATATCAAATTGCTGACGAGGAATAAGGTCTTTCAACTTCTCACACATCCTACGACCTAAAGCGTAGGCGTTGTCGACATGTGTTAAAGAAGAAAGTGCATCAACAGGTTCTCCATTTAATAAAATATCTAATTTGACAAGTTTTGAAGGACGATAACCATCTGGTTGATAATCAAAAGAAGCATACCCCTTAGAGATACTCTTCAGCTTATCGTAAAAGTCGATCACAATCTCACCGAGCGGCAAACTATAATGCAGTTCCACACGATTGCCACTGATATATTCTTGTTTGAGCAACTCACCGCGTTTGCCCAGACACAATGTCATAATAGGGCCGATAAAGTCGGTTGTAGTAATGATAGAAGCTTTTATATAAGGTTCTTCTATATGCTCAATAAAGGTCGGGTCAGGCATACCGGCAGGATTATGTACTTCCGTCATGACACCTTGCTTATCATATATCAAGTAGGAAACATTAGGAACAGTCGTTATCACATCCATATTGAACTCACGATCGAGTCGTTCCTGCACAATTTCCATGTGAAGAAGTCCTAGGAAACCGCAACGGAATCCAAAACCTAATGCGACAGATGATTCAGGTTGAAATGTTAGAGAAGCATCATTCAACTGTAATTTCTCCAGTGAAGCACGAAGATTCTCAAAATCTTCAGGTTCTATCGGGTAAACACCGGCAAACACCATCGGCTTCACTTCCTCGAAACCTTTGATAGCTTCCTTGCAAGGAACATCAACATGCGTTATTGTATCGCCGACTTTAACTTCAGTAGAGTTCTTAATGCCAGAGATAATATATCCTACTTCACCGGTCCGCAGTTCTTTTTTAGGAACTAAGTCCATCCGCAAGACACCAATCTCATCGGCTACATACTCGCAATCGGTATTAAAGAACTTGACCTCATCCTGAGAACGTAATACACCGTTCTCTATTTTGAAGTAAGCAATAATACCTCTGAAAGGATTAAATACCGAATCAAATATCAATGCTTGTAGAGGAGCAGTATCATCTCCTACCGGATGCGGTACACGCTCAACAATAGCATTCAGTATTTGTTCGACACCCATCCCGGTACGAGCAGAAGCTCTGATAATCTCCTCGCGTTTGCAACCCAGTAAGTCTATAATCTCATCTTCTACCATATCTGGATTGGCACTATCCATATCACATTTGTTGATTACCGGAATAATCTCCAAATCGTGTTCGATAGCCATATAAAGATTCGATATGGTCTGTGCTTGTACACCTTGCGATGCGTCAACAACCAATAATGCACCTTCACAAGCTGCTATTGAACGAGATACTTCATAAGAAAAGTCGACATGCCCCGGAGTATCAATCAGATTAAGAATAAACTTCTCTCCTTTGTACATATACTCCATCTGGATGGCATGACTCTTTATCGTAATACCACGTTCACGTTCCAAATCCATATCATCCAGCATTTGACCTTCAGTAATCTCTATGGTATGTGTAAATTCCAAAAGACGATCAGCCAATGTAGATTTGCCATGATCAATATGAGCAATAATACAAAAGTTACGAATATTCTTCATTAGTTATACTTCTCCTTTTTCCGTTCGCAAAGTTAGCACGTTTATCGTCGTAAACCAAAAAACAAAGTAAAAATAACATGTATGATACATCGAACATCGAATAAGAAAACTTATTCCACAAGATGAGGTGGAGCTAATGGCGGAGAGACTTTCATCGTCGATATCATATTCAATAGTTCAGGAGTAACCTTCTTATCAATATTCTCATCGAAATTCACATCTTTCATTAAAAAGGTATTATAATTAAAAGTCTCATGAGCAAAATTTAATATCCTCTCGACGATCAACTGGCGAGAACAAGCATTATAATAACGACGATTATCCATCATGCAACTAATAATCTCAGGACGCCAAATTCCTTTCCCATATCCATTGCCCCCTTCATAAGTACCTTCCTTAGGGAACTGACTGGAACCTATCATGTGACTCCAATATAATGTTGTACTAGTTGATGAAATATCTGCCGTAACATTAAGACCCATCGGTACAGGCCAAGAATGAGTAGAAATGACTGTTTTCGTATAAGTTTTATTGGCATCATAATATTCATCAGCCAATCTGCCAAAAGCATGTCCACCACCCTCATGAATTAACGTGTTACGCCAATCACCATGAGAATAGCCGATAGAAGCATTTCCGCCCCAATATAAAGAGCCTTTAGTTAAAGGACACATTGCAAAACATTTACCATCAGACCATGACCATGTCATGCCACCATAACGATGGTCATTAATCAATAAGAATGTCGTGACTTGCTGTATTGTCGCCTTGCCTTGTACAATATCGGGACAATAATTCTTCACGAAGTTAAAGATAGTATCTCCACTTGCTTTCATATTACCATAATCACCATCATCTCGTTTTGCTGCATTCCCCCAACCGCTATGAAAGTAAGAATCATGATAATGCTTAGTACCCAAACTGTCGACTCCTGAATCTGCTGATTCAGCGGCAATGATATAAACATTAAAGTACTCTTTATATGTCTTGAAAGGTTCCACATTAAAAAGAAAGTCCATTGCCTCTTTCGCTTTCTGTTCATATAATCCTCCATAATTTAAATCATCTCTAGTAAAACCGTCGCCGACAACTACCAAGACAGGAGCATGCTCTTTCGAACTTTTCAGATATTCGATTACATCACCCATACGATAAGTAGGTTCCACTTTCGAAGTACCATCGGTGTATGTAACTTTATCAAGCCACGGAGAAACAGTAATACTGTTGACGAGAACTTCCTTCTTCCCAATCACAGATAGATTGATAGAACAATTAGTACCGCTATCTAAGCTTTTTTTAAATGAGACAGGAAAAGTAGAGCCATCATTGAAACGAAGTGTCAGGAAAGAATCGTTATCGATATTCTGATCAGGGATGATACATGAATAAGTCTTATCATAACCCGATGTAGAAGTCGGCAACAAAGCCATACTAATAGGCACAGTGTTGCCATAATGAAAGGATAAGCCCGTATTAAGATTGATAGAAGTATTATTCACGGCAGTCAGATTAATATAGGAAAGAATATCCCCAACTCCCTTGCCATATTTCACATTGATAGTCATTAACGTACAGAGATGCGACATTTTAAGCTCAATAGGCGAATTCTGTTTTGTAGTTGTCGTCTTCGTATAAAGAAAATCAGCTGATTTCATCTTTGCAATGCTCGACTGATCTTCAGGACAAGTAAAAAGATGTTTAGAAAAGTCGCCGACAGTAGAATTATATGGAGCGTAAGCATATATATTACAAGCTAAGCCTTCCTGCCCTTTTGGCCAAGAACTAACGCCTTCCGTACTCCAAGAAGCTCCGTTATAAGTGTAGCATTTATTAAATGCTATATCTGTGAGTTGGTTTGGTGTAGAATTATAAGTAACGATATAAACGCCCATGGCATCTCCATTTGAGAAAGTAGATTTGCTATCGGACTGAGAGTAGTTCGAAATAACAGGATTAATATAGAATAGACTTTCTTCCGGACCATCATTCTTGCTACATCCCACAAGAAAGAATATAAAGAAAATAACCGTATATAGAGAAATATTTTTCATCATCTGAAAGTAATTTAGCAGTTTCATTAAATGGCCGGAATCTTTATTGAAATTTCATATTCCTTACCAGACTCTAAGACCAATGACTTGCCCAATGAGTAAGTGAGACGATATGTTTTAGAATCAGTAGTATTAAGATAGTAAACAGTTATCAAGTCCTTTCCTCCCGCAATAGTCTGTGGCATCACAATACATTCTGCCTTCTTATCAGAAGCAGAATAATAAGCATAAACAGTAGTAGCAGATGTTGAAGGAGTTACATCGCCGGAAGCAAAATTAACCTTACCATTAAGAACAACATTATTGAGGACAACAGGACGATCATTAATCAGTGACACACCAGATGGCAAATCGAATAGTATATTAATCTTGGATAACTTATGCTTTAATACAATAGGAATACCAATGCTATAATCATCGAAATCGATTTTAGAAGCAGTGCCATATAGAAAATCACAATAACGCAGATTAGCAAGTGGCGTCTGATTAGCTTTCATATCTAACTGATAAGATGTGACATCAGAACTAGATTCCATTGAATAATAAGGATAATAAGCGATAACATCAGATACGGTAACACCATCCTTCCAATAATTCTTATCACCAGCAGTCCACTTACCCAAAGAGTCGTAGTAATAGTGCCCATTATTAATCCAATTCCCCACTAGAGAAGAAAGAGTGGACGGTTTACTAGCATCACTGCGAGGAATCATAAAAATGCCGATGCCATCATAAGCTATAAAGCCGTTTTCCATCGTAGAACGAGAAGAAACAGATGCATCAAATAATATCTCGTGAGATTTATAGTCAACATCCTCTGTCGTTTGCTGACAAGAGATGAATAGTAGTAAAGCAGTAATAATAAAAATAATCTTATGTTTCATATAATTCCATTTATTCTATTTGTAGAGGAAAGGAATCAACTCCCCATTTCATATTTGCCTTAGGTCCCATTGTTAATGTTAGTATTCCTCCGGAAGCACAATCAGCATGTCTAAACCAAAATTGATTCAGCGGCTTTCCATTAATAGTAGCCGATTGAATGTATTTATTATCATCGGACGCCCCATTAGCGATAATCTCGAATGTCTTCCCATCTCCCATGTCGATTCTGATATCATTGAACACAGGACTTCCTATGTTATAGACAGGCAAGCCAGGAGTAACGGGATAGAATCCCATCATGCTGAATACGACGAATGCCGACATACCGCCACCATCCTCGTCGCCCGGTTCTCCCATCAAATCGTTCCTAAACCATTCTTTCAGTAATGTACGTATCAACTTCTGTGTTTTCCAAGGTTTTCCTCCATAGTTATATAGATAAGGAATATGAAGACAAGGTTCGTTGCCCATAGAATATAATCCGACATTCGCAGTATGGTCGGGCATGACAGCATAGAATTGCCATTTTGACATTCCAAGAGGAGTATCGAAAAGTGAATCAAGTGCCATCGTAAAAGATTCCTTACCACCCATCAGCGATATCAAATCATTAATGCCATGTTGTACATCCCAACGGTGGATATAGCCGTTATTCTCACAAAAGTATTGCCGCCCCGTATACTTATAGTCTACGTCCTTTATAAAATTACCATCCTTATCTTTCGGATGGAAGAAACGAGTGGCAGGATTAAAGAGTTTCCGATAATTGTAGGAACACAACAGATAATGTTTAGCATCTTCCTTCTTGCCAAGTTCTTGAGCAATTTGCGATAGGCACCATTCATCGTAAGAAGTGCCTAATGTGACAGCCACAGGCTGGCGTTTTTCCCATGATGATACATTAGGAAGTGTTTCTTTCTCATCGGGAAGCAATGCCGGAATATAGCCGCGTGTCTTATAAAAACTGTCTATCCACCCTGCACGTTCGTGCGACCACGGGATGAGAGTCTTCTCCTCTATTGTTTTCTTAGATGCCAAGAAGGCATCAGATAAATTGAATCCCTTCAAGCCCTTGCGATAAGCATCTAACATACTTGCAACAGCATGATTACAATTCATCAGCCACGACGGGCCAGTCACACGAGGAAATGTTGGCATCCAACCGGTTCCCATCTGTTTAGCCATCAGGAGATATGAATTCAATATATTATTCTCAGCGGCTTTATCAATCAATATGCGGAGAGGATGAGCAGCGCGGTATGTATCCCATATCCAATCATCGGAATAAAAAGGACGGCCTTCGTCCTTATGTACCTTCTTATCGAAACCACTATAATAAAATCCATCCTCGCTCATACAAACGGGACGTTCATAACAACGATAAAGGGAGGTATAAAATACGACCCTATCGTTATAACTGCCACCACTTATACTAATCTTGCCGAGGGCCTCATTCCATATTTGTCGTCCGCTATCGGCAATAGCATTTACATCATAACCTATTATTTCACGTTTTAAGTTCTTCTTAGCCTGGTCTGCGCTGATGAAAGAGATGCCATACCTCACATGCACAGTACGAACATCGTCGGCAAACGACATAGCAAGAGCAGCATCATGGCCCTCTATGGAAGTCGAATTATCATTTATCTCACCGAACAATAATGTACCCGTACGAACAGGATGTTGATCTGTCTCAAGATAAAGATATACCTTCGTACTATCATCCACATACTGATAACCACTTATGGCACCATTTTCAGCTGTCAAATAACCATCCTCACTGTTTACAACCAGATAAGGAGAGCCTGTCTTTGAATAATTGAAAGAATATATGGCACTCTGATGAGAAGGAGCAAAATCAACATCTACCCCCATATCATCCAAATAAGTCTGATACCTATATGGAGTGATCTTCTCATTATCATAATTATATCTTATGACAGGCAACAATTCTCCTTCCCCTTGGAAAGGACTGATGCTAAAAGCGAAACTACCGCGATGATTCGTAAGAATCACGGGCAGTCCATTCAGCTTATCATCAGTAAAACTTTCCCGCATCGGATAAACACGCAGCAAACTATTCGGCAGAGATATAGTCGGATAAGTCGGAACGAGTAAATGACTGATGTTACCCATATAAGGATTAACATAGTCGACCCATTCGTTCGTCGCCTTTTGGGAATAGCCCCATGAAGCGAAAACGGGCAAGGAAAGTATAAGGAGAATGCTTAAGAACTTCTTCATATCACTTATACCTTGTTATATTCATTGCATAACAAGTACTCAATCGGTGCATCCTCTGTAATCTCCGGGTACCGAGGCAACGGCTCGAGGAAACGATTATCGTGCGCATCGTCATTGACGGTAGAAACTTCACCTATCATACTCGGGCCATTTTCTGACCAGAATTCATGGTAGATATACGGAACGAAACTGATACTCTGACCAGGAGTTAAACGAATGACACTACCAGCCTTAACCTTCGTCGTAACACCATCAATCTGAATACAACAATCCTCATTACTCGGCTGTTCGTTTTTATCAGCCTTCCATATCTTGATGCACAGCACACCACCCCCACGGTTAATGATATCTTCCATCTTAGTCCAATGAAAATGCGTAGGAGTAATCTGCCCTTCACGAACAAACATTATCTTCTCACAATAAGGTTTCTTATCAAGTTTCAGATTACCGTTTCTGATAGTTACCAATGTCAGCCCCTCATGCAGGAAGTTACCTTTGCCAAAGTCGGTAACATCCCAGCCCAACTCGTTACGGCGGATTTCGTCACACTCCTCCCCTTTCTCTTTCCATTCATTGGGAGTCCACTGCGCCCAATCGGGCAAATAAAAATGATTAGCACTCAAGAAAGACTTTGCTTCCTTAATGTATTGATTAATCTCACTTCTTTTCATGATATAGAATTTAATTGTTCCTATGTGAATTAATATAAAGATAAATTTCCTTTAATGTGGGAGCACCGCCTGTTGAAGTCGTAGATTTCAAATTAAAGTAAGCGGCCGTGTTTGCGATCATGAGCGCTTCATCCAACGGCAATTCTTCGTGCAGAGCATACAACATTGCTGCACAAAAAGCATCACCTGCACCTACCGAAGAGACTATTTCGGAAGCAGGGACATTGAACGACGGAACAAAGCTGCTGACTCCTTTTGAAGTCAGACCATAACCGCCTTCCGGAAAATGAATCACACAGACATCCTTAACACCTTGCTCTAACAGGAAAAGAGCAGCATCGTGAACCTTCGAAAGAATAATCTTACCGTCGCCATCACGAAGTGACTGTCCAAAGCAAGCACCGGCTTCAACTTCATTGATGATGAAGTAGTTCATATAAGGAAGACATGGTAAGATTACCTGGCGAAAGCGGTCACCCTCTTCGGATACCACATCGACAGAAGTAAGATAACCCTGTTGCTGCAAGTCATGCAGAACACGAGCTGCCTTAATCTGGTAGACATCGTCTTCCGAGTCGAGTTTATCCAATAACAAAAGATAGCCTAAATGAAAAATCTTTGCCGGCACATTCATCTTGGAGACATGCGACTCATCGAACAGTGCATTGGCACCACGATAATGAAAGAATGTACGAGTACCATGCTTCATGTCGGCCATGACATCAGTATAAGCCGTAGGGACAGACATCCTGTTCATACAAGAAACGTCGACTTTCAACGTCGTCAACTCGTCGATAATAGCATCTCCTACTGAATCATTGCCAATACAACCACCCGCAAACAAAGGGATGTCCGTTTGCATTTTACCTAAATCTACCAACACATTGTGAGCACAGCCACCGAAACCGACATCCAACTTTTGGATAGTAACTAAATTACCGGGTGAAGGGTAAGTACTGATGAACTTCACTGTATCAACCAGCCAACTGCCTGCAGAAATAATACCTTTTCTCATATCATAGCATTTTAAGCATGTCCTTCACTTTCGAACAAGCGAATATGATAAGATACAACCTCCCGAGTAGCATTGACCATAACATCTTTCATATCGATGTAATTCGGTTTTGCTGAGGTTGCGAGGTACTGTCGAATCTTATCTGTGATTGCCAGCTGTATGGCAGTGGCAACATTTATCTTGCATATACCATTATGAATGCAAGACTTAAAATCCGCTTCACTCGTTCCGCTACCGCCGTGAAGTACTAATGGCAAGCCGTTACGTTCGTGTATCTCTTTCAGACGCTGAATATTCAAGTGAGGAGTGGAAACATAATGTCCATGCTGGTTTCCGATAGCGATTGCCAACGCATCTATTTTAGTCTGTTCGATAAAATAGGCCGATTCCTCAACATCGGTGAATACATCCGCATTGGCATCTATTTCGGCCAAGCCGACTTTGCCCAATTCTGCTTCCACATCGACATCGAAAGCTCTCGCTATCTTAACTACTGCCTGCGTGATTCGAACATTGTCATCTATAGGAAGTGCAGCACCATCGAACATTACAGAAGTGAAACCGAGACGGATAGCCTTTACACATGTATCATAGCTCTGCCCATGATCCAGATGAACTGTCACAGGAACTGAAGCACGACGTGCCGCCTCAAGATATAGAGGAGCCATTAATTCAATCGGCGCTCCAGGGAATTGTACTTCTGCCAATTGGATAATAATCGGAGAATGTAAAGACTCAGCAGCTTGTATTGCACCAACAACATTTTCAAGACTCAAGCAGTTGAATGCACCTACAGCATAATGATGGAGATATGCATCTCCAAGGATTTGTTTCAATGATACCAGCATTTCAATAAGGTTTAACTATCTACACGATGTGTGTAGAATCAGAACAAAAGTAATATCCTTTTTGGAGTTATCCAAAATTTATGAAGATAAATAATGATAGAAAGGACATACTTGTATAATCAAATTATAAAACAGTTCGGTCACACTCGTGACTGAATTCCGTCACATGTGTGATTGAATTCAGTCACCAATGTGACGGAACCAAAGCATAACTAAGTTGATATTCATTCATAACTATGAAGACATCTATATGCAGTTATAAAATTAAAAGTTCATTTTATGTCGACGGATGAACAGTTCTCCAAAAAGACGTCATTCTGATGAGAAGAGCGGTTATTATAAATCTGTACATCAGATGCATCCTTCAATACGATAGTATATTTCTTGTCCGTATCGAAAACATTATTACGAATAACAATATGCTTATTCACTTGAGGAGGCGTCTGGGGTGATTCTGTACTCGTGTAAACACAAGCAGCATCGGTGGGCGAAATCAAATAACCGCAGCCCGATATATAATTATTTTCGATGAGCACATTATATGCAGGACCGCTTTCATGCCAGCTGATTTCAGCTCCTAACTTTATTGCGGTATGCGTAGTATTGCAAATGCTGTTGCGAGCGATATAAACATTCGGACTTTTAACCAAGAAGCCCCGTCCGAGATGATTGTTGACCGTATTATTCACAATATAGACATGAGGGAAACGAGTGAGATTCGTCATGTAATATTCATCGAAATGCGCCAAGTTTAAAGGCTTATTCAAAACGATGCTCACCTTCCATTTATCATACGATGTATCGACTCGCTGAACAACATACTTATCGTATGCTTGCATGTTCTTTCTATTCAGCACCAGCATCGTGTCGCCAATCTGCGGATAATCGAGCCACTGAGCATGCAGGTCGGCATCTTGAATACGGATCTCCACCCGTTTGGGCGATTCGGGATAGATGAAATAATAATAATTATGGATGTTCGTGCAATCATCGCCATTCCCTTTGAACTTGCAGTTCTCTATCGTCAACTTTCCCGAACACGAAGTAAAATGGGTAGCATCGGTATTTGTGGAGATGACATTCCCTGGCTCGGGAACGACTTGCACATTATCCAACAGAATATCATTAGAGAGATGTCCCACTATTCCCATACCTGGCTGACTGAAGATACATACGTCTTTAAAGGCGACATCCGAAGATTCTCTTACCATGATACAAGGGCGGTAATGTCCGCTGTGCCGCAAAATACAATAATCACCTACGGCAGGATGACTATTCGTATACATCCTAATCGTAGAACGGTTAATCAGTTCCTTCTTCTTGATATTACAGAAATAGATTAACTTGCGTTCGTTGCTGAAAAAATGCACTCGTCCTGTAACGATGCTGTCGAGATAACAGTAGCGCGTAGAATCGATGTGCATGTCGAAACAGGAAGCATTCGAAGAGATAATCCTGCCAACCGTACTGGGAGGACGCTGATAAAGAATAGAGAGTCCTTTGATGGCCACATGATGTGTGCGCACCAATGAAACGACTTCATACCAGCCATGCAGCAGCAAAGTGGCACCGTAAGCATTGATCTGCAAATCAGAACAGCTGGTAAAGTCCAATGCTTTTACATAATGAAGCTTAGGCTGAAACAAATGACCTTGGACATCCTCACCGTATGCCCCGCTGATTGCCTCACGCTCTATACGTTGTGCATCCTCATCCTTGAAATCGTAGGTACCGGGAGGAAAGAACAAAACCGTTCCGGCATGCAAACGGCAGTAGCTTGCCGCCGCACGAAGGGCAGCAGCATCATTAATGCCGTCGTTTGGAACAGCGCCAAACGACTTTACAGAAACCTGATGTTTCGTTGATGCAGTGGTGAAACAAACGAAAGCACAATTCAACAAAACGATAACCAGCAAACGTCTTACAAGATGAATCATTATCTAATTCCTTTTTAAGTCATTCTAATCGTTCTGTTGAATCAATAGCCCCATTTATTCCCACTCAATTGTTGAAGGCGGTTTACTCGAGATATCGTAGGTGACTCTATTGACACCCTTCACCTTATTGATGATATCGTTCGATACTTTCGCCATGAATTCGTAAGGCAGACGAGCCCAATCGGCAGTCATCGCATCGGTAGAAGTCACGGCACGCAGTGCAATAGCGCGTTCATATGTACGCTCATCGCCCATTACACCGACCGAACTTACAGGTAGCAAGATAGCACCTGCCTGCCAGACCGAATCGTACAGATTAGAATCACGTAATCCTTGAATGAAAATATCATCGGCTTCTTGAAGCATGTGCACCTTCTCGGGAGTAATATCTCCCAATATACGAACGGCAAGACCAGGACCTGGGAAAGGATGACGCTTGATAAGATACTCAGGCATTCCCAACTTACGTCCTACACGTCGTACTTCATCTTTGAACAACAGACGAAGTGGCTCGCACAATTTCAAATTCATATCTTTAGGAAGACCACCAACATTGTGATGGCTCTTTATGGTCATTCCGGTAATAGATAGTGACTCTATGCAATCAGGATAAATAGTCCCTTGAGCCAACCATTTTACATCCTCTAATTTCTTTGCTTCTGCATTGAACACTTCAATGAAGTCACGACCGATAATTTTCCTTTTCTTCTCGGGGTCCGTTACTCCTACTAAATCTCTAAAGAATAGATTACTTGCGTCGACTCCCTTGACCTTCAGATTCAAACTCTCGTAATGTTTCATCACATCACTGAATTCATTTTTACGCAGCATCCCGTGGTCGACAAAAATACAGGTCAGATTATCACCGATAGCTCGTTGAATTAAGGTAGCACAAACAGACGAATCCACCCCGCCACTTAATCCGAGTACGACCTTATCATTGCCGAGTTGAGCCCGCAGTTCGCGGACAGTAGAGTCGATGAATGCCTCCGGCGACCAGTCTTGTTCGCACCCACAAATATCGGTGGCAAAGTTTTTGAGAATCTGCGTACCGAAGTCGGTATGATAAACTTCAGGATGAAATTGAACTCCCCACATATGATCGGAAGGAACATGATAGGCAGCAATAGCGACATCTTCTGTCTTAGCGATTACATTAAAACCCTTTCCAATTGAAGTTATCGTATCGCCATGACTCATCCATACTTGTGAACCGGGCTGAACATCCTTGAACAAGGGGTTACTTGAGTCTAACCATGTGAGATGAGCACGACCATATTCACGACTGTTCGCAGGTTCAACTTTCCCGCCATTATTATATGCATACATCTGAGCCCCGTAACAAATGCCGAGAATCGGATATTTGCCGCGAATCTGATTCAAATCAATTTTAAAAGCTTTTTCATCATAAACAGAAAAAGGACTGCCCGACAAGACAACTCCTTTCACATCAGGATCGTCGAAAGGAAACTTATTGTAAGGCTTAATCTCACAATAGATATTCAAATCACGTATTCTTCTTCCAATCAACTGAGTCGTTTGAGAGCCGAAATCTAATATTATAATTTTCTTATTCATAAAAGGGAATTAATATGGTGCAAAGATAATGCAAACCGAACGCAGAACAAAACAGATTTATCTGTTTTTTATGCTGAGGTGAAGCTTATCTTCGCTTTTACGGCAAAGTAATGCAAACCGAACGCAGAACAAAACAGATTTATCTGTTTTTTATGCTGAGGTGAAGCTTATCTTCTTTCATACGGTTTAGATAAACAAAAAAATGCGTTGACGATTATGATGTCATCAACGCATTTTTATAAAAGTTCTGAATAATCTTAGACCAATTTAACAAAAACATCAGCACCTTGTTCTTCTGCTGTGATTTTGTCCTCTCTCATTAACCAACCTAGACCTAGATACAAATTTTTGTCTGTTGTCAGTTTTGTGGCTTTCTTTAATTGTTTAGCCGTCATGCCTTCCGTTCCATTAAGAGCATTCCAGATTAATCCGGCATACTCACCTGCTTTAACATTCAACATTGCTTTAATTTTTAAATTAAACTTCTCTTTATTCTCTTATCTTCATAAGATTAATTACGGTACAAAGATAATGCATTTATATGTTATATAACACATTTTGCACTATTTTTTTGCAATAAATGACAATAAACTTTAATTTTTATACTATTTTGAATGTTTTTCTTCTAAATAATCGGCCCAAGTACGAGCTGCTTGTTCAACTAAGTGAACACAAGGACGTTTTTTGTAATACAAAGAAGTACGTTCTTCGGGAACAGAAGACAAAGAAAGGTTATTCGTATCGTCATTAGGCTTACGTAATCCTAACAAAACGCCACAGATAATAGAACCGTTCTCTTTCTTCAATTTGTCAGCTAATTTTTGTACTAGTGCATAGTTGGTTGCTTTACTTTCCTTATCTGAGCCTTTCACCGCACTCACCTCAAGACCGGCAAGCATAAACAAACCACAAGCTGCACCGCATACTTCTCGCATCCTGCCGATGCCTCCGCCAAATGATGCCGCCATGTGAAATGCTTGCTCAGAAGTAAAGCCGTACATATCAGCAAATGCAGCGACTACACTTTGAGAACAATTATACCCTTGCTTGAAAAGTTCTACAGCATGAGCAACTCGATCTTCATACATAATGGAAAGACATTAATATGCCCTTGCAAAGATGACACGACGTTCGGATGGTTTACCGGTAACCATATCTTTGCCTGCTTCTGGCTTAGCATCAAGAGGGATACAACGAAGTGTAGCCTTGGTATCTTCTTTAATCTTCAATTCCGTTTCTGTCGTTCCATCCCAATGACAGAGCAAGAAACCGCCGTCTTCAATCTTCTCCTTGAATTCATCGTAACTATTGACTTCTACAATCCGACGATCACGATAGTCACGGGCCTTCTTATAAATGTTTGTTTGAATATCCTCCAATAAGTTCTTGACGTAATCTACTATTCCATCAAAAGACACAGTTTCTTTGGTCAGCGTATCTCTGCGCATCACTTCGACTGTATTATTCTCTAAATCACGACCGCCCATTACTAAACGAACAGGAACTCCCTTCAATTCATAATCGGCAAACTTAAAGCCTGGACGTTTGTTTTCAGCATTATCGTATTTTACAGAAATGCCTAAAGACTTAAATGCCTTGACAACACCGTCAACCTTCTCGTTAATCTGCTGCAATTGTTCTGCACTCTTATATATAGGAACAATAACAACCTGAATAGGTGCAAGTTTAGGAGGTAACACAAGACCGTTATCATCACTATGTGTCATAATCAGTGCACCCATCAAACGAGTCGAAGAACCCCATGAAGTAGCCCATACATAATCGAGTTTGTTTTCTTTATCTATGAACTGAACATCGAAAGCTTTAGCGAAGTTCTGACCTAAGAAGTGAGAAGTTCCACATTGCAAAGCTTTTCCATCTTGCATCATACCTTCTATCGTATAAGTATCTAATGCTCCTGCAAACCTTTCATTCGCACTCTTCACACCCTTAATAACTGGAACTGCCATATATTTCTCTGAGAAATCAGCATATACATTCAACATACGAACGGCTTCTTCCTGAGCTTCCTGACTTGTTGCATGTGCTGTATGTCCTTCTTGCCAAAGAAATTCTGCAGTACGAAGGAATAAGCGAGTACGCATCTCCCAACGAAAAACATTGGCCCATTGGTTAATCAACAAAGGGAGGTCGCGATATGAATGTATCCAATTGCGGTATGTATTCCATATAATAGTTTCGGATGTAGGGCGGATAATCAGTTCCTCTTCCAATTTTGCTTCCGGATCGACAACCACACTCTGACCGTCGTCCGACGCTTTCAAACGATAATGAGTTACCACAGCACATTCCTTGGCAAAACCTTTCACATGTTCGGCTTCCTTACTCAAAAATGATTTAGGTATTAATAAAGGGAAATATGCATTCTGAACACCCGTTTCTTTGAACATATCGTCCATCTGACGCTGCATCTTTTCCCAAATGGCATAACCATAAGGTTTAATTACCATACAACCACGGACTGCAGACTGCTCTGCTAAATCTGCTTTAACAACTAACTCATTATACCACTGTGAATAATTATCACTTCGCTTCGTGAGGTCTTTTAATTCAATTGCCATTATATTATATTCTTTATTTGTTTAAACATTGCTTAACAGCGTGCAAAATTACAATTTTTTATTGTAAAAAAGTGACACCAACAACATTATCTGGAGATAAGTATCATATTTGTTTTATAGAATTCGCCTTTAATCGGAATTGTCGGAATTGTAAGAATAGCATTGTTCCAGAAGTAACAGTTGCAAGCAAATCACTTAAAGGCATACTGTACCAAATACCATATAGCTGATAGAAATAGGGTAATATTAATAGAGCAGGGACAAGAAATATCATCTGACGTGTCAATGATAAGAAGATAGCTTTTTTAGCCATTCCTATACTTTGAAAGAAATTACCTGTAACCATTTGGAACCCTATAATAGGAAATGTTATGAAAGTAATTCGTAAACCTATCACTGATTGTGATATCAGCACCTCATCAGTAGTGAATATCATAGAAACAGCTCTGGGGAACAACTCTCCCAAGAAAAATCCTAAAGTAGTAACAATAGTAGCGCATACTATGGTAATCTTCAACACCTTTGTAACTCTTGGATATAATTTTGCTCCAAAATTATATCCAGCAATGGGCTGCATTCCTTGATTAAATCCCATCACTATCATAACAAAAACAAAAGTGACTCTATTGACAATACCAAAGGCACCTATTGCCATATCTCCGCCGAACTTCTTTAGGCCCAAGTTAATAAGAATGATAATCAAACAGGATGCTGCATTCATCAAAAAAGGAGAAAGGCCGATAGATACAGAATCTATTACAATACTTTTACGTAGTTTGTAAATTCCCCTCTGAAAATGTATAAAACTGTTTTTATTGCTGAAGAGATGCAATTGCCAGCAAAGAGTAACGACCTGCGAGATAACGGTCGCTAAGGCACTGCCTCGAACTCCCAGTTTCAATACGAATATAAAGAATGGATTCAGGCATACATTGATTATTACCGATAATATTGTTGCAAGCATTGCCTTCTCGGGCATTCCCGTAGAACGTAACAACGCGTTTAATCCGAAATACATGTGGGTAACGATATTACCACATAAAATGATGAACATGAAGTCGTGAGCATAAGGCAATGTCTCCGACGAAGCTCCGAAGAAGAGCAGTATAGGATCCAAAAAGATCAAGCCGAAAAAGGTAAATAGAATGCCAAGCGTAGCATTCATAGTAACGACATTACCCAATATGACCTTAGCAGTCGCATAGTCTTTTTGTCCTAGCCGTACCGACATAAGAGTAGAAGCACCTACTCCTATCATAGAACCGAAAGCAGCAGCAAGATTCATGAAAGGGAAAGTGATCGCCAGAGCAGAGATTGCCAAAGAGCCTACGCCATGACCGATAAAAATACTATCTACGATATTATATAGAGAAGATGCTACCATAGCAACAATTGCAGGCATAGCATATTTCATCAGTAACTTCCCTATATTCTCTGTTCCGAGCTCAGTAGGTATTCTTTTTTGAACCATACAACATTTTTCTTGCCACAAAATTACTTATTTTTCATGTTTATTTTGCTATTTAAATCATCAATTATTATCTTTGTCTACTAAAAATATAAAACGCAGGTTCGATGCACCACAAATCTACTACGGAACCGCACACACTATTAACGATATTAATGCTATTAATATTGCTATTTTTTCCTTCTTTAAGCTATCCACAAGAGAAGTACCATCACATTTTGTATATTAACTCATACGATCCTTCATTACCTCATTTCGATGAACAATTCAGAGGCATTATGTCTGTTTTTAATAACAGCAACGTAATTGTTAATGTAGAATTCATGGACTGCAAGCGATTTGGTGACGATGATAATATCAATTCATTTAAAAATAGAATTATATATAAACTGAAGAAGTTTTCGCAATACGAAGCCATCATCGTGTCGGACGACAATGCTTTCGACTTTGTATTGGAAAACCAAGAAACACTTTTCAAAAACACCCCAATTGTTTTTTTTGGCGTTAATAACATACCTAAAGCTCTTCAACAGAATAAGAATCCCTGGGTAACAGGAATCGTAGAAGATATTTCTATCAAAGAGACCATCGACTTAATGATTAAGCTCTTTCCTAAACACGACTACATCTACATATTACACGATAATTCACTGACCGGTCGGGCAGAAATGGACTCATTCAATTCGTTTGCACCGCTCTACAAAAAGGAACATTTCAAAATAATTTCCTTATCAAAATATACATTTAACGATTTCTACGGATTACTTTCTAAGATAGCTCCTAACAATCCCGTACTATATCTAAATTCTTTCATCGATAAGGATGGTAACGCCACTTCTTTCAAAGAGGCATTTTCGGAGGTTAATGCTCATCTTCACGCGCCATTGTTCTACATCCTTAATGTCGGCATCGGCAAAGGTGCATTAGGAGGAAAAATGATATCATTCTATAAGCAAGGGAGGATGACGGCTCAGATTGTCGACAGAATATTGAAAGGTGCACCCGTTTCTAAAATGAAAGTCATCAAGTCATTCCCTAACGATTATACCTTCGACTATAATAAACTCAAAGAATACAAGGTCGACATGAGTTTGTTACCAAAAGAAAGTTATATTATAAACAAACCTATCTCTATCTTCAATCTATACAAGAAAACAGCAATCTTTATCATATTATCTATTATAATATTGATAAGTCTTATCGTCGTTTTGATATTGAATGCACGGAAACGTAAGAAAACTGTTCAGGAATTATACCAGCAAAACAAACGGTTGGAGACCTCGATGAACAGAATTAAAGAGGCTGACAGGACTTTCAGGGTAGTTTCCCGACAATCTATTTCCGGTATTGTGATTGTCGATTTCGCAGGATATATAACGTATACCAATTCGACCTTCTGCACCACTTTAGGATATAAAAACGAAGAGTTATTAGGAAAATCCATTTACCAATACATCAAGATATCCGACAGAGGTAAGTTGGTACTTACGGTTGAGGCAAGTATGGAAGAACCTATTCCGATTATATTCATCCATAAAGACGGTACCGAAATCATCACAGATTTTGTATTCAAAGCGGTTACCATAGACGACAAAGAGCAACTACTCTGCACCATACACGATATCACCCAGATGGTTCAGACCAAGCAGGAATTGATTATTGCGAAAGAGAAAGCTGAAGAAAGTGACAGACTAAAGAGTGAATTCATACATAACCTCTCGCATGAGATTAAAACGCCGATGACTGGTATTATTGGCTTCACCGACTTGTTAACTGCTGATCCAAATGCTAGAGAAGCAAATGAAGGTTATATTGAAATTATCCGTAATTGTGTAAAACAACTTTCTAGAATCATTCGGGACATACTTGAGATTTCCAGATTGGAAACGAAACAAGTAAAAGTGATAGAAGAACAAACAAATCTCAATGATTTACTGTCCGATCAGTATTACATCTTCCAAGATACAGCAAAAAAGAAAGGAATCTCTATCATATTAGATAAGGAGTTGAAGGACGACGACTGTACCATCATGATAGATGCCTCTAAACTGATTAAAATTATTAGCAATTTAATAGAGAATGCTTTTAAGTTCACAAATAAAGGACACATTAAATTAGGTTATAACATTCAAGGGGATATTTTAAACATATATGTTGAAGACACTGGTATTGGCATACCAATAGAAAAACAGCAATGTATCTTCGATCGATTTGCTCAACTTGATAAAGAACTATCAAGAAAATATGAAGGTTTAGGCTTGGGATTAGCAATTGCTAAGGAAAATGCCATATTACTCAACGGAAATATTTCTTTAACTTCCGAGTTTGGAAAAGGTTCTACATTCTTTGTTCATTTACCTTTTAAAAAAGTAAATAACTAATCGCAATGGAATATTCACTCACAACACGGTTAAATGGCAATATTGCTATCACATCGACTTTCCATGAAAATACGACTCTACAGAAGAACAAAAGTCTTTATAAATTCATTTGGGTACAATCTGGGAAAATAACCCTGGAAATAGATCATGTAGAAGTCGTTTTACAAACTGATGAAATTATTCCAATAACACCCTTACATCATATTGAGGTTAAGGAAGTCGACGGAGAATACCTTTGTCTCTTGTTCAACAGTAACTTCTATTGTATCTACGGCCACGACAACGAAGTATCGTGCAACGGTTTTCTTTTCCAAGGTTCATCAAATATTATACGAATAAAATTAACTGACGAACAATCAAAATTACTACATAGCATTTCGGATATCTTTATGGGAGAATGTGTCATCAAAGATGATCTCCAGGAAGAGATGCTGCGGATTGTATTAAAACGTTTCATCATAACTTGCACACGCATCGCACGTGAGAAATTCTCCGTATCTGTTGAGAGAGAAAGAAGTTTCGATATCGTACGTCAATTTTACGTATTAGTAGACAACCATTTCAAAGAGAAGAAACAAGTACAAGATTATGCCGACATGCTGCATCGCTCACCAAAGACCATTTCCAATTTATTCTCCTCTTACCACTTGCCCTCTCCCCTGCAAGTGATACACGACCGCATCTTGTCGGAAGCAAAACGTTTGTTGCTATACACAAGTAAAAGCGCCAAAGAGATCAGTATCATTTTAGGTTTTGAAGACCTTGCCACATTCAGCAGATTCTTTAAGAAAATGGCACACGAAAGTATATCACAATACCGAAATCGAGAGAAAAAGGAATAATTGCTAACTTATACGGCTAAATAGCTATTTGGTACTTGCTGAAAAGCGGCGACCTTTGCATCAAAAGTTAAACCAATTAAAAACAAGTAACATGATAACAAAAATTTCTTCTCTTATCACCGGATTTCTGAATATAGCCGCTAACTCTCAGAAATGGGGAATACACGCTATCCGCGTAGCAATCTTAATCATTTTTGTATGGATTGGCGGCTTAAAGTTCTGGAATTATGAAGCCGAAGGCATCGTACCATTCGTTGCAAACAGTCCTTTCATGAGTTTCTTTTATACCAAGCATGCCCCAGAATACAAAGAATATAAATTAAAGGAGGGAGAATTCAACCAGAAGAAATACGAGTGGCATAAAGAAAATAACACTTACGGTTATTCTCATCTGTTGGGCATAGTAATCATGAGCATCGGTATCCTAACCTTCTTAGGTATCTTTTATCCTCGCATCGGCCTCATCGGAGCAGGTCTCGCAATCTTTATGATGATAGGTACTTTATCGTTTCTTGTCACTACTCCCGAAGTATGGGTACCCAACCTAGGTAGCGGTGAACATGGATTTCCGTTACTGACAGGTGCTGGCAGACTAGTATTAAAAGATTTGGCAATCATTGCCGGTGCTTTTGTCGTGCTGTCGGATTGCTCGAAGAAGATATTGAAACAATTAAATAAATAAAACCATGAGAGAGTATGATGCTATTATTATAGGATTTGGCAAAGGTGGCAAAACCCTGGCAGCCGACTTATCTAACCGTGCTTGGAATGTTGCCATCATCGAACGTTCCGAGAAAATGTATGGCGGTACATGCATTAATATCGGCTGTATTCCGACGAAGACACTGGTTCATCAGGCTAAGATTGCTTCGACCATGAAAGAATGTTCTTACGACGAAAGAAATACATTCTTCAAACAGGCCATTTCCATAAAAGAAAACGTGACAAGCACTTTACGGAACAAGAATTACCACAACTTGGCCGATCGTGAGAATGTAACTGTTTATAATGGCATCGGATCTTTTGTCAACGAAACCACCGTAGCTGTACAAACAAACGCTGAAACACTTCATCTGAAGTCGAAACATATCTTTATCAATACGGGGTCGGAAACGGTTATCACGAACATACCCGGAGTTGATGGGAATCCTCTCGTCTACACCAGCACTTCTATTATGGAAATGCAAGAACTGCCCAAACGACTAACTATTATCGGCGGCGGCTACATCGGTCTTGAATTTGCCTCTATGTTTGCATCATTCGGCTCGGACGTCACCGTGTTGGAATATTATCCTACTTTAATTAACCGGGAGGATAGAGATATCGCTGATGCGGTGAAAGAAACATTGGAAAAGAAAGGTGTCACCTTCGTGCTGAATGCAAAAGTATCTTCTATCGACAACGACGGGAAGATTGCAACAGTAGCATACGCTGTGGGCGACAAACAAATACTACTAACTTCCGAAGCTTTACTGGTGGCGACGGGCCGTAAGCCTAACACAAAGGATTTGAACTTGGCGGCAGCAGGTGTCAAGACCGATGAAAGAGGCGCTATTATAGTCGACGAATTCCTCAAGACATCGAATTCTAACATCCGCGCCATGGGAGATGTAAAGGGAGGACTTCAGTTCACTTATATCTCACTCGATGATTATAGAATCATACGCGAGGATATGTTCGGAGAGAAAAGTCGTAACCTGAACGACCGTAACCCGGTAGTATATTCGGTATTCATCGATCCCCCACTCGCTCGTATCGGCATCAGCGAAGCTGAAGCAATACAAAAAGGATTGGATGTCACGGTGAAGAAGTTGTCTGTGATGGCAATTCCTAGAGCCAAAACATTGGGTGAAAGCGACGGACTCCTCAAGGCCATCATCGACAAACAAACGAACAAGATACTGGGATGTACGCTATTCGCACCCGATTCGAGTGAGGTAATCAACGTTGTCGCCATGGCGATGAAGACAAATCAAGATTATACTTTCCTTCGCGACTTCATATTCACTCATCCCAGCATGAGTGAAGCGCTGAACGACTTATTTGCGTAACGAAATCTGCAAAATCGGGAAGCTAAAATATCGTAGTTATGTTCTTCCAAGATCATAGTTATGTTATGACGAGATCATAAATATGAAAAGTTGAGAACATAACTATGAAAGTTTGAAATCATAACTATGAAAAGTTGAAATCATAGTTATGATTTTTACCGTACGAGAAACTTATGAGAAACATTGGCGAAATATTTAATAAATACTTATATTTGCCAAATGAAATAACCTTTTATAAAAATTCACATGGCTCATCGTCTATTTGTTACTTTATTTGCTGCATTCACCTTATCTACTGTATGCTCAAGCGGTAAAAACATTATCAATCAAGAGAATGATTCTTTGAAAGACAGTCGTATGGAATGGTTTGCCAACGCTAAACTAGGAATATTCATCCATTGGGGCATTTATGCTGTCAACGGAATATCCGAGAGCTGGTCGTTCTATAACAAATATCTGCCGTACGACGAATACATGAAACAAGCCAAAGGCTTTACGGCTTCTAAATACAACCCACAACAATGGGTGGAGCTGATAAAAGAAAGCGGTGCCAAATATACGGTCATCACGACCAAGCATCACGACGGCATGGCTTTATGGGATACGAAAGCGGGCTTGTTGAGCATGAAGAAATGCACACCTGCCAAAAGAGATCTGATAACACCATTTGCTCAGGAAGTCCGCAAGCAAGGACTGAAACTAGGATTATATTTTTCCCTTCTCGACTGGTCGAATCCGGATTACCCGAACAAGACAAAGACGGAAGTGAGATACAAAAACGATCCTGAACGTTGGCAAAAGTTCGTCAAATGCAATTTCGCACAACTCTCTGAACTCAGCAATACTTTCAACCCGGATCTTTTCTGGTTCGACGGAGACTGGGAACAGACTGCCGATGCATGGAACTCTAAAGGTATCATCGAACTGCTGCGTTCGCACAACCCGAATGTGATTGTCAACTCACGCATTCAAGGGTATGGCGACTATGCTACCCCTGAACAGGGAATCCCTGTTGTTCAGCCCAAAGATAAATATTGGGAGTTATGTATGACCATCAACGATTCGTGGGGATACCAGCCGACAGACACTAATTTCAAATCACCGTATATACTCCTCCGCACTTTCGTAGATTGCTTAAGCAAGGGAGGTAATCTGCTGCTGGATATCGGTCCACGACAAGACGGTACGATTCCCGATGAGGAAGTAGCTGTTCTCAAAGAGTTCGGCAGATGGATTAACAAGCATAAAGAAGCAGTGTATGATACGAGAGCCGGCATTCCTACCGATTATTTCCAAGGATATACCACATTAAATAAGGAGAAGAACATTTTGTACCTGTATCTTCCTTACCGACCTAACGGACAAGTGGAAGTGAAAGGCTTGATCAACAAAGTGAACAGCGTATGGGTTGTTGGGAATGGTGCATCTCTGAAACATAAGGTATACAACAAAAATTACTGGAGTGCAGTGCCGGGGAATCTTTATATCGAAGTACCCGACAATGTATTGGACCCACAAATCACAGTTATCGCCGTTCTGCTTGATGGACCTATCCAGTTATATCACGGTGCAGGACAAGTCATAGAGAGTAATTAAAATATTATATGTTATGAAGAAACTATCGTTCATCGCCATATTCCTATACGCTTCATTAGGTTATTCTGCTTCAACATCGGCATCACCTGCCAAGGGAGATTACCACATCACCCTATTCAACCACGTAAATATGCGATTTTCTCCAGATCTGTATCCGAAGAACTTTACTGACCCAGATACAGCTGGTATTATGCGCCTGACAAATGGCAGAATCATCATTAAGAAAGTGTCTTTACCTGAGTTCAAAAAGAACGTGAAGATATCGCTGAAAATAACGCTGACATCGAACGGGGATCCTTGGGACAAGTCGGGTTCCTGCTTTGTACTTTCCAAATCTGCCATTAATCTTTTGACAATAGCTCGTGACGGGCTGAAATATCCGTCGGTCGACAGTACGAAATATGAGAAGCTGGTGGGCGATGTTCCTGGACAAGATTATCTGCCGAACGTAGAACTGATGCGATTCATGACACCGTTCGGAGTGGGTTATTTCAGTAATAACGACGATTCGCTGAGCAGCTTGCGTCGCCCTGTCTACATACCCAAGTGGGAATCGCAAGTATGCTGGCAGCAAGATATCACCGACCTCTACCCTACACTTAAAGGCGATACGTATATCGGAATCTTTGTCGACACATGGACAGCAAAAGGTTATGTCGTCAGTGCCGAACTGAATATCAAAGAGAGTCAGATACGAGGCGACAAGATGAAAAGGAGCCATGTGGAGCCTTTAGTGAATACGATGTATTATATGGGGCAAGCTTTTCCCGACATCTTCGCCAGGAAAGATCTCTCTGTTCCTTTTGTTCTTCCTAAAGGGGCGAAGAATATCCGTCTGAAGTATATCGTAACAGGACATGGCGGTCACGATGGTGGCGACGAATTCACCAAGCAAAAGAATATTCTCTCCATCGACGGCAAGCAAGTCTATAGTTTTGTTCCATGGAGAGACGACTGTGCATCTTTCCGCAGATTCAATCCATCGACAGGTGTATGGCTTGAGAATCGTCTGACTGCCTATATAGGTGATAAGGGATATACAAAGAAAATGATTGAAGAACCTATAGCATCCTCCGACCTATCTCGTTCTAATTGGTGCCCCGGTTCGGATGTTACTCCTGTTGAGGTGGCATTGGATAATCTGAATCCTGGTAACCACCAATTCACTATAAGCATTCCAAAGGCTCAGGCGATACAAGGTGACAAGACCAATCATTGGTTGGTTTCTGCGTATCTGGTTTGGGATTATTAAAATTAGTCATCTTATAAATATTCAACAATAACATGAACAAGAATAAACTCTTCTTTCTCCCGCTGGCGATACTGTTATGTATGCCAACACACGCGCAAACATTGATGCAGCGTTATAAATCACTTCTCGTCGACCCGAACTTATATGCCTGCTATCGCACGACGGAGAAAATAAAGGTAGATGGTCAGTTGAATGAAGCTTCATGGAAGAAAGCGGAGCCGACTGTCGAATTCTCTGATATCAGCGGTGCCGGCTTTGCGAAGCCCAAATACCGAACGACAGCCAAAATGCTTTGGGATGATAAATATTTGTATATTGCTGCCACACTTGAAGAACCCGATATAGTAGCTAAATTGACAAATCGTGATGATATCGTTTATCACGACAATGACTTCGAAGTGTTCTTAGACCCAAACGGTGACGGCATTGAATACTTTGAGGTAGAGACCAATGCAATGGGCACTATCTTCGACTTATTCCTCGACAGGGCTTATCGTTCGAACGGCAACTTCCTGACACAATGGAACTGTCCTGGTATGCAGATTGGCATATACTGCAATGGTACGCTTAATAACTCGAACGACAAAGACAAATATTGGAATGTTGAGATGGCTATTCCTTTTGATGCATTAAAGATAAACTTTGATGATGCCATCAAACAGAGCCGTTGCTGGCGCGTAGACTTCTCCAGAGTAGAATGGCTTAAGAAAAAGGGCCCTGAAGAAAACTGGGTATGGTCGCCGACCGGCAAAATCGACATGCACATGCCCGAACGGTGGGGTTACGTTCATTTCATCAATGCCCCTGTAGGTTCCGAAAAGACGACGGTATCCTATCCTTATAACAAAGAGATGTATAACCTGCTATGGGTGATCTTCTATGAGCAGCAGTCGTATTACAAATCTCATAACAAATATATCAGCACGATACAGGAACTTCCCGAAATCGGAAATATCAATGAGTCGGATAATTCTTCATCTGCATTAAAGGATAAATATAAAATACAGCTAGAAGCAACAACAAACTCATTTGAGGTAACGGTAACCGATACGGACAATAAGGTATCTTACCATTTGAATAACGAGGGTCTGTTCACGATACTAAAATAATGATAAGGTGATATGAAGGAGTTTCTATTAGATCGGAAAGCGTTCATGATTGAGAACTGCGCCAACTCGGTACAAAGTTGTGTGGAAGCACAGAAAGGCGGTGCCGACAGAGTAGAACTTTGTGCAGGCATTCCTGAAGGTGGTACTACCCCATCGCTCGGCGAGATAGTGGCAGCACGCAAACTTCTTCATATTAAACTTCATGTCATTATCCGTCCTCGTGGCGGTGACTTCCTCTATTCTCCCTTGGAATTGGAGATTATGGAACATGATATCAAAGAGGCTGTTCGATTGGGAGCGGATGGTGTTGTCTTCGGATGCCTGACTAAAGATGGTGCTATCGATATTTCTGCCAACGAACGCCTTATGAAAGCAGCAGCAGGAATATCGACTACTTTCCACCGAGCTTTCGATTGCTGTAAGAATCCTTCGGAAGCTTTGGAACCAATCATCTCTTTAGGCTTTAACCGTATCCTTACCTCGGGACAAGAAAGTGCTGCCGACAAAGGTATTCCTCTTCTCAAATTTTTGAATGAACAAGCAAAAGGCAGAATTATCTTAATGGCGGGATGTGGCGTCAACGAATTGAATATTGCCAAGATATTCAAGGAAACTGATATAAAAGAATATCACTTCTCTGCTCGTGAAAAGCAAAGAAGTGATATGTTTTATATAAATCCTCATGTCTTTATGGGCGATAAGGATGCCGATGAATACAGCATTGAAACTACATCAGCCGATAAAGTACAACACACTATTGAGGCTTTATTAAAAGCTTAACTACTCTTCTTTTTCTTCTTAAAGGCATTATACATCAATACTCCCAATAAGATAAGGAATGCTATCAGCATAGCCAGCATCTGATTCTTATATGCCATCGGATGAATCCATATTTCCTGAAACAAATTCCAGCGTCCTACGACTTCCACGAAAGTCCAAAACACAATCACTGTAGCTACGGAATATCGAATAGCATAGCCCCATGTCCCTATTTGTATCAAGTGTTTGAACATGAATATCGAACCTATTAAACAGCCGAATGCCACCAATGCAGTAATAGGATGATGGTCGCCCAAGAAATTATCATCGTAACAGAACAATAAGACCAAATAACTTGTCCATGTAATAAGGTTGTATTCCATGAAGGTGACGATAGATGTATGCCGGGCGATAGGACGAAGCTCTACACGTACCTCGCTGTTACGGAAAAATACTTTCTGTAACCATTTGATAAAATCGCATCCGGTCTTCACACTGAACACATAAATCATCATAAACATTACCCAAAAGCCAAAAGATGCAGGTAATATCAGATATTCGGGTTTTGTAACGACCTCGCCGTTTGCTCCCAGTAAAGGTTGAACGCCGAAGCGGTGAGAATAATACACGAACAAGAACTCCACCCAGCCAGTCCAGAAAAAGAGTCCTCCAAAGAGTCCCCAGAGAGTCTGACGCGTATCTCCCTTTGCAAAAACACCAATGATAGTCATCACCAATCCAACGAACCCCAGAGCAAAAGCAATATAATGTAATGGTGTCGGAGGAAGGAAGTGCTCCATTAGAATCATCAAAGCATGTCCTAAAGGCATTGTCAAGAGTACAATAAATAATGACAGTATGCCTATGAGGATATTCTTACTTTTGTATTTACCCATAGCAATGATTATAGTTTATCAATAACACGTTTTAATTGTTCCCCTAAACCGATAGTATAACCTTGTGAAACGAAAACTACACGATTAAACGTATCGGCAATAATAAATATCGGCAGCAATGATTCATTCGACAGTTTCATATTACGAATGATCTGCTTTTGAATGGTTTGTTCCTCATCTATACCATAACTGACTGTTGAAGGTAAAGCACCAAACTCATCAGCTTTGAATTTGTTCATTTGTTCTTTATCTTGGAATAACAAAACCATAGGCCGTCCCCATTGTTCCAATTCACTCTTCATCTTGGCGATATCCCGTAAAGCGTGATTCGTCGGTTCCTGACCCACACCGATTACACCAACGACAAAATATCCTCTACCCGTTTGTACAAGGATACTCTTTTCCTTATTTTCTTTTGGTGAGAAAAATTTAGATTCAGAGTTGAATTCACCAATCACAGACACTTCAGATGAAACATTACGCATCTTTAATTCGAGAGTAGTCGTCTTACCGGCAGTGACATTAAAAATTTGTGTATTCGCCAGCACACTGCCGTTCGCTAATCTTACACCGCTAACCAATATATAAGTTCCTTCGTCAAGTGATACGCCATTCTTGAAAGTATTCGACCAACTTACTCCTCCCCCCATATCAACTTGACCTTCATCAAAACTCAACAATTTAGTCTCTCCATTTTTAATCTGTGTGATAGTAAAATGACTGTAATATTTCGGATCATCCAATTGAGGAGTTGCGTTGTATTTCAACACCAACTTGCCGGTAGGAGAAATTACTTGTTTCTCAGCATCAAAATCAACATCTATCCATTGATTATTCTGTCCCCTATATTGAGTCTTCAATGTTACATTATCTTTACGAGCGTCAATCCCTAATGTACGTGCAACATCAACAAAGAAAATGTCTCGAGAATTTAGATCAGATACCCGTGATTCCCAAACACCTATCGAGGACATTGGAATGCGCTGTAAATTCCGCTCTTTATTTATGGTATTATTGTCTTTACACCATTTTACTAATAAATCAGGAGAATCTTTAAATTGTTTCTTCATATTCTCGGGAAGAACCTTCAAAAAGAAGTGCTTGTATGGAACTAACATTTCCGATTCCACACGTGGATTCAGTATCGATTCGCGGGCAGTATAACTATCGTCTAACACATCTAAAGTAATATCGCGCAAGTCTTTCTCACTAATCAGTTTCAACAATTCAATTGCTCTATTGGCATCTTCTTTATAATGTTCTTTCAAGAAAGCGACAATGACATCATGATTACCCCTCGAACCTATTAATAAAGGTACTACCTTATCCGTAGGAAGTGATAGTGACTTAGCAATCTCTGCAGCAGTCTCTTTATTAAGGAAGGTATTCATGTAAGCAGCTCGTATGGAATCTTCCTGTGACTTTCGTTGGTCATTCAATTTTCTCATCTCATTACTTACAACAGGAAGAACTACTTTCTCTGGAGGCGGAACGATATTTAATGAATCGACAGGAAACGACTCTTTGGTTATATCATACGCCTTATCACGCACTAGCTTTAATACAATCTTCTTATCTTTCCCGAAAGAAACTTTCGAAAAGCCATACTTGCCATTTTTGGAAGCCCATACCAACATATCACCTTTACCGGAAGTAAGGAAAGTCATACCCTTCGTATCAGTATATTTCGTTGCTGCAGTATAAAACTCAGCATAATTATATATTTTGAAATCAACCCGTGCATTGGCAACCGGCAATCCTTTGGCATCTACAACTTCGAAATCAGAACGAGCAGTCGAAGCGTAATTATCTATCAAATTAATCTCAGTGAAGAAAGAGGTACGAAGCATCACTTCTTCGGGTCCGTTGTATCTGCCGAATACTCGCGTGTGCATCAACATGGCACGACTAGCAGGAGCATTGAACCATCCCAAGTTCAATACAGGTTCCGGTTCACAGGCACCCAAGAAATACCATCTACCATCGGCCCATGCTTCTACCCATGCATGATTATCATCAGTATGTGCCCAACGAGGAGTATACACTTGTCGTGCAGGAATACCAACAGCCCGTAAAGCGGCAACTGTAAAAGTCGATTCTTCACCGCAACGCCCGTAAGCAGACTTAATAGAAGCTAGTGGTGAACTTGTCCTTGCATCCGAAGGAGTATACGTTACCTTTTCATGACACCAGTGGTTCACCTCAAGTATGGCATCTTTCATACTCATACCTTGAACACGTTTTTTTAATTCTTTATAAAACTGAACGCGTGAATGATCCAAGTTCTCATTATTTACTCTTACCGGAAGAACAAAATGACGATAGAGAAGTTCTGGAACAATCTTTCCCCATGACATTTCTTTCTTTGCTTGAAAAGAGCTACGTATATTTTCTAGATAATAAGAAGTAGAATAATCTGTAATATCTGCCATCGGCATATATGCATAAAGAAACGTCAGTGCTTCTTTTTCTTCAGCAGTGGGTAAAATGTTTTTAGTATTATAAAACTTCATTCCCATCAACTTCATCTTCTTATTAAAATCATTTTGAACAAGCTGACGGTAGGATGTATCCGTAATAAAATGAACAGGTGCAGCACTGGATATTAAAACAGAGGCACAAAGACAAAACGAGATTGTGAATTTTTTTATCATTATACTGTATAATAAGGTTAGTAATTTTTCTAATTACAAATATATAACAATAATTGCAAAACTAAAATATCTGCAAATGTCATTATATATCCGAACCTATCAAAAGAAATCAAAAAAATCATTCATTTTTCATTTGTATTCAGCAATTAAGAAATTATATGCAATTTATAAGACTAATAAAGTATAATAATTGGTAAATCTTAACTCTATGAAATATTATTTTCGATACATTTAGATATGCATTAATAGTTATAGATATTTCAGCATTGTTAAGAACACTCTAAATTTGCATCAAATAATCTATTTATCAATTTAAAAACAACAACTATGTTAAAACGAATCAAGTTATTTAGCATGACGCTGTTCCTTGCAACCCTTTGTATAGGCACAGTTCATGCATCTACAGGTTCTGAAGTCACAGATCTGCAAATCGTACAGCAGAGTAGTACTTGTACCGGCGTTGTAAAGGATGCAAAAGGTGAAGCGGTTATAGGGGCATCCGTTAAAGTCAAAGGTACAACAAATGGTATTATAACTGGAATTAATGGTGACTTTGCGTTGAAAAATGTTAGAAGAGGTTCTACTATCGTCGTTTCCTTTATTGGCTACAAGACAATAGAAGTGCAATTCACAGGAAAACCTCTAAACATTGTTTTGGAAGAAAATGCGCAAGCATTAGGCGAAGTGGTTGTAACTGCATTGGGTATTCAGAAGCAAGCCCGTTCTGTTGGCTATGCAACATCTAAAGTATCAACCGAAGAGATGGAACGTGCAAGTGCCATCAGTCCGGTAAACTCTCTTATTGGTAAAGTAGCTGGTGTGACCATCAATATTGCAGGTGCATCTGGTGTAACATCAAGTTCTTCTATTACTATTCGTGGTGCAAAATCACTTTCTAAAAACAACTCTCCTATATTCGTCATCGACGGTATAATTATTCAAGAGTCGATTAAAGGTGCTTTGGATGGAACGGACTGGGGTTCTCAGTTGAAGAACTTAAACCCTGCCGACTATGAAAGTGTAACTGTCTTAAAAGGTGCAGCAGCTACGGCTCTCTACGGTTCTCGTGGTGCCAACGGTGCTGTCGTTATCGTATCAAAAGGCGGTAAATATGGAAAACAAGGTTTAGGTGTTGAAGTATCTCAGTCGTTTGAAACTACTGACATCTACAAATCTGCTATCGCTTTTCAAAATGTATATGGTGCAGGTGATCCTAACAATGGTTTCGAAGGTGATTACTTATCTGACGGTTCATTGCAAAAAACCGGTGATAGCTGGGGACCTAAGATGGACGGCTCTATGGTTAATCAGTACATGCCAGGTGGAGAAAAGACTCCATTTGTACCTCACAAAGACAACTGGAAAGAGCTTTATAAGTCAGGCTTAAACAGTACAACGAATGTGGCAGTCAGCGGAGGTGGTGAGAATTCTTCTTTCCGTGTATCCTATTCGTATACTGATAACAACGGCGTATATAAAAGAAATGAATTTAAACGTCACTCAATTGCATTTAGAGGTTTAACAGAACTCAATAAAGTCTTCTCTATTGAAGTCGGCTTAAATTATGCTTTCTCTCGTGCACAGAACGGTGCTAACCAAGGTGGTTGGAACTGGGGCGGCAACTTGACGATGCTCAGTACATTGTACAGCCCTCGAAACTTTGATATGAAATCTTATATCGCTAATTATCGTGATCCAGTTACTCATGCTGTTGAAACTGATACTCCATGGGGTACAGTACGTGGCTATCTGCATAACCGCGATATGAATTTGAACCAACGCGACGAGAATTCAATGCTCGCCAATCTTAAATTAAGTGCAAAGATTGCTCCATGGTTGACAGCAAGTATCAAAGGTAACTATAACTACTACGGTATCTCGACTCTTTCTAAGAGCTATGGTACGGGTGCCAACTACGGTCCATCGGGAACTGGTTCATACGGACGTGGTGGAAGTATCTCCGGTTCTTACAACTTCTTAGGCATGTTGCAAAGTAATGGTAATGTCATAAAGATAGGAGGCGAAAAGATTAATTTAGATGCATATGTTGCCGGTGAACTTTACGGAAACACAGAATCTCATTCTTGGAGTAAATCTACCAACGGAGGTTTAGTTGTTCCTGCTGTATTTGCTTTCTCAAATTCTAAAAACACGATCATTCCGTCATTCGGTTACACACCGCGCAACTCACAAGTTTTCGGTCTATCAGGCATTATCAACTTAAGTTGGAGAGACCAAGTGTTCTTAGAACTCACAGGACGTAATGATTGGCTGTCTACTTTGACATATCCATCCTATATGATAGATGGTAAAAACAATTATACTGTATTCTATCCATCAGCAAACTTATCGTGGGTATTTACAGATACTTTCAAATTGCCAAGCTGGTTTACATTCGGTAAGATTCGTGCTTCACTTTCACAAGTAGGTATGGGTACCGAACCTTATGCAACATCTGCAGGTTATGGTGTATTCTCTCAAAGTTCACAATATGATGCAAACAGAAACAGTGTTCTGATTGCCAATCCTAACTTGGGAACTGCGTACAACAAAGATTTGAAACCTGAGGTTCAAAAGTCATTGGAATTAGGTGCTGATTTGCGTTTCTTTGATGAAAGAATAACATTAGACTTCGCTTATTATAAGACGAACACAAAGAACCAGATTTTAAGTTTGCCGGGCGTTGCCGAAGCAGGTGCATCTACAGAAAAGGTAAATGCCGGTAATATTCAAAACCAAGGTTTAGAGTTACAGTTGGAAGTTTCTCCTATTCGTAATCATGAGATGCGTTGGACAATCGGTTCGACCTTTACAACCAACCATGGAAAAGTTAAGAAATTAACTAACTATTCGAAAGAATGGCAGTTAATGGGACAGTACGATGCAGGTCCAGAAATTTGGGCATATGAAGGCGGTGCTTTCGGCGCAATTATGACTCCTTATAATGCATCTTATGGTCCAGCCATGTATCGTTTCAAAAATGAAAGTGATGCTAAAGATCCAAGAAACGGAAAACCTGTAATAGAATATTGGGGTAAATATGGTAAACCAAATGGAGCATACGTTTACGGATATGTAACCAATACAGAAAAAGGTCTTAAAGATCGTGTAAAGATTGGTCATGTTGAACCAAACTTCATCGAAAGTTTCTACACTTCTTTCTCTTATAAAGATTTCGATTTCTACGCATCAGCCGATGGTCGTGTAGGAGGTAACTTCTTCTCTAACACGTACAAATACGCATCTTCTACAGGTGTTTTGAAATCTTCTTTAAATGGTCGTGATAAAGAGCACGGCGGATTAGCACGTAAGAATTATAAAGGTGAAACAGTTTATGATGCTATCAATCTTGATGCTGTATTCGATGAAGGAGCTACTGCTCCAGGTATGAATGGAGATGATATTGATGTCAGCGGTTTGACATACAAGGATGCTCTTGCAAAAGGTATTCAACCAATGATGGCCAGTGCATACTACTGGGGTAACTTAGGTTGGGGTATGCCTTCTGAATTAGGTCTGCAAGATAACACATGGTTATGCTTACGTGAAATCACAGTCGGCTATCGTTTGCCAAAAAAGATTTGCCAGAAGTTCGGTGCAAATTATCTTCGTCTCGGATTCACAGCACGTAATATCTGCTATCTGATTAATAAATTAAAAGACGGGTTAAATCCTGAGAGTTTGTCATCAAACAACTCTTTAACTCCTATGGATATCGCTGGTGTACCATTTGCCCGTACATACGCATTAAACTTAACTCTTAGATTCTAAAAAAGAACGATTATGAACAAGATAAAATTTATTCTAATAGGTTTGTTTGCAGTCCTTGGATTCTCCAGTTGTTTAGATGAATACAAAGACCTGAACACAAATACAGAGAGCTTAGGTATTACCGACCCAAGAAATGTATTCACAGGAGCTACTGAAAATTTCAACAACAGTAGTCGTTACCATTTAACTGCTAAATATAGCGGTATCATGCAAAACATGCAATATCTCGTATATTACGGAGGAGCTCAAGACGGGATTTATGTAAATACGAAGAAAATAAACGGCACTTCTCCTTACACTCCGTATTATTCAGACTATTTCGGAAGTATCGGATTGAAACTTCGTTATCTGGTAGATAAAGTAATCCCAGCTGTTGATGAACCGGCTCGCTATGCCGATGTTGCAGCTATCGCTAATATCCTCGAAACGTACGAAGCTTGGCTAATGTTCGATGTAAATGGTGCAGCTCCTTACACAGAAGCTTTCCAATTACAGACTAATAACCTACGTACTCCGCGTTATGACCTATACCAAAAGGACCTAAACGGAAATGCGTTATATAAGGTTTTCGATGAGAAGATTAAAACTAATATTGCTACACTGAAAGTATCAGACGATAAACAATACAATCTTGGATTGAACGATTATTTCTATGGTGGCAATGTGAAGAAATGGATAAAGTTCGCCAACACACTTCGTATCAAGATGGCACAACGCTTGGAAAAGAGAGATAAGAAATTCTATACAGACGTGTTGACAGAAGTATTAAGTGATGCCGGTGGTATTATTTCGAGCAATGAGGAGTCATGTATTTACAATCATCCGAATGAATTCAACAATAATACGGATGATATGCACATCCTGACTTATCAGTATTGCGCTTCTCGTTCCTTTGTAAACTTCTTAATGGCATACGATGACCCTCGTCTTCCTATATTGGTTCGCAGAAACGGATTCGGTTTAGGGAATAATAATACGACGAATAATAATTTAGTAAAAGATTCACTCTCTTACTACTTCCCAAATTATGTCAATCAATTCTCACAATGGTCGAAACGTTATGTAGGTATGTCGGCTAATCCTGACAGTGCAACCAGTGATTGGTCAAAAGGATCTTACTATGAACTTACTTATAAAGATAAATCAGGTAAAGTAAGGACGATGAATATCCGTATGAACAGTCAGATTGAAAGTCGTTTCTACGTTAAAAACGGCGGTAAAGTAGGTACACAGATTACTGCCCGTGATAAAGAAGATGCGTCTTACGATGTTTCTCAAGAAAAGATCAGTTTGTTTACTCCGATGATCACTTATCCTGAAACTTGTTTCATGATGGCAGAAATTGCTTTCAAAGCAGGAACAGCACAAGGTGGAAAGACAGCTTTACAATGGTTTAAGGAAGGTATCCTTAATTCTATGAAACAATATCAAGCTTGGGCTGTGAAGATGGCTGTTCCATCTGCTATGAACTCAGACAGTGAGAACTATAATCCTATCACCGATGCTAAAATACAAGCATACATGAATAGACCGGAATTCCAGACTGTTTCATTGGAAAAAATCATCTCTCAACAGTGGATTAACTTATTTATGAGACCGGAAGAGATGTGGGCTACTTGGAAACGTACAGGACTTCCTGCATTCAAAGACCAACCAACACCTGAGAACGGCGTAGCTTTCTTCGAAAAAGTTGCCAAAGGTGGAGATGCTTTAATAATACCACGTCGTGCTGCCTTAGGTGCTCCAAACTCACTCAATAAGGACAATTACGAAACTGCATTGAAACAATTGATAGAAGATTCTATTTACGGTGCATCAGTAAATAACACAGAAGGTAGAATCTGGTGGGATCAACAATGATGATTAATTGGTGATTAGAAAAAACTATAATAGGAAGGAATTATTAATAATTCCTTCCTATTTTTATTTAATCTATATGATAACAGAAATAGTTAAACCGTATAGCTTTTCTTGAATCGTGCAGGAGTTGTATGAGTAACTTCACCGAAAATACGAGTAAAATGATATCGATTAGTAAATCCCGTCTGAGTAGCAATCTGCTCTATGCTCAAATCAGTATGGTGTAACAATGAGCAAGCATTATCGATTCGTACATGACGGATATATTGCTGAACAGTATAATCCATATCATCCTTAAACAAACGTGCAAAAGAAGTAGGTGTGATACAAGCTATTTCAGCCAAAATTTCATTTGACAAAGGTTCGCTTATGTGATTTTGAATATAATTCAAAACCTTAACAATACGGTTATCAATAGAAACATTCATCCACAAATCTTCATCAATTTTACTCAAAAGATGAAATACCAATGAATGCAAATGAAAATAGGTTGACAAGTCAATATTTTGATTATCTCGTCTTAAATAATTACATATACAATGAATAGCCGCCAATATAACTTCATCCACTGGAAATTCAAAAATTTGAGGCCGAATAAAAGTATTCGTATTGTTCAAGACAAAATGAACAAACAAATGTTCAATAGCTCCTTCACGCAGATATGAATCTTCAACTATGGGATCTAAAGAATACATGCTCCCTCCTATCAACTTATGCGTATTTTCAGGTATCTGGTTTTCATACAATCTGGAAGAATAAGCAGTGCTAGGAGGTATCAGATAAATTTTACCTGTATTTAAATAATAAACCTTATGATTATACTCAACAGAAGCACCTTCATGAAAATTATAATATAAACGCCAAAAAGGGAAGGAGAGATTGGGATGCTCCCAACTCTTTAACCACCAAAATCGACAACATAAGATTTTCAACTCAAGTTTCGGAAAAGACTGAGCAATTTCAGATGGATCACCATTGAATACACCTTCTGCTTTCATGTCAGTACATCGATTTAATAAAAGTTTTACAAGTTCACATCGCAAAGATATATGTTTAAAGTATTAATTACAAGTTATTACTCCAATTTATTTGATGAATTTAGATACAAATATAAAATAATAGATATTTTTTATTATATATAAAAAGTGTAATTTTGAATTAGATAATTAAATAAATCAATGATATAACCAAAAAATATGAAATACTTACAATATTCAATTCTTTTCTCCATCATTCTATTATCATCTTGTTCAACAAAAGTTCTTCCCCCTGTGGCTATAAAACCTCTACCGGAAAATAGACAAATCAATTGGCAAAAGATGGAAACCATCGCATTTGTTCATTTTGGTCTGAATTCATTTAATGACCGCGAATGGGGATACGGCGACATCGACCCAAAGACTTTTAATCCTACTAATCTTGATTGTGAACAGTGGGTACAAACATTCGTAAATGCTGGTATTAAAGAAGTCATCATTACTTGCAAACATCATGACGGTTTTTGTCTGTGGCCAACTCACCTCACAGAATACTGTATCCGTAACACTCCATATAAAAACGGGAAAGGAGATGTAGTCGGAGAACTTGCTGCCGCTTGCAAAAAGTATCACATTCGTTTCGGGGTCTACCTCTCCCCTTGGGACAGGAATCAAGCAACATACGGCACGCCCGCCTATATTGAATATTTCTACAAAGAACTAACAGAGTTATTGACTCAATACGGAGAGATATCTGAAGTATGGTTCGACGGTGCTAATGGTGGTGACGGCTGGTATGGTGGAGCAAAAGAAATCAGACATATCGATCGAAAGAACTATTATAACTTTCCTAGAGCTTATGAGCTAGTGCACAAACTGCAGCCTAACGCCATCATCTTCTCCGATGGAGGGCCGGGCTGTCGTTGGATAGGAAATGAAAGAGGAATAGCAGGAGCTACAAATTGGTGTTTAATTCGTTCTAAAGATGTATATCCGGGATATGACAAATATCAAGAACTTACCTATGGTCATCCTGATGGCGATAAATGGGTTCCTGGAGAATGTGATGTCTCCATTCGTCCGGGCTGGTTTTATCATCCTGAGGAAGATAATAAGGTGAAAACTCCTGCGCAATTAACAGAACTGTATTACCAAAGTGTAGGACATAACGCTCAGTTCCTTCTCAACTTCCCTGTCGATCGTCAAGGACTTGTCCATGAAACCGATTCTCTTAATGCAGTAACCTACCATCATCAGATTCTCGACGAGCTAAAGACTAACTTACTGGAAAAAGCTAAAGTAACGGTTTCCGATTCACGTGGAGGTAAATATAAAGCAAAAGCTATCACAGATCATAATTATGATACTTATTGGGCAACCAAAGACAATATCAAACAAGCTACTGTCACTTTCAAATTGAATCAGCCCGAGAAAGTAAACCGGATGATGCTTCAAGAGTACATCCCGTTGGGACAACGGATACGTTCATTTATCATAGAATATAATGCTAACGGAGAATGGCTTGCTGTCAACCCTCATGAAGAAACGACTACTGTAGGATATAAGAGAATTGTACGCTTCGAAACAATCAATACGGACGAATTGCGTGTTCGTTTCTTAGATTCTCGCGGACCTATCTGCATCAACAACATTGAAGCCTTTTATTCGGGTAACGACAATGCTTTCGGAATATTGACAGACACAGAGAATGAACCTAGTTTTCCTTTTACCCTTCTGAACATAAACGAGTCGGAAGGAAATAAGATGATTGACAGAGACAAGGCTACCGTCTGCTATGTAAAAGGGAATGAGATATGCATCGACTTAGGCAGTGTGAAACAAGTAAGTAAATTATATCTCTTACCCGACCAGCGAGATAATCGTACCGGACTTATTTCTAATTACGAACTGTATACTTCCGACAAAGCTGATGGGAATGCTGTACGTACGCAAATAGCACAAGGCGAGTTCTCCAATATCAAAAACAACCCTATCTGGCAACATATCTATTTCTCACCTACGAACACTCGCTATCTGATATTAAAAGCATCACGCATCATCGATGATGCCAATGAAATCGGTATTGCCGAACTAAGGATACAATAGTACCATTGAAATTGCTAATCAACAGATTTATTGCAAAAATAAAATTCATTTCTTTTTGCAATGAATCTGTCATGTACTAACTTTGCAGTAAATATAACGTCTTATAACACTTCTCGCAATGAAAAATTCCAGAAAAGATAATACAACCAAAGATGATAAGCGTGCAACAACCTCAAGATACACTATATTTAAGGTAAATGCTGATAGTCAACTTCTAGAATTTATCATGAAGAAGATGGATGGGATAAGTCGCAGCAAGGCAAAAAGTATACTTTCGGGAAACGGTGTATTAGTAGATAAAAGAATAGAATCACATTTCGACTTCCTGCTTAAACCAGGGATGACAGTAGAAATCAGCAAACATAAATCCACAAAGAAAAAAGAGAATAATCCTTACTTCCATATCGTTTACGAAGATAAATGGCTGATTATAGTCGACAAAGAGCCTGGAGTTCTTTCTATGAAAGTAGGAAAGAATAAAGAAAGCCTGAAAGAATTGCTGGATAAATATTTTGATACTAGCGATGAGAAATGTACAGCACATGTTGTTCACCGTTTAGATCGAGAGACTTCAGGCTTGATGATTTATGCCAAATCAAACGAAGTGAAACAAATCTTGGCCGATAACTGGCAGGATATTATTTTAGACCGCCGATATATTGCTGTCGTCTGTGGCAAAATGGAACAAGAGGGAGGAAGAGTAGCGAACTGGCTACGCGACACTCCCGACTACGTTACTTATAGCAGTCCGAAAGATAACGGGGGAAAATATGCTATTACCGACTATCATACACTCAAGGTAGGACAATATTACTCCTTAGTGGAACTACATCTCGAAACGGGCAGAAAAAATCAAATAAGGGTACACATGAAGGATATTGGTCACCCCATCGCCGGCGACTTCAAATATGGCAGTTCAGAAAACCCGATAGGGAGGTTGGCATTACATGCCTATCGACTATTTTTTATACATCCCATCACACAAGAAAGAATGGAATTTGAAACGCCGTATCCAGAGAAATTCTTACGTCTAACCAAATAAACGAGTTCAATTAAAAGGTCGTTAAGTATTAACACTGATTATCAGTTCAGAATTCAATCTGTAAAATAAGTAAAAGGTTTTCGTATCCTAACCAATTACCAGATAAATCACGTACCTTTGTGTATGCTTAGTGCATAAATAGCACATAAGCCTATATAACTATTACTTCTGACATGATACTGCTCAGCTTCGATATTGAAGAATTTGATTTGCCTAAAGAACATCAAATCGATATTCCTTTTGAAGAGCAAATGAAAGTTTCAATTGAGGGTACGAAAAAAATATTAAACTGTTTGAAACAGCAAGATATTAAGGCTACCTTCTTTTGTACAGCTAATTTTGCTTTACATGCTCCCGAAATCATTAAATCTATTCAAGCCGATCATCATGAGATAGCTTCTCATGGTTATAATCATTGGACGTTTGAAATAAACGATCTGAAAAAATCTAAAGATACACTTGAAGATTTAACAGGAAACAGGTTAGATGGATACCGTCAGGCACGCATGATGCCTGTGCCAGAAACAGCCATCTATAATGCAGGATATCGGTATAATTCCTCGTTGAATCCTACCTTTATACCTGGGCGCTATCTCAATTTCAATGTTCCTCGTACTCCTTTTCTCAAAGCTGGCGTACTTCAATTGCCAACATCAGTCACCCCAATATTGAGATTCCCTTTATTTTGGTTCACGGCCCACCATCTTCCCATTAATTTATATACAGCTCTGTGCCAATACACTCACAAGCACGACGACTATCTCCTGCTCTATTTCCACCCCTGGGAATTTGTACCGCTAAGAGAACATCCAGAATATCATGTGCCAAGATATATCAGTCGTAATACAGGCGACAAAATGATGGAGAAGCTGAATCATTTCATTCTGTACTTTAAGTCGATGGATGTCGACTTTCTCAGAATCACCGATTACATACAGCACAAACAGAAATTGCCGATAGAGACTTGGAATAAAAAAGAATAAAGGCAATAATAATTACACTAACTAACGAACAACTAACAGCACTACAACTATGAAACTGCAAAGAATTAAGAATTGGCGATTATTGAGTAATCCAAATTTTCTGTTAACGCTATGGCTAGGCAGCATCTTTATAGGTTATGTTATAAAGGTACATCACATAGCACACAACAATTATCTCATCTTCAGCCATTCATTCTGGCATGCTTTATCGCAATTACCACTTTACATTCCTTATCCACACGAGTACAAAGACTTGTTTCTATATGGCATGCCTTTCACAGGACTCATCGCTCCTTTTGCTGTGCTGCCCGATTATTATGGAGTTTTATTATGGTGTTTAGCCAATAGCCTGCTACTTTTCGTAGCCATCAAGCAGATGAATTTCGTGAAGTGGAAATTCGCATTCATCATTTGGTTCTCGGTTAACGAACTGTATGTTTCCGAAATTGCACGTCAGTTCAATACAGGCATTGCCGGCTTGCTGATACTAGCATTTGCTCTTATAGAAAAGAAAAAAGATTTTTGGGCAGCGCTGATGATCGCTATCGGCACAATGACAAAGATATATGGCATTGTAGGACTTGCCTTCCTCCTCTTTTCAAAACGTAAGCTGCACTTCATTTGGGGATTCCTGTTCTGGTGCGGAGTCCTGTTCTTCGTACCGATGCTGTACACCTCACCGCACTATGTCATCACCGAGTACGGACAATGGTTTCATATATTGAGCTATAAGAACGACCTGAATATGTTTTGCACCTATACAAACATCTCTTTATTGGGTATGGTACGTAAGATAACGCATATCGCCACGTACAGCGATTTGTGGATAATCATTCCAGGACTTATCTTGTATGCCATCCCTTATTTCCGCATCAAACAATACGACAACAAATCGTTCCGCTTATTATCTCTCTCCGCCACCCTGCTCTTCATGGTTTTATTCAGTACAGGCACCGAGAAATGCGGTTATATAGCAGCGATCGTAGCTGTAGCTATATGGTATGTAAGTACACCGACACGTAAAAAGGCAAAAATCACGAATACGGCATTAATCCTATTTTGCTTTATCCTCACATCACTGTCCTCTACAGATATTTTCCCGAAGTCGATACGCAATGCCTATGTCATTCCTTACGCATTGAAAGCGCTGCCATGTGTACTGATATGGTTAAAGATAGAATGGGAACTTATTACCCAAGAATTTTCTACCAACAAGCTGTCACCTGTTCCGCAAAAAATAGAAACCATCGATATGATATTACCTTGCCACAATCCTCATGAGGGATGGACAGATGTCATTATCAACAAATATAAAGAGCTGAAGGTAAAATTAGGTATTCAATTGAATCTTATCGTTGTGAACGACGGCTCTTCGAAAGGTTTCGATGACGATGCTATTCAGATATTAGAAAAGAATATACCGGATATACATATCATCAACAACAAGATTAATCAAGGTAAGGGAGCGGCAATACGCAGCGGACTAGCCAGCTCGACTTCAGAATTTGCCTTATATACCGATTACGATTTCCCCTATCTGACAGAATCGATATGTGATGTCGTCGACTCGCTAAAAGAAGGTTACGACATAGTCATAGCCCGTCGCAACAGCAGTTATTATTCACAGTTATCTTTCAGAAGGAAAATTATGAGCCATGCCTCACGACTTTCGAATTTCATTTTGTTGGGCTTATCACACAACGACACACAGGGAGGCTTAAAAGGCTTCAACAAAAAAGGAAAAAGATATTTGGAAAGTACACACATCAGCAGTTTCTTGTTCGATACAGAATTTATCTACAAGGCCTCAATGGACAATACAATAAAGATAACAGAGACAACAGTAAACCTGCGAGACGGTGTAATACTGTCGGACATGAACAACAATGTGATGCGCAAAGAATTATCAAATTTATTGACGATAGCATGGAAAGGATAAACAAGATAGCCCTATTATTGGAACAGAATAAAACCAAGGTCCACGAATTCATGAGATACTGTATCGTAGGGGTAATCGCTACAGCGATACACTACAGCGTCTACTATGTACTGCAGAAACATATCAATGTGAATATCGCATACACCATAGGATATCTCACCAGCTTTATCTGCAATTACTTCATGACATCCCATTTCACCTTCCGCAGCAGTCCTTCAGTAAAAAATGCACTCGGTTTCGGAACGGGACATTTACTCAACTATACCCTGCACATCGTATTGCTGAATTTCTATTTGTACTTAGGCGTTTCGAAACTGATAGCACCATTTTTTGTATTAGCTATCGTGGTGCCGACCAATTTCATCGTCTTAAGGTTCTTTTTTAGGCACAAGAAGAAAGAGCAATGCATCAAATAGAGAATATAATAAGCAATAATTAACTTATCGATAAAAAAAAGGGGAACCTCGTCAAAACAAACACCTTTATCTATCTTTTTTGCACAGTTTTCTTGTTGTTTCTATTTTTGCAACGTTAAAAATAGACTACAAAAAAATTGAGAAAATGAATAAAGCTAAAAGAATGATAACAGGAGTTGTCCTATTGTTCGCCATAATTGGCAACATATCCGCTCAAGATTCTACTGTTACAGCAAAACCCACGGTGTGGACATTGCAAAGTTGCATTGACTATGCGCTGAAACAAAACATCACCATTCAAAAAAATAAGGTGAACGCTGCAAGTAGTGCCGTAGATGTAATGACGGCAAAAGCTGCTAAACTACCCGACTTGTCATTTTCAACAAGCCAGAATGTTACGAACCGCCCTTATCAAGAGTCGGCCAGTACAGTCAGTGGAAGTCAGGTTATAACAACCAGCAACAAGAACAGTTATAACGGAAACTACGGCTTGAATGCGTCGATGACTCTGTATAATGGTGGCAAACTGCAAAAGAATATCGAACAGCAAAAACTGAACAGCAAAATTGCCGATTTGGCCGTTAGCACTTCGGAGAAAAGTATCGAGGAGTCTATTACCAAAATTTATGTACAGATACTCTATGCTGCCGAGACAATAAAAACGGACGAAGGAACACTCAAACTATCGGAGACAGAACTTTCAAGAGCTAAACAACTGCAAAAAGCAGGTAGTCTGAATAAGGCAGATGTAGCACAGTTGGAATCACAAACGAGTACCGACCGTTATCAGCTCGTAAGCGATCAAGCGACATTGGCCGATTATAAATTGCAGCTGAAGCAACTCCTCGAGCTGGACGGTGAAGAGGAGATGAATCTCTCACTCCCGGAATTAGACAACAACAATGTACTGCAACCGCTGCCTACCAAAACAGACGTATATATGGCAGCATTGTCGCAACGCCCCGAAATCGAATCGAAGAAGCTCAACGTACAAGCATCCGACCTGAACATCAAAATAGCTAAATCAGCTTATCTTCCTACAGTCAGTCTGAATGCTGGCATGAATACATACAACATGAGTGGCAGTGATTATGGCTTCGCAAAACAATTGAAAAATTCGTGGAGCAATACTGTCGGCATCAGTGTAAGTGTACCAATCCTCGACAAACGTCAGACAAAAAGCGCCATCCAGAAAGCACAGCTGGCGAAACAGACCAGCCTGTTAGATTTACAAGATGAGCAAAAGACATTATACAAGACCATAGAAGGTTTGTGGCTAGATGCCAACAGTGCACAACATCGCTATATAGCTGCCCAAGAGAAGTGCAAGAGCTCACAGACGAGTTTCGAACTGATTCAGGAACAGTTTAACTTAGGATTGAAAAATATTGTAGAACTGCTCACTCAGAAGAATACACTCAGCACATCACAACAAGAGATGTTACAAGCCAAATACATGGCCATTCTGAATTCACAATTACTCAAATACTACCAAGGCGAAAAGATATCCTTATAAAATAGCAAATAAAACAAAACATATACTTCAATGAAAAAGAGAAATATCATCCTGCTTGCGATAGCAGCCATTGTAATAGTCGTAGTACTTTACAAATGTTCGGAAACAAAAACCGCCTCACAAATTACTTTTGAGAATACGAAGGTAACGCGTAGCAATATCTTCACCAGTGTCACCGCAACAGGTACATTAGAGGCAGTGACTAAAGTAGATGTAGGTACGCAGGTCTCTGGTATCGTCACCAAACTTTATGTCGACTACAACAGTACGGTAAAGAAAGGACAGGTTATCGCCGAACTCGACAAGACAAATCTAGAAGCTGAACTCAGTTCTAAGAGAGCAAGTTTGGAAAGTGCTCTCAGCGAATATCAATATCAGCTGAAGACATACAACAGATCCAAATTATTGCATGGAAAAGAGTTGATCAGCCAGTCGGACTATGATACCGCTTTAGACAATTACAATAAGGCCAAACAATCACTCGACATGGCAAAGAACGACTATTCGAAAGCTAAAACAAACCTTGGATATGCTACCATAACATCTCCAATCGATGGCATCGTCTTGTCACGTGCCGTTGAAGTTGGTCAAACTGTTGCTGCTTCATTCAGTACTCCTACCCTCTTCACCATTGCCAAAGATCTTACCGATATGCAGGTAATCGCCAATGTCGACGAAGCTGATATAGGCAATGTAAGAGACGGACAAAGAGTTTCATTCACCGTAGATGCTTATCCCGACGATACTTTCGAAGGTACTGTTAAACAAGTGCGTCAGAATGCCACAACTACAAACAATGTTGTAACATACGAAGTTGTGGTAACTTCTCCTAATCCTACGCTGAAGTTAAAACCAGGGTTGACAGCCAACATTACCATCTATACAAGCGAAAGGAACAATGTACTTAGTGTACCATCGAAGGCATTACGTTTTACACCCGACCAAACGCTTATCGGTAAGGATGCGAAAGTAGAAAATTGCAATGGAGAGCATAAGCTATGGACTAAAGAAGGCAATACCTTTAAGGCACATCCAGTACAAATAGGTATTACCGATGGTATCCATACTGAAATAACAGCAGGTGTCAGTGAAGGACAGCAGTTTATCCTCGATGCAGTATCTGCGGCATTGCAAGGAAACAACGCCGGCGTATCCGACTCATCGAAAGACAGCAGTTCATCTCCTTTCATGCCTAAGCATCCTGACCACAACAAGAAGAACGGAAGTAACAACAAACAATGATGAAACCGATTATAGAATTAAAAGATATCAGACGTAACTTCATTGTCGGCGACGAGACAGTGCACGCATTGCGCGATGTATCGTTCACCATCAACGAAGGAGAGTTTGTCACCATAATGGGAAAATCAGGCTCTGGGAAATCCACCTTGCTGAACTTGCTCGGTTGTCTGGATACTCCTACCAGCGGTGAATATTTACTGGACGGCATTCCCGTCAGGACGATGAGCCGCTCTCAACGTGCCATTCTTCGCAACAGAAAGATAGGTTTCGTATTTCAAAGTTATAATTTGTTACCGAAGACTACCGCCATCGAGAACGTAGAACTACCTTTGATGTACAACGGTGCAGTAAGTGCTGCCGAAAGAAGAAAAAGAGCTATTGATGCGCTTGATGCCGTAGGACTTGCCAACAGATTGAACCATAAGTCGAATCAGATGTCGGGTGGACAGATGCAACGTGTTGCCATTGCCCGTGCACTAGTCAATGATCCTGCTGTAATATTGGCGGATGAGGCAACAGGTAACCTCGATACGCGTACGTCGTTTGAGATACTTGTACTCTTTCAGAAACTATATCACGAGGGAAGAACCATTATATTTGTTACGCACAATCCCGACATTGCTTTTTATTCCAGTCGTACAATCGTACTCGCCGACGGAAAAATAAAAGATGATAAAATAAACAACAACATTCAGGATGCCGCTGCTAAATTAGCCGCATTACCGCTTCCTGATGAAAACTAAATCACAACAATGAACGGAACCAATTTATTCAAAATAGCATTGAGGGCACTTTCCAACAGTAAGATGCGTACCTTCCTTACCATGCTTGGTATCATCATCGGTGTTGCCTCAGTTATTACCATGCTGGCTATTGGTCAGGGTTCGAAGAAAAGTATCCAATCTCAGATATCGGAGATGGGTTCGAACATGATCATGATTCATCCGGGTGCCGACATGTTCGGAGGTGTTCGTCAGAGCCAAAGTTCAATGGAGACATTGAAACTAACCGATTACGAAAATATTTGCAAAGAAGCGAAATATCTGGCAGCAGTAAGTCCTAACGTTTCCAGTTCTGGACAGCTTATCGCCGGCAGCAACAACTATCCGACAAGTATCAACGGTATCAGCCTCGGTTATCTTACCATCCGTCAATTGAAGGTGGAAAGTGGTGAGATGTTTAGCGAACAAGATATCAAAGCATCAGCAAAGGTATGCGTCATCGGTAAGACGATTGTAACAAACCTTTTCCCGAATGGCAGTGATCCTGTAGGACAGGTCATCCGTTTCAACAAGATTCCTTTCCGCATAGTAGGCGTGTTAAAGTCGAAAGGTTACAACTCTATGGGACAAGACCAGGATGATGTTGTGCTGGCTCCTTATACGACAGTCATGAAACGTATCTTGGCGCAGACCTATCTGCAAGGAATCTATGCTTCGGCCATCACCGAAGACATGACGAAAGATGCTATCACCGACCTGACAGATATACTGCGTACCGACCATAAGTTGAAGGCATCCGACGATGACGACTTCAACATCCGTTCGCAAGAGGAGTTAAGTTCGATGATGAACTCTACTACGGGACTGATGACAACCCTATTGGCATGCATCGCGGGCATCTCGTTGATCGTCGGTGGTATCGGTATCATGAACATCATGTACGTATCGGTAACCGAAAGAACACGGGAGATCGGTCTGCGAATGAGTGTGGGTGCAAGAGGAATCGACATACTGAGTCAGTTCCTTATCGAAGCCATCCTCATCAGCATTACCGGCGGACTTATCGGTGTGGTATTAGGAATAGGAGCATCATTCGGAGTGAAGTTCTTCGCGAACTGGCCTATCAGCATACAGATGTGGACAGTAGTCTTGTCGTTCGTCGTATGTACCATCACGGGTATTTTCTTCGGCTGGTATCCGGCAAAGAAAGCCGCCAACCTCGACCCGATAGAAGCAATCAGATACGAATAAAAGACGTAACAAGTTGAACATCTTGATTATTTAATTATATTTGCAGTGAAACAACATTTTAACATATTGATGAGACGTCCTTACGTTATACATATCATCTGCTGGAGCATTATTATTCTCTTCCCGCTGTTCTTTGTCGAACACTCGGAAACCTATTCTGAAATTTTCAGCAGGTATTTGCGTAATGTGGGCGTCCAACTCAGTTTCCTCGTGGTATTCTATATCAACTACGTCTATCTTATTCCACGGGTGTTGTTTAAGGATAAGACGAAGCTGTTCTTTCTGTACAACATCCTAGTGGTAATCGGTGCCTTCCTCCTCTCTTTCTTTTGGAGAGAGCTGTTCACCTTACTGCTGCCCGAGATGCAACCCGAAAGATGGAATCATCCACATCCCCCTAAATGGCCGTTTCATTTCCAATATATGCTCTCGCTGATATTATTTATCGGACTGAGTGCCGCTATCCGCATGAGCGAACGCTGGACGAAGTCGGAAGTAGAACGCAGAGAAGCCGAGAAGAGTCGTACAGAAGCCGAGCTGAAGAACCTGAGGAACCAGCTGAATCCTCACTTCCTGCTCAACACATTGAACAATATCTATGCGCTCATCGCCTTTGATACGGCAAAAGCTCAAAAGGTTGTCGAAGAGTTAAGCAAACTGCTGCGGCATGTGTTGTACGATAACCAGCAGAACTTTGTTCCTATCTGCAAGGAAGCGGAGTTCATGCGAAACTATATCGAACTGATGAAAATCCGCGTAACGGATAACGTGAAAATCGATACGGATATTGACATCAGCCCCGACGACAATACGGAAGTAGCCCCTCTCCTCTTTATCTCCTTGGTGGAGAATGCTTTCAAACATGGCATTTCTCCTTCGGAGCACAGCTATATCAACATACATTTCAAGGAGGAGGATGGTGATATATTCTGCGAAATAAAGAACAGCAACTTCCCGAAGAAAGCCAACGACAAGAGCGGTTCCGGTATAGGACTCGAACAGGTGAGCAAACGATTGGAACTGTTGTACAAGGGAAGATACGTTTGGGAAAAGGGAGTCTCTGAGAATGGAAAAGAATATTCTTCTAAAATTATTATAAGACATGAATCTACGTTGCGCAATAGTTGACGACGAGCCCTTGGCGCTCGGTTTGTTACAAAGTTATGTGGAGAAGACTCCATTCTTGACGCTTGTAGGGAAATACTCCAACGCCATCTTGGCGATGAAGGAGCTAACTGACAACGATATAGATTTAATCTTCCTAGATATCCAGATGCCCGAACTCAATGGCCTGGAGTTTTCCAAGATATTGCCTAAGCGAACACGCATCGTGTTCACTACCGCATTCGAACAATATGCGTTGGATGGATATCGTGTCAATGCACTCGACTATCTGCTCAAGCCGATATCGTATGTGGAATTCCTCGAAGCTGCCAACAAAGCGCTTAAATGGTTCGAGCTGGTCGACAAACCTGCCGACGAGGAGTTGCAGAGCATCTTCGTGAAAAGCGATTATAAACTGATACAAATCGATTTAAGCAAGATTCTGTACATCGAGGGATTGAAAGACTATATCAAGATATATACAGAGGATTCTCCCCGGGCTATCCTCTCGCTGATGAATATGAAGGCCATGGAACAACTGCTCCCCGCCTCGCGTTTCATCAGGGTTCATCGCTCGTATATCGTGCAGAAAAGCAAGATTCGAGTAATCGATCACGGCCGAATCGTATTCGATAAAGCCTACATTCCAATCAGCGACAGCTACAAAGCTGCTTTTCAAGAATTCTTGGAAAAGAGAAGCTAATTTAAAATAATATTACGGTTCATACAATCAATCAAGTCGACTCAACATTATGTTCGGGTCGACTTATTGTTTTCCTCTTGATGAAAATTATATACCACCATGGTGGTTTATTTGTTTCATCATGATGGTATATAACTTTTCACTTTATGTAAATGAAATGACATCATTAAGAAACGAATGGATGATAAGGAAGATTTGATTGATACACTTACACATTATTTCAATAGCATTCTTTCTGCTCCATCTTCTAAAACTCTCATCTGCTGAATGGCAATCTTATTAAGCCTAATAAGTCGTTCACTTTGCATCAAACCATTATCAATAAATACAGCATTCAGGTTTTCCATATTCGATAAACATATCAGCTCATTCATTGTAGCATAATCACGAATATTTCCTTTCGATTCGGGATTGGCATCCCGCCATTGTTTTGCCGTCATACCAAACATGGCTACATTCAGCACATCAGCTACATTAGCATAAATGATATTCGCCTGAGCCGAAGTTATTTCTTCAGGAATGAGAAGTTTCTTTATGGCATCAGTATGGATTCGATAGTTTATCTTCGATAATTCTCTCTTTGCAGTCCAACCTATCTGAGCTTGTTCTTTTTCTTTAAGCCGTTGATATTCTTTTACGAGCATAAGTTGAAAACGAGGACTAATCCACATCCCAAAATGGTAGGCAATATCACGATGTGCATAAGTTCCACCATATCTTCCCGCCTTCGATACAATGCCGAGAGCTCCCGTTCGTTCTATCCATGTTTTGACGGAAAGGACAAAATTATTGCTTCCCGCAGCATTTTTAATTGTAACGAATTCGGTACAATTAAAATTAGGGTTATATAGCATCTCCCATTCACCGATGTATTCTATTGTACTTTTCAGACTGAGCCATCTAAATATTATATGCTCCTGCATTTGACTTCGGGCCATATCTGTTAGTGAGATATAATCATCATCGTTGTAAGTAACGACAGTAATCTCTGCGTTCTGTACTTTTATCTTTTTCCATATAAGATTTTGAATTTAAATTAAATAAGATTGCTTAAGTCGAATACTAATAGAAATTGTTCCATATAGACGAGATGCAACCAGTAACTTACAAAGATAGAATAAAATACTTATAAAAGGGAGTATTCCTAATATTAAACTATCCTACCCGAATATCTTTCTTCAGCATTCCGTAGGCGTCGAACGATTTGCGACGGGCCAACAAGATGGTGATGATAAGGGAAAGCATGGATGCCGTGAAGGTGATGACCATAATCATCATCTGGTATTTGATGGCGACATTAGGACTGCTGCCGCCTAGAATCTGCCCGATCATCGTTCCGGGTAAGGCAACAAGACCCATGACAGCAATATTGGCGATATTCGGACTAAACGACTTAATCATGGCGGATCGGATAAAAGGGATTTGAGCTTCGAAACGACCGGCACCGTTGCCAAGAAGATAACGGTAGAGTTGTTGTTCCCGTTGCAGTCCGTCGTAGTAGGCATTGAGTGCAATGACATTGCTCGACAGCATATTTCCCATAATGATGCCGAAGATAGGAATGAAATAACGCGCGTTGAACACATTGTCCAAACGCAGTACAAAGCCCAAGAAATAGAGACCTATCAAAGCAACACTCGTAAGGAACCCGATATAGAGGGGAATGAAAAGTACTGATGCTTTCATCCGAATGCGCTTGATGGCCGTCTGCCCTGCCACGAATATCATGATGAATACCCATAAGAAATTGACCAGCGGATTGTTCCATTGGAACAAGAACTTCAGATAGATACCGACGAGAAACAGTTGGACTATCATACGAACGACGGCCACAATGGCCGATTTCAACAGTCCTGTCTTGAATCTGTATAAGCAGAAAAAAGGGATGGCGAGCATAAGCAGGCCCACGAACAAACTGATATAGGAGATGTCAATCGATTCCATGTTGCGATAATATTATATGTCTATCTGCCGATTCAGCAAGCAGATGATCGTGTGAGACAATCAGGACCGACATGCCTTCCCGCGCAGTCTGACGGAAGAAGTCGATAACCTTTTCCGTCGACGCAGTATCAAGTGCAGAAGTCGGCTCATCCGCCAACAGCAATTTCTTATGAAGCATAGCTGAAACAGCAATCATGATGCGTTGGCGCTGTCCGCCCGATATCTCGTCCACACGCTTATCATACAACTGGTGATCCAAGCCCAATAAATCGAAACAGTGAAACAACTTCTCTTCGGAGAACACTACGTTACGATTGCCTTTCAGTTGGAAAGGCAGATGTACCATCTCTTTCACCCATTCCGACGGCAAGGACAATTCCTGCGGAAGCCACGCTATTCGACGGCGAAGACGGTCGACAGTTGACGGCGACATCAAGATATTGTCGACAGATATACTGCCCGAACAGATGGGAACAAAACCGATAACCGCGTTCAACAAGGAAGTCTTTCCGCATCCGGACTCTCCCGAAAGGCAGACAATCTCCCCTTCCTGAACCGTCAGATTAAAATGATCGAGAATAACTTTATTGCCGTACGACAGGCAAACATCTTTTATATCAAGCATTACTTCCTTCTTTACTGTTATCTTTAACGACCAATGGAGCAGTCAGTGTACAAGGAACCCAGACCCAGAAAGTGGAGCCCACATCGGGTGTCGACGAGAAACCGATACGTCCATGGCAGGAATCGGTGATTGCCTTACAGATAGACAAGCCCAATCCCGTTCCTTGTGCAAAGGTATCGAGTTTTTCGAAACGATGGAAGATAAGATGCTGTTTTTCGAAAGGAATGCCGATGCCCGTATCTTTAACGGAGATACGTATACCACCTTCGGTATAATGGTATTCCACCTTCACCTCCCCCTTCGAAGTATATTTGAACGCATTCGTCACGAAGTTAGTAATAATCTGTTCCATCCTGTTTTTATCGAACAGCACACGACAGTTCTCATACGGATTGACACAGACAAAACGTATATCGGGATTGGTAAGTTTCTTCTGCAAGGAAGTAGTGATATCATTGAAGCAAGACGACATATCGAATTCATCATCGAACATTTCAACCACACCGGCTTCAATTTTCGACAAGTCGAGTATATCGTTTATCAGTCGCAAAAGCAAATCATTGTTGGTATTGATGAGCTGGATATACTGATCCCTTTCTGATTTATCTTCAGTATCCTCAAGCAGATTCGAGAAGCCGACGATAGAATTCAGCGGAGTACGGATTTCGTGGCTCATATTAGCGAGGAAAGCAGACTTCAGCTTATCGGCTTGCTGCGCTTTCTCCTTTTCTTTCTCTAGGCGGAGTTGAATCTCTATCAAGTCGGTGATATCGCGTCTCAGTCCGAAATACCCTACGATATTCCCATAGCGGTCTTTTGAAGGGATACCACTGAAGATAACATAACGCGTCCTCTTCCCTTCTTTCGTATAAGTAAGTCGCCGCTGATTCGAGAAAGATCCAATAGAACCCGAGTCCATCTTACTGAATAAGGCAATTACTTGTGAGCGGTCGGGCTCGAGCAGGCGATTACAATACTCTTCCAACGACATGGTCTCGTAGATGTCGTTCACACCATTCATTACCGTCAACATCTTATTAGGAATATCGTATTGCCAAACCTTAATATCACTTACCTTCAGAATATAATCCAACTTCTCCGAATAAATACGGACATCCTCACTCATCTTGATAAGTTTGGTATCGTCCCTTCTGAAGCCAACATACTTAGTAACTAAACCATTTTCATCTATGTTGAGAGGCGTAGATGTAATAGTACAATAATGCCACTGCTTATCAATATCGTACCACAACCTCAGGTCGGTATTCACTGTCTCGTTCTTTTTGCTCCTGAGAACTTCATATAAATCCTCCATCTTCGTCCTGTCGTCGGGATGAACTATAGGACTTAATATTTCATACGTCAAAACCGAGGTATCCTGATAATTGAATATAGGATCACGGTGACAGATACATTGCGTAAGATCATCACAAAAGGTTTCCCACATCACGATATTAGATGCATTGATAGCAATCTGTGTTTTGCGTACATTCTCCTTCAGTTCTCTCTGCAGGGTATGGAGAGCAGTAACATCTTTATACGAAACAATATAACAGTTGTTCCGTTCATTGTCCTCTCGGATAGGCACAATCTGAATCTCTATAATCGCCGTATCTCTACGCGTAACCATAGGATAATGTTTGCGTACGACATTGAAATCGACTTCGAACACCCGATGAACCTGTTCTTTCATACCAGGGAAAGCATAGTCTTTCATTATGGGGTCGTCGAACAGACTATAGTGCATATCCAATACCTCTTGGCGCTGCTCGTATGAGAAGCCGAAGAGTTTGCATGTTAATGCATTCATCTCTTGCAGGATGCCCTTATTATCATAATATTCGATACCTACCAATGTAGAAGAGAACATCGTACTATATTTGCGTAACAAATCGTCGGCCTTCAACTGAGATAATTTCAATTCAGTGATATCCCGATAAGTGCCAATCACCGACTCCACCTTCCCATCTTTATCTCTTAATTGCGTTGATTCCACTTCTACATAGATCCATTTTCCATCTTTATTGGGCTGAATGCGATAACATATTCGTTTATGGTCAAATAAGCCGTTGCTGATCTGCTCTAAGGTATTTATAAATACCCATCTGTCATCGGGATGAACCAAAAGAAGTTCATCATCGAGAGTCAAGCCCTCAGCAGGATAGAAATTACTTTCTACATTGTAAAAGCGCTTTGTCTGTACATTGAATCCCCAAACTCCTATTTCGCCAGCTTGTATGGCAAGAGCTAAACGACCATTTTTCTCTTCCAACTGACGTTTAGCTTTGCCGACTTCTCGCCTCAGCATGATAATAAAAACCGTGAGAACAAGAGCACAAACGGCAAGAACAATGATGATGATATAAACGACATGCGATATTCCAAAGTTTTTATGAGCAGTAAACCAACTCTTGAAAAGCGTTTCGTAAGTACCGTCTGCCTTCAAATCATATATAGTATGCTCAATAGCATCCAGAAACTTAGAATTCTTCCCGACATAGCAATACTCCATCGGTGGCAAACCTAAATCATTAGACTCAAGATTACTAATTCCTAACTTGAAAATCAGATACAAGGTCATCTCATGCTCAGAAACCATCACATCATAACGACCTCTAGATAGTAACATCAGCCCCTCAGCAGGAGAATTGACATAGACAATCTGTTTTTCGAAACCAGCTTCTTTAAGGATATCCTCATTGATGGATTTCTTATGAATAATAATTTTCTTACCTTTCAACAAAGACAGCGATCCAATAGGAAATGAACCTTTACGATAAATGACGTCGACATATTCAGTTCCATGCATTGCACCGAATTTGTAAGTTTTAGCTCTAGCAGAGGTATATATCATACCCATAATCAAATCAACCTTGCCATTCTGATAGTCAGAAAGGACGTCGGGCCATGATTTGAGTTGTATCTGATAATTGGTTATGCCCAACTTATTCATCACAATCCGGGTAAGTTCGACATTAAAACCGGCAGGTTGCCCCCTCTCATCTAAGAACTCAAAGGGAGGGAACATGTTGTTACCTTCAATAATGATGGGAGTATTTCTTCTAGCTTCGGGAGGTAAAGGGCGTTGGGCAGAAATAGATGAAAAAATGCCAAATCCAAAAAGGATAATTAGCAAAAGGAAAATACGTCGTAAGATCAATCCGACAGTGATTTCTCTAAATAGGGCATCCCGTTTCATCTCATTATCTTTTCTCCATTTAATAGCGTGCAAATATAAGTAGATTATTTTAAATAAACATCCAAATAAAGTTCAATTATTTAGAGTAAGAATTAGTTAAATAATCATACCTCAATTATTCATTGTTTAGTTTATATTTTAATTCTATTCAACTGCAGAAATTATTGGCCGACTAACTCAATGATAAAGCTACTCCTCCTGCTTGAAGGTGTACTGAAAAGAGAAGAAAAAGATATTTGGTAGAAACACACAATAGCACTCAAAATCTGATGCTTATACCGCCCATAACTGTTGCGCGCGGCATAGGATACCCTATATTAATCTCATAATGCTGAGCCAACAGATTTTCGCCATTAGCAAACAAATCGAACCATTTGTTCAAATGATAAGAGACACGAGCATTCCAAAGCACGAAGTTCTCTTTATTCTCAGGAGATACAGAAGTATATAACCCACCTATCCACTGAAGGCCGGACGACACCTTCCATTTGTGGCCAGTATAGTTAACTTCCATGTAGAACTTATGTTTCGGCGCTGCTGTAACCGGATTCTTCATATGCAAGAAACTATAGTTGCCGGTAATATTGAACATACTATTCAAACGATAAGCATAAGTTGTTTCTATTCCCCAATTCTTTATTATTCCGCTGTTTACATTGAGAGGTTTGCCATTTGTCATTACCGTTTCTATTACATGGTTTCCATCCAAATAGAACAAATTAGCGCCATAAGACAGTCGATTCTCCAATAGCTTCTGAGTGAAAGAAAGTTCATAATTCACCATTCTCTCGGGCAACAAATCAGGATTCTGAGGACGGAACATATACAGTTCTCGCAATGTAGGATATCTGAATCCCTTGCTGACCATTGCTTTTAATTCTGCATTATGCGGTAACACTAACGACAAGCCCGCTTGTGGTATCCATTCGGTACCGCTATGTGAGTGATGATCGACACGTATGCCAGCATCGAAAGTAAGAACAGACATCAACGTCTGACGTATATCCACATAACCTGCTATCTCATCAGCTCTTTTATCTGCAATAGACGTTTTATTCCCATTCTGAAATAAATTCCATGCACTGCCGTCGATATGCTGATAATCGAAACCCAGCGTAAGTCTGTTGCCCGTGAAGATACTTGCCGTCTGATACCAGTTCACTCCCAACATCTCATCTTTCGAATGGAAACGATAATCCAAAGGAGTATTGCCTATACCATATCCATCGTTTATACGATGACGGCCCCAGTTATAAAAGAAAGTAAAAGCACCCGAAGTCCGCTCGTAATAATTATCCAAAGTAACAGAAGTCATACCGCGAGTAATATGTGAATCGTTATCGAAAATAGGACTTGCTGTAGTTCCCGGGTTAGAAGCATTGAAATGATTCATGTTAACATCACCTGTAAGCGTCCAGAACTTGTTCAATTCATATCCTGCTTTAGCATATCCGTTATACTGATTGAAATCCATATGATCACGATGCCCGTCGGTACGGTTATAAGATACTGCCACGATACTGCTGAACTTCCCTGACCGTACGACATTCGTATATTCACTCATCAAAGTATTATACGAGCCATACGACAATCGGGCATTGTTCTGTATGCCGTCAAGAGGCTGCTTACGAGTGATAATATTTATAACACCGGCCATTGCATTCGAACCGTAGAGAACAGATGCAGGTCCACGAACGACTTCCACTTTCTCTGCAAGCATAGACTGATACACATCAGCAAGCGAATGCCCCATCAGTCCCATATATTGCGGATGCCCGTCTATCAGGACCAACAACTCAGTGGTAGGCGACCCGCCTACACCGCGGATACGCATTGTTCCCGATGCCCCAGTAGATAAGCCATAACCCATCACCCCACGACTAGTGACGAACAATCCAGGGACTTGTTCATTCAGCAGTGGCAACAAAGAGGGTTCGTAACGATTCTCTATTTGCTGTCTGTTTACAACAGATACATTCAACGGTAGATAACGGATATCGGCTTCCATGCGAGTACCTGTCACCACCACTTCATCCAATGGATGGACACGTTTAATAATCGAACTATCGTTAGCAACTACATTTTTTGACATTACAGGTAAAGCGAAACAACAACACAATAATAGGAATAGGGCTTTATCTTTCATACTTCAATCAAATATTTTTGCAACTTTCTTTAGGTTATCGATGATTGTAATGTGTTGCGGACAATGTTCCTCGCACTGACCACACTCTATACAATCGGAAGCCTTGCCATGGGTATTGCTTAACACAGAATAGTAAGTGGATGTATTCATCCATTGGCGTTCTTTACCAAACTGATTCAGCGTGTTATATAAAGAAAAATATTCGGGAATACATATCTGCTGCGGACATTCCTCGGTGCAGTAATGACAAGCAGTGCAAGGTATTGCAATACTCTTTTCAATGATAGCGCGCGCCTTTTCAATTATCTCCCGCTCGGTATCATTAATTGGTTGGAAATCGCTCATATAACCAACATTATCCATCACTTGTTCCATATTGCTCATGCCACTCAGCACCATGAAGACATTATCGCAGGAGGCAGCATAACGAATCGCCCATGAAGAAGGAGTCATATCAGGATGATAATCCTTGAAAAGATGCTCAACTGCTTCGGGTACCTTCGCCAACGAACCGCCTTTTACCGGTTCCATCACAATAACAGGTTTACCATATCTAGTAACTATGTCGAGACATTTGCGCGACTCTACCGTAGGACTTTCCCAATCGAGATAGTTGATTTGTAACTGTACATATTCCACTTCGGGATGCTCCTTCAAAATTCTTTCTAACAAGACAGAATCATCATGGAAAGAGAAACCGATATGCCTGATCTTACCCTCAGCCTTCATTTTGGCGATAAAGCCAAAGCCATCATATTTCTGCATATTGGCATAATAATCCTTATTGAGTGCATGCAGCCAATAATAATCGAAATAATCTACTCCACAACGTTTCAGTTGTGTATCAAATACCTTTTGAAAATCATTCGCCGAACTGATCAGCCAACAAGGCATCTTATCGGTAACAGTAAAAGATTTGCGAGGATAGCGTTTCACCACAGTTTCGCGAAACGCTTCCTCACTCATTCCATTGTGATACGGATAAGCAGTATCGAAGTAGGTAAACCCTTTCGACAAGAATACATCAACCAGTTTCTTCGTCTGCTCAATATCGACAGACGAATAGTCGTTCACATCTTTAAGAGGCAAACGCATCATTCCATAACCTAACTTCTTTACCATAACCGTATGTCTAAATTATTTCAATTGATTATAAGCTTCATCGCTGACTTCTTCCAGCCATTCAGTCTTGCCATTTACATCAGGCATAACAGATAGATGAGAGAACCAACTGTCGGCAGCTGCTCCATGCCAATGCTTCACATTCGGTTTGATAACGACAACGTCACCCGGATACAAGGCTTGAGCAGGTTTCCCTTCCTCTTGATACCATCCTCTGCCATCTACTACAAGCAGAATCTGTTCTTTGCTATGGATATGCCAGTTGTTGCGACATCTCGGTTCAAAAGTAACATTTGCAATCTGCAACGGGACATCTTTCGTAGGATTCACAACAGGTTGCAGATAACTTTGTCCAACAAAATATTTGGCAAAAGCAGTATTTGGCTCACCTCTTCCAAACAATACCTCATGCGAATTAGTACCGTCAGCCTCATCTGCATAAACTTCTTTAGCCAGGTAAAGGGCAGCCCATGCTTTAGGCCAACCCGCATAAAAAGCAAGTTGAGTAATCATCTCCGTCATTTCATCCTTCGTAATGCCGTTCTCTTTAGCTTTCATCAGGTGTGCCTTAAAAGAGTTATCAAGGATACCTGCACCAAACAAAGCAGAAACTGTAATCATACTTCTGTCACGTGGTGACAACTCCTTTTCGCGTGACCAAATCTGACCAAACAATACATCGTCATTCATCTCGGCAAACTTAGGAGCAAACTTACCCCATACATCTCTACCTGCTGTAACTTTTTTCTTTTCCATTTTTATTTGTTTTTTTTGAGCATGAACGGTTTCGGGACAAATATAAAGAACAATCCCTAATAACATTGCAGCTCCTATACATTTTAATAACTTCATATCTTAAATTTTAAATAGATTACCACCATTTCTTAAAGCGCTGGTTCGCTTTATCCAGATAAACTGTTTCACCCATCATTGGAGTAATCAATCTGACGGATTTCGGAAGCGAAGCTTTATAAATATTATTCATCGGCTCGTACCACGGATGCTTGCTCAACGCATACTTTGAATTATGGACCGTCATTACTTCTTGCGGCTGCAAATCATCGATAGCCTTAGGCAGTTCATCAGGCATCATGTGAATATAGCGCCAATCCTTGTTGTATTGACCATTCTCCATTACAGCCAAATCTATTTGCGGAAATCTCTTCTTAATTTCGGTAAAACGAGCATCGTAACCACCATCTCCCGAAATATAGACAGTCTTAGAAGATTTAATCATAAAAGAAGCCCACAACGTTTTATTACGAGTCAGTCCGCGACCAGAGAAATGCCGCGTCGGCAAACAATTAATTTTTAGATCGGAGCCTATTGAATAAACATCGTTCCAATCCATCTCAACAATCTTATTTAACGGATATCCCCAATATTCAAAGTCCTCTCCCACTCCTAAAGGACATACCACCTTCCCTATTCTATCCATCAAGCTCTTCACTGTTCCATAATCCAGATGATCCCAATGGTCGTGAGTGATGATTAAGTAATCGATATCAGGAATATCATCAGGCGTATATACATCAGTACCTTTGAAAGGATGCAACATGAGTGATGCAGGAAACTTAGAAGTCAGCACGGGGTCAATCAAGAAACGTTTTCCATTCAATTGCAAAAAGCAAGAAGAATGTCCCAGCCAAACAAGAACATCTTCTTTTCTATTCAGTTGATGCAGATTTATCTTCACCGCAGGAAGGTTCTGTTCTGGTTTAAGATTTTTCGCTTTACCGAATATAAAACTTATCAGATTCTGAAAGAAGCCCTTATCAGAGACCATTACGGGAGTAGCAGAACTGTTTCGGAATTGACCATCTCTGTAATGAGGAGAATGTTCAATACGTTCAAGTCTTTCTCCACGAGGAGCACGGCCGAAACTCGGATGATTTAGTGTTGCTACGACAGTTGCAATCAAGCAGATCAGTATAAATAATACAATTATCAGAATCATCTTCTTCATTTACGAATATTTTCACTGCTGCAAAATTACGAAGTTCCACAATCACACCAGTGACACATATTACAGATAATTGTACCCGTTTTACGTTTTTCTGCCACAGGTCCTAATAAACTTCGTTCAGAACAGTGACATAAAACGCAGGACCCGCATTGCTATGTCCGCCATGGTCGGCGAAATCTGTTGTGATGGTTGCCGAAGAATTTTTCTTAAAGCTATTATATGCATTGATAGAATTAACCTGAGGCACAACGTCATCTGCAGAACTATGATACAAGAAGATAGGAGCCTTAGGAATCCAGTCGATCAATGAATTCTTCTTCATAGCAGCCTGGAACGACTTCATCTCAGCGGCATTAGGATTACATGCAATAGAAGTGAGCATCTCACTCACCTTTCTTGTCCCTATCAAACTGTTAATCTGAGTCGTTGTGTATTTCTTTGAATTAATCCAATCCTGATAATTCTCGAGTAACTTATTCTGAAATAACTTACTGAAGTCCAGGTTTAGTTTCTCCACATAGTTCATGCCTATCAATACCAAAGAAGGGACAGCAGCAATCGGCGAATAGTCCTTTTCAAGCATCTCATTATATGTAGTTGAGATATCGTAAGGTCCAGCACCAGCAAACGACTTCACCAGCTGAAAGTCGTTCGGATACTTGCTTTCAATCATCTTTTGAACTGCCAGCGTCACACCGCCACCTTGTGAATAACCCATATTATACACCTTATTCTGGCTACTTTCAAAATTATATCCTTTATTTTTCAAATAACGATAAGTATTCAAGGCCAAATCTACTGAAGCCTGAGCAGTAGGATCGGCACATAGATATGTCTGAGGCAAATCCTTCGTGATACCGAAACCGATATAATCACTCATCACCACGGCATAACCCAGCAAGGAAATTACAGCTTCCAGCTGGAACGACTGCGAAGGAGCCTGACTATTTTGTGTGATGGTGTAATGGTTTACAATGAAGATGCCTCGTAACGGAACCTTCTGATTCGGAATATAAATCTTGCCCGAGAGGTACAGACTGTCCGAATTGATACCGGCACTTTTATACTTCACAACATCACTGCTCACTGTCGTAAGACCTAGCTCAGATGGTTTTGCCGTTATTTTGGCAATCGTGGTGAGCATATCGGCCCTTGTAGCAATCGAAATAGCCGATTGCAGTATTTCGTTCACAGTATAATCTTGTGAGGATGTGATTTCCAACGTACACGGCGTTGACTTTTGTTTGGTTTCCTCCTGGGTGTTATCATTATCGCTTGAACAAGCGCCATTGACAAATACAATACAACAAAGGAGAACGACAAATCGAGTAATATACTTTAATTTCATAATTTCAATATTTATCCGCTTTGGTTTATCCAAAGCACTTACGCAAAAATAGTAATAAATAAACACATTGAATCGCACAGCTCATAGTTTCTATCATTTTTTCACTATTTTAATCATGACCTATTAATTATTTCATGTATATTTGTCATATAGTATAAAACAATTCTATCAAGAGATGATTATTAATGAACGAGACAATCGACACGACCAAGTGATTGCTGCTGCTAAACAATTGATGACTGCAGCACGTACCGCTCCGAAAGCGAAAGGTATGGATATCATTGAGACGGCCTTGGTGACAGATAAAGATATAAAACGGATATCTGATGAACTGGTAAAGATGTATGAAGAGGAGAAAGCTCCCTTCCTGTTACGCGACTCGGAGAATATCCTTCAAGCGGAATGTGTTCTCCTTATCGGCACGAAACAACAAGCACTGGGATTGAACTGCGGCCATTGCGGTTTCGATACCTGTTCATCACGACCGGAACAAGCACCTTGCGCCATCAATTGCATTGATGTCGGCATCGCCATCGGTTCTGCCGTATCAAGAGCAGCCGACTTGCGATTGGATACTCGCGTCATGTTCTCTGCCGGTCAGGCAGCCGAACATCTGAATATCTTGGATGGATGCACCCAGATATATGCCATACCCGTAAGTGCATCGTCGAAGAATCCTTTTTTTGATAGAAAACCAAAAGAGCTGTAAACATGGGAATACAAGTAGGTCTGCCTGTTGCATTGGGCGGAAAAGAAACCAATATTCAACTTGAAATTAATCAGACATCAGTAGAGATGGTAGAGATGCGTGCCCCTTTCTTGCCATCGGAATGGTACGAACAAAGCGGTGTACAACTCACATGGCCTCATGCAGGCACCGATTGGAAACGAATGCTGACAGATGTTCAGGATTGTTTCACCAAGATAGCTTATCAGATTGCCGAAAGAGAGAAGGTTCTCATAGTCGCTCCCAATGCACACGATGTGCGGAAGCAGCTGATAGCAGGAAACGTAAACATGGAGAATGTTCGTTTCATGGAATGTGCCACCAACGACACATGGGCACGCGACCACGGTCTAATATCTGTGGTCGATACGACAGAGACAAAATTGCTCGACTTCACCTTCAATGGCTGGGGCCTTAAATATCCTTCCGATTTGGATAATCAGATTACGCGACATACCTTTGATGCGGGTCTGCTTCACGGAAGATACGTAAACAAACTGGGTTTCGTACTCGAAGGAGGAAGCATAGATTGCGATGGAGCAGGAACACTGCTGACAACTGAGACTTGCCTGCTCTCACCCAACAGAAATGATGAACTGAACAAGACGGATATCGAAGAATACTTACGCTCTGCTTTCAACCTGCAACGCATTCTATGGCTCAAGCACGGCTTTTTATCGGGCGACGATACCGACAGTCATATCGATACTCTGGCCCGCTTCTGTCCCAACAATACCATCGTATATACCATCTGTACAGATGAGCATGACGAGCATTATAAAGAATTGAAGCAGATGGAAGAAGAACTGAAATCATTCCGCACGCTAACAGGCGAGAGCTATCGCTTGATTCCGTTGCCGCTGCCCCATCCCATCTCGTTAGAAGGCTACCGCTTGCCAGCTACCTATGCCAACTTCTTGGTGATTAATGGAGCCGTTCTATATCCTACCTATAACCAACCGGATAAAGACAATGAGGCACGCGACATACTGCAAACAGCATTTCCACACCAAGATTTATTCGGCATCGATTGCCGTTCACTCATCAAACAACATGGTTCACTGCATTGTGTTACCATGCAATTTCCTAAGAATGTACTGATATGAAAAAAATAAAAGTCGGAATCATACAACAGCACAATACCGCTGACAAATCCTGCAACTTGAGTATGCTGAAAAATAGTATCATATCTTGTGCAAAGCAAGGTGCTGAACTTGTCGTGTTGCAGGAATTGCACAATACCTTATACTTCTGTCAAACAGAAGATACAAATTGTTTCGATCTGGCAGAACCCATCCCCGGACCTTCTACCGATTATTACTCATCAATAGCTCGCGAGGCTCATGTGGTATTGGTAACCTCTCTGTTCGAAAAGAGAACAGCCGGATTATATCATAACACTGCTGTTGTCTTCGATAAAGACGGCAGCATTGCAGGCAAATACCGCAAGATGCACATCCCCGACGACCCCGGATATTATGAGAAGTTCTATTTCACTCCCGGCGATTTAGGTTTCGAGCCTGTACATACCTCCATAGGCAAGCTCGGAGTCTTGGTATGTTGGGATCAATGGTATCCCGAGGCAGCACGGTTAATGGCATTAAAAGGAGCCGACATGCTCATCTATCCAACAGCCATCGGTTGGGACCAGAACGACACTCCAGAAGAGCAGAACAGACAGTTGGATGCATGGACTACTATCCAGCGCTCGCATGCCATAGCCAACGGCATACCAGTGATATCTGTCAATCGAGTCGGCTTTGAACCGCATCCCGAAGATGCCGGCAAAGGCATTACTTTCTGGGGCAACAGCTTCATCGCAGGACCGCAAGGAGAATTTATTGCTCGTGCCAACAACACAACAGATGAAACGATAGTGGCAGAAGTAGATATGGAAAGAAGTGAAGAAGTCAGACGATGGTGGCCCTTCCTGCGCGACCGTCGAATCGACGAATATAACGGAATCTTAAAACGTTTTATAAAGTAAGATATGAGCAATAAGATACAAAAAGAATTTATAAAATTCCAGCAAAGCGAATTGGATGGTTCTGAAATATATAAGCGCCTTGCTCATTTTGCCAAGACAGACAAAAACAGAGAAATATTGTCCGAGATGGCTAAGGAAGAATATAATCACTACTCATTCATCATCAACTATACAGGGAAGAAATTGAAACCAAACCGCTTCAAGATATATTTCACTACCCTGCTATGCCGAATCCTCGGCCTGACTTTCGTGCTGAAGATGATGGAACGCGACGAAGGGATGACCAGTAACATCTATCTTCAATACCCGCAACTGGAAGCATTCTCCTCAACCGAAGATGAACATGAGGAGAAGCTCTTGGACATGATTGATGAGACTCGTCTCAAGTACATGGGCTCAATCGTCTTAGGACTGAATGATGCATTGGTTGAATTCACCGGAGCATTGGCAGGTTTTACCTTGGCCCTCAACAACACAGGCCTCATTGCTCTCACAGGAAGCATCACGGGTATCGCCGGTGCCCTGAGCATGTCGTCCTCCGAATACTTTTCAAATAAGGCCGAAGGCGGCGATAAGCATCCGTTGCGTGCTGCCATCTATACGGGATTGTCATTTCTCATCACAGTGCTGGCACTCATCAGTCCGTTTATATGGATTCGCACCCCGATATTCGCACTCATGGTTATGATTTTCATCGCCATCCTCATCATCGCCATTTTCAATTTCTACTATGCAGTAGTACGGGGTGAAACCTTCAGAAAGAGATTCGGCGAAATGGCCATCATCAGTTTCTCGATAGCGGGTCTGAGCTTTATCATCGGCTACTTGCTGAAGCTCTTCACAGGCATCGAAGCATAGTATTGGCACTCTCCCTGCTAGGAGAGAGTCATTAGTGACAGCATAGCAATCAGTAACTCAAGAGAGGAAAAAATTAGTAACTTATCCAATTTTATAATAACACTTAATAAACAAAACAGATTATGAAAACCAAATTAAAAGGAAACGAAGTAAACCTGGCAGGCGACTTCATCGAAAAAGGAAGTGCAGCACCCGACTTTACAATGACTAAAGGTGACTTGAGCAAATTCAATTTATCCGACAGAAAGGGCAAGACTTTGTTATTGAATATCTTCCCAAGTATCGATACTCCTGTTTGCTCCGCCTCAGTAAGGAAGTTCAACCAGTTGGCATCTAAGATGGACAATACATTGGTGCTCTGCATATCCAAAGACCTGCCTTTTGCACAAAGCAGATTCTGCAGCGTGGAAGGCATTCAGAATGTCATAGCACTATCCGACTTCCACCACACCTCTACCTTTGGTAAAGACTACGGCGTACTCATTGCCGACAGTCCTATGAGCGGTCTCTTGGCTCGTGCTGTTGTCATTATCAATCCAGAGGGGAAAGTGATATACAGCCAGCTGGTTCCCGACATTACCCAAGAACCTGATTATGATGCAGCGTTGAAGGCACTTATTTAAGGTACCTTCCGCTATTATCTATCATCTGTCTGATCTGTTCGTTCAAGGCGTCACATTTTAGCAGTTCCTCAAGGGTGAGGTGAATGCGGTAGCGCCAATAATGATGCGGGTTAGCAGGAACATTGATACGTTCTGCCTGCACATCCGGGAAACGGACATTCTCATCCATCGACAGCCAATCCTGAAAAGAGAGAATGGCGAGCATGGAAGTACTGCTGAGTTGCTGGTTCACAATCAACTTGCATGCCCAGGCAGGAGCAGACGAAGGGATATTACCCTGTTGATGCAGCTCGCTTTGAAAGAAGCGGGCTGTTTTTCCCAAATCCTCTTCCCACCAGCCGCGAATAGTGGAAGTATCGTGTGAAGAGAACGTACAAACCGAAAGATACGGATATTCGTTTACATGTCCGAACTCATTCTTAGGACATTTCGGCATACGTTGCAATTCCAGACTCAGTATCTGCAGTTCATTCATCACCGTACCTACACAGTCGGGCACCATACCTAAATCTTCTCCGCAAACCAGCATACGGGTGGCACCTATCAGGCAAGGCAGTTTCTTCATAGCCTCGTGATACCAGAACTGATTGTGGCGGCGATAGTAATAATCATTATACAACTGGTTGAAAGCCTCTTTCTCCTTCCATCCCAAAGCATCATATACAAAGTCGAACTGCACGGCAATACGCGGATGGAACATATTCTTATCCTTCCTGTCGGCAACGAACAGCACATCACTGATCAACGAATACAAGCCGTCGCGAATCCATAAGCTATCCTTATCCGTCTTCCCATCGAAGGCAGCCTCTACTTTGCGCTGCGTGTCGAAAGCAGGCAACATCTCATAAAGACCGTCGTTAATAGGACGAAGATACATTTTCTTCACTTCAGCAGCATGAGGGCCGAACACCTTACCAACAATCGTGTCATTGATATAAGGACGGGTAAAGAAGTCGCGTCGGAACCACAGGCCATAGCTTTGAATTTCATCAATCGACAGAGGCATCGACGGTACAAACTGACCCAGCAGACCATGAACGGAATCGGTAGGAATTTCCCAGATACGGAAGAAGCCCAGTATGTGGTCAATGCGATAAGCGTCAAAATACAAGGACATCTGTTCGAAACGCCGTTTCCACCATTTATAACCATCTTTAGCCATTTCATCCCAATTATAAGTTGGAAATCCCCAGTTCTGTCCCTTCACAGAGAAATCATCGGGAGGAGCACCGGCCTGGCCGTTCATATTGAAGTAATACGGTTCAATCCATGCTTCCACACTGTTTCTGCTGATGCCGATAGGAATATCCCCTTTCAATATAACATGATGTTTCCGTGCATAAGTGCTTGCCTCCAGCAGTTGTATATGCAGATTGTACTGCACATAATAATATATAGCAATATCAGGATACAGCGGACTCTCGGGAGCACACATCTCCGTAATCTTCTGCTTGTAATAAACCTCGTATCCCTTCCACTTATTGAAATCGGGAGTGCCGAACTTATCACGCAGGTAGCTGAAAGCAGCATAAGGCATCAGCCAAGATTCATTCTCAGCAAAGAACTTCTTGAACTTTGCCGACGACAATACGGCAGTACCCTCCTGTTTGAACATCTGCAGGATATACGACCATTTAGCAGTATAAACAGCCTCATAGTCTATCTGTGGCAAACTATTCAGTTCACGTTGCATTTGTTCGAAAGAGGAAGCCTGCTGTTTATCCCGAAGGGTACCCAGGTTCTTCAGATTCATATACATCGGATGCAGAGCGAATATAGAGATGCTGCTGTACGGATAAGAATCCGTCCATTTATGCGTCATCGTCGTGTCGTTGATAGGTAGAATCTGCACCACCCGCTGATGCGTCAGAGCCGCCCAGTCAATCATCCGTTTCAAATCCTCGAAATCACCCACGCCGAAACTCTCTTTAGTTTTCAAGGAGAACACAGGGATGGCTACACCCGCACCTTTCCAGCGAGGGCGTGAAAATAGCGCATCATTATCCGAGATAACATAAACCTCGTTCTCATGTATATCGAAAGCAGTAATCAATCTGTTCAAACCCGACTCCCAATCGATGAAGGCACCTGTCTCTTCGTCCACAGAATAATATTTATATTCTAAAGGAAAAGTCAACGACGACGCATCAAGTTGCACAGACCAGTGCAGCAGTTCCTTACTCCGTTGCAGCATCACACCTTTCTCAGTATTCCAGTTGCCAAGAGCCTCCTGATTGCCGCAGACAGCAAGACGCTGTCCCCTTTCCAGCTGCGGAACAGGAACCTGCAATACCAGCGACCTCTTAAAATACGACTGTTTCTTCGCTGACTTCGCTGTTTGTTCAATACCTCTCACACAGTCTGTAAAAGCCGAGCTGTAGAAATACGACATGTCCGACTTATTCCGCCAGGCATCATACAAGTAAAAAATACGTTGTTTGCCGCCATCTGCCAAACGATGAGAACAGATATCCCATTCAGCACGCGAAAAAGTATTGTTGTTGTAGATACAATATTGGTAGCTGATATCACCCGATACCTCGACCATACCCTTCCAAATCTTGCCATCCGAAGTCGACAGCGGGTGAATAACCTCCTCGCCATCCTTCTTGCCGATCTTAACCCGCACTTCTTCGCCCCATACTGTGCAATACGTAATTTGAAAATGAACTTTCATTATATATTGTTTTTTATTTATACATTATCAACGCCGACTGAGCTGGCACAGTGATTACACTTGTCGTTATCTTACCCAATCCGCTTATATCTAATTTGCCGTCTTTGCAGAGAACCGTATAAGTCCCTTCATCAACAGCCTGTTTTATATCTTTCTTATTCGCATTGAAAACAACCACGAGTTGAGCTGCCTTGTCGCCATTCGCATGATTGTTCAATGTATAAGCTATCACGTTATCATCCGTAACAGGCAAGAACGACAGATTCTTTCTTACCATCTCGGCATTACCCATACGGAAAGCCGGATGAGCTTTGCGCAAAGCAATCAGCTGTATGTAGTAATCGAATACGTCCTTATGGGCAGCCTTCAACCTCCAGTCGATGGTATTAATACTGTCAGGACTATTGAAGCTGTTATGCACTCCCTTCTTGTCGCGGTACATCTCTTCACCGTTAAACAAGAATGGAACACTTTGCGAAGTGAAAACGATAGTCTGAGCCAGTTTGTCGAGTCGTATCCGTTCGCTTTCAGTAGCATCAGGAATCGACGACCGCAGTCGGTCGACCAAACACATATCATCGTGGCACGACACATAGCCGATAGCTTGAGTAGGTTCCAATGCCCATGGCTGTTTGCTGTAGTTCACCTTCGAATAATCAATCTGCGGATGCTGAACAGCACCGACGATGCCAAACTTGATGCTCATCTCATTTCCGGGAAGGGCATTCAAGAAAGCAGCCTGGTGGTCATCACTGAACGGCCCGCGCAAAGCATCTCTCAGTTCATCACCGAAAGCCGCAATACGAGGCAGCTCTTTCATATTCGCCTTCATCGCCAACTTATCTGCCGTGTACTCGGGAGTTCCAGCTGCCCATCCCTCACCATAGATAAATATAGTAGGATCAACGGCGTCGAGCACCTTCCTAATCTCGTTCATCGTAAGGATATCATGAACCCCCATCAAGTCGAAACGGAATCCGTCGATGTGATATTCCTTCGCCCAGTAGAGTACAGACTGAATCATGAAGCGGCGCATCATCGGACGTTCCGAAGCCGTCTCATTGCCACAGCCCGAAGCATTGGCATACGAGCCGTCAGCCTTCTTGCGATAGAAATAGTCGGGAACAGTCATTTGGAAATTGCTCCCCTCAATATTGAAAGTATGATTATACACTACATCCAGAATCACGCGGATACCGGCTTTATGCAAAGCCTGCACCATCTCCTTGAACTCCCGTATACGTACCTCAGGAACAAGAGGATTCGTAGAATACGAACCGTCGGGAACATTATAGTTTTGCGGGTCGTAACCCCAATTATACTGATTGCTGTGATATTCATCTACCGAGGCATAGTCGAATGAGGGCAACAGATGCACATGCGAGATGCCCAGTTCCTTCAGATGACTGATACCGCTTGTCAATCCATCCTGAGTGTGCGTATTCAATTCCGTCAATGCCAAATACTTTCCTTTATGGACAATGCCCGATGTAGCGTTTGCCGAGAAGTCGCGGTGATGCATCTCGTAGATAGTGATATCAGCAAAGCTCTTCAATGCCGGACGAACATCCTTCTTCCACCCTATCGGGTCGGTCGACTTCATATCTATTATCGCCCCTCTCTTGCCGTTCACGCTCACTGCCTTTGCCCATAAGCCCGGCGTTTCACCCAGCCACTTGTCGTTCACCTTCACTTGAAAAGTATAAAACTTGCCTTTCAAATCCTTATAAACGTTGGCAACCCATAAACCTTCCGCTTTCAAAGGCTTCATAGGAACCGTCATGAAGATGTCGTTATTCGTACCCGAAGTGTAAATGTTCAGCTTTACCTGCGTAGCAGTGGGAGCCCACAAAGAAAAAGAAGTCTTATGCGCGGTGAAATGACATTCATCCCATGCCCCTTTCGGAGTAGGATAGCTATTACCCATTATTCCCTCTGCATGCACAGAACAACTAAGAATAACGGTTAAAAGGCTCGTATGTATCATTTGTTTAATACGCATAATATTAGAGAATAAGATAACCCTTTGACACAAAAGTATATCTATTCCCAAGTAAATTCTCTTTAAATCTAAAAGAAATCAAAGAATGTTTATTGCAAACGATTGCGTGCTCTAAATAAAATGTTATGTTACTTCAAAAACTGCAGACAAACAGGTTTACCCTGAGCAATGTCATTGCCCGCCTTTGTCAACAGTCCATTCTTCAAATTCCTTCTGTATATTTCAATCACATTACTGTCGCGACAAGCAACCAAGAGAAATTTGCCGTTCGGAGTGATAATGAAATTACGCGGATGAATGCCTGTTGTCTGATATCCAACTTTCGTAACAATCCCCGTTGTGGAATTTATGCTGAAGATAGCAACGCCATCCTTTTTCAACCGATGTGATGTATACAAGAACCTGCCGTCAGGACTGATATGTATATCAGCACTGCCATGACCTTCTCCTTCATCCGCCATGATAGTTTGAATAGGCTTCAGCTCTCCCTTATTATAAGAAAAGGCCACAACAATACCGCCCAGTTCATTAATCAGATAAGCGAACTTGCCGTTATTGCTGAAAGTCAGATGACGAGGACCCATCCCCTTCTTGCCGTTGAAAACGACCTTGCAATCACTAAGGAAAGAAGAAGAATTCGGAGCATCGTTCACATTAAAACGATAGATGCAATCGTCGCCCAAATCATCCGCGAAGAGATATTTCCCGTCGGGAGAAATACGAACGCAGTGAAGATGAGCCACAGCACCCGCCTTAGTGCCGTTGAAAGAATAACGTTCCGAAACAGGCGACAGTCCTCCGTTGCTCTTAACAGGGAATACCGTTATGTCACCGCCGCTGTAGTTTGCCGTAATGACATGATTCTTATACACTATAATATAACAAGGATCCTCTCCCCCCTTCGATTTATCGGCAGTGAGCTGACTGTTGATAAACGACAATTTGCCTGCCGTCTTATCCAGTTTAAAAGCGTTAGCCGTTGCCTTGCCGTTGCCGTATTCACTTACCGAGTAAGCGAAACGATTATTGTCCGCAGCAGTAACATACGAAGGATTATTTACTTTAACATAGCTCACATATTTAGAAGTGCCGTTATCTTGATTAAAGCGATACACATAGATACCCTTGCTCGAACTGCCTTCGGTATAGGTACCAACCAACATTGTCAATTCAGCAGAAGATGCCTTGTGCGTCCGTTTAACAGGAGCAGCAGCAAATAAAAAATTTGCTACGCATAGAGTAAAAAGAAGAAAATAAAAACGTTTAATAGTCATAATAATATATTCTTTGTGTGCGACAAAGATACAACAAATCAGAGACATACTATAAAGTAAACATTAAAAAAGTAGTGGAGGTTTCAACCACATAGAAAGAAGTTACATTAGCGGTTGTTTCAAACTGCATGTCATCGTATAATATTTTTGGATACAAAATTGATACAATTTAATTTGGAAATAATATAAAATTACCTCAACTTTGAAACTCCTGAATTATCACACGGCAGTATGCCTAAATTAAAATATTTTGCCTTTTGCATGGTGACAGTATTCAAAAGAACCGTTACGCTGTGAATAAGCGGAGGACACCTAAGCAAGAGACATTATTTTTTACACAATTATGCAAAAAGAACTATTAAAAGATATATCTTCTCTACTAAAAGGTTACCATATATTAAGGCAGAATGCAACTATTCTGCAAATAATGAAAATTTACTCGAAAGCAATTACCTATACCAATGAAATAAAAGGTTATGCAGACGATAAGAACGATGAGGAACTAAAGAATTACCTAGATTCCATTTCATGTGACGAAATGAACACGAATAACCTTATCAACATTGTTAAGCTGTGCGATTTTATAAGTATTGTAGATTATACTTGCCAAAAATTATCTAAATACATTGAAAAAGAAGGTATTAAAGATATACAATAGCTTAAAGATTACTGATTGATGGCTTGTCCCGAAGCAATGGCAACGGGACTTTTATAAATATAATTTCCTAAAGTTATTATTTAGTTAGCGATGGAACATATAAGCCGGCATATATTTTCTTTATAGGGATATCATATCTTTCAGTAGCGAAGTTAAGCCTGTCTTCATCATTTCTTTGTTATCCATTTCGATATATGATTAGTTTTTGGTTTTTCTCTTTTAATTATCTCTTTTGCCAAATTATAGTAGTCTTCAGCGCCTCTCGATTTAGGAGAGTATTCTAATATATCCTTCCCTGACAAGGGACATTCCGACAAAGATACATTTTCACGTATGACGGTGTTAAATACCTTATTTTTGAAGGTTGACCGTATAACTTTCACTACGTCCCTGTTTAGAGTCTTCCTGTTGTCGTAACGGGTAATTATTACGCCTGACAGTTTTAGATTCTTAGCTATATTTTCAGTTATGATATTTACCATGTCGATAAGTGTTTTAAGTCCCTTCACAGCTAAACCTTCCGCCGTCATAGTAATATAAAGTTCATCCGCCGCCGTTAGTCCGTTTATTGTCGCTATTCCAAATACGGGAGGACAGTCTATAAAAATAAAATCGAAGCTGTCCTTTACCGATTCCAAACAAAGAGATAGCTGTGTAAACTTATGCGGTTCATCCCTAAAGTCTATATCTATTTGAGCTATATCCACATCTGAAGGAACTGCGTACATATTGGTCTTAATACATACAGGTTCAAGGGGCGAGTTATTCTTCAGGTACTTGTATATAGTGTTTCTACCTTCAGTATCAATACCTAAACTTATTGTAAGGTTCGCCTGAGCGTCCATATCAATCAGCAATACCTTTTTGCCCATTAATGCAAGTGCCGCACCGACAGATACGGCCGTAGTCGTTTTGCCAACTCCACCTTTGTGGTTAGCTATCGCGATTATTTTAGTCATAACTTTATAATTTATTAGGTAAATAATTTTTCTTGCTTCTTCCTTGTCGCTGTCGAAATATTTCGCTTTACTTACTTATATCTATAAATAATTAATAGTTTATTCCGCAAGTATATATATTAACTAATTAACCACAAAACAAAATGATATGTATTTTTAATTTATTTCAAGATAGCAAACCGATGTATTAGATATATACTTCAGATGTATCTTGCAAGTAACCCAATCAATAGAATGTATCCTAATTAAAATACGATTTTGCTTCAGCATTATTACGGATTTAAAAATAATGATTATCTTTGCAACAAGATACAGCGATTATTGGCATGTTATCGAGTACTGTTTTCCCAAAAATTGGCGCACGATACTTTTTGATAGTCGTTTTTCTTTTAATAATGAGGATGTTACATACTTACGGGCTTGACCGGTTTTGACAGCGGGTAGAAGAGGTGAGTAAGCATGCAGTGCGTCGGTGATTTGCACTTAAATCTCAGTTATCAACAATTATCTGGCGAAAATAGATTAGCTCTCGCTGCTTAATCGAAGTATAGTAGATTGGCTTTATCCCTTCACTAGGTGTTGGGACGAGATGTCACTCAAAAGCTGTTGTTCCGAAGCGTTTGGTAAAGTGGCACAGCAAATTCGGGAATAGTTTGGACTTCTCCTCGCGGTCCTTATGAAAATTAAGAGGATAAGGTGTGAGTTGGTGGCTCTGGTCTTGCTTGCACACGAAAATTTCAGTCAGAGATAAGCATGTAGAAAGCTTATGGCTTCCTCGTTTGGACGAGGGTTCGAATCCCTCCAGGTCCACCCACAGTGCCGCTGAAATATCTTGCAGCGGTTTTTTATTGTTATAGTTTGTCGGCAAATTGTCTGCAACTTATGAGGTTATCAAGCATTGTAACTTTTTTTTATACCATTTACTGTAAACAAGCATATTGTTCCCAAATAAAAAAAAGCATCATTCATCATAATCCTTATCATCATTTTCCTTTTTCTCTTCACCAATAAATAAACTGGCAATATAGGCGGTATATGTTCCGAACAGACCTACTCCAGATACCATAAGAACAATTCCGATTAAACGTCCTTCAGTTGTAACAGGATATCTATCTCCATAACCTACTGTGGTTATAGTTGTCATTGTCCACCAAATAGCATCTTCTGCTGTTTTTATATTGCTATCAGGTCTATTTTCAACAGATAGTATGGAAATTGAAGAAAATATAGTAAGTAATATAGTGATAATACCGACAGAAAGCATAGTTCCTTTAATCTTACTTTTAAATATATATCTAACGAGTATTTCTGTACTTCTGAAAGCACGAAGTATTCGAAGCAATCTTATTAGTCGGAATAATCGACCATATCTTAATATACTTATCGAAGGGATACTTGAAATAAGATCTATCCATCCCCATCTCATGAATTTCCATTTGTTATCAGCTTTAACAAATCCTATAATGAAATCAATGATGAAAACAATACAGATACAATTATCAATAATATCCATTAATCGCATTGTTTCTTCAGGTAATCTAAAAATGGAAGTGATAGCAAGAGCTATAAGAACATATAAAGACAATACGATTATTATGATGTCAAATAAATGAAGTTCACTTATCGACTTACTTACATTTTTATTTTTCACTATTTTCTAATATATGTCTTGTTTCCATGACTATTGATATAATATTTCCCACCTTTAGAACCGGTCATTATTTGATAACCATTGTAAGTTCCTTCGATTGTTCCTTCCATAATATTTTAATTTTAAGTTGACGAACAAAGATAACAAATGCAATTTATTTCTTGCATATTTCGCCTAAGATATTACAAAAAGTATGTGACTCGGGAAATCGTAGAAAATTCTTGTGAAAGATAGAAAACTAATTATTACTCTTCAAATCTTTTAATCACTCATGAAGAGAAAGAGGCATTTCGTGAACTGATGGGAAAAGGCGTTTTCCGCGCCTTTGCAAAAGGCTGCACATATTTTTTTATTTAATTAACAATTAAAATTCCAAAATATTAAAAAAATCTGATTGTCAATTTATTAATTTATTATATATTTGTATTAATTGAATAACAAAAGTAAAAATTAAATTATTAAATATTTATATAAATCCGGCCCATTAAATTCATGAGAAATGAAAATTGATAGGAACATCCGTCAAATTACTATTTTATTCATCGTATTCACTACTATCCTTATCGCAAGTATTGCATATATAACTTGGAATTGCCATATCAAATTCCTAGTAGCTATTTTATTATTCATTTTTGTCATCTACATACTGTTCCTTGAACGTTGCCGAAGAATTTTTATAAACATTAAGAAAAATCATAAAAAAACATTCAAATATCAACACGAAATCAACACCATCACGAGATTAAACGGCATTCGTTTCATCAGCTATCTAGTAGAAAAAGGCATTTTCATTAGCCTAAATAAGATGGGCGAAGGAGAATATTTCGAATTTACGCCCGAAACCCTATATTCATATACCCATCCAAACGACCTCTCTCTCATTAAAGGAATCGTAGAACGTCTTAACCAGGCTAAGGTCGAAAACATGTCGTACGAATACCGGCTGAAAATCAGAGATACAGGCAACTATTCCTGGCGTTATACCATCATCCGACCTCTCGAAATCAATTCACAAGGTAAGGTGACCAGTTACATTGCGTCCGATCTGGATAATGATAAAGCACACGAGATGACGAACAATCTGTCACTGTTCCGCAAAAAGATCATGTTCATCACCTCCATCAACCTCACCATGTTCATCCAATACAACAGGAAAGAAAAGCTCTTTATCCGTCTCGACAGTTCCGGTGAGAAGGAATCACATAGTATACCGCTCGATTTTTGGTTCGATCATGTCTACCCCGAAGATTTACCTATCTGCAAACAATTACTGAAGGTGATGGATGAACAATTAGAAGAGCAATATCACACTGAATATCGCTACAGCTTTCCTTCAGAATACAGATGGTTCTCAATAGATATCGCCGTATACGAAAAAGATGAAAACGGAGAATATCTCAGCTATATGTGTCTGTGCAGCGATATTGATACAAGAAAAAAAGAACTGCAAAAAGAAATCGAACTGCTTCACAAGGCCGAATTGGCCAACAAGCTGAAGGATTCATTCATCAATAACCTCAGCCATGAAATACGAACGCCGTTAAATGCCATTATCGGTTTTTCGAATCTGATAGATAAGAATCTGACGGATGAAGAACTCATCTATTATAAGAAAATCATCAACGACAACAACAGCCAGTTATTGAGTGTCATCGACAGCACCATAGATAAATCTCTCTTCGAGACCAATTCTATGACTATGAAGATGACATATTTTACAGTAAAAGAATTTCTTAAAAAAATCTATCAGAAGTTTACAACTCAAATACCTCAAGGAATAGATTTCAATCTCGTTTACGATGAAAGTGACGCAAGTATCAGAACCGACGGGAGATGGATAACCAATATCATTAGTGCCCTCATCAAGAATGCGATTACATTTACTCCAAAAGGCTCCATCACCTTGGGGTACCAGTGCAAGGACAATGGCATTCTCATCTATGTAAAAAATACGGGTATAGGCATCGCACCGAAAGACCAGCGCCGTATCTTCGAGATGTTCGAGCAAGTCGACGACTTCACTCCCGGCCTAGGCATGGGACTGAATCTGTGCAAGACAGCTATCACTCGATTATCAGGAACGATAGGAGTAGAATCGGAAGAAGGGAAAGGCTCTAAATTTTGGTTTTGGATTCCTTGCGATCCGAGCAAGCCCGCGACAGCACAATAAAACCTGTAACGCCACCTACAATCGAAGCCAGGAAGATACCCACTTTCGCCTGAACCATATAAGCGGGAGTCGTGAAAGCCAGCGATGTGACGAACATCGACATGGTGAAGCCTATACCGCCCAGCAAACCGATGCCTAAGAGATTGTGGAAAGTCATGCCCGTCGGTTTCGGTGCCACTTTCAGTTTAATCAACAGCAAGGTAAAGCCCACAATACCTATCACCTTCCCCACGAACAGTCCCAGCGTAACACCCATGGTAATATGCGTGCTGAACAACTGACTTAAGTCGAAGTCGAGCGACACCCCCGCATTGGCAAAAGCAAAGATAGGCAGAATCACATACGTCACGAAAGGATGCATGGCACTCTCCAACCGTTGCAGCGGCGGAATCGCCTTGTTCGTATCACTCTTCACCTTTTCGAGCAAACCCAACTGCTCATCAGTGAGCATATCCTCTTCATCGTCAATCTTCTCCCCGCTAATCTTCGCCAGGAACCTGCGGATACGCTGAATGTAGACACTCTCCTTAATCTTCACATCACAAGGGATGATAAAGGCAGCAATCACCGCAGCGATAGTAGCATGAACGCCCGAGAGCAAGAAGAACGACCACACACCCAATATACCGAACACCGCATAAAAAATAAAATTCCGAATACCTATCTTGTTGCCGATAAACATCACCACAGCGAAGCCAAGTCCGATGCCCAGATGCACCAGCGACAGATTTGTGGAATAGAACAGCGCGATGACAATCACAGCGCCCAAGTCGTCGACAATAGCCAGTGCCGTCAGGAATACCTTCAACGACGATGGCACCTTGCTTCCCACCAGATAAAGCACTGCCAAGGCGAAAGCGATATCTGTGGCCATCGGGATACCCCAACCGTTGCTCGCCTCCCCCGATGTATTCAACGAGAAGAAGATTACGGCAGGCACAATCATCCCGCCGATTGCCGCCCCGATAGGCAGCAACGACTTGCGTATTTCCTTCAGTTCACCCGCCACGAACTCCCTCTTCAGTTCCAGTCCCACCAAGAAGAAGAAGATAGCCATCAGCCCGTCGTTAATCCAATGATGCAGATTAAAATTAAAATACGATGTGCCATCCACGATAAAGCCGAACGTATGTTCAAAGAGATGCGTATACTGTTCACGCCATGGAGAATTAGCAAAAAAGAGCGCCACAATCACACTGATACCCAATACCAGCCCTCCGGCCTTCTCCTGTTTTCCGAACTTCTGAATACGATAATACACCCTGTCAATCAACTGTTGTTTTTCTTCTACCATAAAAATAATATTGAAGAAGCCTCATGTGCTTCGTTAAAAAGAATTATCGTCGAGACAACGCATCGTCGGCACGATAATCATCGATATAATAGTGACTACCAAACCGTCACTGAATTTTGATGTTACAAAAATAAGAAAAAAATCCGAAACTGCAAAATACAAGTACTTCCCCTAGCAGGGGAAGTGTCACGAAGTGACGAAGGGGTAGTTGATATGCTAGCAGAGGGAAAGTCTTTAATAACTACGTATCAGCAATTAAATACCGACCAAACAATCACGATTTAGCTGAAATTAAAGGAAAGTGAATAGTTGAAGAGGATTAATGAAATTAATATATGAGAATAACAACTCTCAGTTAAAGAAAAAATAAATTATACATAAATAGATTTTTACAAATAATGTATATATTTGTATGAATCATCAATAAAACTACCATGGAAAACTTAAAAGATTTTACAGGGCTATACCCATTATCGAAGACATTGCGTTTTGAACTGAAACCCATCAGGAAAACATTAGAAAACATTCAAAGTAGCGGTTTATTGGAAAGAGATCAGCATCGAGCTGAAAGTTATAAGAAAGTCAAGAAAATCATAGATGATTATCATAAATCATTTATAGACAGAACTCTGACAAATTTTAAATTAAAGCTAATTTCAGATAGCAAAAAAGATTCACTCGAAGAATATTACTTATTTTATCATTTAAATTATAAAGATATAAATAGGTCTAAATCTCTCACTGAAGTTCAGGATAAACTCCGCAAACAGATTGCAGACCAACTAACTAAAAATGAAGCCTATAAACGTATTTACAAAAAAGAGCTGATAAAAGAAGATTTATGTAATTTTATTAACAGCGAAAATTATCTTTATATTCTAAAACACAGGGAGTCTAATAACGACGAGTTAACAGAAGAGCAATTTCTAAATTTACGGAATCAAGATAAGGAATTGGTAAATGAATTTAAGGATTTCACTACATATTTTACAGGTTTCAATCAAAATCGCCAAAATATGTATTCTGCTGAGAATAAGTCAACCGCTATAGCCTATCGCTTAATTCATCAAAATCTACCTCGTTTTATTGATAATATGGATGTATTCGAAAAAGTATCTGCAACGAATGTATCTGAAAAAATCAATTCACTATATGATGATCTTAAAGAATATCTGAATGTTCAATCTCTCGCTGAGATGTTCAAATTAAGTTATTATAGCATTCTCCTTACTCAAAACCAGATTGATGTTTACAATGCTGTAATTGGAGGAAAAACTTTAGATGATGGTACAAAGATACAAGGATTGAATGAACATATTAATTTATACAATCAACAACAGAAAGATAAAAAATATCTATTGCCAAAGTTGAAACCACTTTATAAGCAAATACTAAGCGATCGAAATGCAATATCATGGTTACCTGAAGAATTTAATGATGATAACGAAATGTTACAAGCAATTGATAAATGTTATCATGAGCTAAACCAACAAGTTTTTCAACAATTAAAAGATTTATTATTGAGTTTAAAAGAAGGTGACAGCGAATATAATATGGATAAGATTTATATTCGTAACGATGCTCAACTCAGTGAAATATCTCAACGGCTACTAGGTAATTGGAATATTATCTCAAGAGCCATTGAAAATGACTTTTCTAAAAATAACCCACAAAAAATAAGAGAATCAGCAGATAACTATGAAAAACGGAAAGACAAATATTTAAAATCCTTTGGCAGTTTATCATTAGGCTATATAAATAATTGCTTGAGTCTCCTTGGAGATCCTTATAATAAATATAAAGTAGAAGACTACTTCTTTACATTAGGAATAAAAAAAGAAGATTCAAATAAATGTGATAATCTTTTCACAAAAGAATCAAAAGCATATGAAGTGGTTAAAGATTTACTGTGTAATAAGTATCCTGAAGATAAAAATCTAGCACAGCAGAAAAAAGATGTTGAGCATATAAAGAACTTACTAGACTCAATAAAAGATATTCAACATTTTATTCAGCCTCTATTAGGAACTGGAGATGAACCAAACAAAGATGAGAAATTCTATGGAGATTTTCTTGCAATTTGTGATAAGTTAGATGAAATTACGCCTCTTTACAACAAAGTACGTAACAGAATGACACGCAAGCCATATTCTATAGAAAAAATAAAAATAAATTTCGACAACTCTACATTACTAGATGGATGGGATTTAAATAAAGAGATTGATAATACTAGTGTAATCTTGCGAAAAGATGGATTATATTATCTTGCTATAATGAATAAAAAATATAATAAGGTATTTAATGCAAGCAATCTCCCATGCGATGGCAGTTGTTATGAAAAAATGGACTATAAATTGCTACCTGGTCCCAATAAAATGTTACCGAAGGTATTTATTTATAGTTCACGTATCTCTGAATTTAACCCAAGTGAACGAATACTTGATAATTATCAAAAAGGGACACATAAAAAAGGCGATAATTTTAATTTAGACGATTGTCATGCTTTAATAGATTATTTTAAAAGATCTATTGCCAAGCACGAAGACTGGAGAAATTTTGATTTTCACTTTTCTGATACAAATACATATAAAGATATTTCAGGCTTTTATCGGGAAGTAGAGCAACAAGGTTACAAAATATCTTTTCGCAATATTTCAGAGACATATATTAATGCTCTTGTTGATGAAGGTAAACTTTATCTGTTCCAAATTTATAATAAGGATTTCTCTCCATATAGTCAAGGTACTCCCAATATGCATACCCTGTATTGGCGTATGTTATTTGATGCAAAGAATTTAGAAAATGTAGTCTACAAATTAAATGGACAAGCCGAAGTGTTTTTTAGGAAATCAAGTATAAACGAAACCGATAAAATTGTTCATCCAGCCCAACAACCGATTAATAACAAGAATGAACTTAATGAAAAGCGCCAAAGTGTTTTTAACTATGAACTAGTGAAAGACCGTCGTTTCACAGTGGATAAATTCCAATTTCATGTCCCAATAACTTTAAATTTCAAGAGTATTGGTATGAATAATATAAATTCAACAGTAAATTCCTATTTAAAAGATAGTAAAGTAACTCATATTATAGGCATTGATAGAGGAGAACGCAACCTTTTGTACTTATCGTTAATCGACATGAAAGGAAATATTGTAAAACAAATTTCGCTGAATGAAATCGTTAATCAACACAAAGACAATCTATATCAAACAGATTATCATTCATTGCTTGAATCTAAAGAAGTCAGCCGTGATGAAGCCCGTAAAAGTTGGAAAGCTATTGAGAACATAAAAGAATTGAAAGAAGGTTATCTCAGTCAGGTAATTCACAAAATTTCTCAGTTAGTCGTTGAATATAATGCAATTGTTGTTCTTGAAAACTTAAATTTTGTGTTTATGCGTGGACGTCAGAAAGTTGAAAGACAAGTTTACGAGAAGTTTGAAAAAATGTTGATAGATAAGTTTAATTATCTAGTGGACAAGAAGGCAGCGAAATCTGAACCTGGTGGATTATTACAAGCTTTGCAACTAACTAGTAAGTTTGACAGTTTTCAAAACTTAGGAAAGCAGAGTGGTATTTTGTTTTATATACCAGCGTGGAATACAAGTAAAATGGACCCTGAAACAGGATTCGTTAATTTGTTCGATGTCCATTATGAATCCATCGAAAAGTCAAAAACATTCTTTAAGAAATTTGACTCTATCCGATATAATGCATTAAAAGGATATTTTGAGATTGCTTTCGATTATACCAATTTTACCTCAAAAGCAGAAGGAACACGTAGCAATTGGGTAGTTTGCACTTATGGATCACGCATTAAAACATTTAGAAATCCAGAACAGAACAGTAACTGGGATAGTGTTGAAATTGATTTGACAAGTGAATTTAAAACATTTTTTGATAAATATCACATTGAATTAAATGATAAGATAAAAGAACAGGTCATCAAACAAAATGACAAGACCTTCTTTGAAGGTTTTCACCAACTATTCAAATTAACCTTACAGATGAGAAATAGTAAGACAGGTTCAGACATTGATTATATGATATCCCCGGTGATGGGAGAAAATGGTAAATTCTTTGATAGCCGTTTGGAATTAAAACAAGGCAAAAATACCGAAGGCTATTGGATATCATCAATGCCAGTCGACGCCGATGCTAATGGAGCTTATAATATAGCACGCAAGGGGTTATGGGTTATTAACCAAATAAAATCTACAGATGATTTAGATAAATTGAATTTAGCTATATCAAATAAAGAATGGCTTAAATATGCGCAGACAAAACCATATCTAAATAATGATTAATTATGGAAGATTATCTATCCATCACTTCATTGAATGATTTCATATTTTGTCCATATTCAATATACTTACATAATGTTTATATGGATACAGATGAAGATATGTACCAAGCTACCCCTCAAATCCAAGGCAAACTTGCACATACTTCTGTAGATGCTATAAAAAAGAAAAATAATAATAGTATCTCTTCACTTTCTGTAATTTCTGATGAATTTAGTATTATGGGTAAGATAGATATTTACTATCAAGATAAAAAGTTTCTAGTTGAGCGTAAATATCAGATGAAACAAATATTTAAGGGACAAATCTATCAATTATGGGCTCAGTACTTTTGCATGAAAGAAATGGGATTCATAATTGAAAAATTAGCTTTTTATGAAATATCGACTAATAAAATGATTCCTATTGATATACCAAGTAAAGAAGATAAAGAGGAATTTAGGTTATTTATCAAGAAAGTAAAGAATTACAATCCAAATTGTAACATACTATTTAATTCAAATAAATGCATACATTGCATATATTGTAATTTATGCGATAAAACAAATTTTGAAAATGTATACACATAGAGATATTATGTTCCGCACAATCTTTATAATAAACTGTATTGTGGAAAGGAACCTAAAAGTTCAAAATGGAGAGCTACTTCTAGAAGAAGAGAGTAAGGAAAGAAAACGAACACTTACTAAAATTCCATTCCAGAAAGTATTAGCTCTTTTTGTAGTAGGAAATATTACAATAACAACTCCACTTATTGAAAAATGTCAAAAATATGGTGTTGCCTTAATTGTTATGAAAACTAATTTGCGTCCTGTCTTTTATTGGTCAAATTTTGCTGAAGCAAATTATCTACTTAGGCAAAAACAGTATAGACAAAAAGATAATGTATCCATAGCTAAAATGATTGTAATAAATAAAATAAAGAATCAACGAAAGTTATTAGAAAAAACACGCAAAAAAGACAATGTGGTTACTTTCGCTAAAACCCAATGCAATATGGCACTTGATAAACTTATTACTGATGTAGATTATGATAAATTACTTGGAATTGAAAACAATGTTGCGAAATATTTTTTTGAAGCATATTATCAAGATTATCAATGGAATACTCGCAGACCAAGAACTAAGTGTGATATTCTAAATACGACACTAGATTTAGGTTATACTATTCTTTTTAATTTTACAGAATGCTTTGTCAGGATGTTCGGATTCGACTTATATGTAGGCGTGTATCATCGTTTGTGGTTTAAAAGAAAATCTTTAATATGTGATTTAATGGAACCTTTTCGATGTATAGTAGACCATACAATACTATTAGCATTTAATAAGAAGCAATTTAGTGCAAATGATTTTGAATGCATAAATGGAATGTATTATCTAAAATTTGAAAAGAAAAAAGATTACTATCATATTTTCTATGATGCTATGATAGAAAAAAAATCCGATTTCTTTAAATATGTTCAAAGTTATTACAGATGTTTTATGAAAGGAAGTCCTATAACATCTTATCCTGAATTTACAATATAATGCTAGTAATTAGTTACGATATAAGCGATGATAAAATTAGAGGGCACTTTGCAAAGATGCTTTCTAAAAATGGAGCTATTCGATTACAATATTCTGTTTACGAGGTGAATAACACTAAAAGGTTAGTCGATAATATTATGTTGAAAATTAAGAATATATATTCTAAAGATTTTACCGGAGCTGATAGTGTTATTATTTTTGATGTCGGTCTAAATCAAATAACCAAATTTGGAAATGCTATTCATAGAGATACTGATATAGTATATTTTTAGCAAGTCTCACTCTCATTTTATTTTTATATAATTCAAAACATTAATAGCTAGCTGTTTATATAACTTTAATAATAGAGGTGGGTGAAAATAGTTCTTTGAAATATTTCATTAAATTATTGGAAATAAGTAAGAAAGATATACCTTTGTAGGCAAATAGAGTCTATATTGACTTCATAATTTCTACTATTGTAGATCAAAAACGTATTGTTTAAGACCGTATACCGGTCTATATTGACTTCATAATTTCTACTATTGTAGATAAAGAAGATGAAGAGCTTCCAGAAGATGTATGTCTATATTGACTTCATAATTTCTACTATTGTAGATTAGAACGTCCAAGTGTCAGCGCTATCTGGTGTCTATATTGACTTCATAATTTCTACTATTGTAGGTTGATATTAAACCTCTATTATAAAGCAAACGATCATATCGTTCTCTTTTCATATTATTGGCTAATGTATTCTTGTTATTACTCCAAAGCCGGTACTGACCTTCTTTCCTAGTCCAATATATCTGGGTAAGAAGATATTAGAACGGAACTCAATATCAAAAGATGTAACATTATCGCCATTATCCACGATATCATGCGTTCTTGTAATATCCATAATCCTCAACTGCACTTGCCGATCTGAAGAGACATTCAATCCTCTGATAAATGATGAGATATTCGATGATAAAATTTTTTCTAGAAACTTTACTTTATCTTGCAATGAATCGAGAGCGAGATATTGCCTGTAATTATTACCATTCAGTGGTAACCAACATTGCAGTGTATAATCAAAATATATATCATTGACACTAACGTTAAATGTGTAAGCATCCACTTTATCAAGTTTCATCTGCAATAGTCGATGCCTGATATTATAATTAAACTCACATAGACTCAGAAACTTAGCTAAGTTATCGACACCTTGATTTATGCCAACAATAGAGGCATTGTTTTTAATACGTTTATATTGTATAAGTGGATACGAATGTCGATACTTATTGCCTTCCAGATTATGACGAAACAGGATATCAGCTTTCTTCATCGAACGTTCGACAGCGCCACGAAAAAGCGTTATTTCAAATGAATCAATAACATTTACAAATTGTATTACAAGAATTCGCAAATCAGCATTATCGTGTTCTTCATTCATAGAATTTAATTTTGTGTTACAAATACAAAACGCATCTGGGCAATAAAAGGTTCACTACTTCATCTAATTTAATTCAATGCAGCAGCAGTGATTAATAACAATATCAAAGGTACTTCCCCTACCCTGCTCCGCAGTATGTATGTGACTGAACCCCTACACCCTTCGGGCTCTCCCCCTAATCTTATGGTTTACACAAGTTATTTTGAAAAAATCTGTCGAAAGGGGTATCATTTTTAACAACTGCAAACATGATGAAGACCAGTTTCGCTCTTAAAGCATTAATAACTGCCATCTTGTTCTTTCCCTCGGCGACTTTTCTCTCGTAATATTCTCTCAGCGGACTGCCGTTCATTCTGATGCATGAAAGGGCACACATATGAAGCATCCATTTGATGCTCTTGTCTGCCCTGTTCGACACTTTGCTCCTTGATCTCTGGCTTGAGCCGGAAGTGTAGCAGAACGGAGCAACGCCTGCATGGCAGCAGAACTTCCTCGGATTGAAGTCAAACGAACGGAATGCGTCAGTCTCTATAATCATCTTGACCGACATCCACTCGCCTATGCCGTCGATGCTTTTCAGAAGTATACTGCACCGGCACAAGAGAGGCGAGCCGCAGACGATTGCGCGTATCTTCGACTCCACATCGGCTATGCATCTGTCCAGTTCCGCTATAAGCCTTCGGAACATGCTGAACTTCTCTCTGTATATGCGCTTGTCCGTGAAATTCTTCTGGTCTTTGAGTTGGGCTGCATACTTGGACCTGTCCGTTATCAGCATGCTTCTGTCACTGTACAGACGCTTCAGTTCGCTTACCTCTTCGCCTTCCTGTCTGCAAGGCTTCAGCACATCCGAATAGCGTTCGGCGTATGAGGCTATGAGGCGGGCATCTGTACTGTCGCTCTTGCCTCTACGGATCCCGTCTGAATACTTGATTCTGGCGCCATCTTCCAGACAGAGACGTACGCCCAGTGATGATGATGCCATCACCAGGGGATAGGTGTACATACCCGTGTATTCGGCACACACTACAAACGAGGAGAACGGAACGCCATTAAGACACTGCTGTCCCTTCAGCCAACGGGATATGGAACGAATGTCGTTGGGTATGACATCGTACAACTTTTCTTTGCCGTCCTTACGCAGACACAAATCCAACTTTTTCTTGCTTACATCAACTCCCAAATAAAAAATTTCCATAACTTTGCATTTACAGATAAAACAATAGAAAGGACTTGAGCTTGACCTGACAACCTTAAATAGGTTAGACTAAACATCTTATATGGGTTTGGACTCAAGAAAGGGCAAGAGGACCTATTAGGGGGTTGGATTCTATCCGTTCCAGGGGATGGTTTTCCTCTTGCCTCACTTTCAAATATCAAAATCAAAGATAAGTATTTCATCCTATTTAATCCTTCTTCATTTTTGCAAATCTAAGGTTAAAAGAGGGAGAATCATAGTTTAAAGTAAACTTAGCACACTGCATAGCAATATAAATTAATAATAATACCTTGGAGCTTCCCCTAGCAGGAGAAGTGTCACGAAGTGACGAAGGGGTAGTTAATTCATATAACTTTATTCTTTCTTTATATCTTTATTTCACTTTCTTCATATTTAACCTTCATTCTTCTGTATCGACAGAAGAACGAAGGATAGAATAATTTATTGTTAAATCCCTTGCTTATTAGTACCATATTTGGTACCTTTGCATAAATAATAAAAGATGGGTACGAAGGAAAAGTTAATAGAGCGTTTTAAGAAGTTTCCAAAAGACTTCACGTTTGAAGAGGTCGTAAGACTATTGTCCCTCTTCGGATATGTAGTCAGTAATAAAGGCAATACCTCTGGCTCACGTATCAGATTCAAGAACGAAAGTACCCAACAATATATTGACTTACACAAACCTCACCCTTCAAGCATAATGAAAGAATGGGCAATGAAAGCTATTTATCAGCATTTGAAAGATAACAATTTAATTTAAAGAAATATGGATTACTTGGATTATAAAGGATATAAAGGTAGCGTTGAATACAGCAAAGCTGATGATTGTCTTTTTGGCAAAGTTCTTGGAATGAACAAGGACTTGATAACTTACGAAGGAAATACTATCGAGGAACTTAAAAAAGATTTTGAAGATGGTATAAACGACTATATCGCAGGTTGCGAGGCTGATGGAATTAAACCTAGAAAGCCGTTTAGCGGAAAGCTAAACTTGAGAATGACTTCTGAACTTCACAGCAAGGTTGCTATGCTTGCCGCTAGTACTGGAACTACTATTAACGATATAATAAATAGGGCAATTACAAATGAACTGAAACATAATATTTCTTTATGATTCTTATTGTATACCTTAAATAGAAGATATTATCTTTTCAATATCCTCGTCTGGAAGTCGTGTTACTTCCGAGATTAGCGATTTCGTTAAGCCCATCGCTCTCATTTTCTTCGCTATTAAATTACTGCATCTATTTAATTCCTTTCCATAGTATAGACCAAGGAATAATGAATGAATAATTCATTTCACCTTTATCAAATCACTTAATTTGGTAGTATAACAAGGCGACAATAAATCACGTTTCAGATAATTCATGGCATTGCCCTGTACGGCCAGACGGATGCCATTCGTCACGAACCCGCGGTTCAGAGAGTCGACCACCCTCATCAGGTTGTTCCTCTCCTGCCGTTTGTACGACTGCATGAACAGGTTGCCTTGCACGAGGCTGTCGGGTACAATCTCTGTAATGATGACGCTCGCACGCTTATACCCATAACCCTTTTTGAAGATGCTGCGAAGCCCTTCCAAGGCAGCCTTTACGATAATCAGCGTATCTGCCGAAGGCTCTGGAAGCTTCACCGTCACACTGTTGAAGTACTGGTCGTCATTTTCACGAAACGGGTTTGTCTGGATTCCCACAATTAAAGACACGGCACAACTCCTTTGCTGCCTTAACTTCGCCGAGTCTATCGATGCGAACGAGGCGACGAACTCCTCCAGCTCGCTCAGCTCGTATTTCTGGGTAGGGAAAGCCCGCGACGTACAAATCTGTTTGCGGTCGGGCGCCACCATCTCCATGTCGATACACGGCTCTCCATGTAATTCCAGCCAGGTACGTTCCCCCGTCACCGTAAACTCTTTGCGGACAAATGCTCGCGACAGCCCTGCAAAGTCGGCAGCCGTATGTATCCCTTTTGCTTTCAATTTCTTGGCATTGCGATAGCCGATGCCCCAGATATCTTCAATGGGGAACAGACTCAAAGCCTTTTCACGCTTCTCGTCCGTATCGATTAGGCAAGCACCGCGATACCCCTTGTACTCCTTGGCGAACTTGCTCGCCATCTTTGCCAGAGTTTTTGTGGGAGCGATGCCCAGCGATATAGGCAGCCCCGTATTGCGCTTTACCGTGCGGACAATCTCTTCACCGTATGTCTTCAGATTGAAATGTTCATCGAAGCCGTCGAAGTTTAGAAAAGCTTCATCGATGGAGTACACTTCGATTTCGGGTACGAAACGGTTCAAGATACACATCACCCGGGCCGACATGTCGCCGTACAGCGTATAGTTCGACGAAAAAGCCTGCACCCCGTTCTCCGCCATTACCCGCTGCAACTGATAGAATGGCACGCCCCTCTTGATGCCGATGCGCTTCGCCTCTTTCGACAGAGCCACCACACACCCGTCGTTATTGCTCAGCACCACCACGGGCTTGTGCTCCAGCGACGGGTTGAACACCCTTTCGCACGACACATAAAAACTGTTGCAGTCAGCCAGTCCGAACATACCTCACACCCTCCTCGGACGACGGTTCTTTTTGATGGTGAACGTCACTACGCCCCACACCATAAAATCATTTTCCGCTGTCACCTTGATAGGCTTATATTTCGGATTCGAAGGAATCAGTTCGCCGTGATCCCCCTCAATCTTCAGACGTTTCAACGTAAACTCTCCGTCGAGATAGCACACGCACAAATCCCCGTCCATCGGCTCAATCGACTTGTCTATCACAAGTATATCACCTTCTTCAATCCCTTCGCCCGACATGGAATCACCCACCACACGACCGTAAAAGGTAGCCGAGGCATCACCTACAAGCTCTTTGTTCAAGTCGATAGCAACTTCCATGTAGTCCTGTGCCGGTGACGGGAATCCCGCCCTAATGCCATCGTCCGCCAATGGCAGTTGCAAAGCACTGGACGTATCAGCCTTGAATATCTCGATTATCTGTTTCTTCCTTTTCATAAGATCATTTTATAAGAACAAAGATAAAGCAAGTCGAGAGAAGAATAAAAGAAACAAGTTTCTTTTTTATTCCGAGACGCAGCTTATCTTATCTAAAGATAAAGCAAGTCGAGAGAAGAATAAAAGAAACTTGTTTCTTTTTTATTCCGAGACGCAGCTTATCTTATCTAAAGATAAAGCAAGTCGAATGCAATATTGGCATTAATAAGTATATAATTCATAATAATTATTTTGAATTATAGAATATATTCTTGTAATTTAGAATTTCGTTATTATAGGTACTCACTCGGAATATGATAAAATAGATGCAACTAATATATAGAGCCATGAATAAAATACAAAATGAAACTGCCTATAAGGCAACAATGGAACGCATAGAAGAATTATTGCCATTAGTTGATGACAATACGCCTGCTGACGACAAGAATCTCATTGAATTAGATTTGTTGTCTGGGCTTGTCGAGGAATATGAAGATGAACATTATCAAATAAAAGAGCCATCACTACAGGAAGTGCTAAGACTAAGGATGTATGAGATGGGAATTACGCAAAGCAAAATGGCCGAGATATTGAGTATAAGTCCATCCAGAGTAAGCGATTTCATGTCTGGGCGAAGCGAACCAACACTTAAAATTGCTCGTGATATAAGTACGAAATTACATATAGATGCCAACATAGTCTTGGGAGTCTAGCGATTAACCTCTTCAACTTTTTGCTGAGACGCAGCTTATCTTTATATCTTTTATTCACTTTCTTCTCACCTTAATTCATTCATTTCTTCGTGCAGACGAAGACTGTTTCCGAAAGTGAGAGTAGAGCTAAACTAGTTTAAGCTCTACCGAACGTAGGAAACTTGTTTGAATAAAAACGAATCAAAGAAGACCTCCCGCTGCATTTGTTCCGCTACTCCGAACTCCATTTTGGCTAAACTAATCAAACGCAGTCGCTACGCTCCTTTGGACGGTACTTAGTTTTTAACGCCAAAATCTCGTTCTTCGTTTAACGCTTCACAAATGAGGCGGTTCTTATTCGCTCTTATTCTAGAGATGCGACATCAGCTGAAAGGCGTTAAATGTAGAAGAGAAGAAAAGCGTTAAGAAACGGATGCCGTCCAAGCGAAGCGCGTTCAGCTGCTTTAGCTTTTATGAACTTCGGAAGAGTCTTTCAGATGCAATTGCGAGGTTTCGTTTTCCTCTTAAGGCCATAGGCTTCCTTACCGCCATCGTCTTGTTCTTCAATTGAAATATTTGTCTTGTTCATATCTACATATTTTCCTAATCTATATCTGAAAACTTTATAAACACTAATGTGACATTATGTCTAATGTAATAGCATGGTATAAAAATTGTTAATTACATATTTAGTGTCATCGGCATTCCGTTTTGCTTAAAATCTAGTTATTGGATATAACGGCAGTTTATACCTATCTTTCTGAAATCAAGATGGTGGAGCTTCATTCTCCGTATAAAAGGGGAGTTAACATGTTAAACTAAAAAACAAGGTAGTTATGGGCATCAAACCAGGTCCAAAAAGAATTGCTGAATCCACAGGAAAACCTGACCGTCGTCAAAGAGACAACAAGCAGACTCCAGGAAATACACCATCTTTGAGACCACATATTCATAAGAAAGGGGATTAAACTCCCCAAAAAAACGGATGCCATTATCAGCATCCGTAGAGTAAAATATAAGTGCTCTCGCTCACATCGTGTAGCAGTACGATAAAGAGTCCTCTTTCAAAGCTACTGTCATTTTGACACTATGACGGTGGCTTTTTCTTAATAACTCTGCGAATATAACGTATTATATCTGGAAATGTTGTATTCCTTTTCAAAATTTAAGATTTCAGTTATTATAAATCAGACAAACTCTTTTAGAGTAATGTCGTAAATAATCACACAGAGTTTAATGTTTATAAAGTAAAAACTTTATAGGGTTAATTCGTATATAATTACCAAATAAAAATATTAAAACTAAACCCCTTCCCTGCTACGCCGGACTCCCCTTAAAAGAGGGGAATCGTAGATAAAAATATTATTAATACACTGCATAGCAATAGAAATAATAATAAAACTGTACTTCCCCTAGCAGACGAAGTGGTACGGAGTGCCGAGGGGTAGTTGAATACAATACTAGCAGGAGAGGGATAATAATAACAGCAGGAGAGCAGCACAAAGTGCTACTCCCCTATTAGAGTCACCAATAATTAGTTATTCACCGTAAACTACAGTCTTGCGTTTTCCAAAGAACGGCCAAAGAAATTGAGTACGCGAATCCACATAAGAAACCTTCTTTATATCACCATTCTTAGCTGCATTGTTAATTCCAGCTTCACTGATAGGTATAAAGAAAATACGTATTTCTGTAGCGGTACCAGATTTTGAACCGACAGGATTTGACGTTGCAGCAATTGGATTAACAGTTGCGCAAGAAGAAATGAAAAGAATGCAAGTTATGGTCATTGCTAGACTTAAGATTAACTTTTTCATTTTGATAAATTTTAATATACCATAAATCTATGGTATAGTTGTTCAGTTACAACAAATATAATTAATTTTTTATATTAACTATATACTCGTACATAATAATTTATCAAATACAAGAAAGAAATAATTATAATAAAAAAATAAATCATTAATATGTGAAAAAACATCTTTAATTCGAATTGAAATGTAACATAAAATCAAATAGCTGATAATAAAATTTTGACGTGTAGTATGCAGATATTAACAATATAGGCGGACAAACGCCCGCCTATAATATTATATGGATACAACACAATTATAGCTTTTCAATTTCATCATTAGATAAACCCGTATAAAGAGATATCCGTTCGATATCCACGCCATCAGACTTCATAGCCTTAGCTATTGAAGTTGCCTTTGTTTTCATTCCTTTCTCCATTCCTTCTGTAATCCCTTCATCACGCCCTTCCTTCTTAGCACATTCCATAACGGCATAATTGTCACGATATACCTTCAGGGCCTTGTCGTATTTCATACGGTCCTCACGACTTAGCTGGGTGAGATCGGCTATCTCCTCCAACTTGGTAAACACTGATTTCTGAGCTTTGAATGGCATCCTCTTTAGCACTTCCATAT
>Ga0183095_10164_pt3 | contig 106805 bp, 96 predicted proteins | sample BioMet4_FD_130346 | JGI IMG/M metagenome (GOLD analysis project Ga0183095, IMG submission 130346) | Microbial communities from bioreactor (seeded with sewage sludge) at LBNL, California, USA - Biofuel metagenome 4 (v2) (version 3) | ecosystem: Engineered > Bioreactor > Anaerobic > Unclassified ...
AAAAGCCTGTGATTGAACCGGTTAAGACGGATCCGGAGAAGGCTGTTCATGACCTGCAAGCCCTCATTCAATGCCGAACTGTTTCCAATCTCGACAAGTCAAAAGAAGACCAAAAAGAATTCGACAAGCTTGAAGCCACTCTTCATTCCAATTACCCAAACGTATTCGCGAAAGCCCAGTTCACAAAACTTTCACCTCGCGAGTTCATGTTTCACATCGATGGCAAAAGCGCGGATAAGACCCACGTCTCCGTCATGATGGCCCATTTCGACGTCGTCGATGTGGCTTTAGATCGTTGGACTGAAAAGCCTTTTGATGGTGTTAGAAAAAACGGTGAACTTTGGGGCCGTGGAACGATTGATACAAAAGGCACTTTAAATGGCGTCCTTTGCGCAGCCGACCAACTTTTAGGCCAAGGGTTCATCCCCGAGAATGATATGTATTTCTGCTTCGCTGGCGATGAGGAAATCAGTGGTTGTTCCGCTAAACTGGCTGTCCAATATTTTGCCGATCACAAACTCGATCCCATCATCGTAGTCGATGAAGGCGGAGCGGTCGTTAATGGCCTCTTCCCTGGCGTTACTAGGCCCACTGCCGTTATCGGAACAGCCGAAAAAGGTGCTGTAGCCATCGAGTTTCACATTGATGGTGGGGGCGGACACGCTTCCGCTCCGAAACCTCACACTCCTGTTGGAAAACTTTCGGAAATCGCTGTCGAAATGGAAAATGAAACCTATCAATTCCACCTCACTCAACCAGTAAAAGAAATGTTTGATACATTGGGACGAGAAGCTCCTTTCAAATATCGTTTTATTTTTGCCAACCTTTGGCTTTTTAAACCTGTTCTCGATAAGATGACGAAGAAATCCGGGGGTCAATTGAATGCATTAGTGAGAACCACTTGCGCCCTCACGATGATGTCTGGTTCTCCGGCCACAAACGTTGTTCCGTCAGAAGCCATGATCGGAGCCAACCTCCGTTTGCTTCCAGGCGAGACTTACGAGGAGGTCGATGCCAAATACCAGGCCATGTTAAAGAAACTTGGGATTAAGGCCACGATCAATTATCCGTACCGTTGGAACCCATCGAGAGTCTCAACCACCGACTGCGATGGCTATAAAAAGCTCAAAAAGGCCATTATTGGGGCTTGGGGCGAAGAAGTCATTGTAAGTCCATTCCTTATGACGGCCTGCGCTGACGCGAGGCACTGGGGCGCTATTAGCGATAAAGTTTATCGTTTCTCGGCCATGAAGCTTCGCCCTGACCAGCTTGAGATGATTCACGGCGACAACGAAAGACTAACTGAAAAACAAATTGCCGAAACCGTTGAATTCTATTATCGCTTAGAAAAATCGCTTTGATATTTAGCCAAAAAGTCGAGGGCGTCTCCTTCGACTTTTTCTTTTGGCGCGCGGCAACCAGAGAGAATCCAATATCGGAAAATGGAATATACGCCAACAACAAGCCCTTGTGTTTTTGCCACGCTCGATTCGTATTTTGCATTTCGAAGATTGGCTTCCTTCTCACCGAGAAGGGGCAAGGCAACGTTGGTCAATTTATCCATGAAAGAATTAGTGCACGAAGTCATAACGGCCAAATAAAGTTTTTTATCGTCGAGAATAGCTTGAAGAAGTTGCTCGAAAATGTCTTTAGGCGAAGACTCCTCCCCATTAAGGACCTGGAAGATGGTGGCCAAGCACTTGTTTTCAAGAGCCGCAAAAGCATCGCTCAAAGAGGAGTAATGAAGGTAAAAGGTCGACTTGTTAATATCGGCTTCTTCAATGACATCCTGAAAGCCAATGGAAGACAAATCACCCTTCTGCAAGAGAGAGATGAGGGCTTTCTGAATGGAATTTTCAGTTTTTTTGAAGCGCCGATCCTGATTGTTCATAAAAGCTAGCTAGTGCCGCGAGATTATTATGCCATCGATCAGTTAATATTACTATACCTTTGTCTATTAATAGACTTTTGTCTATTTTATTTGTATAGATAAACACTGAGAAAAGGCAAATTAAAAAGCATCGATTTCTCGATGCTGATTAATCTGGTGCGCCCGAGGCGATTCGAACGCCTGACCCCAAGCTTCGGAGGCTTGTACTCTATCCAGCTGAGCTACGAGCGCATGTAGGTTTTGGTGCACTGGATGAGAGTTGAACTCATACCCCTTGCGGGACTAGCTCCTGAAACTAGCGCGTATACCAATTCCGCCACCAGTGCACGTCTTAGTAATATACCCTCAATGGGCCAAAAAGTCGAATATTGCTTTATCTATCTCAGAATCGCTTTCGGTGGCCTTAGCTAGCTCCATTTTAAGATCTTTCGGTGCTTTTGTGGATGTTATCCCTTGTTTTAGAAGGGCATTCCGATATTCTCCTGCCGTTTTTGAACAGTCTATCGCGTGGTCTCTATCTGACAAAAACAAAAATCTAAAACGCGCATCTTTTTTATACTTATCGTATAAGACCTTTCCGCCGATATCATAAGATACGCTCTCGTCTTTTAAGCCTTGAACATATAATATTCTGGCCTTAGAAGAATCCAGAAAATCGAAACAATTTTTAACATTGGTTCCTTCGTGAAACCTTCTATGAGCGGCGAGCAAACCCCTCCCAATTGGATTTGATAAGGGCTTCGCTAAGGAACAATAGAGGGTTGTCTCATCAACGAAGCCCGCTAAAGAGACTATCTTATCAACTTTAAAAGACGGGTCGCTTGATAACAGAGCGGCATAACCGCCCCAACTGTGACCATAAGAGAAACGACGCAAGCCTTGGGCTTTAGGATCTTTGTCTAAGAAAGAATAAAAGGATTCTATATCTTTGTAGACATGGCCTAAGCCATAAATTTCTGGACCTTCGCTCCGCATGGAACCGGTGTTGTCGAAAGCATAGACAAGATAACCATCCTTAGCGAATGTTGCTATTGCTTTCATGTAGGCGTTCCGACCGGCTCCGATGCCATGAAAAACGACCATCAAACCCTTAAACGGACCATCCTTATTTATATAATAACGGGACCCATCAAGTTTCCATTTGCCAGAATGAAAGGAAAAACGCTCTTCAAATAGGCCTAAATCGAGAGCCGAATAATATGGGAGAGCGGGCGAACCGTCACATCGATGTTCAAGGCCTTTGTTAAGAAATTTTTTCAAAAGAAAATAAAGGATTAAAAAAGTGATCATCAGTAATGCCAGAACATCGCATCAAAGACGGCTTTGATAGGACGACGATTGGCCAAATCAACAATAGCCATTCCGTACTTAGAAGGCAATCCCATCATAGAGACCATCCTGATCGGCGTGTCCATTAACATGTCCATGATCTGATCCTGATATTGCTTAGGGTCGCTGTCTTTAATCATACGTTTTTTCAGCTCGACAATAATTTTCTTTCCAATCCAAGTATTGGAGATGTCTTTAATCGTGTTGTTTAGGCAATAATGATGGGGTTTTGCGGGGATATCGGTTGAAATCGGATGTCCAAGAAGCCGTTCAAATTCCTCATCTCCAATGAGCAAAAGCCCTTTGCTAGGAAGATTGTAATAAGTGGACAATTGAGCCCTTCGATCGAGGCCTTTGTAAGGCGATTTGACATCAACCTCAGCATTAAGAGGAAGATCAACCGATGAGTCGCCGACTTCAATTAGATAAGTTCCTTCTTCGGCTTCGTAACGCTCTAGAGTGTCATCGTAATTGGAGAAATCTTGAAGCGTTAAAACCGCCTTAATAACTTTGGATTGACCGGGCTTTAAGTTGACCTTCTCAAAGTACTTCAATTCGCGCAGAGCTTTTAAAGTTTTCGAATTTTTTTGCCCAACATAAATCTGGGCAACTTCGGAGCCTTCTTTGGTTCCAATATTGCTGACCTTGAAAGAAACTGAAACGCTTCCTTTTTCATTCAAAGAGGATGGGGTAACTTTTAAAGATGAAAAGGCAAATTTTGTATACGAAAGGCCATATCCAAAAGGATAGAGGACGGTTCGATTGGCTTTTTCGTAATAACGATAGCCAACAAAGATGCTCTCTTTATAAAGAGAATTATTATCAGAAAGAGGGTAGAAAGCCTGGCTCGGAACATCGTTATAGTGAAGAGGCCAAGTTTCAGCCAATTTGCCAGAAGGATTATTGGCACCAGTTAAGGTGTCGAATAAGGCCGGGCCCGAAGCTTCGCCGGCCAAATAACCAAGAAGAATGGCTTTGGCTTTAGAGGCAAACGGCAGCTCAACAGGGGCCCCGCAAGAAAGAACAACGACGATATTCTGATTGACTCTATAAAGAGCGTCAAACAGCTCTACCTGCTCAAGAGGAAGAAGCATATTCAAACGATCAAAGCCTTCGGCTTCGTATTCATCTGGCAAGCCCAAGAAAAGAATCACTTTTTTGTGAGAATGAGCAAGGTCGACCGCCTCGAGCTTCAAAACTTTCGGATCACCGTCTTTTTCGTTTAACCGATACCCTTTAGCATAAGGAACTTCATTGCCAGAACTTCTTCCGGCATTCGCGGATGTTAAGAAATCAACGATTTTAAGAGGATTTACTCTCGAAGAGCCAGCCCCTTGGTAACGGGGAGTCTTTGCAAAAGCACCTATGACACAGCAGTCTTTTAAACCAGCAATTGGTAAGAAATCATCGTCATTTTTGAGAAGAACAACGCTCTTTTCGGCCGCTTCTTTGGCCACTTCGAATGCCATGCCTTCATTAAAGGCGCTTGTCGGCCCTATTTTGTGCTGGCATTTAAGCGAAAGGGCCACGACTCTTTCGGCTTCTTCAGTAATCGCGGTGGCCGACAATTTGCCTTTCTTAACGTTCTTCGCAATGTGTTTGGCATACTTTTCATAGCATGGCATTTGAACGTCAAGACCAGAGGCGTGAGAGACAATCGGGTTAGTTGTTGCACCCCAATCGCTCACGACAACCCCATCAAAACCCCATTCTTTTCTCAAAACATCGGTCAGAAGCCAACGATTATCGGCCGAATAAACCCCTCCAATACGGTTGTAAGAACACATAACTGTCCAAGGGCTAGACTCTTTAACGGCGATTTCAAAAGGCTTCAAATAGATTTCGCGCATTGCTCTTGCGTCGCAAACGGCTGAATAAGTAAAACGATGAGTTTCTTGATTGTTAAGGGCGAAGTGTTTTAAAGAAACACCAACACCTTGATTTTGGACGCCACGAATATAGCCAGCACCCATTTTTCCCGCTAACAAGGGATCCTCGCTCAAGTATTCGAAATTCCGACCGCAAAGAGGATTGCGTTTGATATTTACGCCAGGCGCCAAAATGACATCTGTTTTATTCGCAATACATTCATAAGCTACTGCTTGCCCAACCTTCTCCTCAAGGCTAGGGTCCCAAGAACAAGCCATTAAACAGGGGGCTGGAAAACAAGTCGCGGGAATGGCGCCAATTGAGACATCGTCAGCCTTGTCAGAGTAAGGCTTTCTTAATCCACAAGGTCCATCATTGACGGTTACGACCTCAAAACCCTTTTTATGGTTGCCATGGAGCTTCCATGTGCCATCGCCATATACAAGGGCCGCTTTTTCTTTTACGCTCATCTTCGCAACGATTTCTTTGGCTTCTTCGTTGATGCTCATGGCAACCTCCACAAAAAATGAGAAATAATGTTTTGCGTTATCTTAACTTTTTTATTGTAGCCTTCTTATTGCTTTTCTTCTACTGAAGAAATGTATACTAATTGCATGGACAAAATCATTTATCTTGCAGGCGGTTGTTTCTGGGGCGTTGAAGCTTATTTCAAACAATTGAAAGGCGTTATAGCTACGAAAGTGGGTTATTGCAACGGCAATACCGCCTTCCCAAAATACGAAGATTTAAAATCCGGCAAGGCCACGCACGCCGAAACCGTCAGGATTGAATATGACGATGAAGTTATTACATTGGAGAAGCTTTTGGAGCATTTTCTCCGTTTTGTTGAGCCTTACGCTATCGACAGACAGGGGCATGACATCGGCCATCAGTATAGGGCTGGAGTTTATTACACGGACTTACTGGACGGAGTTACAGCCGACAAATATTTCACGGAAAGCCTTAAGCCCGGCTGGACTATTGAAATCGCAATGATGAGGAACTTTTATCCAGCCGAAGAATATCATCAAGACTACTTGGAGAAGAACCCCGGCGGCTATTGCCACGTTAACCTTGGACTAATCAAACCAGAAGAGAAAAAAGACTAAACAGGCACGATTTGCAAAGATATTGAAAGATTTGCGCGGATTTCTCCTTAAAGAGTTGTTCCTCAATGACAAAACAAAAACCACCTTTTGAAAGGTGGTTTGTTTCGATTTGGTGGAGCGTAAGAGGATCGAACTCTCGACCTCCTCCATGCCATGGAGGCGCTCTCCCAGCTGAGCTAACGCCCCAAACCGGTACTGTTGCGCGTAAACGCGCATTGATAAGGATAGAGGTCTTAGGTCGGCTTGTCAATAATTAGGATGTTTTATTGTTTAGGAGAAGTGGTCGAATTAGCGTCATTGGTCGGTGCAGCGACAGTCGTCTCGGCCGGAACGGTGCCTGAATGGGAAATGGCATCCGGTGGTTCGTTCTTATAAAGAATCTTGATAAGAACTGGGGTAACAAAGGAACTAATAAGAATCAAACCAAGAGTGAATGGAATGATATTTGGACTAACAAGTTCGGCATCCACACCTGTCTGAGCGGTAACGATTAGAACCTCGGCCCGAGCCATCATGCCAATTCCAATTCTAAGGGCATCCTTGAACTTGAAATGAGTCATAAGGGCCCCCGAACCGGCGCCGATCACTTTGCCGATCAAGCCAACGAAAATCCAAAGGAAGCCAAAGACTAAGAAAATAGTCTGGAAAGAGCCAGAACCGCTTTGCGAGGATAGGACGCTAAACATCTTCAACGCCACAGAAGCAAAGAAGATAGGTACAAAGAAAACGTTGGCGGTCGTCTCGGCCCGGTGGTCGATATAGTCCTTTGGAGTCGTGGCCGATAGTATCAAGCCGGCAATATAAGCGCCAGTGATATCGGCGATCTGGAAGAGCGATTGGGCCAAATATGCCCAAAGGAAGCAGAAAGCCAACGAATAAATGGGGATACGAATGTGGTGAGGATACTTCTTTCCGAGGTGATTGAAGAAACGACGAACCAAGAAGCTAATGCCCCAGCTAATGACAAAGAACATAGCCATGTTGATGAGAATAACGATGACGTTGACGGCTGGCGAAAGTTTCCCAGCTCCACAAACATCGCTGATAAACCAACCAAGGAGATTAAAGTCGGAACCGGAGGCCGTGCTGCCAGAAAGAGAAATGACTAAGGAGAGAAGAATGATACCGATGATATCATCGAGAATCGCGGCAGCAACGATAGAGCTTCCTACGGGGGTTTCAAGTTTGCCAACTTCTTTTAAAGTCGCGACGGTGATCGAGACGGAGGTGGCAGAAAGAATAACGCCATAATAGAGATCGCTATAAATAGGATTGATGCCGGCTGGCAAGAAAGTAGAAGTCATTCCGCCATAAACGCGGCAGAGAAAAGCACATAAAAAACCTAATCCAAGTGGAACGATAACACCTAATGATGTTATGACAACCGAGGCAAAACCGACGGCTTTTATCTGTTTCAAATCTGTTTCAACGCCGGCGCTAAAAAGAATAAGCACAACGCCAAATTTAGCGAGAATATCTATTCCGCTTTGGGTTTGCTTTGAAAGAATGGTCTGACCAGGGATGAAATAAATGCAGCCAACCAGCAAGCCGGCGACCAAAAACCCAACGACTTGAGGCAAATGTATTTTGCTAAAGCCAACAGATATTACCTTGGCGAGTAGGAGAATTAATGCGACGGGTAGGAGAATCTTGAATGCCTGAAACGACTGATCATCAGGAATTTGGAACATTGGGAGCCTTCTTAAATGATATTGTCTTAAGACAACGCCCGAATTATATTACTTTTCTTTTTCGAAATATATAGGTAGTATTCTAGAGGTCGAAATGACTTGGAGGGAATTATGAAAGTCTTGTTCTTCGCCGTCCTAGAAAGAGGTGCGGCTTCAAGCGCCCTTTTGAAAGATCTCTCGGTTCGCGGCTATAACGCGACCTTGATTCAAACGGAATCGCTGAAACACGTTCTAAAAGGACAAGAAGGCTCAGCCTTCATAAGTCTCTCAGAACTCGCTGACAACACGCCCGACACCAACAACTCGATGTTCTTCATTATCGATGAGACGAAAGTTCCGGAAATCAAGAAAGCTTTCCGTGAATATACCGCTGACTTCACCAAAGCCCACGGCGCCATGTTCATCATTCCGATTGCCGATTTCGAAGGTTCTTTCTAAAAACATAAATAACAAAAGAGGCCAGATTTGCAAAGATCCGACCTCTTTTTGCTTAGATTTTAGGTTTTGTCTTCTTAGTTCTTATCGTTTTCTTCGGCATCGATAATATCGTCGTCTTTTTTCTTGTGTTCGTCTTCATCGTCATCGTCATCGTCATCGTCAAAGACCGTGTTGCCATTCATGGTGAATGAATACTTTTCGCGACGATGATCACGAATAACGTGGTCAATCGGATCAAAGATAATGTAATAAAGAGGAATAGCGAAGAAGATTGGCCACGTTGTCCCCCATAGTCCAAAGAGCATGCCAAGCAAAACGTAAACGCCGACCACCACAACCGGAATCGCAAAATTGCAGAATTTATGGCGACGAAGAGCGCTGACGAAACTCGTGGCAATCGGAATTAAGAACAACACAAGCCAGCAAACTCCCCAGCCAATGTAATGGTCAGGATATAAAAGTCCTAAGCAAAGATAAGCCGTAACGGAAAGCAAGCTTGTGATACTGGCCACGAGAGACTCCGCCAACGCCCAGCCTTTTCTATGAGACTTGTAAACGAATTTATGAGGATCGCCGACGTTCACATGAACGCCGTCACAACCATCGGTAACGTGGATTCCGCTTCCGCTGACATGGACTTCGCTTCCGTCTTTTGAAAATACATGGACACCGGTGCTATCGATGTAACCTTCGTCTTCTTCATCTTTGAAATGAATGCCATCAGAACCCATGGTAAAGGATTCGCTTGTTTTCTTTTTGCCTCGCTCATCGGTCTTGGCAGATTCTTCCGCCTTGGCTGAACCATTAGCTTTTGGGGCCTCCTCAGCCTTTGGGGCTTCGCCAGTTTTAGGAGTCTCTTGGGCTTTGGCGGCATCCGCTTCCTTCTTTTCTTCTTCAGCGGGTTTAACTTGTTCTTCAACAATATCGTCGATTGACTGATCGGTATCGAGAAGGTCGTCCAAAGAGACGCCATAAAGCTTTGCCAAGCAAATCAAATTATCCGTGTCGGGACTAGCTTCAGCGCGTTCCCATTTACTAACGGCTTGCCTTGATAAACCTAACTTAGCGGCCAGCTCTTCTTGCGAGAGCCCGCTTTTCTTTCTTAGGTCAACAAGGCGATTGGCAATTTCAATGTTCATAGGTTTGCCCTCCAACACCGACAAATTTAAAGTAGCGAGGTTTATCTATCTACCAACTTTGCTTTTCATCTCCGCAACTTTTGGTTGCAACTATAGGATACATCGAATAAAGCCTTTCACTTAGCAAAAACATAAAAAGAAGGGGATTTTGCATTAATAAATGAATAAATGCATACAAAAAAGAGTCAATTTTTACTTATATAAGGATTCGTTTTCTGTTGAATAGCGAGTGTAGAGAGCGCTGAGATCTTCCTTTGACAAAAGACCGGAAGCCGCTTCGCTGACTGTTAAAAATTGGCCTTCGTGATAAACCTTTAAAGCCGTGGTAGTCGGATATACAAAATTGTAATCCCCTACCTTTTCCTCGGTGATCATAAACCAGCCGGCACCACCCGAGCCAATGAACATAACATAACTACCATGGTACTCGCCATAATAACCAGTGATCTCTACATTCTCCGGACTAACATTGGAAAAACTTCCCTTTTCATATTCCTGAAAATAAGCGGTTTTGATTTCTGCTTCTTTCGCATCGTCTAGCTCGGGCACATCATCACGAAAAGACGAGGCCGAAGAAGAAACTTTCGAGCAGCCTCCAAGCAAAAGAGCCAAAGAAACAAAGAAAACAGGAAATCTCTTCATATTTAAACTATAGCAGGGCGATGGCCTTATTTAAACTCTTAAAACATTGGCCAAATTAAGCAAAACTCTAAATCAATATATATCTGGCGCGCCCGAGGCGATTCGAACGCCTGACCCCTTCCTTAGGAGGGAAGTGCTCTATCCAGCTGAGCTACGGGCGCAGCGGGGTTATTGTAGCACTATTCGATTTCACTCTCCATTTGCTAAAAATGCGTACTATAATCACGCCATGCATAAGCAAGACGTGGAATTAATCTTCTGGCCTCTCGGCTGGATGTTGGCCTCAATTGTTCCAGCCAACAAGTTTTCCCGCTCATTAACCAATTTTCTTAACGCTCTCATTGGCCTTTGGTTTTTCTCGCCTTGGCTCCTCATAATTCTTTCCTTAGTTTTTGGAAAACCCTTCTTCATCTTTATCATTATGGGTCTTTGGATTTCGTTAGGGGCATTTTGTCTTATCCTTGAAGTACACCGTCACCCCAGTAACAAACGCTACCGTTTCATGGAAGACGGAATCAGAAGATAGATAAAGAAAACCCTTGGAATTACCCAAGGGCTTTTTTGTCAAATGGTCGGAACAGCGGGGCTCGAACCCGCGACCTCTTGGTCCCGAACCAAGCGCACTACCAACTGTGCCATGTCCCGACTTCGCGAGATATTTCTCGCGGGTGATAATATAGCACTTTACTTGAAGAAATCAAAGAGCGACATCTGGTTTGTATCGCCAAGATCGCCTAAAGCCCCAAGTTTTGCTAAATCTTCAATGTTGGTTCCGCTCAGCTTCGTGCGGTCGCTGAGGTCTTCTTTGCTGATGAAAGCGCCTTTCTTGCGGGCTTCCACAACGGACTCGCCAGCCTGGATGCCCAAGCCGCTGATGACTTTGAAAGGCGGGATAAGCATATTGTGCTCATGGTCCACCACAAAGTCTTCGGCTTCGGACTTATAAAGGTCGATGTTGCCCATCCGATAACCGCGTTCGAGCATCTCGAGTTCGGTCGTCAAAACCTTCTGAACCTCGATGTCCTTATTCGATAACGGATTAGCTCTATCGTTCTCGCGGGATTGGAAATCTTTAATCGCTTGAAGAACCTGATCGGCATCGCCTTTCATGATCTCAAGGTCGTAGTTATCGCAGCGAACCGTGAAATAAACCGCGTAGAACTCCAGCGGATGGTACAACTTGAACCACGCCACACGAAAAGCGTCAATGACGTACGCTGTAGCGTGGGCGCGTGGGAAGAGGTAACGGATCTTTTTGCAAGATTCGATGTAGTACTCAGGGACGCCATGGGCGCGCATGAGCTCAATGTCCTCGGGTTTCAGCGGTTTGCCGACCTTGTTTTTACGGACGTATTCCATGATGGCGAAAGCTTTGGAGTTATCAATTCCGTATTTGTTGATGAGGGTGTTCATGATATCGTCACGGCATCCAATGACTTCCTCAAGGGTCGCGGTTTTGTTTTTGATCAAATCCTCGGCGTTGTTGTTCCAGACATCGGTACCGTGGCTGATGCCTGAAATGATGAGCAAATCGTTAAAGGTCTTCGGACGAGCCTCGGCCAAGATGCCTTGGACGAACTGGGTGCCGAATTCCGGCATAGCCATAGCGCCCGTCTCAAAGTGAAGCGGGTTTTCTTTCATATGAAGCTCATCGGGCGAGGAGAAAAGAGACATGACCTTTTTGTCGTTCATCGGAATCGACATCATGTTGATGTTCGTGATGGCGCACATTTTGCGAATAGCCAAAGGATCGACGTGGCCTAGCAAGTCGAGTTTAAGAACCTCATCGTGCATGCTCGCGAATTCGTAGTGGGTTGTAAGCCAGTCCGAGTGGAGGTCATCAGCCGGGTGCTGATAAGGCGTGAAATCGAAGACGTTCATGTCGCTAGGAATGACGACAATGCCGCCAGGGTGTTGACCTGTCGTGCGCTTGACGCCAGAAGCCCTTACGGCCAATTTGGCGATTTGCGGTTTCGGCACCTTGTCAGGGTCTTGGCCAATACGATCATAATAGCCACGCACAAAGCCATAGGCGGTCTTCTCGGCGACCGTTGAAATAGTTCCAGCGCGGAAGCAGTTACGCGGTCCTAGAAGGGTTCTCGTGTAGTCGTGAGCGATAGCTTGGTAGTCAGGCGGGAAGTTAAGGTCGATATCCGGAACCTTTTCGGCTTTGAATCCTAGGAAGGTTTCAAACGGAATGCCTTGGCCATTGGCCTCCATTAACGTGCCGCATTCAGGGCAGTTTTTGTCTGGGAGATCGAATCCCGAATGGATGTTCGGGTCTTTGTTCCACTCAAAATGGTGGCACTTTGGACAGAGATAATGCGGCGCGAGAGGATTGACCTCGGTGATATCGGCCATGGTCGCGGCGAAAGAAGATCCGACCGAACCACGGGAGCCGATGAAGTAACCATCTTCGTTAGCTTTTTTAATAATGCAGTGCGCAATGTAATAAGTGACGGAATAGCCGTGGCCAATAACACCTTCGAGCTCCTTATCAAGGCGCTCTTTGACAATGGGATCCGGATTATCGCCATAGTGTTTGCGAAGGTTGTTGTAGCAGATTTCCTTAATGCGTTCCGCCGAATCCGGAAGGTTGGCGTTGGGAGGGAAAATATCCGGCTTCACAGGCTGAACTGGCTCAATCAGGTCGGCGATGGCATTGGTATTCTTGATGATGATTTCGCGAGCCTTGTCTTCTGGCAGCCATTTCATGAAGGAATCAAGCATCTCTTTGGTCGAACGGAAATGCTGGTCGGGGTTCGGGAAGAAAGGAAGTTTGTCGCGGAAATTGGGGTTCATCGGGTGACGGTTGTTGCCTACGGTCTTCTTGGCCATGATGTAAATATCCCGGCAGATTTTGTCTTCAGGGTTGACGTAATGGCAGTCGCCCGTCGCCACAACCGGTTTATGAAGTTCATCAGCCGCGCGGATAATATTCTTTAACATCGAAAGAAGACGCTCTTGATCAAGATCATCAATGTTGATGAGATAAGAATAGTTTTCAAGCGGCTGAATTTCGACATAGTCGTAGAAAGAAATGGCTTCCTTGAGTTCTTCGTAGCTTCGGGTTTTGGCCATTTCGAAAACGTCGCTATTGAAACAGGCGGTCCCAAAGAGCAAATCCTTATGGCTACGTTCAAGTTCGTCGCGGGAAATTCTCGGAATGCCATCCAAGCCCATGAACTCGGTGTTGGATAGAGAAATCAAACGATACATCTCACGCAAACCATTTGCGTTCTTCACGAGAGCGATCATATGGCTGCTATGTAAGTGCTGATAGAAAGAAGCGCGGGCATCGGTCAATTGGCTTGGGGTCAATTCCGGATACCATTTCTCATTGACATCCATGTCGACAAGGTCGGAATGTTTGCGATCTTGCTTCGGATCGATCTTGGCGAGAATGGCAGTCCAAACGCTATTAAGGGCCTCAGCATCGAAATCAGCACGGTGAGCGTCGTCATCGTTATAAGTCGTTAAGCCCAAACGGCGAGACAAGTTGCCCAAACGGTGTCCAGCGGCTTCTGGGAATAAGAAGTGGGAGAGAGCCAAGGTATCTACGACTGGGTTGGTCAAAGCCGGCATGCCATTTCTTAGGCGGGCCTGGTTAATGAAGCCAACGTCGAAGGTAGCGTTGTGGGAGACGATGATGGCATCGCCAATGAAATCGCTGATAGCTTTGATGACTTCGGACATCTTCGGCTTATCCTTAACCATCGCGTCACTTATGTGGGTTTTAGCGGTGATTTTTTCAGGAATCGGCATTTCCGGATTAATCAATTGGTCGTAGCGTTTGATGATTGAGCCATTCTCGACGATGACGCCGCCGAACTCGGTGATGCGGTCATAGAGCGAACTTAAGCCCGTGGTTTCGGTATCGAGAACGCAATAACGAGCCTTGCTCAAAAGCCTGTCACAAGGGTTATAGACGTATTTTGGAATCGGATCGAACATATAGAACTCGCAACCATAAATGGCCTTCAGCCCATTGTCTTTGCAGGATTTCTGCATGGCTGGGAACGATTGAATGCAGCCATGGTCGGTGACGGCGATGGCTTTCATGCCCATGTTCTTAGCAAGCGCGCAATACTCAGCCGGATCGCCTAAACCATCCATGGCTGACATGTTAGTGTGCAAATGGAGTTCAACACGTTTCTCCGGTTCGGGATCGTCTCTTAAGGCTGGAGCTGGAAGGATATCAATGAATTGGGCGATGACGTTGGGGTCGCCAGTGTATTTGTCTTGGTCGATATAGCCGCGAATTCGAACGTAGGAATTTACTTTGACGGAATTAATCGCATCGCCTGTTAAGCCACTGCGTCCAGCGAAAGCCCGAACGTTGACGGCGCTCTTTTCGTCACCAATGCCATAGGTGCCCACAAAAGAACCCTTACGGGAAATCTTCACGGTCGATTCAAAACAATGGCCAGAGAAATCCACGTTGCCGCTTGGCATCGAATAGATTTCTTCAATGGAGTGAAGCGGCAAATATTCGCCTTTGTGGTTGGCGCTCCGATAACGGTTATACTGCTTTGCCTGTTCGAGGCCGTTTAAATACGCGGCTTCCGCGGCTTCAATCTCGGCTTGTTTTCCAGGGTCGATCGCTTCTTCGGGGGCTTCAATAGGAGCGGCATCCGCCGGAACGTCCACCGAGGCATCGCCCGATGGTGCATCAGTCGAGGCACATTCAGCGGCTTCTTTTTCTTCTTCCTCATCATCCTCTTCGACGTCCTCTGGTTCGGGGACGGGTTGGGAAACGGGAGTCGCGACTAAAAGATCGCTCACGATTTCGTAAGGATAATTCAGCCAGGTCAAAAGACCTTGGAAATCTTTGAGTATCGGGGGGATGTTACGTTTATTGGCATCAGGCGGAATCCGCGCCTGAAGTTGTCCTTGGCCTTTGCTAATGAGGGCCAAAGGGGCAATGCCATGATACATCGACATGTACCAGCCTTCGAAAAGCTGTTCAGCATCGTCAGGAGATGGCTCTTTGGCATAAGAGAAACGTAAATCGTAAGCATAAGAAATCTTAGAAAGGGCTTCCTGAAATTCTTCAAGAAGAGAAGGGTACCATGGCGTTTCTTTGCGAATCGTCATATGCACGGAATTGTGGTCGTTCTTGTCGCGCCCAACCATTTCGAAATCCATGTCATAAACATCGGTGTTGTTTATGCCAATGGACATTAAGAAACGACGCATTTTCTCTTGCATGCGAAGGCCTCCTTTCTTTTATAGGTTCATGATGTCTTTGACGGTGATAAGAATCGCCATGAGGAAGAGCAAACCAAGTCCGATGGTAGAAACCCAGCCTTTGATCTTGCTAGGTATACGCCACGAATAATAAGCGACTTCGCCTTCCTTTAAGGGAACTTCTGGCAAAGGCTTCTTTTCGGGCTCTACGGTCGGAACTGGAGTGCCGTTTTTCTCCGCTTCTTTAGCCGCCTCTTTCGCGGCTTTCTTTTTCTTGTCTTCTTCTTCGTCATACGGGATGAGGATATCGACAAGTTTTTGACCCGGATGGGCTTTCTTGAATTTCGAACGTTTAATCGAATTAACGATGCCTTCGATGGCCGTCACGAGAAGACCCCAACCATCAAGTCCCGGGAAAGGCAGCAAGTTAAAGAAGGCGAGGTTAATGGAAATGACGCCGGCGAAGAGGAAAATCGATCCAGCGCCGCCCATCTTGGAAACGGTGCCCACCGCCGCGGTCATCCCCACGATGCCCGAAGCGTTCTTCCAACCATTGACGGTGAAGAGGCTGCCGATGCCTTGAATGATAGCCTTATTGGCATAAGGAACATAAGCGGCCCATTCTTGCCAAGCTTCATTCCAGTTATCGCGTTCGGAAACGACTTCCATCGTCACGCCGTTGTCACCCCAAGCCTTATTTTCGGCGGTGATCGTCGTTGTAACGTTTATTCTAGAAGCCCAAGAAGCCTTTATGTCGGCTTTGGTTTTATCGTCTGCATCTCTCACCACCGGGAACACGGTGGTATCAAGATCGAAATGAACTTCGCCTTCGCTCAAAAGAGAAGTCTTAAACGCTTTGGAAGTATTATCCGAGTTCAGCGTGACATCTGGGAAATGAGTGACGCCCATTTCAGCGTAAAGAGAACTAACCTTCGAAGGGTCTTCACTCTTGGCAGGATAGAGATACAAGTCATTCACGAAAGTGTGTTTGGCGGTTAAAGTGCTCGGCGCATAAACAGCGACCCAAGTAACGGTTTTGCCATCGACTTGGTAATCGGAACCGTCTTTGTTTTTGATCACGACGTCGCTGTCGATAATAGTGCCAACGGAAGATTGGGAAGTCAGTGTCGGGAAATTTGAGCATCCTTCATAGAGCAAGTAATCCGAATTCGGATAAGGCTGAGCACCCTTTGCGGCCGTCAAAGCCGTATCAAAAGCGCCCGAATAAGTAGCTGGGGCATAAGCCGAGACGTTATAGGATGTTCCGGTTTCGGTTTCAGTAAGCGGCAAACCATAGCCATAGAAGTATTGGGTGAAGCAACTGTAGCTAAGGAAAATGACCAAGAGGCCAAGCAAGTAGTTAAGAGTGACACCGGCGATTAAAATAATAGCCTTTTTCCATTTGGCGATGCCTTCGATGCTGCGGTTGGCGGGCGGCGGTTCAACGCCTTCAGGTACGACACCCGGTTCGCCATACATCGAAACATAGCCGCCAAGCGGGAATGCCCTTAAGGAGAAATAGGTTTCGCCGTTCTTTCTTTTCTTATGCAAGAAAGCCGGTCCAAAGCCGATGGAGTAATCGAAGCAATAGACATGGAAAATCTTGGCCATCGCCAAGTGACCAGCCTCGTGGATGGACACCAAAACCCCGAGGATGACGATCATGATGAGGATATTAAGAAACACTGACATTTAGCACTCTTTTCCTTTAAATTTTCGCTCGATTAATAATCTCGTATAGGCATCCGTCCGTAGCAGGTCGCGGAGGGTTGGCTTCATTATATTAGGGATGCTCTCCAAAGCCAACGCGCAAGCCTTTTCGATTTTGAGGAAAGGCAGCTCGCCATTGAGGAAGAGTTTGACCGCTTCTTCATTGGCGGCATTAAGAACACATGGCATGACGCCACCCGATTCCTGCGCCTCTAGGCACATATTGACCGCCGGATAACGATCGGGGTCGAATTTATGGAAATGAAATTCTCCTAGTTCAGAAAGTTTTTCCACCCTTTGGACAGTGTAAGGTTTTTCGCCTTCGTAGAGGGCGTAAGCGATTGGCCCGTGCATATCGGCCGGGCCGACATCAGCCACATAGCTGCCATCCTTAAGAAGAAGAGCGCTATGGACCTGACTTTCGTCATGAAGCAAGACTTCCATCCTCTCAAGCGGCCAATCAAAAAGGTAATGGGCCTCAATCAGTTCAAAGCCTTTGTTCATCATGGTTGCGGAATCGATGGTGATTTTTGGTCCCATCTTCCAAGTTGGATGCTGCAAGGCCATCGCGGGCGTGACATCCGTTAATTCAGCGCGGCTCAAATTGCGGAAGGCTCCGCCGGAAGCCGTGACAACGAGTTTATCCACCGCTTGACGGTTAACCTTACGGAGACATTTGCTGAGCGCAGCATGTTCGCTGTCGATTGGCCAAATGACGCCTTTGCCAGTGGCCAAAAGGGTCTTAACAAGTTCGCCTCCGACGACGAGCGACTCTTTATTCGACAAGCAAAGAACCTTTCCTAAGCGAAGAGCGGTCAAAGAAGGAACGAGTCCCGCAAAGCCAACGATGGCGTTTTCGATGAGGTCGCAACCGCTTTCTTCAATAAGCGTTTCGATTCCTTCTTCGCCACCATAGACCTTGATGTTAGGATACTGAACCTTAAGTTTTTCGGCATCTTCGTATTCTTGAACGGCCACAAAAGCAATCGTGGGGAAACGCTTTAAGATATCAGGAATCTTTTCAACATGATGACCGACGGAAATGGCCTTGAGGCAAAAAGAAGCAGGATCCGCTTCAATAACGTCCAAGGACTGGCTTCCGATATTGCCTGAAGCCCCCAGCAAACAGATGGTTCTCATGCTGGGTAGGCTAGCAAGTTCCAGCCATTGGTGATTAAGATGAGGATGACGGTCGTGCCAAGGCAGGCGAAGATATCGCTGCCAACCCGGTCGATAATGCCGCCGTGACCCTGAAGAATCGTTCCATAGTCTTTAATGTTATAGTGGCGCTTGATGAAGCTGAACGACAAATCGCCAAGGTTGCCAAGAAGCGGAATGACAATCGAAAGCAAAACGACCCAATACCAGCTTGACGCGGTCAGCGTCGGAAGCATCGGGAAACCAAAGAAGGTCAGCGGCAAGCCGAAAGCTAAGCACGACAAGGTGCCGATGAGCCAGCCCCCGAAGAAGCCTTCCCAAGTCTTATGAGGCGAAACCTTTTCATTGAGCTTATGCTTGCCAAACAAAGAGCCAAAGACATAAGCGAAAGTATCGTTCATCGTCGCGCCGATAATGACGAAAGCGAGCAGCTCTCCCGAAACGGCGTATTTGAAAATACTATTCGTCATGAGTTGGTCACCCGTTAGGCCCATGATGATTTTATTTTCAGCAAAGATGGGGTTATGGCCGTAAAGATAGAACGGATAATAACGACAGAAGAAGGCGGCCTGGAATCCTAAGCCCAAGATAATTGAGAAAGTAATGAAATAGGAAACGTCATCAAAGGTCAAAGTGTGTCCGCAAATACCCATCAAGAAGTAAATGCCAATCGCTACCGCTATTCCATAAACGGAAATATCGAGGGAGAAGAAATTCTCTTCGAGTGAGAAATGAAATCCGGATCCGGAGAAAAAGGCTGACGAGGAGGAATCATTAATGGCGCTTTGCTTTGAAGCCATATAGGCCGAGAGATTGCTCTTAATGACGAACCAATAAGTAAAAGAATAAACGATGATATAGGTGAAGACCCAAAGGTACCACGGATATTTCTTGCCAGTCGCGGTAATCATTTCGTAAATAGCTAATCCAAGGAAAATACCAGCGATGATGAAGAAGACCCAACCGCCAAGGACAAAAGCCGGAACGATGATAGCCACCATGATGATGGCCACGATGACGCGGTTGCGGAACGAAGCCTTGGCTTGCGGGGTTATTTCGTTCATTTCAGGTTTACTCATTCTTCAATCCTCCATAGCGGCGATTACGGCTTTCAAATTCTTTTAGGCAATCAATGAACTGGGGACGTTTGAAGTCCGGCCATTTTACGGGTGTGAAAACAAATTCGCTATAAGCGCATTGATAAAGCATGTAGTTGCTGATGCGCATCTCGCCAGAAGTGCGAATCAAAAGATCGACATCGGGTAAAGTCGGATCCCAGAAGAAATTCCGGAAAGTGGCTTCGTCAATAGAAGCGGGATCGAGCTTGCCTTCTTTTGCGAGCTCCGCCGCTTTTCTTGCTGCACGGACGATTTCATCGCGGCCGCCATAATTAAGACAAACGTTGATGACCCAAGTTGAATTGTTTTTGGTTCTTTCGATGGACTCAACGCAAATTTTGCGAGTCTTTTCTCGAATACGGCTTAAATCGCCGGAGACGACGATACGGGTGCCAACGCTGTCGAGATAATCGATTTCCTTTTTAAAGAATTCCTCAAGATAATCCATGAGGTGATCGATTTCGTCTTGCGGTCGGTTCCAGTTCTCCGTCGAGAAAGCGAAGAAGGACATGTTTTTGATTTTGAATTCGCGGCAAACTTCGAAAAGCTCGATGATACGGTTGCAAGCTTCTTTGTGTCCGAGATAACGCGGCAAACCTCTCGCTTTGGCCCAGCGTCCATTGCCATCCATGATGAAAGCGACGTGATCTAGTTTTTTCGTGAGAGTAAAGGTATCTGCCATAGACGAGATAGATTATAGCATCCCGCGCGCCTACGCACGAATACTCAAAAGACGATATTGGTCTTAACTCATAAAGTTAAAACCATAAATCCCCGCAAAATAAGCGTTATCCCCGCAAAAGTCCCATTAATTGCAAAATCTTTTTACCACCGAATAAAGAAACAAAAACCGACCTCCTAATGCAGGAAGCCGGTTTCGAATAATTAATGAATCAGCCAATCAGATCGACATGATTTCTCTCGTCTTTTCGGCGAGAACATCATCGATCTTTTTGTTGTATTCGTCGATGGACTTCTGAATATCATCCTCGACGCGTTCCTTGTAGTCGTCCGACATTGAATCATCATCCTTCACAAGCGAAAGATAATCGCGCCGGACGTTACGGATGGCAATCTTGGCTTCTTCGCTTAAGCCTTTAGCTTGCTTAGCGATGTCGCGACGGGTTTCCTCGGTGAGCGGCGGGATGATAAGACGGATAGCATCCGCTTCGACCTGGGGGTTAAGGCCCAAGTTAGCCGAACCGATGGCCGCAGCCACGGTCTTCAAATCTTCGCGCGAATACGGACGGACGAGCAACTGACGTGGCTCTGGCATCGAGATGGAGCAAAGCGAAGCGATGTCCATCTTGTCGCCATAATAGTCACACATGATGCCATTAAGGATGGCGGGGTTGGCCCTGCCGCTTCTTAACTTACCAAGCGCGCCAATAAAACTCTGGAGCGATTTCTCCATCGTGTCGGCGGCTTCTTTTGCTAAGGGATCCATTGTTGTTACTCCTTTGAGATGACGGTTCCGATATTCTCTCCTTCGAGCACCTTAAGGATGTTCTCGGGATTTTCCATATCGAACACATTGATTTTGATATCGCTGTCTTCGATGAGGGCGACAGCGGTCGTGTCCATGACGCCGAGCTTACGCTCAATGACTTCACGGTAGGTAAGCTTCTTCAGCAATTTGGCACTCTTGTTCACGCGAGGATCGTCATCATAGACGCCCTCAATGCCGTTCTTGGCCATAAGAATGGCTTCGGCTCCGACTTCGCGGGCCCGTAAGGTTGCCGTGGTATCGGTCGTGAAATAAGGATTGCCAGTGCCACCCGCGAAGATGACCACGCGGCCATTGTTGAGATGGTGGATGGCTTTCCGACGGATGTAAGGTTCGCAGACTTGCGGCACGTTAATCGAACTCATGACGCGGACTTCAAGGCCCTTTTCTTCAAAGGCGCTTTGGAGAGCCAAGGCGTTAATGATGGTGCCTAACATTCCCATGTAGTCACCGGTCGAGCGTTCGATTCCGATCTTTTCGGAGAGCTTGCCCCGATAGATGTTGCCAGCGCCCACGACGACGCCAACTTTGACGCCCATCTTGGTGATAGCAAGAACCGAATCCGCCACCGCTTTAAGCTTTTTGGCATCAAGGATGGTTTTGTCATGGCTATCGGCGAGAGCTTCGCCCGATAACTTCAGCACGATTGTTTGATAGATGCTTTTCATACTGCCTCCTATTATACGAAAAACGCGCAGGGTTGGTGCGCGTTAGTTTTCTTAGTTAGCCTGATTCGGATCTTTGGCAATGCCTTCGCCCACTTGATAGCGGACGAACGAAATGACAGAGACGCCCTTCTCTTGGAGGAACTGACCAACGGTCTTGCTCTCATCCATGAGATACGGCTGTAAGGCTAAGCAACTGGTCGAGAGGGTCTTATCAACCTTTCTCTCAACGATTTGGTCGAGGACTTGCTGAGGTTTGTTCTGAAGCTTCGGGTCATCCTTGACTTCTTGAATGGCGATAGCCTTTTCGCGCTCACGGTCGCTCGCAGGAACGTCCTTGAGATCGATGTATAACGGGCTATTGGCCGCGATGTGCATAGCAATCGGCTTGGCAATCTCTTCGTCGACCTTCGAAAGGGTCACGATGACGGAGATCTTGCCACCCATGTGGATGTAGGAGCCATAGCCTTGCTCTGGCTTCTTCTCAACAAGGGCGAAACGGCGGAAGTCAAGCTTCTCGCCAACGGCAAGAGCGGTATCCTGGAACTCTTGCTCAGTCAATTTCTTGGCTTCATCAAGAGTCTGAGGCTGCTTCTCAAGAAGGATCTTAGTGACAGCTTCGACAAGATTTTTGAACTTGTCGGAAGCCGACACGAAGTCGGTCTCGCAGTTGATTTCGAGAATGACGGCTTTGCCGCACTTCTCGCAAACGTAGACATTGGTCAAACCTTCAGCGGCGGTACGGCCAGCACGCTTAGCTTGCTTGGCAATGCCTTTTTCGCGGAGGTAATCGACGGACTTTTCAAGGTCCATACCGTTCGCTTCAAGGGCGTGCTTGCAATCCATCATGCCAGCGCCAGTGCGCTCGCGAAGGGCTTTGATTAATTCAATAACGTTCTGGTCGGCCATTAGGCTTTCTCCTCATCCTTGGCAGGGACATCATCTTTATCGTCATCAGCAACCGGGGCAGCCGGAGCTGGGCTAACAGCACCGTCATGAGAGGCATAACGAGCAGCTCTCTCGGCTTGCATCTTAGCAAACTTCTCTTCGCGTTCCTTGCGCTGAGCACGAAGGGCGGCTTTGCGCTGCTCATTGGCAATATCAGCGACGCGGATCGCGTCTTTCATCGTGGCTTCTTCGCCCTGGTCTTTCACAAAGGCAAATTCAGTAACGCCACCCTTGCTCTCAACAATGGCATCGGCCATGGCACCCATAAGGAGCTTGATGGCGCTAGCGGCATCGTTGTTCGAAGGAAGCGGATAGTTGATTGGATCTGGGTCATCGGAAGTATCGCAGATGGCGAAGACTTGGATGCCAAGCTTGCGGGCTTCTTTGACGGCATTGTGTTCAACGGTCGGGTCAGCGACCACGACGGCCTGCGGCAAACGGCGCATCTCTTTGATGCCCTCGAGGTTGCGAGCGAGTTTCGCCTGTTCCTTCTTCAAGATGGCAACTTCCTTCTTCGGAAGCTTGTCATAGGTTCCGTCGGCCTCCATGGCTTCGAGATCCTTGAGTCTCTTGATACGGGTAAGAATGGTACGGAAGTTCGTAAGAGTTCCGCCGAGCCAACGATTGGCAATGTAGAAGGAGCCGCTGCGAGTGGCTTCCTCAATGGTGATCTGCTGGGCCTGAGGCTTCGTGCCGACGAAGAGGACTTTGCCTCCCTGGTCGACGATGGTCTTGAGGGCTTTATAGGCATTATTGATCAAACCGGCGCTCTTCACGATGTCGATGAGGTAAATGCCATTGCGGGCGCCGTAGATGAATTTGCTCATCTTCGGGTTCCAACGACGAGTCTGGTGGCCGAAGTGGGCTCCAGCGTCGAGTAATTTCTTAACAGTCATGATCGGCGCATTCGGATCGCGCACGATATCCGCCATTGTCGGCTGAGCCGGGGCAACAGCTGTCGTAGCAGCGGGCTGAGCCGCCGGGGCCGTGGCCGGAGCCGCGACTACTTTCTTTTGTTCGTCACTCATTTTGGTGACCTCCATTTGTTTAATCCTCCCCCGTTTCTAGCAGCTGACCACCCTATCGATTTTTAAGCAACTTTGCCCGATGGGGAACACGGCGCTGAATCCGCGAGGTGTGCATATGGCGACTTTTCATGAGAAAAGCGCCGTGTGGGATTATAACACTCACGCGTGCGTATAGGAAGCGAAAACACGAGGCGAAATCTTTTAGGCAACTATTGCAGGGATTTTATTATTTCTTTTCGTCGCGTTTCGGGAAATGCTCGAGGTATTGCTTCTTCATGGCCTTTTGGCTCACGTGAGTATAAATCTGGGTAGTATTGAGGCTTTCGTGCCCCATCAGTTCCTGGATAAGACGCAAATCGGCTCCGCCTTCCAAAAGATGGGTGGCAAAGGTATGTCTCAATTCGTGTGGATGCAGTCCAACAAAGAAGCCGGTTTTGTCTTGGACTTCGGTCAGGATATATTCCAGATCCCGAACTGAAAGTTTATTGCCGCGATCGGTTAAAAAGAAAGCCGTCACCAATTCGCCGCCTTTATGTTTGGCTTGCAAAAGCGGGCGCAATCTCGTGTAGTAATCCTGCATGGCTTTTTCAGCGGTGAGCCCAAAAGGAACAAGCCGTTCCTTCTTGCCTTTGCCATAAACTCTGATCATGCGGTTACGATAATCGATCTGAGGATAAGTTACGGAGCATAATTCGCTGGCTCGCATGCCAGAAGCGTATAACAACTCAAGAATAGCTTGGTCGCGAACTTTAAGTTCGTCGGTTCGCGCGGCGTTAGCGGAAAAGAGAGCATCGACTTGTTCGATGGTGAGGGCTTTCGGATAGCGAATGGGTTTCTTAGGGGCCGACACAAAAGAAAACGGATTGGTTTTGGTGTAGCCTTTTTCCTTCGCGAATTCATAAAATCCCCGCAAAGCGGACATTCTTCTTTGGCAACTGCGTTTCCCAACCCCGCTATCGAGTTCCTCACTCAGCCAGTTTCGGATGTCATCTTTCGTCACGGCGTCCATCAAGATTTCGTTCTTGTCGATATAGGCGAAAAACTTATCAAGGTCACGGCGATAACTATCGAGCGTATGTTCGCTATAGCCGCGCTCGTACTTCAGGTGATCGATGTATTCCTTTTCCGGTTTATTCATTCGTTTCCGTCCAATAGGATTCTATCGCCTTTAAACTCGTAACGATAGTTTCCTGACGGTTATCGCTGTTGCTCTTCGGGAGCAAAGCCCAGTTCGCGTTCATCGGCTGGAAATAACCGGCCGTGCTATGCAAAACATAATCGATGAGAGCGCCCAAAACGGTTTCTTTCGGAAGAACTATGAAACCTTTGTCCTCCTTTTTTCGGCGGAGGTTAATCGCGGCCACGATGCCAAGAGCGGCGCTTTCGACATAGCCCTCGACGCCCGAAAGCTGGCCAGCGATATAAACATTTGAAGCGTTCTTAAGCGACAAATCTTCGTTTAAGGAACCCGGCGCATCGATATAACTGTTCCGATGCATCAAACCATAACGGAGAAACTCCGCGTGTTCGAGACCCGGAATAAGAGAAAAGACGCGCTTCTGCTCGCCATAGGTGAGGTTGGTTTGAAAGCCCACGAGATTATAGTAATCACCCAGTTTGGTGTCTTGGCGGAGCTGAACCACCGCATAAGGGCGCGGATGCTCAGGCGTCTCGAGGCCAAAAGGCTTTAAGGGACCATGACGCAACGTCTCAGGGCCACGGGCCGCCATGACTTCGAGAGGCAAACAGCCTTCAAAATAATGGGTGTCAAAATCGTGAACGAGGGCTTTCTTCGCGCCTAAAAGCTCCTTGATGAAAAGATCGTATTCGTCTTTCGTGAAGGGGCAGTTCAAATAGGCATCATCGCCCTGCTCAAAACGGCTCTTGCGATAAACTTTTGTGAAATCCAAGGTGTCTTTTTTGACGATTGGGGCCGAAGCGTCATAGAACGCCAAATTCTTTTTGCCAACCACCGCCGAAAGAGCGTCTAGCAAGGGTCCACTCGTCAAAGGGCCAGTCGCGATAATAACGTCACCGCCAGGGATTTCTTTGATTTCTTCGCGGTGCAAATGGAAAGAAGGAAAAGAGGTCAGTTTTGCAGTGATTTCATGGGCAAAGACATCGCGGTCCACCGTGAGGGCGTTGCCACCAGGAACCGCCGCGATCTTAGCCGCTGCCATCGTGATGGAATCCATTTTGCGCATTTCTTCTTTAAGGAGTCCGCAGGCATTATCGAGCCGTTCGCTCTTTAAAGAATTTGAACAAACAAGTTCGCCTAGGTCTTGGCTAATATGGGCTCCATCGTCGACGAGAGGTTTCCGCTCATAGAGGTCCACCTCATAGCCGTGCGACAAAAGATAAAAAGCGGCTTCGCATCCAGCGAGGCCGCCTCCGATTATCTTAATCGAAGAGGAGGTCATTTCTCTTCCTTTTTCTTGTCGATCCACTCGTGATAATGGCACTTCGGATAGTTGGTGCAACCCAAGAAATCCACTTTGCGGCCATGTTTCACCACGAGGTGACCAGTATGGCAAGACGGGCATTCCTTGACCCAATCTTTTTCGGTGTAAGTAGTCGATGCGGCTGGAGCGCGGTTCTCCGCGCCTTTGATGTAATTGCACTTCGGATAGCCAGAGCAGCCAACGAAGGTGCGGCCTTTGCGGTCTTTCCGCTCGACGAGCGGACGGCCACAAACTGGGCACATCTCACCGGTTTCTTTAGCCGGTTCTTTGGCTTTCTTCTGGATGTAATCGCAATGCGGATAGTTGCTGCAAGCGACAAAGGTGCCGTATTTGCTCTTCTTGATCACAAGAGGCGAACCGCACTTCGGGCACATCTCACCCGTTGGCTGAGCTGGATCTTTGTACATCTTCTCCGCCACTTCAGTGAACTTGTCGATGAAAGGCTTATAGAAAGAGTTCATGGCATCGAGTTGGGTTTCATCGCCCTCCTCAATCTCATCGAGTTTCTTTTCCATGTTGGCCGTATATTCAGTCGAAACGAGCTCAGGGAAATACTTGTTGAGAACGAAAGTGGTTCTGATGCCCGATTCGGTCGGCGTGAGAACGCCACCCTTAGAGGTGATGTAAGCGCGGGTCAAAAGAGTCTTGATCGTCGAAGCGTAAGTGCTTGGGCGGCCAATGCCTTTTTCTTCCATGAGTTTAACAACCTTGGCTTCAGTGAAACGGGCTGGGGCTTTGGTGAACTTCTGCTCCGGGTCAACCTTGCTAATGCTATAGACTTCGCCTTCTTTTAGCGGAGGCAAAATCTTCGTGTCATCGTCTTCGAAGTCACCATAAATGGCTTCGTAGCCTTTGAAGACTGTCTGAACGCCGGTGGCTTTAAAGGTCAAACCATCCGTCGAGAAGAGAGCGGTCGTATCGCGTTCAATCTTATCGCTCATGACCGAAGCCAAAGCGCGGTCGTAGATTAAACGATAGAGTTTCAATTCATCAGGAGATAAGAACGGGGCCACCGATTCGGGAGTTCTGTGGGTTCCGGTCGGACGAATGGCTTCGTGGGCGTCTTGCGCGGAAGCGCTGTTCTTGGTGGCTTTGATATAGCCAAGATATTCTTGGCCAAAAGTCTCCAAAATGTAGGGCTTCGCGTGATTGTAATAGAAGTCATCGCTCAAACGCGTGCTATCAGTACGCATATAAGTGATCAAGCCTTCGGATTCGCCTTTGCCTAAGTCGACGCCTTCGTATAAGGTCTGAGCGATGCTTTGGGTGCGGCTGGTCGAGAATTTGAAACGGTTATAGGCCTCTTGCTGCATGGTCGAAGTAGTAAACGGAAGTCTCGAAGGAACGTGTCTCTCCACGGAAGCAAGCGACACCAAATCCATCGTCTTGCCAATGCGGGCCAAGATGGCATCCGCTTCTTCTTTCGTATGGATCGCCGCTGTCTTGCCGTCGATCTTATCAAGCGAGACGGTGATGGTCTTGTCACCTAAGACAAGGTCAACGTCGATCGTCCAATATTCTTCAGGTTTAAAGGCTTTGATTTCCGCATCGTTATCACAGATTAAGCGAAGGGTGACGGATTGGACACGGCCCGCGCTTTGCGAGCCCATCTTCTTTTGGAGCAAGCTCGAAAGTTTGAAGCCGATGATGCGATCGTACATACGACGTGTCTCTTGCGAGTTCACGAGGTTCATGTCGATGGTCTTCGGATTTTTGGCGGCTTCTTCAATCGCGGGTTTCGTGATTTCGTGGAACTGCCAACGCTTTGTCGTTGCGACGGGTAAGCCTAAAACCTGGGCCAAATGCCAAGAAATGGCTTCTCCTTCTCTATCAGGGTCGGTTGCGAGAATGACTTCGTCAGCCTTCTTTGCAGCCGTCTCAAGTTCTTTAACAATCGGCTTCTTCGTGGGGGTGATCACAAAATCAGGCTTAAAGTCATGGGCGACATCGATGCCCAAGCCTCCCGGACCTTTAGTCGAAAGGTCACGAATGTGACCTTGGCTGGCCATTACCTTATAATCGGATCCAAGATAACGTCCGATGGTAGCGCATTTATGTGGCGACTCGACAATGACTAGTTTCATGTGTGACCCCTTCTAGCGGCACTCAATATAGTGGCGATTTCGCCCCTTGTCAAATGATGAGCAGTCCCTTTTCCTATATATAAATAAAGGATTATTTATAGAGTCGCGAAACTTATTTTTTTAGACCCTCGTCCGAAGACCCCTTTGTCTCAAACCCGATCATGGAATTGATGTCTTCAATGGTCTCGATGAGAAAAGCCCCGTCTTTGATAAGAAGGTTGCAGGCACTTTCTTCGTCGGCCTGATAAGGCAGACAACCGACCTCTTTGTTACTCCCGAGGGCGAAGCTCACGGTGATAAGAGTTCCACTGCGCTTCGTCGCCCCTCCCACCACGAGACCATGGCAAATCGCCGCGATGAGCCTATTGCGGGCAGGGAAGTTTTCTTTCTTCGGAGCCGTCTTCCCGGGATACTCGCTTAAAATGAGACCCGAGATTTTAAGTTTGGCGTAAAGGTCCCAACTAGATAAAGGATAAGGGAAGTCGATGCCGCTCCCGAGCACCGCCACCGCCTTGCCATTCGTTTCTAGGGTCGCGGAGGTGGCCGCTGCGTCGATTCCGCGAGCGAGACCCGTCACGACCGTCAAACCCTCCTTAGAGGCTTCGCCAGCGAGCCTCGTGGCCATTCGTAAGCCATAAGGAGTCGCCTCTCTCGAGCCAATGTAGGCCAAACACATCTTTTCGTCCTTCACGAACGAAAGGTCTCCATAGTAATAGACCACGAGCGGAGGCCGAAAGGATGACTTCCAGCATTCCGGATACTCGGGGTCGGCGAGAGTGAGAGTCTTGCTCTGCACCGTTTTGAGGTATTCCAAAACTTGTTCATCAGGAATGACCTCACGTTCCCGAATCGCTTTCATCATCGTCTCCCAATCACCCTCGTATTTGACGCTGAGGGCAATCAGCATGTCTCTGGCATTAATCGTAAGAAAAGCCTCCCACTCTTAGATAGGAGGTTTTTGGCAATTCGTACCTAGAAAAGTTTCATTTGTTCGTCGAGGCAGTCCTTCACAGGACCGAAAGTCTTCCGATGAACGTGAGGAATGGGGCCGTATTTCTTCAAGGCTTCAAGATGCTCTTTGGTCCCATAGCCTTTGTGCTTTTTAAAATCGTACTGAGGATACTGCTTATCAAGTTCTTCGAGATAATGGTCTCGACTGACTTTGGCGAGGATGGAAGCCGCCGCCACGTTAAGGCAATTGGCGTCGCCTTTGATCATGGCCACGAGCGGAACCTTCACGCCTTTTAAGGGCATGGCGTCCGTGATTACGAGGTCATAAGGCACTTTGATTTGGCTTAAGGCGTCGAGCATGGCCACTTTGGTGGCTTCGTAGATGTTGATCCGGTCAATCTCATCGGCGGAAACCGAAGCAATGCCATAGCCAAGGGCCTTTTCTTTGATGAGCGAAAAGAGTTCCTCACGTTTCTTGGCCGTGAGTTTTTTGGAGTCATTAATTTCATCGTTCTTGAAGTTCTTAGGAAAAACAACCGCCGCGGCATAGACGGGTCCCGCGAGGGGTCCGCGACCGGCTTCATCAATCCCGACAATGAGCTTAACGGAAGAGCTATAGTACTCCCGCTCTTTTTTGAGCATCTTAGGGCCTCTCTAATGTCAACCGACCAAGGGTTCCTTCTTGGAAGTCTTTAATAAGCGATAGAGCGGCTTTGCCTAAATCAGGCACGCCACCTTGAAGAAGATAGCCACGCTCCGTCGCAATCTTATTAAGGATATAGTCACTGTCATAAGGGGCGAGGTTGTCAATGCCATATCGTTCTTTTAGACATGTTGGATAGTTCGTTTTAAGATAAGCCAATAGCGCCACCGCCAAATCATCATTAGGCAAAACCTCTTCTTTTATAGAGCCAAGAAGGGCCAAACGGACGGCTTGCGAGCCATCAGGATAATTCATTGGCAAAATCCCCGGAGTGTCGAGGAGCATGACGCCATCAGAAACCTTGATCCATTGCTCGGCGCGAGTAACGCCCGGACGGTTGGCAACCTTCGCGATTTCGTGGCCAGCCAAAGAATTAATAAGGGTGCTTTTGCCAACGTTAGGGATGCCCACGACCAAAAGTCTGGCGGGCTGGGGTTTCATGCCAACCTTGGCTTCTTTAGCTCTTTTAAGGGCCAACTGCGGGGCAATATATGTCAGGATGTCTTTGATACGAGCCTTCTTGAGGTTAGCCGAAGCGACGGTCAAATGCTCTTCTTGCTCGAAATGGTTTTTCCAGCTTTCGATAAGACTAGGATCGGCCTTGTCCATTTTGCTCAGCAAAAGCATGTGGGGCTTGCCGCCGATCAAAGACGAAAGAGTCGGATTCCGGGTCGATAAAGGAGCCCTCGCATCCGCGACTTCAATGACCAAATCCACGAGCGGCATCAGAGACGATAAACTATCCTGCGCCTTTTTCATGTGGCCAGGATAATAATGGACGTTCTTCAGTTGTGCCATAAATGCCTCAAGGATAAATACAAACCGGCGACCGAGGTCGTCGAGGAAGCGATGCTCGCTGTAATGCCACCTTCGCCATCAGGTCCAAGATACTTGATGTTCCACGGCATCAAGGTGCTTGAGAGAATCCAATGGTTCGAGATTTTGCCTGTCGTACCAGAAATCACGACTTTGCGTTTCGCGGTGATGGCAACCGCCCGACCGCTCAAGAGATTGTCGCCGGTCGGATAGGCTTCATCGGTTCTGTGCTTAATGCCCAGCGGCCCGAACTTGCGGCTATCGTCGCTCGCGCCTTTGCGGCGATTATCACCGACTACGAAATACTCTTTCTCATTCATAACAGCGGGATTGGCTGGCGAGCCGAAGAAGGTCTTGAATTCGCCTGCAGCGGAGATATCCGCGATTGTCTGAGCGGAAGCTGTCTGCCCGATGACTTTGTTGCCAGAGGTGTCGACGTCCTCCACGATGGATTTCGGCTGTTCGACAGCGACATAGTCAGTCGCGCCGACCATTTTCACGAAGAGTTGACCCGTCGTATCGAAATAAAGCGATTCGCCAGGGAAACCGATCAAACGTTTAATGACAGCGTCAGCATTCCATTTATTGGCTTCGACGCCAGCCCATTCTTTATTAAAGTCGCGGTCATAATGGGCCACGACAATATCGAAACGCTGCAATTTGGAAACGAAAGTGGAAGAAGAATCGCTAAGACCATAATCGCAAACATAGGTAACGTCTTGGTTGCTGCGGCCCGTGAAGTTGCCCCAGGTGCCAGAATTCGTTTGGCCAGGATAAAGAGAGCAAGTCGCATCCTTGTTCAAAGTCGGATACATCGAATCCCCGCTGACCCAGAAATTGTCGTAACGGGTGTAGTCATAGATAATCTGACCTGAGATGCCGATGACCGTCACGAAAAGAGCGATCCAAATAGTCCGAAAGAAAACGCCCCAGAAACTCGCTCCTTTTTTCTTGGAAGCTTGCGCGGGCAATTCGCTTACGGTTTTAACGGTATCTAGTTGGGACATGGCCTAGGAAGATTATAGAAGTCGCAAACCCTTTACGCAACGCGCGCGAGGATAAAAAAAGAAGGCCGGTGTCAACACCGACCTTCTTGTCACTTCTAATGTTACTTCTTGGCTTCTTGCTCTTTGATACGAGCGGCTTTGCCAGCGAGATTACGCATATAGTGAATGCGAGCTCTGCGAACACGGCCAACCTTGACAAGCTCAACGCGAGCAATCGAGGGACTGTTAATCGCGAAGGTTCTTTCGACGCCGACGCCGCTGGAGATTTTACGAACCGTGAAGGTTTCGCTGACTCCGTGGCCACGACGCTGAATGACAACTCCTTCGTAGAGCTGGATGCGCTCCTTCTTGTTTTCGATGATGCGAACGTACACCCTGACGGTGTCGCCGCTCGAGAACGCGGGGGCGTCTTTCCGAATCTGGCGGGCGGTGATCTCATTAACGATGTTAGTATTCATTGTTGAGTACCTCCTTCCAATTGTGGTCTCTTCAGGTTCATAGTCCAAGTGACTGGATAGCGGAGCCTGCGTATCGTCCTTACGGACGCGATAGTAATGATAGGCGCGTAGAGCCTTGAAAGCAAGGACGAAAAGCGCATCAGCAGCATCCGTCTATGCCTGTCAAGCAGATTAACTTGACACCATAAATAAGCAAGAGTACGATTTCCTTCGGAAAAGGAGATATCCAACCATGTCAGTAAAAATCAGATTGACCAGAATGGGCCGCCACAGCGATCCGTTCTACCGCATCGTCGCTGCCGATAGCCGCTTTGCAAGAGACGGCCGTTACATCGAGCAGATCGGTGTCTATGATCCGGAGAAAGGCCTTGAAGGCGCTCAGATTAATGAAGAGCTCGCCCGCAAATGGCTCGCCGCTGGTGCTATCCCGAGCGACAGCATCCGCGCGATGTTCGCCAAAAAAGGCTTGAACACCAAAGCCGCCGCTAAGGCTGCTGCCCCGAAAGCCGCCGCCCCAAAAGCCAAGGCTCAAGGAGCTAAGTAACGATGGATTACGAGAGTATTGTCCATGGCCTCATCGATCCCCTCATCGAGCACAAAGACTCGGTGATGATCCGGGAATTGCCGTCTAACGGCAAGCGTGACGTCACGCTTCTCATCGTCGCAGAAGACGATGACACCGCCCGCCTCATTGGGAAGCGGGGAACCGTGGCCAACGCCCTTCGCGAAGCCATCGACATTGCCGGCAAAGCCGACAACACCAACGTCCGCATCCACTTGAAGTTCGAAAGCTTCGACGAAGATGAGAAGGACAAAGACGAAGAAGATAAAAAGGACGACGCCAAGTAATTGGCGCCGTTTCTTTCATGGAATTAGTAAAACTGGCCGAAATAACGAAAACCTTAGGCTTAAAGGGACAGGTCCGCTGCTACAGCTTGACTGACTTCCCTGAGGACCGGTTTAAGCGTGGCCACAAACTCATTATTCAGGAAACCGATGGCACCACCTCGACCGTCACCGTGGATTATTTCCGCGATGAAGGCCGTTTCGTTGTCTTAGGCTTCAAAGAATGGACCATGATCGAAGAGGCGGAGAAACATCCGCACGCTTCCATCATGATCGAAAAAGAAAACGCCCCTCTCCCCGACGGCTATTACCGCCTCGAGGATTTAAAGGGTTGCGAAGTCCTTGATGAAGAAGGAAAGAAGCTCGGAACCGTCTCTGACGTTCTTAGTTACGCCCCGACGAAAACCTTACGGGTGAGTAGAGATGGGGCCGCCGATTTCTTTGTCCCTTTCCTAATGAACGAATTTGTTCTCTCCATCGACATCGAAAAGAAAAAGATTACGATTAAGGTGATCCCAGGCCTATTATGAAAATCACGATCCTCACGCTTTTCCCCTCGCAATTTGACGGGTTCATGTCGAACTCGATTATTAAACGCGCTATCGCGAAGGGCTGCGTGAGCGTCGAAATCGTCGATATTCGTTCCTTCACGAAGGACAAATATGGCCGGACCGACACCCCTCCTATCGGAGGTGGCGCGGGTCTTATTGAGAAGTGCCAGCCAATCGTGGACGCTTTAAAGTCCGTTCAGGACGAAAAGAGCCACACGGTACTCTTCTCGGCTAGAGGCTCGACCTATAACGAAGCCAAAGCCAAAAGCTTTGCCAAACTCGACCATCTTATTCTCGTCTGCGGCCATTACGAAGGCATCGACGAGAGGGTCAACAAGTACGTCGACGAACTGGTGTCCGTCGGGGACTACATCCTCACAGGCGGCGAAATACCCGCCATGGCAGTCTCGGATTCTGTGATCCGCTTGCTCGATGGGGCCATCGCCTCCGAAAGCCTGGTGGACGAATCCTTCAACCAACCATTGCTAGAATATCCGCAATACACCGAACCCGCCGATTACGAAGGCGACAAGGTGCCAGACATTCTCTACACCGGCGACCATAAGGCCATCGACAAATGGAGACGGAAACAATCGTTAGCCCTCACAAGGAAATATCGGCCTGACCTCTTTAAGAAACTTGAGCTCACGAAACAAGATCGAAAGCTCCTTGAAGAACTCGACGAAGGCGAAACCCCGAAATGGGAAACGGACGCTCTCGAAAAAGGCAAAAAGTTTATTAAGAAATGAAGCCTCGGGCTTCATTTTTTATTACTAAGAACCGCGAAAGGAAAAAACTTGGCGATAGGTTGCTGCAACTAGATTGCTGATAGACCGTTTGGCTCTATCCAAAAGAGCCGCCAAACCATCGACGCCACGAGAACGGGAATCTTCGCTCGCACCATTCCATTCCTTTGGGGTAATAAAAGAGAAATCAAAAAGGAAGCCATGACAAGCGGCCAAATATTGCAAAAGGATCTTCTGGGCCCGGCCATTGCCTTCCCGAAATGGATGGAACTCGTTTAAGGCCGCTAAGAAAGAAGCAAAGTCTTTTATCGAGGCGTTCTTCTGCAAGCAAGGTCTCAGATATTCACTAAAGACCACGGCTTCTTTGATGGAAAACTGCTCCACTAAAGTGAAGGCGTCACCATTCCCCTTCGCCATATCGACATCGCGGAGCTTCCCAGCAAAGGGGTAGACATCCTGAAACAATCGGGCGTGGATTCTCTTAAGATGATCTAAATCAAAATGCCCGGGCTCAGGGTTAGCGTAGAGCTCATAAGTCCTGATGGCAGTCGCTTTGCATTCCTCGCGTTCAAGAAGATCCTGGTCTTTTATCTTGAGCTTGTTGCGGAGCACGTCCGTTCCGGGATAGAAATAATCTTTCCATTCCATTAATGGTTCCCCCGCAATGCCTTAAGGGCCTCGTCGGCGCTCATTTCGCCAAGAAGCACCTTCTCGCCTAACACCAACGTTTCAGGCGTGGGCTCCAAAAATTCATGCTCCAAAGAGCCCTTCACCGCCCCAGTAACAAGAGAAACGAACGCCGGGTCCTTAACGACTGGTTTTTGATTCATAATTTAATATCTTTTCTTATATAAAAATTATACTCTAATTACCTTGTAATTAGTATTAGGTTGTTAACTCATTTTTTGGTTTAATTAATGTCTTCATTATTCTAGAATATATGTAGGCTCGTAAACCGTCACGAACGGTCAGCAGCCCACGGCGAAAACCGCGCAACCAAGTTCGCTATCCGGGGGCGAATAATAAAAACCCGGTTTTCCCAGCCATCATAGAAATTTGATGGTATACTAATATTCGCTAGGGATATAACGTCCTGATCAGTGGCGGCAATGCCACGAGAAACATGTTCGCCACCGGGGGCGATAAATAAGAGCCCGGTTTTCTTTTGCCTTTTTTCAACATAAAAAGCCGAGGGAATTCGCCTCGGCTTTCCGTTACTTCTTAAGAATCTTGATGATCTCGCCTGGATAGACGGTGTGATAACCGCCTTCCGCGTAATACTTATCGTAAACGGCCTTGTCTTTGATGTCGTCGCTTGGGAGAATCGCTGAGACAAGTTTCTTTGCAATGATGACCATATCGCTTTCCGCAAAATAGGGAACGCCATCTTCATAAGCCAGCGTCAGTCCACTGCCTTTGATTTTGTCTTCATCCTTGCCTGAAATTTTGCCCAGGTATTTGAACTTGTCGTTATGGTCTTTATCAAGGAAACAAACACTATAGAAATCACCATTCTCGAAAAGCTTGTAGCTATAGCGAGAATTACGGATGAAGACAAAGACGCAGCTCTTGTTCCAAAGAGTGCCTAAGGCACCCCAGGAAATCGTGAGGGCATTGGTCTTATCTCCCGCGCTAGTAACCGCGATGGCGGGATGTGAGAAGAACGTGAAGGGATTCACGACGAGTTCGTCTAATTTCATTTCTTTCATATTTATTGCTCCAAAGAAGTGAGAACGAGGGCGGCGATGATTTTCTCATCTAGCTTCCCTGTTTCGGTGAGGAAGACCATGCCAAGGCGCTTTCCCGTCTTCCGTTTGCTGGACATAAAGTCCTCGGCCACGTCAGAGAGAAGGGCATTACGGGCATAGAGGGCGTAGCGTTCGTTCTCGTGCTTATTAATGGGAAGATAGTCCGCGAGGACTTCAATGGTCAGATCTTTTGAGAGAGTGATCGTATGCTTATCTTCCAAATAGGAGCATAAAGCGTTCTCACTAAAAACGCCAATTAGATGCCCTTTGTTATCAACGACGGGCACATGGGAGAACCCTTTTTCCATCATCTTCGAAAGGACAAAGGACACTTCATCCGTGAGACTCACGACGAATAAGGATGAGAAAGGGATGGCCTTGCTCATGGCTTTTGGAGGATTAGAAAGAGTGAGGATGGTGCTTTTCAGAATGGAGATCAATAAAGGATTAATCTCGACGAGTTCCTGCCCTTCAACCTTTTCCGTATGCACGAGGGCATTGCGTAACTGCCTAATCGAATCGAGACTCTCCGCGAGGTCATGGTCCTTATTGGAATAGCTCCTCCGTAATTCGTTCACGTAGAGCATGATCGCGGATTCGCTACGATCGTCGAGCGAAAAACGTTCCCGGCAAAGATTGTCGAGCCGGTTATAGAGATCAAGGAACTCCGGGTTATTAGGCACCGAAGCCGCCTCCGAAGCCTCCTGGCATCTTGCCGGACTTTTGGTATTGCTTCAGCATCTTCATCTGCTCTTTGGCTTGGTCGTATTTCTTTAAGACGCGGTTCACGTCAGCGTTAGTCTTGCCCGCGCCTTTGGCGATGCGGTTCTTCTGCGAGAACTTGAGAACATCCGGATGCCGTCTTTCGTAGGGCGTCATGGAATTAATGATCGTCTCGAAGTCTTTCATCTGCTTCTCAGCGGCGCTCTTTTGCTCGTCGGTCAGGGTAGGCATGCCCGGAATCATCTTGGCAATCGCGCCCAAACTTCCGATCTTTTGAACCATCTTCATCTGCTTCAGCATATCGTCGAGCGTGAAGTCGCCATCCATCATCTTCTTGGCTTGCTTCTCCGCGTCTTTCTCGTCGATCTGCTCCTTGGCTTTCTCGACCAAGGTCACGACATCGCCCATGCCAAGGATGCGGTCCGCCATACGGGACGGATAGAAGACATCCAAATCGGTGAGCTTCTCGCCTACGCCAGCGTACTTGATTGGCAAACCGGTCATGTATTTGATCGATAAGGCCGCGCCACCTTTGGCGTCGCCATCGAGTTTCGACATGATAAGACCCGTGAGACGGACATCCTTATTGAAGGTGTTCGCGACGTTCACGGCGTCTTGGCCTGACATGGCATCGACGAGGAGCAAAGCTTCCTCGGGGTGCACTTCCTTCATGATGTCTTTGAGCTCGCCCATGAGTTTCTCATCGATGGCGAGACGGCCCGCGGTATCGAGAATCAATAAGTCATAATTCTCGGCCACCGCTTTCTCTTTGGCTTTGATGGCAATCTGAACTGGGGACACATTGGTACCCATCTGGAAGAAATCGACGCCGATTTCGTTAGCGATTTGCTTTAATTGGTCGATAGCGGCAGGTCTATACACGTCGAGGCCCGCCAAAAGGACTTTCTTGTTTTCTTTGGTTTTATAGTGAAGAGCGAGTTTGCCCGCGGTCGTCGTTTTGCCTGAGCCTTGCAAGCCCACGAGCATCACGGTGGTCGGCGCGCCTTTCACAAACTCGATGCCTTTGTTGTCTTCGCCAAGCAAGGTCACGATTTCGTCATGGCAAATCTTCACGAGCATCTCGCTCGGAGACACCTTGGTGTAGACCGCTTGGCCTAAAGCCTTCTCTTTGACGTCGGTGACGAAAGCTTTCACGACTTGATAGTTCACGTCGCTTTCAAGAAGGGCCACCCTGATTTCCTTCAGGGCGTCATCCATGTTCTTCTCGGTAAGAGTGGATTCGCCTCTCATCTTCTTAAAGAGAGACTGGAAACGTTCAGATAGTGATTCAAATGCCATGGTCGATGATCTCCTTTAACTCACGTAAGGCGGCGACTTTGTCTTTTTCTTCGCCCTCCGTAATTGTCTTAATTAAGGCTTTGGCTTTCGCATTCGTGGCGACAAGATGAAGCTTCGCTTCGTAGTCCTGAAGTTTCTCCAAGGATTTACGAACCGAATCGCTCACGGCCGCTCGGCTGATTTTTTCGTTTTCGGCGATTTCCGATAACGAAAGGTCGCACGAATAATAATAACGGAACAAGGCGCTTTCGCGTTCGGTGAGCAAAATCCCATACCGCTCAAATAGAGCGATGGCTTCTTCCCGTTCCGCTAAGAGGTCGTCCGTCATTTCTCTTCTCCTAGTAAAAGGCCATGGAGATACTTATCGAGGTCGAATTCCTCGAGGTCATCCATTTTCTCGCCTAAGCCAATGAAACGAACCGGCACGCCAATCTCGTCGCGGATCGAAAGGATGATGCCGCCTTTGCTGGTGCCATCCATCTTGGTGATCACGATACCCGTCAAATCGGTGCATTCCTTAAAAGCGCTCGCCTGTTCGACACCATTTTGGCCCGTCGTCGCATCGATGACTAAGAAAGTCTCATGCGGAGCTTCGGGGATCTCGCGGCTTAAGACACGCTTCATCTTGGCAAGCTCGTCCATGAGGGCGCTCTTGTTCTGAAGACGGCCCGCCGTATCGACGATGCATAAATCAATGCCATGTTCTTTGGCGTATTTGGCCCCATCATAAGCGACGGAAGCCGGATCGCCATTCTCTTTGCCTGTCACAATGGGGCAATTAAGGCGGGAAGCCCAGACTTTAAGCTGTTCCACCGCGCCCGCTCTAAAAGTATCGCCCGCGACAAGAAGAATCTTTTTGCCTTGCTGTTGGTATCGATAGGCTAATTTCGCGATGGTGGTCGTTTTGCCAACCCCATTGACGCCCACGACGAGCAAAACCGTCGGGCCATCTTTGGCAAAGCGGATCTCGTTTTCGATGTCTTCGCCTTTCGTGACATAGTCGACGAACATCATATCGACCAACTCTTCATTGATCTTATGAGGGTCTTTAAGGCCTTCTTTTTGGCTCTTGTCCAAAAGCTCTTCGATGAGACGAAGGGAAAGCGAGACACCGACATCCGCTTCGATAAGAATCTGCTCAAGTTCCTCAAAGTAATCGGCGTTCACGGATTCGTAACGTTTGGCCAAGGCTTCGAGCTTATCCCCGAAAGCGGCTCGCGACTTCGAAAGGCCTTGATCGTACTTGTCAGGTTCTTTCTTCTGAAATTTGTTTTTAAGAAACGCAAATAAACCCATAGACTATTTCTTCCTTTGGAAAATGGCCCGCTTCATCATCGCGTCATGCGCGGCCGCCACTTCGGCTTCTTTCTTGCTGTGGCCTTCGCCCCGACCAAGTTCTTGGTCCTCGAAATAGACGCCAGCCACGAAATGCTTATCGTGGGCTGGCCCTTCTTCGCTCAAAATCTTGTAATGGACGCTCTCACGGTGATCGGCTTGCATGGCTTCCTGCAACTCGTTCTTCGGGTTGATGTCGGGAATCACTTCGCCCGTCTTGATGTCATTCTCGAAGATGCCACGGACGAACTTGTAGCAAAAATCGAGCCCTTGGTCGAGATAGACGGCGCCGATGAAGGATTCAAAGACATCCTCCAAGACACGGTCAGCCTTGCTGACGGGGCCCTGAAAGGACACGCCGACGCTGATGTATTCGTCGAGTCCGAGCTTGCGGCCGTATTCGGATTCGCTTTCGGTCCGGATGAACTGGGATTTTAGTTTGCTTAAATCGCCTTGTTCCATCTCAGGGTGGTAAATGAAGCAAAGTTCGGTGGTGACCATGCCGATGACGGAATCGCCCAAGAACTCCAACCGCTCATAATCGCGGTGGGTGGTGCCAAGCATGCCATTCACGCTCGAGTGTGTGAAAGCCAACTCATAAAGAGTGGTATCGTGGGGCACGATCCCGAATTTCGCGTAAAGACTATCTAATGGCTTAGCCATTTTCCACTCCTTCGGCAATCTTTTTCACGAGTCCGGCTTTCGCGAGCTTGTCTGCAAGTTCGATCGCGTGATAGAACGCCTCGCCATCGCTATTGCCATGCGCCTTCACGACCACGGCGTTCACGCCAATTAATAAGGCGCCGCCTGTGGTTTTCGGGTTCATCTTGTCTTTCATGTCGTGGAGACCGCCTTTCACGAAGAGATAAGACAATTTCGTGAAAAAGTTTTTCTTAAAGGCTTTTTTCAGCATATCGCTCATGGCTTTCGCGGTGCCTTCCAGCGACTTCAGCATGACGTTGCCGCTATAACCATCGGTCACGACCACATCGGCCATGCCGCGTAAGACGAGACTGGCTTCGAGGTTGCCTTCGAAGTTGATCGTTTTCTCGTTCTTCAATAAAACATAAGCTTCTTTGCCTAAAGGCGAACCTTTGCCTTCTTCGGCGCCGTTAGATAGCAAACGGACACGCGGCTTCTCAACTCCATAGACGAGACGGCTGTATAACGTGCCCATCTTGGCGAACTGGGCTAACTCATAAGCGGTATTGGCGCTGGAGGCTCCAACATCGAGGATCGTCGCGTAGCCTTCGCCGTTAACATTAGGGAAGGCGGTGACTAAGGCCGGGCGCTCAATGCCTGGAATCTTTTTAAGCAATAACGTGGCGGCGCTTAAGAAAGCGCCTGTCGAGCCAGCGGAAACGACGCCATCGGCTTGTTCAGATAGAACTGAAGAGACAGCCTTCACGAGCGAGGATTCTTTGGCCCTTAGGACTTCTAGAGCCCCCATTTCCATTTTGACGACATCGGTCGCGGGGATGACTTTATAGCCCGCCATATCGGCGAGTTCTTCCGGCTTGCCAACCAAAACCAACTCGGTTTCTGGATGCTTAGCATGAAACTGCCGCACGCCTTCTTTGGTGGCGGCACTTCCCAAATCGGAACCCATCATGTCGATAATTAATTTGCTCATCGGTGTCTCTTTCTCTCGCTAGTATAGCGAGGCTCTAACGTTTTTACTATGCTAACGAACTCGTTTCGGTGGCCTTTAAGGCCTTTTCGAGAAGCGAGGCGAATTCGTATTCTTTGCTATGAAGAATGATATAGGTCGCATCGTCACGGGCGCATTCGAAGATTTTGAAATCGTCGATGATGTTGGCGTAACGGAAATCCGGCAGTCCGCTTTGCTTGGTGCCCGCGATTTCTCCTGGACCCCGTAAACGCAAATCTTCTTCCGCGATTTTAAAGCCATCGTCGGTCTTTAAGAGCACGTTCAATTTTTCTTGTTCGTCATCGGCTCCATCATCCACCATGATGAACTGCGCTGGCGTGCCATCACGTCCGATGCGACCCCTTAGCTGATGCAACGAGCTTAAGGCAAAATGGGTCGGACTATAAACGATCATCGTATTGGCTGGCTTCACGTCGAGGCCTACTTCGACTAAGGAAGTGGCCACCAAAATCGGGCAGAGGCCACTTCTAAAGGCCAAGGCGGCGGTTTCTTTGCTTTCCTCGTCCATCGCCCCATGCATCATCGTCACCTTGTTTGGGAAGAGTTTTTTGTATTTGGCGGCGGTCTGAAGAACCGACTTAGCTTCTTCGGCCCCATTGATAGTCGGAGTAATGACATAAACCCGATGGCCACTCGTAATGGCTGAGGTGACGCTCGAAAGAATCGAGGGATCATCCGGCTCGACTAAAGTGGTCGTGACTTGGCGTTTTCCAGAAGGGAACATATAAAGCGAAGAAACATCCAAGTCGCCATAAATCGTGAGCGACAATGTTCTTGGGATCGGGGTGGCGGACATAAGGAGTAAATCGGCGTGCTCGCCTTTATCGACGAGAAGGGTTCTTTGGTTCACGCCGAACTTATGTTGCTCGTCGATGATGGCTAGACCCAAATAGGCATATTGGACATCGCGGCTAAAAAGGGCATGGGTGCCCACGACTAAATCTATCGTTCCATCGGCTAAATCCTGCAAAATATTAGCCCGTTCAACGGAGGATAAAGCCCCGACTAAGAGAGCCACTTTAACATTCGTGTTCGCGAAGAGCTTAGTCAAAGTGTCGTAATGCTGTCTCGCCAAGGTATCGGTAGGAGCCAAAAAGGCGGTCTGTTCGCTCCTGGTGTAGTTGGCGTAGGCCAGTAAGGCCGCGACGAGCGTCTTGCCCGTTCCGACATCGCCTTGGAGAAGACGGTACATGACAGAAGGCGAATCCATATCTTTTAACGCTTCGTCCACCACTTTTTTCTGATCATCGGTTAGTTTATAAGGCAACGTGGAAACAAAAGAAGCAAGTTTTGCCTGGTCTATTTGGCGGCGACGGTCTTTCTGCAACGACTTATTGGCCTTCCGAACAATCTGAGTCGAAAGCGAGAAGACCAGTGCGTCTTCGTATTTGAGGGTTCTAAAGCCCTGATGAACATCTTCATAACTCATTGGCTCATGAACCCGGCAAAGGGCCTCGTAATGGCTTAGAAGACGATATTTGCGGTTAAGGCTTGGCGGAACGATGTCGGGGGTCCGTCCTTTGGCGTTGGCTAAACACCTTTTGACTAAGAGACTGTAGGCGTGCGTATTGACCCCATTGGGGAGCGAATAGATCGGTTTTAGGCTCTTGGACGGATCGACGGGGCCTTTCACGATATTGAGCAAAGCCAAAGCCCGCCTCTTCTTTTCATAAGAGCCAACGAGCGTGTAATCGGTATTTTCTTCGAGGAAATTGCCTAAGTATTGGCGGTTCCAAGCCTCAACGAGGAAGGTGGCTCCGTCGCTCGATTCGAAATAAAAACGGTAGAGAACGCGGTTAGAAAAGCGAAGGGGGCGCGCCAAAGCACCTTTAAGGTGTCCGAAAACGACGACCCGCTCCTTATCCTCATAAACGGATTTAGCGGGCGTCAGGGCGTAATCTTCGTAACGCCGCGGAATATGCTCTAGAACGTCTTGCTCGGTCAATATCCCATATTGGGCGAGCGCGGCGTTCATTGCCGGGGACTTACTCAGTTCCATAAGAGTATTTTATCATGCGCGCACGGAAGCGCGCGGAAAGAAAAAGAGTTCGGATTAACCGAACTCTTCGTTTCGTTTCTTTTACTTGTTTCGAATAGCCAAAAACTGACGGTAGGTAGCCGGGAATTTATCGAAGCCCTTCTCGTAGAAAAGCGTGAGCAAATCGTATTCCACTTCGCTGAGTTCGTGATCAAGGCCGACAAGAATCCATAAGGCATCCGTGAAATCGCGGTAAAGCTTTTCATCGGAGAGCGAAAGCCGGAAGGCCTTCACCACTTCGATTTCCGAAGCCAAACGCTCTTCCCCGATGGCGGAATATGTTTTCACGATTTCCGCGGCTTCGTGGGGCTTAAACTTCGCCAAATTGCAGAAAGCTGCGTAATACTGATATTCCTCTTTGTCATAAGAGCCATCGAGGAAGATGAATTTGATAATGATATCGCGTAAGGCGATAAAGGCCGTCTCGCTCGATAAGCCAAGCGAAGGGGCTAATTCCTTAGCGGTTTTGTCGAACATTTCATAAAAAGGACCGATGAGGCGCATGGCTTCCTCGGGAGATGGTTTAATCCGTTTCTCCAACGAGGCGACTTCGCCAAGGACATCAATGGGTTCTTTCATGGTTTTGTTTCCTTTATTTTTATTCGACGCCAACTAAGAAACTATAAACAGGCTGACCGCCATTGCGGATGTCGAGATCGATGCCAGGATGTGCCTCGGCGAGCTTGTCGCTCACGACTTGGGCCTCTTCTTCCTTCACATCGGAACCGAACATCACGGAGACCATGGAGGTCTTCTTGTCGACCAAAGAATTGACAAGCTCATAAAGGGCTTGGAATTTATCATTGAGACAACTCACGATCGTCTTATCGTCCTTCATGGCCATGTAGAAACCTTTGGTGATATGAACATCGCCGATATCGGTGTCTTTGATGGCGTAAGTCACGGAGCCGCTCTTGATGGTGCGAAGGGCGCTCTTCATAGCGTTATAGTTCTCGCTGGCCGTTCCTTCCGGATTGAACTGCATGCAGCTCACCATGCCTTGTGGGATGGTCTTCGAAGGAATGACACGAGCCGCAACTTCTTTGTTTTCGGTACCCACGACATCGCAAGCTTGGCTCGCGGCCATCACGATGTTGGAGTTATTCGGCAAAATGAAGACATTCTTCGCATGAGCGCGCTTGATGGCTTTCAAGAAATCCTCGGTGGACGGATTCATCGTCTGACCGCCCGAAACGATCTCGTTGACACCGAGTTCGCGGAACATCTCATCGAGGCCCGGGCCACTGCTGACAGCAATTAAGGCGTAATCGCCTAAAGGCTCGTCATTATTAATTTCTTCAGATTTTTCGGCTTCTTTTTGAACTTTTTCACGAGCCAAATTAGCCGTCATATCAGTGGCGGTATCGCCGTTTTGAATGTTTTTATGTTCTTCTGACATATTCTCAATCGTGATTGAGACGAACTCGCCATAATTCTGGGCGTAGTTCAGCATGATGCCAGGATTGAGGGTGTGGACGTGGACCTTCACGATATCGTCATCGCGGACAAGGACAAGACTCTTGCCGTGCGTCGAAAGGAAATTCTGGAATTTGTTTTCGATAAAGGGCTTCTTGCCATCTTCGCCTTTGCCTAAACGGAGAATGAATTGGGTGCAATAACCATAGCCTTCTTCATCTTCGCTGAGCTTGGCTCCAGCATAAGTGCTTAAGACATTGGTGGTCGGAGTGCCTTCGTTAGAAAGAGACGATCTCTCAACGAAACGGCCATGAGCGCATTCGCTCATTCCTTCGATTACCACGCATAAACCAGCACCGCCGCTATCAACAACGCCGACTTCTTTAAGAATCGGAAGAAGGTCAGGAGTACGCTGCAAAGAGGCTTTGGCTTCTTTGAGCAAAAGATCTAAGGCAGCTTCGATAGAGGTGTCTTTTTTCACCGCTTCGTCGAGCGCGGCGCTGCTCTCGCGGATAACCGTGAGAATGGTGCCTTCAACGGGGCGCATAACGGCTTTATAGGCCACTTCTTTGCCTTTGACGAAGCAAACAGCTAAGTCACGAGCCGAAAGGCTGCTCTTGCCGGCGATTCCCTGGGCAAAACCCCGGAAAATCTGCGAAGTGATAACACCCGAGTTTCCACGGGCGCCCATCAAAAGGCCTTTAGAGAAAGAATTGGCAATGAGCGAACAATCCTCATCATTGAGGTTGTTGATCTCCTTAGCGCCACTGGTGAGCGTTAAGTTCATGTTCATGCCCGTATCGCCATCCGGAACCGGGAAAACGTTCAACTGGTCGATTTCCGGGTAGTGGTTATATAAATTGTTCGCTCCTGAAAGGAACAATTGTTTAAGTTGCTGTCCTGATATTGTTTTCATGATTAATTGATTTCTTTCACGCCCTGGACGAATACGTTCACGTACTGGAAGGGAATGTCGAAGGTTTGCTCGAGTTCATAACGGATCCGTTTCTGGACTTCGCTAAGGACCTCGGTGATTTTGACGCCATAAGCGGCCACGATGTAAACTTCGACTTCGTAGCCTTTGCTCTTCCGGTGATGATGGCAGTAAACGCCTTTCACGTAATCTTGCGGTTTAAGAAGGGCCACTAAGCCCTGTCTAAGATTCTTTTTGTCAGCGAGACCGACGACGCCATAGCATTGGCTAGCTGCTTCGCCAGCCACATTGGCAATCGCTTCGATCGAAATTTTTATCGACCCCAAAGGGGTAGTTTTATCAATGCCCATAATACCCCCTATAGGGGGTACCTCATTATGTCACGATAGAAGGCTTCTTTCAATCCATGTATTTTAAGGTCATAAAAACCGCGAAAAATTGTGAAGATTTTTACTTACGAACGGTCAGCGTTTTATGACCCAATTGGGTAATTGTCCCGAAATTACCGATTGTTTCATCTTTTGAAAAATCAAAAGAATTAATGAGTCTAAACTAAGTTGTCTTTAAACGAAACAGAACGATTTAGGATTGAGATAAAGAGCGGAAACTGAGCTTCAGAAAAACGTTCAAAAAGATGCTCGAAAAAGAACAAAATTTCCACAAGAAAAAGGGCCTAAGCTATTGCGCTTAGACCCCCTATAAAAGAAAAAGCCCGGCAACGTGCTATTCTCTCTCCCTAAGGGGATACCTTCGCCACTGCGGTGCTTAACTTCCGTGTTCGGGATGGGAACGGGTGTGCCCACCGCGTCATCATCGCCAGACTTTTTCTTTGAGATAGATCTCTTGTTCTTTGAAAACCGAATACTACTGTACCATGTTCTTTTCCGAAATTGTAATAATCATTAAGCGACTTAGCTTACTCATTCTACATAAAGTAGAAATTAGTGAAATTAAGTCCTCGAGCTATTAGTATCAGTCTCCTTAACGCCTTACAGCGCTTCCAGATCTGACCTATCAACCTCCTAACTTAGGAGGGCTCTTACTTCTTGCGAATGGGAAGTCTAATCTTAGGGTGAGCTTCACGCTTAGATGCTTTCAGCGCTTATCTCGTCCGTTGGTGGCTACCCAGCCATGCCACTGGCGTGACAACTGGTAGACCATTGCAACGTTAATCCCGGTCCTCTCGTACTAGGGACTAGACCCTTCAAACTTCCTACGCCCACGACAGATAGGGACCAAACTGTCTCACGACGTTTTGAACCCAGCTCGCGTACCACTTTAATTGGCGAACAGCCAAACCCTTGGAAGGTACTTCCCCTCCAGGATGTGATGGGCCGACATCGAGGTGCCAAACCGCGTCGTCGATGTGAACTCTTGGACGCGATCAGCCTGTTATCCCCAGGGTAGCTTTTATCCGTTAAGTTACGGCCCTTCCATACGGGACCGCAAGATCACTATATCCGACTTTCGTCCCTGATCGACTTGTGTGTCTCTCAGTCAAGCTCCTTTATGCTATTGCACTCAACGCATGATTTCCAACCATGCTGAAGGAACCTTGGAGCGCCTCCGTTACGATTTGGGAGGCGACCGCCCCAGTCAAACTGCCCGCCTACCACTGTCCGCTGCCTCGTAAGGGCATACGTTAGAACGGCCGAAACTCAATAGTGCTATCTCATTGTTGTCTCCACCGAGGCCAAAGCCCCGGCTTCAAAGACTGGCACCTATGCTGCGAATGAACTTCAGACGCTCAATAGTAAGTTACAGTAAAGCTCCATGGGGTCTTTCCGTCTAGTCGCGGGTAACCTGCATCTTCACAGGTAATAAGATTTCACCGAGTCTGCTGTCGAGACAGCGCCCAAATTATTATACCATTCATGCGCGTCAGAACTTGCCTGACAAGGAATTTCGCTACCTTAGGACCGTTATAGTTACGGCCGCCGTTCACTGGGGCTTCAATTAGGGGCTTTGCCCTTACGGGCTAACTCCACCTTTTAACCTTCCAGCACTGGGCAGGCATCACCTCATATACATCGCCTTGCGGCTTAGCATAAAGCTGTGTTTTTGATAAACAGTTACTTGGGCCTCTTCACTGCGACCCTCTTGCGAGGGCACTTCTTCTTCCGAAGTTACGAAGTAATTTTGCAGAGTTCCTTAACAACAGTTCGCTCGCTCACCTTAGGATACTCTCCTTGACCACGTGTGTCCGTTCTCGGTACGGGCCGCATACACTTAAGCTAGCAGTTTTTCTCGAGACCTGGCATCGCGAAGTTCGCTACTAGGGTTGCCCCATTCGCTCCCATTCCTACCCTCACATTGACCAACGGATTTGCCAATTGGCCAGCCAAGGTAGTTAGCCCTCAATCCAATAAGAGGGATCCGCTATCCAAATCTGTCACTACATCGCATGTATGCGGGTACAGGAATATCAACCTGTTGGCCATCGTCTACGCCGTTCGGCCTCGACTTAGGACCCGCCTAACCCTGGGAGGACGACCCTTGCCCAGGAAACCTTAGTCTAATGGTGCGGGGGATTCTCACCCCCAATCGTTACTGACACCGGCATACTCACTTCCATGCAGTCCACTGGTCCTCTCGGTCCAGCTTCGCCCCACATGGAACGCTCCCCTACCACTTATGGTAGTAAACTATCACAAATCCGTGAATTCGGTATATAGCTTAAGCCCCGGTAAATCATTGGTGCAGAGGCACTCGACTAGTGAGCTGTTACGCACTCTTTGAATGATGGCTGCTTCTGAGTCAACATCCTAGTTGTTTATGTATCTCCACTTCCTTTAACACTTAGCTATAATTTAGGGACCTTATTCGACGGTCTGGGCTGTTTCCCTTTTGTCCATGGAACTTATCTCCCACAGACTGATTCCCTGGATACCACCACTGGAATTCGGAGTTTGATTGCGTTCAGTAGCGCCAAAGGCGCCCATCAGGCATTCAGTGCTCTACCTCCAATGGCTATTGACCAGAGACCATCCGAAAAGATGTTTCGGGGAGAACCAGCTATCCCCCAACTCGATTGGAATTTCTCCCCTACCCTCAAGTCATCCGCGGTCATTTCAACGAACGTCGGTTCGGACCTCCAGAAGATGTTACTCTTCCTTCATCCTGCTCAAGGGTAGATCGTCGGGCTTCGGGCCCACGCATGCAAACTAAACGCCCTATTCAGACTCGGTTTCCCTACGGCTCCGCTTCTTACAGCTTAACCTTGCTTGCAAACGTGACTCGCCGGCTCATTCTTCAATAGGCACGTCATCAGGCTTTAACGCCCTCTGACTTATTGTGAGCATACAGTTTCAGAGTCTTTTCACTCCCCTTCCGGGGTTCTTTTCACCTTTCCCTCACGGTACTGGTTCACTATCGGTCACTAATATGTATTTAGCCTTACGCAATGGTCTGCGCGCTTTCCGTCAGGATATTTGACCCGACGTACTCTGGATACCGCTAGAGTGCAACATTCTTATTCCTACAGGGCTCTCACCTTCTGTGGCAGGCCTTCCCAGACCTTTCGAATGGAATATTGCAATCTCATAACGCGGTCCAAACCCCACCCGAAGGTGGTTTGGGCTCCTCCGCTTTCGCTCGCCGCTACTGACGGAATTAGATAAAATCTTTCTTTTCCTCTGGGTACTAGGATGTTTCGATTCCCCAGGTAATCTTCACGGGACGAAAGTTCCGTGATAACACACTGTAACATGTGTTGGGTTTCCCCATTCGGACATCGATGGATCAAAGCTTACTTCCAGCTCCCCACCGCTTATCGCAGGTAGTCGCGTCCTTCGTAGTCAATTAGTGCCAAGGCATTCACTGTACGCCCTAAAAACTTAACTTCGTAAGTTAAATCGGCTTATTAACTAAGCAGATAAATCTGCTCAATTTGATGATTCTACTCATCGTATTTTGTTGTAGTAAATTGCTGATCGACTAAATCCGGTAAAAACCAAATCTAATTAACCGCAACAACAACAGAAAGAACATGTTTTGTAATATTCGGTTTTCAAAGAACAAAAGCTGAGAGAACCTGATCTCTCAAAACTAAACAGATGCTCGCTCACTCTAACGCCCAAATACTAACTAAATCAAAGTTAATAAAATGTGTACTGTCTGAGCGCGTTATGCGTCAGACAACTTTCTCCTTAGAAAGGAGGTGATCCATCCCCACGTTCCCGTAGGGATACCTTGTTACGACTTAACCCCAATCACCGATCCTGCCCTAGACGCCTCCCCCCTTACGGTTGGGACAGCGGCTTCAAGCATTATCAGCTCTCATGGTTTGACGGGCGGTGTGTACAATCCCCGGGAACGTATTCACCGCGGCATTCTGATCCGCGATTACTAGCAATTCCGCCTTCGTGAAGTCGAATTGCAGACTTCAGTCTGAACTGAGGCCGACTTTCCGAGATTTGCTTGCCATCGCTGGTTTGCGTCTCTTTGTATCGGCCATTGTAGCACGAGTGTCGCCCAGGACATAAAGGGCATGCTGATTTGACGTCATCCCCACCTTCCTCCGACTTACATCGGCAGTCTCCCTAGGGTTCCCAACTTAATGCTGGCAACTAAGGACGAGGGTTGCGCTCGTTGCGGGACTTAACCCAACATCTCACGACACGAGCTGACGACAACCATGCACCACCTGTGTGCGGGTATTATCTCTGCATTTCTGCAGCATTATCCGCCATGTCAAGTTCTGGTAAGGTTCTTCGCGTAGCATCGAATTAAACCTCATGCTCCACTGCTTGTGCGGGGACCCGTCAATTCCTTTAAGTTTCAGTCTTGCGACCGTACTTCCCAGGCGGATGACTTAATGCGTTTGCTTCACCACAGCCTCACGGCTATAGTTAGTCATCATCGTTTACGGCGTGGACTACTAGGGTATCTAATCCTATTTGCTCCCCACGCTTTCGTGACTGAGCGTCAGTATCGTCCTGGTTAACCGCCTTTGCCACTGGTATTCTTCCATATATCTACGCATTTCACCGCTACACATGGAGTTCTGTTAACCTCTGACGTACTCTAGCGAAGTAGTTTCCAAAGCTGTATGAGGTTGAGCCTCACGCTTTCACTCCAGACTTACTTCACCGCCTGCTCACTCTTTACGCCCAATAATTCCGGATAACGCTCGTGACCTACGTATTACCGCGGCTGCTGGCACGTAGTTAGCCGTCACTTTCTGGCAGGGTACCGTCGAGCAACCATCATTTCCTATGGCTACCATTCGTCCCCTGTAACAGAGCTTTACAATCCGAAGACCTTCATCACTCACGCGGCGTTGCTCGGTCAGGGTTTCCCCCATTGCCGAAAACTCCCTACTGCTGCCTCCCGTAGGAGTATGGGCCGTGTCTCAGTCCCATTGTGGCCGGTCATCCTCTCAGATCGGCTACACATCCTTGCCTTGGTGGGCTATTATCTCACCAACTAGCTAATGTGCCGCAGGTCCATCCAAGAGTGACGCTTTTAAAAGCGCCTTTCAAACAAAAGAGATGCCTCTTCTGTTGTTATCCGGTATTAGCCAAACTTTCGTCTGGGTATCCCAGTCTCGAGGGCAGGTTACCTACGTGTTACTCACCCGTTCGCCCCTGACGTATTGCTACGCCCGGTCGACTTGCATGTATTAGGCACGCCGCCAGCGTTCATCCTGAGCCAGGATCAAACTCTCAAAAAGTTAGATCTAGTTCAAATAAAATATCTGGTTTATTGATTCAAAAAAGAATCGACGTTAGTGTAAGTTGTACATCTGTTTAGTTTTCAAAGATCAGCTCGCGCAATCCTTACGAAGTAAGGGGGATGCTATCCCAGAATTTTGCGCGCTTCGATAGTATAGGCTTTCACCTTTTGTGTGTCAACGTCTTTTTGAAGAAGTTGTTTTGGCCCTCTAGGCTTGCGCCTGTTTGGGAGGTGATCGTCACCGCTCTTTATTTGAAAAGCGCGGATAGCGATAATGTTACTCTTCTTCGAAAATCAGTCAAGGCTATATGCTCAAAAAGTGTTTTTCCCTAGTAGCCATCGAAAAAGAAAGCGTTTACAAAATCGCATTTTTCTCCTTGCACGCGTAGGCGCGCGCCCTTACGTATAAGAAAAAAGGAAGGATTGCCCTTCCTTTTCTATATTCTTATATATAAAGAAGATTATTCGATATTAGCTTCCCAGAGACCGTGTTTGGTGCAATGGGCTTCCACCGCTAAGACCACTTCTTCCGGTCCAATCAAGAAGACAACTTCAGGTTTTTGGCCTGGATGGAGGACTTTTCTTTGAGCTCCTTGATCGGTCAAAAGATAAACCCAATCAATATAATGATCAGGTTCCATCGGATGAAGCGTTGATCCGACTTGAACATAGACGCGTCCATCTTCTTCGTGAACGAGCGGAACGTGTTTCTCTGTTCCTTCGGAGCCTTGCGTAAACGGAATAACTTCCTGCATCTCTTCGCCGCAGCAATTAGGAGTGCAGCCGCCTTCTTTGATAACGCCTACAAAAGCGCCACATTTCTTGCATTCTAAGAACTTGGCCATCGTTATGTCCTCTTTTCTTAGATTAATTGTAGCACCCTTTCTCTTTTCGCCAAGGACGAAAAAAGGCCACAGTTGTGGCCTTATCGAAGCTTTTTGTAGTTTTAAGCAGCCTTATAGAAGAGACGATTCGTCACAACATCGGTCGGGCAGTTGGTTTGCTCGCCTGAAGTGTCAACGGCATAAGAGAAGGACGGATTCTGATTAGTATTCGAAGTAATAGAACAGGCATAGTAACTGCCATTGGTTTCAGCGATTAAGCAATGAATCTTATGATCAAAAGTCGTCCAAAGGTTCTGGTTTTTAATCCAGTTTGCGCTCGAGGCACTAATCAAAGCTTTCAAAGAGGCGTAATTTCCTTCGTAGAAAATCCGACGGTTGGCGGGGATACCCGAAACATCGTTGGTGAAATAACAGGCAAAAGACAATTCTTCTAACTTGGTGAGGTTGCTCGATAACACTAGGTTTTTTACGCCATTGCAATCACGAAACATGGCGTTATATAAAGTTGTTAAACCGCGTTGAGCCCGGAAATCGACGGTATCAAAAGCGTTATCGTAGTGAAAGGCACCTTTATAGAAAGCACCCATGAAACCAGCGTTGCCGTTATAAGAATTGTGGGCGTTCTTATAGGCTTGAGCCCCAGCCGAAGACAAGGCAGGAAGTTGCAAATCATCGATGGATTCGTCACGGCAAAGTGCCCATTCATCGATAATCTTCAAGTTAGTGCAACTGGCCAAATTGACCTTTTTGAGGTTATGGAGATAAGCGAAAGCACGGGTGCCGATGTAATACAGTTTGTCGTTGGTGGCGAAATCTATTTCCGTAATATTGTTGCCACCAGAAGTATCTATATAATTCGGCTTTTTGACGTTGGGGAAAAGAGAATAAGGATCGGTTTTGCTTTGCTCAGGCTGCGGGTCATAGCGGGTCACGTAATAAATCGTGCCATCTTGCTCATCGATAAAGCGAGTTGGCAAAACCAGTTTCTGAGCATGGACCGTCGTGCCATCAGAATAGGTGATGTTATTAACGATTGAGTTAACGGTGATGCTATTGAAAGAACGCGTGCCGTTTACGATTCCATCATTATTCAAAGAGCAACCCGTGATCGCACCATCGCTATTGGTAGTCTGACCCCATAGGCCAAAATATTTGCTGCTGGAGGAATTGGCACGATACTCAATCGTCTCATTGGAACCGTTCGTGTAATATAAGCCACCATCCATCGGGTGGATGTGATTAAGGTAGTCATAATAGCCAATGTTGATGGCGGCATTGCCACTCGCTGAGGAAGGTCCTCCCGTAAAGACATAAGCCGCGAAACCCACGCCAACCGAAAAGATGGCGGCAAGGCCGACACACATCAAGGTTACGGTTAGCTTTTGATTTTTCATAAGGAGCCACCGCTGGCTCAGGCATATATTAACACTCATTAAATCATTAAGGTACAAATGCATTGAAACCAATATTTCACAAATTAAAACATAAGTATCTAAAAATGATCTACTGCTCTAACAAAGCAGCATTCCTTAAAAAGTTTTACGCGGCAACCTTATAAATCAAACGATTGGTCACGACTTCTTGAGGAGCGTTAACTTGCTCTCCAGAACTATCTACTCCATAGGTGTAACTGACATTACCGCCATTTTTCGAAGAGAGCGTTGCGGCTCTATAGGTTCCATCTGTTTCGGCCGTCAAACAGTGAATCATATGGTCGAATCCGCTCCAAGCTTCTTGGTATTTGACCCAGTCTTTTGTCACGACGTTGCTTCCGAAAAGGCTTTGCAAGCCGCTTAATTTGCCTTCAAAGTAAATGCGACGACCGCTGGCGACATTCGCACCATTTCCATAGAAAGAGCCAAAGCCCATACGATAAATTGCCTGAATGCCAGAGGAAATGACAAGCTTGGTCACCCCGTTAGCATCGGCGAGCATCGAATCGGAAAAAGTCGTGATGTTGCGTTGGGCTCGGAAATCCGCGACATTAAAAGAAGTCGAAAGGTGGAAGGCACCTTTTAAGGAAGCCGACATCGTACCTCCGGTATCATAGAGAGACTTATAAGCAATGGCCGCCGAGGTCGATAAGGTTGGCAAATTGGTCACATTAAGACTATCGCAACGGCAAAGCGACCAGTCATCAAGGAATTGAAGATTAGTGCAGTTGGCGATATTCATCGTCACAAGATTATGGAGATAGCCGAAAGCTCGCGGACCAACGTATCTCAGTTTGTCGTTGGTGGCGAAATCGAGTTCCGTTATCGCACTGCCGCCTTTGCTATCGGTATAAGAAGAGTTATTGGCTGAGCCAAAAAGGGAGAAGTTTCCTGTTTTTTGACCTGATTTTTTGTCTGGTTGCGGATCGTAACGGGTCACATAATATTTCGTGCCATCGCGCTCATCGACGAAAAAGGTTGGAAGCACCAGTTTTTGAGCGCTGATGATGGCGCCATCCTTTTCGATAAGATTCGAAATGGCCGTCACCGTAACGGAATTAAAATCACGAGTGGTCGTTAGACCATTCCCGGCGGTATTTGGTCTAAGCCCATCGCTGTTTAAAGAACAACTTGTTATAGCACCCGTGGAATCTACGGTTTGCCCATAAAGAGTAAAAATCGGCGTGGTTTCGTTAATGAACCAGTACTGTCTCGTGACGCCATTGGCATCAGTGTAATAAAAGCCGCCATCGCCAGGATGGATGCCTTTTAGATAAACATAGGGGTTGACCTGGATGGAAACATTACCGCTCGTGGACGAAGGTCCCGCCGTAAAAACATAAGCTGCGAAACCTACGCCAACCGAAAAGATGGCCGCAAGGCCTGCACACATCAATGTTACGATAGGTTTCTGGTTCTTCATAAAGAGCCATCATGGGCTTATTTTTATCTTAACACTAGTTAATTCCTTAAGATAGTAATGCATAAAAAAGGGTCCTCTTTCGAGGACCCGATTGTCTAAGCGATTAATTGTTATTCTTCGCGGCCATGAGGACGTAAAGGATTCTCATGAAAATCGTGATGAAGTCACAATAGAAGGTGAAGGCGTAATAGAGAGCCGTATTCGTCGTCACGGAGCCGTAATCAGCCGTCCGATTCATTTGCCAGCTTTCATAGCCGATAAGCAACATCGAGACCGTGATAAGGACCAAAGATCCCACCAAATCCCAGATGTACCAAGTGCTAGGCGAGAGCCAATACCAGATGCCGAAGACGAGCGCGACGAGGATATAACCAACTAATAAACCTAAGGCCACCACTCCTAAACTCGAAAGGTTGCTCTTGCTGAAATAGCCGATGCAAAACATCACGAGGAAGCAAATGGAAGTTAATCCGAACGCTTCGCCCATGAGCTCAAAGCTCACGCCGAAGATCAGTAAGAAGGCTGGCCAAACGCCCATGCACACACAATAAATGAGGTAGGGAATCCAGGCGCCTTTTTTATCACGGGACAGGAAATGGCTCGTGACAAAGGAATCAACAATCGAGATAACGAAACTCACCACGCAGATGACTATGAGCGTGGTAATGGCTTGATCGCTATAACCATTAGGAAGACTCGCATCAAAATTGTACTTCGTGAAGAAATACGCAAATGCGAAAGCGACAATCGCGGTCACGGCTAATCCCAAGAAGAGAAAGCCATAGACCACGGCGGCAAATTTGGCTTTGCCGCGCGTGTCTGTATAAGAAGTGGTATTAGATAAACTCATTTAAGCATGCCCTCGATGAGCCCCTTATAAGAAACTGGGTCCAAGGAAGCACCGCCGACCAAGGCGCCGTCGATGTCCTCTTGCGCCATGTAACTAGCGACGTTCTCGGGTTTGACCGATCCGCCGTAAAGGATCCGCATATCGACCGCGACGGCTCCAAAGGAGTCGCGTAAGGTCCGACGAATGAAGCCAATCGTGTCTTCGGCGGTTTCCGTCGAAGCGCTCTTGCCAGTGCCGATAGCCCAAATAGGCTCATAGGCGATGACGACTTTCTTAGCTTCTTCCGGGGTGAGATCCTTTAAGCCCGCGCGGAGCTGTTCCGCCACGAACTTCTTGGTCTCGCCTTTTTCGAAAGTGGCTAAGGATTCGCCACAGCAATAAACCGGGGTCATGCCAGCGGCTAGAAGAGCTTTGATCTTCAAGTTGCAAGCCTCAGAGGTCTCGCCATTATAGGCGCGACGCTCACTGTGGCCTAAGATGCACCAATCGATGCCGATGGCTTTGAGCATCGGAATCGAGACTTCGCCAGTGAAGGCGCCATGATCGTGCTCGTTGCAGTTTTGGGCCGCGACGATGCATTTCGGATTAATGGTGCGTTTAACGGTGTCAAGGCAGACGAAGGTCGGCGCGACGCCAACATCGATGCCATGGCTGACGGCGAAGTCGACCATCTCCGAAGCAGCTAAGGCAAAAGCCTTGGCCTCTTCGGGGGTTTTGTTCATTTTCCAGTTGCCTAAGAGTAATTTCTTCCGCATCTTAGTTACCTTAAGACATCGACGCCAGGGAGGTGGCCATCGTTCTCGATCATCTCGAGCGAGGCGCCGCCGCCAGTGCTGACGTGGCTGAAGTCTTTCTTATAACCAAACTGTTTGACGGCTGAAGCGCTGTCGCCACCACCGCAAACGGTGAAAGCTTTGCCTTCGATGCCTTTGATGCCTTCGCAGATGGCTTTGGTGCCACTCTGGAATTCCGGCTGCTCAAAGACGCCCATCGGGCCATTCCAGAAGACCATCTTCGCAGTAGCGATGGCTTCCTTATAAAGAGCTTCGGTCTTCGGACCAATGTCGACGCCTTGGAATCCATCCGGGATGTCGCCTTCGACAACCTTGATGATACGGCCTTCGACCGGTTCGAAACTATTGGTGACCACCGAATCGACCGGGAGCAAAATCTTGCCCTGGGCTTCTTCGAGGCACTTCTTGGCATAGCCAAGCTGCTCATCTTCGACTGGCGAAGTGCCAACCTTCATGCCTAAAGCCTTCTTGAAGGTATAGGCCATGGCGCCGCCGATAAGAATCTTGTCGCATTTCTTAAGAAGCGAATCGATGACTTTGATCTTGTCGCTCACCTTGAAACCGCCAAGGATGGCGATATAAGGACGATCCTTGATCTTGACGTCGCAGCAACGAGTGAGGTTGTCGACTTCTTTGATCATGAGATAGCCTTCGGCAACCGGCTTGCCCTCGGCCTTAAGAATGGTCGGGACGCCGACGGTCGAAGCGTGCGCACGGTGGGCGCTACCAAAAGCGTCCATCACAAACACATCAGCGAGAGAAGCCCACTCTTTAGCGAGTTCGGGGTCATTTTTCTCTTCGCCCTTTTCGTAACGGGTGTTCTGAACGAGTAAGATTTCGCCAGCTTTGAGCTCATCGACCGCTTTCTTGAGTTCGGGTCCACGAGTGACTGGGCAGAAATGCACTTTGATTTCCGGAACGAGTTCCTGAAGAGCCTTGGCGACAGGGGCCATATCATTGGCTTTCTTGTCTTCCTCGACTTTGGTCGGATCCTTCCAGTTAACCTTTCCAAGGTGGGACATGAGAATAACCCGTCCGCCTTTGGCAACCAATTCCTGGATGGTTGGCAAAGCCGCCTTGATGCGGTTGTTATCGCGAATGACGCCGTCTTTCTGCGGAACGTTGAAGTCCACGCGAACGTAGACGCGCTTGCCGTTGATGTCTTTCAGATCTTTGACTGTAAGCATTTTTTTGTTGCTCCTATTTCCTTCGTTAGTATGATAACACTTCCAGTAATTCTTTCCATATATCCATATGGAAGAAAAAGAAAAGACCGCTAAGTATCTGGCTTAACGGTCCTTTTGTCCTTAGAAGCTAATTAGGCAAAGAAGGTCGAGAGAAGCGGGCTCGCGACGTAAGTATCAAGGTCACTCGGAAGGGTGACGGTAGCCTTATCGCCATAAGCAAGGTCAACATTGAGACGGCCTTTGCTCACGATGGTCAAAGTTTGATTGTTCATCGGATTGCCAACATTGGTTTCAACTGTCACATCTTCGTAGAGATAAGCAGCAAGAATGTGATTTTCATCAAACTTAAGTTCGGCGGTGACGTCAAACTTGGAGTTGCCAGCCTCAGAAATCATCTTCGAGAGAGCGGCCGAGGAATCGACACTCTCAGAGGAAGAATCAAAGGCAAGCGAAATGGCCGCAATGGTCTGCAAATCGAGCTTGGTCCAAATGACGGTCGAGCCATCGCTGTTGTCCTTGACGGTGAAATACTTGTCAAGCTTATCAGCATACTGGGCGATCGAAGCGGCATAACCCGCTAACGTGGTTTTGATGCCAGAAAGCTGTTCAGCCGAGAAAAGCGGAATCGCCTTGTCGCTGACGGCGTTAGCGATCACGGTCTTCTTCGGGAGCACTTTCTCGACATCGGAGGCTGACATATTGGCAGCCGAGCCGACATTGGAAGCGATGGCCGAATAAAGATTGGCGTTGCTCATGTCAAGATAAGCGTTCTTTTCAGAAACATAAGCATTGAAAGCGGCTTTGCCAAGCGAAACATCGATATTGCTCGCCGCAGTAACGCCAGCGAGAGCAACGGCACCAGAGGCAATAGTACTTGCACTGCCTTTGGCATTTAACGAATCAAGGCTAAGATTCAAAGAAGCTTTGAAATCAGCGGCCGTCTTCGTGTATCCGCTCACAGCGAGTGTGGCTTTAGCGTTCGAAACATTGAATTCCGAACTGCCGCTCGAAGAAGTGGCTTTCGCGGAAAACGACGGGACGCCAATGGTAGCGCTGAAGTCATCGGATTCGAGGGTGCCTCCAGCAGCTTTGGCTAACTTCTCGGCTTTCTTGGACAAAGTAGTATCAGTGCCGCCTTTTGGGGCCGGAACTGCGCCAGTCGTGGAATCACCACAGCCGGTGAGCAAGAGAGCGGAAGAAGCTAAAAGCAATAAACATGTCTTTTTGTTCTTCATTTTTTATCTCCTAGATAAAGGGCACATCAAAGTGCCACTTGAAGGATAGCACCATTTTTTTAAAAAGCCAAACGGCGAAAGGCCCTCACCGCTCAATGAGGGCCTCTCGGCGTTCAAATCAGGATTTGGAAAGGGACTTTAATTAATAGGCGACATCGGCATAAACGGACAGATCTTCCGGCAATTCCACTTTTATGCCCTCTCCATAGGAGAAGGTCGAAGTGACATCAGCGGCAAATTTGTACGTGTGAGCAGTCGTGACGGTTCTTGTCGTCGTCTCATCAATGTTTTCTTCAAGCGTTTTGGTTGGGGAGACAACGATCTTGCCCGTGCCGTTAATAACGAATTTGGTGATTCCGCTATCATTGAACGTGAGGGCCAAACCTAAGTTCAAACTCGAATAATCATAAGTCTTACGAAGAGCCGCATAGGCGGTGTCGTAATCGACGGAACTCGTCGAGCTCTCAATGAGGGCGACGATCTTCATGAAATCGCTAGAACCAAGGTTCGCGTAAATCATCGAGGAGCCATCTTCATAGGTGGTCACGTCGAAGAACTTATCGAAGAAATCAACTTTTTCAATGGCGAACTTAAGGCCTTCAGCCACATAGGCATCCAAATCGGTCGAATGAACGATCGGACGAGCGATGTTAGCTAAAACGCCAGAGAGCTTGCTCTTTTCGCCTAAGGTCGCATTAATGTTGAGAAGGCCAAGGACATAGCCTAAGCCCGAACGGAAATCGGTATTACTCGCATCCACGTAGAGATCGTTGCCATTAACATAGGCCGCGCCGGTGACGCTCGAGAACTCGTGCGTATCGGTCGCCTTATCAACAGAATTATCAGCTACGTCGGCGGTCAATTCGGAATAAGAGAAACTTTCAGCATTGACTTTGCACGAAGCTTTGAGAGCTTCTTGCTCGCTCGCCATTAAGCCTGTGGCGGCGAAATCGAGCGTCGCATTCTTCGCGATGTAGTTCCGATAATAGCAAGAACCAGTCATCGAAGAGGTCGAATCATTTGCACCGCTAGCGTTCGTATCTGCCGTATACGTGACGTCAGCCATATGCAACTCGAGGGAAGGAATGCTAGTCGCGATCGCGATGGAATCCTGAGCCATCGTTTTCGTAACGGCAACCTGGGCCTTTTTAAGGCCTTCTGCTAAGGTGGTTTCCACCCCACCTTCGCTGGCTTCCACACCAACGGCGCTATCTGTTGAGCCCGTGGTATCGGCGGAAGGGATGTAGGAGTTCAGCATGCTGAGGAAGTCGCAGCTCGTGAGCAACATAACGCTGCTGACGAGGAGCGCGCATAAGCGCGGCTTCTTCATATGTGTTTTCCTCCATCCCTATATTAGTGCTAACTCAAAATAATTCGCAAATAACTAGCGGTTACTATGTTTATTTTATTAGGTTTCATCGAATGAATATTTGCAAAAAAGTTTTAAGAATGACAACAAAAATCAATTAAAGCATTTGCTTTATTGAATATTGCAAAGTTAAAAAGGAAACACTTATCCCTAAAAGTGATTACTTTATTCCAAAAACCTCTTTCTTATATATATTAAGGAAAAAGAAAAGCCACTTTTTGGGGTGGCCTCATAGATCTTCAATCGTTAGTTCGCCAAGAAGTGAAGGGTGATGTCTTCGTCAGTCTGACCCGTCACGGTGAAGGAATAGTTCAACGAAGTGCCATCATCGAACGTCGCGCCATTCGGGAAGAGCTTCCGCATCGCGTAGTTCGTGTAAGTCTTGGCGCCGCACCCATAAGCAGGCAAACCGAAGAGGTTCTGCTCATTGCCGAAGTTATCGAAGATGTTGTTCTTTTTGCTATAGAAGGTATTGATTCCCGTCGCTGGGAGAATCTTGATGAGGCGATTATCACTGCCCGAAACCCACCGCTTCGCGTTCGCACTCCCCTCGACATCGATCGAACGGGTGCCGCTATTGCTCGCGGCGATATAGGAATATTTCGTAAGGTTATCGGTATAGGCGAAGTTCGGACGGCCGCTGGTGGTCTTGAAATCGGAGATGAGACGGGCATCGACGTGGAAGACCTCGAGACCCGCTTTCGCGTAAGTTCCGCCATGGCCATAGTTTTCGCCAGACCATTCGCCATATCCAGCGGAGTCTTTTTCGTTTAAGCCAGTCGGGGTGTAATACTGAAGCAGGAGATACTCGTCATACGGCATGCCGTTCCAAGCATCGATCTTGGTGTCACGGACAAGGAGGCAATCGCCAGTCTTTTCAAAGGAAGAGAGGCTGATTGAGAAATCCGCTAAAGAGCCGTCGACCACCTTCGGGCTGGCCCAGCCTAAGAGCATCTTGCTGAAGGCATTATGATCGCCAACTTTGTGGTCCATCATATCGACGCCGCCTAATGGCAAATCGTCATAAGAGTCGCTGTAATAGTCATCAAGACCTAGGATGTGGCCGGTCTCGTGAATGAGCGTATGGGCATCGATTTCGTTGTGGTAATAGCCAGGGAAGCAAAGCGCATATTGGCTCCATAAGAAGAGACCGACATTAACGTGGCTGGTCGACGGTGAATCGTTGGTGCAGAAATCAGAGAAATTCCGCCACGCAAAGGTTTCGCTGCCATCTTTGCCATCCCACTTGTAGACCGAGGTGTCGTTCTTGTAAACCATCTCGAAGGCGTCAATGTAGCCATCGCCGTTCTGATCGAACTGCGAAAGGTCCATCTTGCTCGCGAGGGACTCGGTGATGCTCAAAATGAGAGAAGAAACCTGATAATAATCCTTGGCAACAAGGCCTTGGAAATATTTAGAAGTGTTCTCAAATTTGAAAACCGGAGCGATCGTGGCAGTAAGGTTAAGTTTGCCATAGCTCGAGGCTTTGTAATATGAACGAACTGATTGCCAGCCCGTTTCATCCGGATCGCCGTTATAGGCTTTATTGATGTTCGCGAGTTCTTCTTCGCTAAAAGAATCGTAATCAGGATCGCTGAAGCAAACCGGCACGACGAGAATCTTCTGCTCGCCAATGCTCGAAAGAGTACGATGACGCATCGAGGCAATGCTAGTGTGATTCATCAAGGAATAACTTGAGAAATCTCCAGCTTTGAAATAGCCGGAGCCTTCTTTTGCAATGACAGTCGAACCCTTAACCACGGTAAAGGTCGCGCTGGCTTTTAAAGTGCCATCGAGATACGAAGCAACGACCTTATAGTCGCCCGCTTCAAGGATGTCGGCAATGCCAAAGGTCGCGTCGCCTTTTGTAATGGCGAAGGTCGCGTCGTCTAACTTAAGGTCAATATAATCGAAGCCGTCAAAATAGCGAACCACAGGGCTGCAGCCATCATAGAAATCGGTGCCGGCGGCCATGGTAGTTTTACCAAGTTTAAGATCAAGAACCTTCGCTCCGGCGCTCGTTGGACTATCTTTCGGATTGCCCGAAGCCGAGGTGTCGGTCGAAGTGCTCTGACTATTGTTCGAAGAGCTGCTGTCGTTGCCAAGCGGATTCGCCGAAACGACGCCAGCATTCCCTTGGGAGCAGGCCCCGAGGCTGGCGAGCAAGGCGATTGTGACAAGATGAAGCAACTGCTTTTTCATTTTTTCAAACGAGATATTACATACCCATTTGTGGCAAAAGGAAAGTGTTTTTTGATTGACCAAAGAAAAAGGGCCCCCGTCTATAAGACGGAGAGCCCTCTAGTTAACGAAGCTATTGGCTAATTACTTGCAGCCAAGCACTTTGCCGTATTCACGGGCAAGGCGGATGTACTGGCAGGTGAAGCTGTACTCGTTATCGTACCAGCTGACGACCTTGGTGTACTGAACTCCATCCGGGTCAGAATAGATCATGGTCTGAGTGGCATCGAAGATCGAGCCGTGGGTCTCGCCAAGGATATCGCTGGAGACGATCGGGTCTTCGGTGTAGGCAAGAACGCCTTTGAGAGCGCCTTCGCTGGCTTTCTTCATGGCAGCGTTCACTTCATCAGGAGTGCACGGTTTGCCAAGGATGAGCGAGAGGTCAACAAGCGAGCCATCGGTCACTGGGACACGGATAGCGCCGCCCATAAGGCGACCCTTGAGTTCCGGAATGACGAGGTTGATGGCTTTGGCAGCGCCAGTCGTGGTCGGGACGATGTTGGCAGCAGCAGCGCGGCCGCGACGGAGATCCTTGTACGCAAGGTCAAGAATGGTCTGGTCGTTCGTGTAGGCGTGGACAGTGGTCATGAAGCCACCTTTGACGCCGAAGTTGTCAAGAAGGACTTTCATGACAGGGGCTAAGCAGTTGGTGGTGCAAGAAGCGCCCGAGATAACCTTCATTTCAGCAGTGAGCTTATTGGTGTTCACGCCATAGACGAAGGTCGGGATTTCTTTGTCGCTCGACGGAGCGGAGATGATGACGCCTTTGGCGCCATTATCAAGATGGACTTGGCCATCGGCTTTGCTCTTTAAACGGCCAGTGCACTCAAGGACGATATCAACATGATATTCGCCCCACTTAAGATCTTTCGGATCCTTTTTGCCAAGGACTGGGATTTTCTTGCCCTTGAAGATGAGGTTGTTGACGGTGATGTTGCCGAGTTCGTCTTTGACGACTTCGGACGAAATCTCGTCTCTCATCCATCCACGATGGGTGGTGTCGTACTTGAGAAGATAAGCGAGAGTGTTGGCATCGACAAGGTCGTTGATGGCAACAACTTCGAATCCGCCTTCTTCATAGGCTCTGCGGAAAGCAAGACGTCCAATGCGTCCGAATCCGTTGATGGCTAGTTTAATTGACATTCTGAAATGTCCTCCTTTAATAAACCGCAAGAAGATTATAAACACCCTTTCCCTTCTTTGGAAGGGACACGCTAGAGATTTACCGATTTACTCGTTTTTAGTGGATCAACTGTTCAAGGGGCACAACGCCTCTAAAAAGTTCTTCGAGAGTAACGCCTAAAGCCTTGACGAGACGCAATAAAACCTCGACTGTGGGGTTTCTTTGGCCACGTTCCAAGTCGGAAATGTAGGACTTCGAAAGTCCGCTCTCAAGGCTCAAAGCCAGCTGAGTGAGATGTCTTTCTTTTCTTAGATAGGCAACTCGTTTTCCTAATTGCGAAAGGGTGGAGAGACTATTTCCGTTTTTCATGGTTTTGCGCTTTCTTGTATTCCTCGTCGAGGTAGCGGAAGAGGTGATTGATGTTGCTCTTCGTGACTTCGGCGGCCAACTCTTCGCTAAGCATTTTGGCCAATTCTTCAAGGGTGGCGTCCGGATGGGCGAGCCTTAGTTTCATAAGAGCCTTCAACTTGGCGTTCTCAATCCGGTCATAGCCAAGGACTGACACGAAATAGTTGATCTCATGGACTTGACGCTCGCTGGCTTTAAGGGTTTTGCCCATGTTCGCGGAGTCGAGGTTCTGAAGGCGGTTGCCAATATTGGAGAAGTCTCTATCGACCCGGACATCCTCGAATCTGAGACAGCCTTCCTGGGCCCCTATTAGAACGAGAAAGTCGCTTATTTCCTCAGCTTTCTTGAGGTACAAAACCGTCTTTCCCCGACGCTCCACCGCTTTGCAGGAAAAATGATGTGAGGCGATTTGGCGCCACATATGCAAGAACCACTTGGCGTAAGAAGAGTCAGAGATTGCAATCTCCAAATGATAATGGCTGCTCGAGGGGTCATTGACGGAGCCAGAGGCCAAGAAAGCCCCCGACAAATAGGCGGCTTGTTTTTCGGTCGTTTGAAGAGCGAAAGAAGGAAGCTTTCCCTCTAACAAATCGATGCCCAGATCATTAAGGATGTCATCGACTTCCTCTTCGACGAGGACATGGTAAAGAACCCGTTTGAGGAAACCGGCGCTTCGGGTGTAAGCAAAACGGACTGGCACGCCATAAAGGGCATGCAAATTAGCATAAATAGCTTTGGCGATCGCCGCGGATTCGCTCACGAGTTCGAGCGATGCGCCTTCACTCGTTTTATGCAGGCGGCCATTGATTTTGACGAACGAAGAAAGCAAAGACCGTTTCTCTTCGTCGGGCCTAGAAAGAGAAGCGCATTCCTCTTTGACGGAGGCGGCAAAGGAGAGAGTTTTCTCACTCATCAGTCTTTCTCGTTTTCCTTATAGCGTTCCAACTCCCGATGGGTGATGGAGCAGTTATAGTCATTTTTAAAATGATCGTAGAGGTGCTGGGCAACATAAACCGAACGGTGCTGACCACCGCTGCAGCCCACGTCGATGACGACAAAACTGCGGCCATCTTCGAGCGAAGCTCTCAAATAGGTTTCCATGATGTCATAGAGTTTCGCCATATACGGTTTTGTTCTGGAATCTTTGTCGATGTAGTCGATGACTGGCTGATCAAGACCCGTCAATTTCGATAAGCCCTCAACCCAATAAGGATTGGCCAAGACTCGCGCGTCAATCACGATTTCGCCATCGCGGGGCAAGCCATACTTGTAGCCAAAGGAAGTGATGATGACGGAAATCGGTTTTGAATCGGATTTCTTCTCCACGAAATGGGCCACTAACTTGCGAAGATCCTTCTCCGTAAGGTTAGAAGTGTCCACGACGATATCGAAAGAACCACGGCAATCATTCATGGCCGTTTCATCGGCTTTGAGGGCATCCATGAGGGAATAGCCTCGAGGCTGCAAAGGATGAATGTGGCGGGTCAATCTAAAACGATTGAGCAAAGTGTCGACCGTGCAATCGAGACCTAAAGCCGTAACATTGAACGAAGGGTGTTTTTTGGCTTCGGCGATAATCTCGGCCGCCACGGAAATGTTGACGATCATGGCCGCTTTGCCATAAGTTTCAGGGTCATTCTCAAAGACAGTCAAAAGAGCAGGTAGCATTTTGCTTGGCAAATCCTCGACCACGTAGAAGCCGTGTTCCTCGAAAACGCTGGCGACGGTGGTTTTACCAGCGCCGGCGACGCCGGAAACGATAAACAGATCTACTTTGCTGTCGGACATAATCTAAGCCCCCTTCTTTCGTAAATAGGCGAGCACGCCAGTTGAGGCGTTAGCGCCATCGCCCGCCGCGGTTACCACCTGACGGAGGGCTTTGCTCACGATGTCGCCAGCCGCGAAGAGACCTGGTTCTGAAGACATCATGGCGTTATCGACAAGGATGAAACCCTTATCGGTTTTGACATTTAAGGGCGACAAGAAAGACGAAGCGCTTTTTTCGCCTAGAAGCGGGAAGACGGCGGCGACATTGACTTCTTTGGTTTCGCCTTTTAAAGCAAAGGACAAAGAAGTGACATGCTCCGTTCCTTTGATTTCGAGGGCCTTGGCTTCGAAAAGGGTCTCGATGTTGGCTTTCTTCTTCAAACTGTCGACGAGGACTTCCGTCCCGACCAAAGTGGGGCTCGGAGTCAAGTAATAAAGGTGATTGACAAGATTGGAAAGATAAAGGGCTTCGGTCAAACTCTTATCGCCTTGGCCGATGATTGCCACGTCTTTATGACGATAAAGTGGGCCATCGCAGGTGGCGCAATAGGAAACGCCTTTGCCAAGAAGGTTCTTTTCGCCTTTGGTGGTCGCGACATTGGAGAGCCCTGTCGCCACAATGACCGCAAGAACCGAAAAGTCGCCATTATCAGTTTCGACGATGAAGTTATCCCCATCGCGGTGAATGCTGATGACATTAGCCGAAGTGACGCTCACGCCATTATCGGTCGCGCTTTGATAAATCGATTGAGCTAATTGAAAGCCCGGAACGGTCGGAAGACCTGGGTAGTTAGAGATTTCGCTGATCGTGAGAAGCTTGCCACCGGGCGCTCCTTTTTCGAGTACCACAATGTCTTGCCCCGCTCGAGCAAGATAAAGAGCGGCAGTTAAACCTGCCGTGCCGGCTCCGACAATCGCAATAGTGTGTTTTTCCATCGACATAATAATAGCGCGCCCGTAGCCTTACGGCTAGGCGCGCGCTCACGAAACAACGCTTTTCGGTGTTTCTTTATTCTGTTTTCTCGTCAACCAGGTTCGGCGCGCCATGGAATTTATCATTCAGGAATGGGATGAAAAGCAAGGCAATGGCGATAAGGGACAAGCAGGTTGTGAGGATGAAGCCAGCGCCAAGGTTGTAGTTAATGTTCACGCTGGTCAAACCACCGAAATTTCCTGTGCCGTCGTTTAAACCTAAGAGGACTTTAGCAAGGAAAAATAGTAAAACGCCTAAACCCAAAAACCCTGCAGAACCTAAATATAATTTCGAACTCTTTGCAAAAGTGCCATCTTTATTTTTGACGAAAACATAGATGGCCAAGGCTAAGCCACTGACCAATAGGAGATAGGCAATAATTAAACCGACATTAGGTTTGAAACCTGCTCCGCCAAAGATCAAGTTGAAGCCCATATATGATTCGGCTTCGCTCTCTGTGATGACGCCGCCAGAAATCCGATAGCCAACGCCTTTGACGCCAGTGAGAAAAGGTGTAAAAAGGGAAACAACAATAAGAATTAATGAGGCAATAAAGAAAGGCTTATCGCCGCCAACGCCCTTTTCTTTGAGGTCTAATAAGTGATCGAAGAGAATGAGGCCAAGACCCAAAATCACATAGATAAGGCTCGACCAAACGGACCACGCGTTATCGGCGCCCATGTTATAGGCGCTATCGCGTAGCGGCTCAAGAATCATGCGAACCGCGCCATACCAAATGAAGTAGCAACCAGCGAGGTCGCCCTGAGAAAGGTATTTTTTCAAGCCTTTGCCAATGCCCCAAGCAATGATGAAATAGCCTGCGAGGTTGATCATGCCCTCAATAAGGAAGAGCGGGACATGAATTTGGCCAGCGGCAACGTCGGAAGTCGCCATCTGTTTTTGGATGAATAAAGGCAGCCACTGCCAACCATCGGAAATATTCACGACCGTTCCATAGACTTCTTGATTGAAGAAGTTGCCCCAGCGGCCGATGGCTTGGGCTAAGAGAATCGTCGGAACCACCACAGACATGGCCCAACGAGGATTGACATATTTACGACGGATCATCAAATAGGCCAAGCCGCCGATGACCCCGCCTAAGGCGCCACCCATGATCGTGAGGCCGCCTTTCCACACTTGGAAGACACTCGCGAAATCGTTGTTGAAACCATCTCTCGTCCAGTTGCCGATCACATACCAAATACGGGCTCCAACGACGCCGCAAATGAAGGCGAAAATCGCCAAGTTATCAAGGATGCCGTGCTTATGGAATTCCTTATAGAAACGATGATCGCAAATCCAATAACAAACGCAGACGCCAAAGAGCATGATGAGCGCGTACCAAGCGACATGAAAGCCACTGCCAGTCCAAGTGCCTCTGGTCCATTGGAATCCTGATTCGTTGATGGCGAAACCACTAACGAGCGGATAGGTGATATATGGAGCTAAGCCCTGGCTCCATAAAAGGAAGAAGCCGAGAACGAAGGGCAAAGAAGCGAAGGTGACATAACGGAAGAATTTCCGTTCCGGCGCCACCATTTTAGGTTTGTAGTAATAAAGGTAGAAGCTGAGCCAAAGAGCCACGTTGCTAAAAGCGAGGCCAAAAGCTCCAATCGCCCCCATCGCCATATATAAGGGATAGGAATAATCAGCGTTGCTTTGCCACGACGGGTTAAATAAGAAAACCGAAATCTCCGCAAAAAGGGCTCCGATTGAAATCGCGGCTGCGCATAAAGCAAAAGTGAGTTTCTCCTTGCTCGTCAAGAATTGACGGTCGCTCTTCGTGAAAACACGCTGGGTATAAACAAGATAGCCGACCCCACCGCCCAAGCCGAGAAGACCCAAAATCAAGAAGATGATTGCTAGTGCCATATAGAGATATCTTAGCGGACTTTTATCCGATCTGCCCCTTTTCTTTTGCTTTTCGTAAAACTTCTTTTAAATATTTGCCCGTATAAGAACCTTCGACTTCGGCTACTTGTTCAGGCGTTCCCGTCGCGACTAAACGACCGCCGCGGTAGCCGCCTTCTGGGCCCATATCAATGATGGTGTCCGCGACTTTAATTAGGTCGAGGTTGTGCTCAATGACAATCACGGTATCGCCATGATCGACGAGAGACTGCAAAACGGAAATAAGACGTTTGACATCGTCGGTATGCAATCCGGTCGTCGGCTCATCGAGGACATAAACGGTTTTGCCAGTCGGACGACGCTGCAATTCATTCGCGAGTTTCACACGTTGGGCCTCGCCGCCTGAAAGAGTGGTCGCAGGTTGGCCCAGTTTGATATAGCCTAAGCCGACATCGTAAAGCGTTTTGATTCGATGGTAGATTTGCGGTCGATTTTCAAAGAAATGCATAGCTTCTTCGACCCGCATCTCGAGGACATCGTAAATGTTTTTGCCTTTGTAATAGCACGAAAGGGTTTCTTGGTTATAGCGCATGCCATCGCACTCATCGCATTTGACATAGACGTCAGGCAAGAAGTTCATCGGAACCCACACAACACCAGCGCCTTGGCACTTTTCGCAGCGTCCTCCAGGCACGTTAAAACTGAAACGCCCTTTATCAAAGCCACGGGCTCTCGCTTCTTCGGTTTCGGCAAAGAGAGCGCGAATATCATCGAAGAGTTTCGTGTAGGTGGCAGGGTTGCTCCGCGGGGTACGGCCAATCGGTTCCTGATCGACGTTCACTACTTTGTCGATATACTGCAAGCCTTCAATGGATTTATACGCGCCAGGGAAAGTTTCTTCGCCCGTCATCTTCTTTTGAATGGCTTTCACGAGGGTCTCATTGATGAGACTCGATTTGCCAGATCCCGAAACGCCGGTGACGACGATTAGTTCCCCTAACGGGAACGATACCGTGACGTTTTGAAGGTTATGGCAGCTGGCTCCTTTAATGACAAGCTTCTTGCCATTGCCTTTTCTCCGTTTGGCTGGAACGGAAATAAACTTCCGGCCCGCGAGATAATCGCCAGTGATAGAATTGGGCGATTTTTCGACATGCTCGACGCTGCCAGAGGCGACGACTTCGCCGCCATGGATGCCAGCCCCTGGGCCAATATCCACAAGATAGTCGGCTGAGCGCATCGTTTCCTCATCGTGTTCGACGACGATCAAAGTGTTGCCTAAATCGCGCATCTCTTTGAGGGTGGCTATCAGTTTTTGATTGTCGCGTTCATGAAGGCCGATAGACGGTTCGTCAAGAACGTAGAGGACGCCGGAAAGACGGCTTCCGATTTGGGTAGCTAGACGAATGCGTTGAGCTTCGCCACCCGATAAGGTCATGGCTAAGCGATCAAGAGTCAAATAATCCAGGCCGACATCGACGAGGAATTTGGCCCGGTTATGGATCTCTTTTAAGACAAGAGAGGCGATTTGCAGCTGATTTTCCGTCAAAGAGGCTCTTGTCTGGTCAAGATAGACCAAAAGCTTGTCGATGGAGAGTTGAGTCACCTGATAGATGTTTAAGCCGTTGACCCGTACCGACAACGCTTGTTCATTAAGACGGGCGCCATGGCATGTTTCGCAAATGTCATCGCGCATGAAAGATTCATAGAATGGCAGCATCCATTTGCTGGTGCTTTCACTATAAAGACGCTCAATTTTGCTTTTGACGCCTTCGATAGGGCCGCGACGATGGGTCTGGTTGCCACTGCTGGAAGTCAAAACATGATTGATGTCTTCTTTGGAACCATACAGGATGATGTTTTTCTGGTCATCGGTTAAGTCTTGCCAAGGAACATCATACGGAATGTGATAATGATCCAAAAGAACGCAGAATTCTTGCCACTCAAGGTTGGCGGAGCCGACGATGTTCTTGTAGTAACGGATAGCGCCTTGGTTGATGGTCTTAGTCGGATCAGGCACGAGCAAATCCACCGCCACGGAACGGTCGATGCCTAAGCCTTTGCAGGTCGGGCAATAGCCTAACGGGGCGTTAAAGGAAAAGAGACGGGGTTCAAGTTTCGGCACGGAAAACCCGCAAATCGGGCACGAATGGTTGCTTGAGAGAAGCCTTTCCCCAGCATCGGAAAGAATCACGAGCTCACCATGGCCCCAGTCGAGAGCTAGCTCGACGTCTTCGGCGACGCGGCTCCTCAACCCTTCTTTAATAATGAGGCGGTCAATCACGATGTCGATGTCGTGACGTTGGTTCTTATCGAGTTCGGGCACTTCTTCCATGAGGCAAATCGTGCCATCGACTCGTAAACGCGAGAAACCCTGGGCCTTCAGTTTGGCTAAGGTGTCTTTATGGGTGCCCTTTTCGTGTTTCACGACCGGGGCTAAAAGTTGAATCTTCGTGCCGTCTTGGTATTTAAGAATCGCATCCGTCATCTCCGCGGGGCTCGTGGCCACGATAGGAATGTTGTGATGAGGGCAATAAGGGACGCCGACTCTCGCGAAAAGCAAACGGAGGAAATCATAGATCTCCGTGACCGTCGCGACGGTTGATCTTGGGTTATGAGAAGTCGTTTTCTGATCGATCGAGATGGCGGGCGAAAGGCCTTCGATACTATCGACATCGGGTTTATCGACGCCGCCGAGGAATTGCCTTGCGTACGGGCTCAAAGATTCGACATAACGCCTTTGGCCTTCGGCGTAAATCGTATCAAAAGCCAGAGTGGATTTGCCACTGCCCGAGAGACCAGTAAAAACCGTCAGAGTGTCTTTCGGAATCGTGACGTCGAGGTTCTTGAGGTTATTCTCGCGAGCCCCTTTGACGATGATGTAATGTTTGCTATCAATTGGTTCATTCATAATGCTGGTTAATTATACCTGCCTATACGCGCGTAGGCACGCAAAACGTCTCCGCTAAAAAAGAAAGAAAACCCATTATGGGGTTTTACGTAGTAGAGCGACATAATGCGCGCGAGGAAATCAATCGTTAAAAGCCGAATCGGCGCGCAACAAGAAATCAGCCATATTCTTTGACTGGCCTTCCTCAAACAAGCGAAGAAGCACTTCAATGATGAGCCCAAGAATCCAACCGATAAGGAAAAAACAGAAGCAATAAAGGAACGAAATCCATCGATAACCCGCTTCGGCGGTGATGTCCGAGATGCCAAGCCAGCCTTTGATCACCCGAGTTTTAAGCAAGTTCTTCATTGAAAACGGCCCTTCATGGAAGAGATAGACTTCAAGCGTGGCGCCACCGCAATACTTAAAGAAATTATTCCCTTTGATCGGAAGGTCCTTGGCGATATAGAAAGACGATAAGGCCATAAGGGCCATCGTAAAGGAATGGCGCGATATGTTGCCAAGAAGCGGTATGAGCCAACGCCGTTTGTCTTCCAAAACGTCATAGTAAAAACGAGAAACGACGGTCTGAATGAACAAAATGAGAATGATGAGCCAGCCAAAACGAGAGAAAAAATGAGTCCATTGTCGTTTCTCAAGGATGTAAACCAAGCTATAAAGGGCTAAGACGAACGGAATGTCCTCAAGCGCTGAATAAGTAGTCTTGAAATTAGCCAGAAGGAAAAGCGCAGCCAGGCAGCCCAAGAAGACTTTGTCCTGAGTAGGAGTGAGTTTGGCTAAACCTTTCTTGATAAAAGGAAAAAAGAGATACGCGAAAAGATAGGAAGTTACATACCAATAGTTGGTTAGCCATAAGGGCGAATCGAAGATGCTGCTAAGGAAATATTCCTTAATCGCTATGTCAGCATGAACATGGACAACCGTGATTTGATGACGAATGGTCAAAATGCCAAATGCAAAGATAAAAGCCAAAGTGACAACAAAAACGTGAATAAATGACTGGAAATGGAAATGCCCCTTAGACAGGAAATATGCCGAGGCAACAAAGAAAACATCCACTGCATAAACGCCCCAAGATCCAAACAAAATAGCATAAAGACGGTCTGGACCTAATGCGCCGGGCACACCAAGGTCCGGCAAAACGTGAAAGAAAACAATCAAAATCGCGCAAAACATTTTCAAAAGATCGATTCCGCCATTGCGGGAGTCGATCCTCGAAAAAGCACTAGAACGGGTTTGAATAGCAAAACCATTGAGCCCCATATCCTTGTTATTCTTGCTCGTTTTAAAATAAAAAGCACCCCAATTAAGAAGAAACGAAAAGGCAAAATAACAATTATTGAAATGCTGGATTGGCCAAAAGCACGTTTTCGGTGTGGCAAAGATAACGCGTATGAGTATAATTACTCTCGCCGGGACGTAGCACAGCTTGGTAGTGCACTACCTTGGGGTGGTAGGGGTCATGGGTTCGAATCCCACCGTTCCGACCAGTGAAAACAAAAAGCCACGATAAATCGTGGCTTTTCTTGTTAATTGTAATGTTTGTGGCCCCAATTTGGCCCCAAAAATTACAGGAACGTTTTACCGAATAGCTTATTTTTTAGGTCGAAATCAAGCCTGTTTTTTGGGCCATTCACCAACGGGCTTTCCTTCAATGTCGCCAATGAGGATCATCAGGACCCCGGATTCGGGTTTTGGAATGGACTTAGAAGCGAGGTCATTCTTTTCTTCCTCATCGTAGACAACGAAATATTGAGCATCGCTAAGATTTTTCACTACCTCGCCACCGCAATCGGCTATTTTTTGCGCCAAAGGAAGAGTCCTTTGCATATCTTCTTTGCAGAGATAAGAGAAAGTATAAGAAATGCCTTTGAGTTCTTCCGATCCCGGATTGTCTTTTTTAATCCCTAGAAGCGCGTCAAAGGCATCGTTGTCTTTGCGCGAATCGGGATAGTTTTTCAACATCAAATGCCGCTTGGCAAGATGCCGATGGTGCAAAAAGCCAGGCTGATAAGAAGGGGCGGTCGAATCAACAAGAAAATCCTCTTTGAGATAGTCCGAAGCAATGAGTCCTTTGAGACCCGCCACCGCTTTTAGAATGAGCATCGACATCAAGGCATCATCGACACTTTTGTGAATGGCTAATCCTGAAATATCAATGGAAAGGTGCTCGACAAGTTTTTCGACGCTGACTCCTTTTTCAGAAGGAAGAAAAACGGCGATAATCCGGGCAATGTCGTAGGCTTTGACATTTATCGGCGACAGGCTGTAGCGCTCATATTCGGCATTGAGAAAGCCCAGATCATTCCCCACGGCAAAGCCAAACAAGAGAACGTCGGGTTGAGTCAGAAGAAATTTGAGGTTGGCGTAATACTCCGAAAAGTCTTCTTTAGAGTAAAAATCCTCTTTGGAATAGGCCAAGGTGATGCCGTTTTTGCCCTTCCCAAGGACGTGGCGGTCGAACGGCGACTTGGGGTTGATGAGGACATCCCGCTTTTGGAGAACGTTGAAAGCCGCATCGGTGATGACGTAGCCAAACGAGCAAATCTTCGCTTTGCCCCCAAAGCAGTTCGCGCACTCGCAATCGAAGAATATGTACCTCATGCCTTCACTCCATAGCCTTCCAAAGAAGCGCCCAAGGAGATTAACGCTTCCTTTGTGGCTTCGGTCGGCTTGAGCGATTCTATTTTGGCAGTCGGCAAATAGGCAAGATTCGCGATAAAACCGCACCGGTCCGAAACCCTCCCGTATTCATCAATCTTCAAATCGCTCAACGGAATCTTCTGCTCGGTTAGGAAGTCCCGGACCTTTTGGTTGTGCTGGGCTCCGAAGGCGGCGAAGGTGCCGTCCCCGCTATTCAAAGAGACTTCCAAAGCGCAATTAAAGGCATCGCTAAGATATGGGAGGCTCGAGCACGGGGTCTCAACGTTCCGGAAATTGGAACGTTTGATCCATTCTCCTTGTTTTTGCTCATGTTCTTTCAAAAGAATTTCTCGGCCTCCTTTTTGCTTTATGAACGTCAGCATCGCTTCTGGGGTCGGCTTGATTATCGGATGAGCCATGTCGAAATCCTCCGCTGCCGAAAACGACCAAGGGATGCCTGGGGTATAGAGTTTGGTGAAAAGAGCCGTATCCTTTGCCGCCGTCGGGAGAAAATCCCCCAGATTCATCGGGGATGTCGATCCGGGGTCGGTGGCAAAGGACCCAAAGAACTCAACCCGGTTGATGCCGTTTCCCAGCATGGCTGAAAGGATTTTGTCCGACTGAAATTCAAGGACGTATTGAAGAAGAGTTTTTCCATATTCATCCATCTGCCCATCCAGTTCGGCGGCGCAGAGCTGCCGATAGAGGCTCAAACTGTTCGAACGGGCAACCGAGAAAAGGGTCAAATGGGAATCAGCGTTCTCCGTAAGGTCCCGGCCCGCGAGCAATTCATTGAGGCTTTTCCCGAAGATTCCTGACAAGATGAAAAGGATCCCCAGAGACGGAAGATGGGTCCCATCGAGCCACTGCTTCGCCTGATGATGGCAGGTCGCCAAAGCCTGACCCGTCGGCTCTTCGCCATTCTTGTCACGGCGATACACTTCTTCCCCCAGCCAATTAGGACTCTTGTCTTTTAATTGCCCCAGGCATTTTGCGATATACTCGCCGACTTTTTCTTTATCGATGTATTTATTGTCTTCGTCCATATTTTTTCTCCCGATAACTAAGATACCATTCTGTCGACAAATGTTAAATAAAACGCGTTTAATATTAATATGATATTTTAAGGATTTGTCTATTAAACACGTTGTTATTGAACGCGTTTTATTTTGACCTATTCTATGTGTGGCGAGAGCCAGAAAGCGAGGGCTTCAAAAATGAACCCAGATGATTACACGCAAGAGCAGTTAGATGACTATGCTGACCAAAACAACCCCAACAACGACGCCTACCAAGACGACCTTGATAACCACGCCGACCAGTGCAACCCCAACAATGACGAATACGCTGGACATTAATTAGCTGCCTCAACCTCCAAAGGCCAGCCCGAATACCTCCTCGGGCTGGCTTTTCTTTTGGAGAATCACATTTCCGGGCCATCATCGCCGGCATTTTTGTCGGTCGGTTCAGTCTTTTCACTCTCCGATGTGTCCGGTTGGTCGGAACATGGGTCGTTCCCACCGCTCTTTGGCTCCGTTGGGACTCCGAGAGGATGGGCCGCGAAATAAGTACCGACGCTGTTCTCCTCATCGGGGAAAAGATGCGAGTAATAAGACAAAACCGTCCCTTCGGTATCGCCCAGCCATCGGGCAACAATTCGTAGAGGAATCCCCTCTTTGATAAGGTTGGACGCGCAGCTGTGCCGGAACTCGTGAACCTTGATGGGCGGTAGGCCAGCCAACTTAGCGTATTTCTTCGCTTTCCTTCGAACCACAATCTCCCCCATGACAATCGAATCCCAGGTCCCCGGGAAAAGGAAGTCATCTGGCCCCAAGTTGGCGGGCAAAAGTTCCGCAATCCCAGGAATCAGGGTCAAAGTTCGGATGGATCGCTTAGTCTTCGGCGTCGTGAAAATCGGCTCGGCGAAATCCGTCTTGCGGGAAATGATCCGTTTGATGGAAATCGTCTTGTTCTCCAAATCGATGTCGCCCCGTTTGAGGGCGAGGCATTCCGTCATACGGAAGCCATAGTAGCAAAAGAGAGTGAACAGAAGTTTGTCCTTGGGGTTGGTGATGACGGAAAGGAACTTGTCCTCCTGCTCAAAGGAATAGAAATGATAGACGTGGTTGCTCGGTTCGGAATTGAGGTACTCGAAAATCCTTTCCGGCAAAAGGGTCCCGTTCCATTTGCGGAGGAATTTGATGAAGCCTCTGGCCGTGGACACGATGGTGTTCATGCTGGCTTTGGGCGCGCGATGGTTCAAATCGTCGTTGATTCGGTCGAGATCATCGTTAGTCAGATCCTCGACGTAGAAATGGTCTAGGCATGGCCCGACCCAGTTCTTGAGGCAAATCTCGCGGTTGTAGACCGTCGTGGCCTTGTCCTTCTTCCGCAGGGAAATGAGATAAAGATCCTTGAGGTCCCCCACTTTGGTCTTGACCCGTTTCGGATGGGAGTCGGTTTGAACTTCCAATTCCAGTTGGGTCTCGGCCCGTTTGGCGTCATCGTGGCTCAGGAACGCCTTGTGGGTGACGGGGTCGCTATAAAGGCGGGTAACTTTGCCATGCCGGCAGGTCTGGACGACCCAGCGATCCTCACGCTTGTGCTTGCCCGGACGTTTGTATATGCTCATCAGTCCTCGCCTCCTTCCTGTGCTTTTGCCAAAGCGATCCGCTCTTTGATCTGGGCCTCGGTTTTGTAAGGCAGCATCGAGCCCGGAATCTTGTTCTGGCCCCGGAAGACCCGATAGGCATTGATGTCGTGGAATTCCTGCTCCGTGAGTTTGTGCTTGCCATAGTTGTAAAGACTCATGGCAACGTTCTCGAAGCTAGTACCTTTGGCGAGCGCGACTTGGACGATCGCTTTCGAGGCCTCATCACGGAGCCATTTTTCCTTGCGAACGATTGCATCGTAGTCCTCAGGAGTAGCAAGCCAGTCAATCTTGCCGACGCCGGAGAGGAACTTCGACCATTTGGACCATTTCTTGGCCATCGAACGGTGATTGCCGTCGTAAGAATTCGGCTCTTTGAACTCGATGGCATCCTCCAGCGAAACCATGAAGAACCATTTCTCGGTTTCGTGGGCGAGCGCATCCTTGAAATAGATGCTTTGGATTCGGGCGGCTTCGCCATGATAGCCCACCTCGAAGATTGCTTGCCAAGGATAGCCGCCATAGATAGCGACGTCGCGGGTCTTACCGTTCCCAAGGAGGTAGGCAGTCCCGTGGAATTTCTTGCTCATGATCTGGCGGGCGTCCCGAAGCGGAGAAACGTATTCATGCCGCTCGACCTTCATATCGATCTCCGTCTCGTCGAAGAAGCCAAGTTCATCGACGATGCGAATGCTGAAATAGCAAACCTTGCCACCGCATTCCTCGATGGACCGGATGACTTCAAGCCAGCGTTCACGAGCGTGAATCTCGTGAGTGATATGACTTTCGTGAGAGACCTCACCTCGACCAGCGGAGAGGCGTTTGCAGCCGTCCTCCTCGATCTCCAAAATCGATTTGTCAGCGTAAGAATAGACTTTGACATCGTTGGTAAAGGAACTGACCTCCTTCGCCCCGTAGGTTCCGCATCCGCGAGTGTTTTTGAATTCCGCTTTTAGGGCTGCGAGAACGGGTTTGATGTCACCTCTTTCGTAAGGTTTGGCAAAGGTGGCTCTTAATCCGCAAACCAGTCCTTTGCATTTCGGATCGAATTCGTCTTTCGTCATTTGTTGCTGTTGTTGTTCCATAGCATTTCCTTTCGTTTTTTTGCGCCATACGGGTATCCCGCTGCGTGTGAGCGGAATGGGGCGCTGGAGCGTTTTGCTCCACATTCCCTTATCCTGTTGTTCTGAAGTTTTGCAAGCCTTTCCTTGTGGGCTTCCTTTCTGGGCAAAACGAAAGGAACTGCCCCTTTGGGCCGTTTCCGTATTAGAATGTTCTCAGATGGCTTGGGTCAGTCCGCGCTTGCCGGCTTGAACTGGTCCTTGCATCGGCAGTACATCTTCCGCAGCAGCTTGGTGCAACAGGCCGTTACGGCGGCGTAGTGATGCTTGCCCTCACTGCGCTTTTTCTTATAGTAGGCGGTCATGTCGGACTCGACGCCCTTCATCCCGTCGTAGCGGAGGATCATGATGACGCGCCGGAAGAGCGCGACCCGGGCGTATTTGTCGCCCCTCTTGCTGATCGGCCCGTGGTAGTCGATGCTCTTCCCGGACTGGACGATCGTGGGGTCGAGCCCGGTCGCGGCGATCGCCTTCTTCACGGTGGCGAGCCTCGAGAGGTCGCCGAGCTCGGCGGTCAGCGTGGCGGCGAGGGCCTCCCCGATCCCGGGGAAGCTCGAATAGACCGCGAACTCCGGGCGCTTCCTGGCCATCGCGACGAGCTTCTCCCTCTCGGCGGCGTTGCCCCTCCCCATGAAGGCCAGCCTCCTGGCGGCGGAGGAGAGCGTGGCCACGGCGGGGTCGCCGGGGCCGACGGCCGGGGCGCCGGATTTGGCCATCGACAGGACCGAGGCGGCCCTTTTCCCGTAGCGGAAGGCGTCTTTGGGGCGGCCGGGGCAGAACGACCTCGCGGCCGTCGCGGCCGGCCTCCTCCCGAGGAGCGACGGATGGGGGTATCTCGCGACGAAGGCGAGCGTCCCGGGGTCGAAGAGCGCGTCGCCGGGGAAGATCCTCTCGAGCGGCGGGAAGCAGACCGCGGCGAGCTCCCTGAGCTTGGCCTTGGACTCCGAAGCCTGGGAGACCGCGAACTCGAGGTAGCGCGACTGCGAGCGGAGCCCCCCGAGGTCGAAGCGGGCCTCCCTCTGCTCGCTGAAGTCGCCGGCGAAATAGGCCTGGGCGAGCCTCGCGGCGTCCTCGGCGTCGGTCTTCGTCTTGCGGAGGGTGTGCTTCCTCATCGACGTCAGCAGCGGGTTCGTGACGATCACCTCGTGGCCCCTCGCCTCGAAGAAGGCCTTGGGCGGGAGGTGGTAGACCGATGTCGCCTCCATGATCACCGGCGGCTTGGACCCGCACAGCGCGTCGGCCTCCTCCTCGACCCTCGCCATGCCGGCGCAGTCGTGAAGGACCTCGCTCGGCCCGGACAGGATGGTGCCGTCTTCGCCGGCAAGGACGAAGACGGATTTGCCTTTGGCTATGTCAAAGGCCAGACAGTATCTCATATTCAATCGGCTCCTTTCCCGGGGGCTTTGGGCGGCAGACCGCCTCCCTTGGGCGAAGCCTGAGCACATTGCTCATGTAGGCGCGGGCCTGATGTTCCTAGACTAGGCGAATCGCGGAAGGGGGCGGGGTCGCACAGGATAATGGGCGCACGCCCGGTTGCAGATCTGACCGCCGCCTCCGAGCTCCCAAGGGAATTGTACGTGCTCCCTCGGGAGCGAGGGTCATCGCTTTCCCTCACCAGAAACTATATGTGTTGTTTAAGTCAGAGCCGTTTCCGGCCTTTTCCGGGTGGTCGAATCTTCACCGTTTTTGGTGAAATTATCTCCATCACTCCCTTTTGGAAATCACATCTCCGGTCCCTCCTTTTCTTTCTCTCGCTCCCAGTCCATCTTGCGCATCTCCCGCTCGAACTCGTCGAAGGCGAGCCATTCCTCATGCTCCGCCTTGGCGATGGAGAGGACGAGGCCGAGAATGCCGTCCACGAGCGCGTACATCCCGGCCTTCTCGCGGTGCCTCGCGTAGGCCCATTCGGATCTCGTCATGGCGGGCTTCCGCTCCCGGCCCTTGGTTTTCCTCACGTAAGCCAGAACCTTGTTTCCCGACCGGCGGTAGAAGTCGGAGACCATCCTCTCGGCGATGAGGTACTTCTGGGGGTCGATCCTGTCCCTCTCGCAGATGGCCTTGGTCTCCTCGTCCTTTTTGCGGATGGTGGCCAGAAACCTGTCGAAGCTCTCGCTCAGGGCGGGCTCGCTTTGGATGACCGCCGCCGTGACCGCGTCGATGTCCTGCCTCATCGGGTCGGCCTCCTCGCTGGCGTAGCCGAAGTCCCCGGGAGGCAGCACCCTGTAGAGGTTCAGCAGGGCTTTCTTGGCCTTCCTGTCGGATTCCGTCTTCTCGTCCAAGGCGTCGCCCAATCCGTCCATCAGGGCCCTTCTCTCGGAGCCGAGGGCGAACTCCCCGGAGGACAGCGTCTGCTCGATCCGGACCTTGAACGACTCGATGGACGCCTGCGACATCTTGCCCCGGTGCCACCGCCGGCCCGTCTGGTGGGCGACGATCCTCTCGGGCTCGAGCTCGTAGAAGCAGAGGTGGATGTGCCTGTTGTCGGTGTTCTCGTGCATCCCGGCGAACCAGCGGACCTTGGAAACGTCCATCCCGTTGGCCTTGAGGAACCTGGGGAGCTCCTTGGCGATGAGGGCCTGCGCGTCCCTCCACGAGCGGATCTTTTCCTTTCCATAGCCCTCCTCGAAGGACACGACGTAGTCCCACACGCACGACTTGGTGGTTTTGAGCTCTTTCCTGATCTCGGATTTCTCCTGGGCGGTCAATAAGCCGTCCGAGGAGAACGCGCCGCTCGACTTCTCGGGGTTGCCCGCGTAGCCCAGATAGTCCAGGCATTCGCCCGCCTTGCCGCCTTTGTCCACGTACTTGAGGTAGTCGTTGTTGCAGTCGGCGGAGCTGTAGAACGACCATTTTTTGGAATTCGGGGTGTAGAACGACCCCATCGCGTTCACGTTGGGCGTCATCGCTTGTCCCCTCCTTTGTCCCGGAACCTCGCGGGCTCCCTGTCCATGTAGCCGGAGTCCACGATCTGCCTCATCTCGGGGTCCGTCGGGGTCACCACGTTCATCACGCAGTAGACCGACGGAAGGATCTTGGAGTTCTGGGCCTCGATCCTCCTCAGGAGCGCCATCTCCGTCTCGTGCGCGGCGATGACCGTCTCCCTCAGCCCTGAGTCGTCCTCCTGCGGCTTCGCGCCTTCTTCGGCTTGCCCCAGGTAGACCGGGGCCAGCCTTTCGTAGCCCGCCCGGATCAGCGACTTCAGGAAGGCGTTCAGGCTCCCGCCCATCCTCTTGTGAAGAGCTCCCAGTTTCTCCACCTCCGCCGCGTCGTAATAGCGGACCGTCATCTCGGACGGCGCTTTGCTCGTCCCGTCGTTTTTCTTATCGCTCATCTTTTTGCCTCCTTCTGGCATCTGGCCCCCCACTAAGGAAGGACAGAAATCGAGGGGGGCGCCCATTTTCCCGAAGAGAAACCCGCCTGCCACCGAAGAAAGAAATTTTATTTTTCTTCCCTCGGACGCCCCGTTTTCCCGGAATTCCTCCCCCACTTAGAAGAATCAGGAAATCGGGGGTGTGACGGATTTTCGGGTCCGAAGTCGGCTCGCCATCGAGGGAAGAAATTTTATTTTTCTTCCGCCCGAGGGCCTTTCCGGGCTCGGATCTCCCCTCACTTCCTAATCGACACGAAGGGGCTGAAAAGCAGGGTTCGTTTTCGCGCGCGGACCAAGAAAGCCAAGGCCCTTCCTCGCTTTCCCGAAGAAAGCAAAAAATATTTTTTGTCGTTTTTCTGCATGACGGAGACGGAATGCCCACGCACGCAGGGGCACGCCGGGACGCGGGTATTCGTCTATCGCCAACACTCATTTCATCAATCACTGTGGACAATTCCTTTCTTAGGGATGTCTCCCTCTCGCCTCCTGAGGGGCGGTCCGAAGCCTTGGCGAACGCCTCCCCCACCAAGTAAGGACAAAATCGCCCGTCCGTCTTCGCCTTCTTTCGGAAGGAAAGGCAGGCATCATCGAGGGAATAAAAATTTATTTTGGTTTTTTTCATAAACGCCCCCTCACCTAAAACCTGCCGAGAACGGCAAAACTTTAATTTTTTCGTCTGCCTCCCCCACCAAGTAAGGACAAAACGGCGGCGCTTTCGGCGTGCCTCTCCAGAAACAAACGTCCGTTTTTTCGAAGGTATAAAAATCTTTTTTCGCTTTTTCATGAAAGGCCTCCTCACTCAGACGCCGCGAGATCGGCAAAACTTGGCAGCGGGATTCGCAGAAGCCCCCACTGTATAGGCTTCGAAATCGGAGAAAATGGTGGTTTCGGGCCGCGCTTTCCCCTCACCCTTAAGGTTGCTGGGAGGCGAAAATATTCCAACTTTCGAAAAAAGAGCTGACGCCATCGGATGTATTTTTTTGATCCGGCCAAACCGAAAACCTCCTTCTGGGGACGAGCCCCTCGCTTAGACGCCGCTGGAAACGCCTTTTACAAACGGAATCGGCAAAGATGTCTCCACCTAAAACGCTGGAAGGAAGGCAAAAGTACACAATGGCCATTTTCGCCATCTCGGCAAAGCACCGACCAGATAAGCGGAATCCGGAGATCGAAAAATTTCCGGCCATGTTTCTGTCCAAGCCCGCAAACGCCTCCCTCACTGCTAAATGGACAGGAGGCTCGAAAAGTTAACGGTCCCCTTCGGGCCCCGAACCCGCGAAAACCGGCCAAGGATGCCTTGTGCGGGAAGAATGAAAAAGTTTATTTTCCGTCGGTTTTTCGGCACGAGCGAACGCTCCTTTCACTATGAAATGGACAAAAAGAGCGTTTTGTCACATAGCAAAGAAAGGAAGGCGAAATAAAAACCGCGTTGCTAGCGCGGGTTAGAAGAAAATTAAAATTTTTCCGTCCGTCGATTTTTTGAGCAAAAAAGAACGAATTTCTTGTTATTTCGCTAAAAATCGTCTGACAGCTTCATAGAAGCAACTGTAGAATTTCCAGAAGTTTTTGCAGCCAAAGAAAAAGGTAGGACCACCCCAGAGGCTTCGTCAAAAAGTAGAAAGGCTTTGTCTATGTCCTTGTGACCAAACCGATCCGACAAATATGCTAAGCCTAAATCAAATGTCGCACGCCCGTTTCCAGTTCTATCAACTAGCAACTCTAAAAATGAAAAATCTTGATCAGTAAATGAAAAATCGGCAAGCCTGTCCTCGATCGCAAGCAAAGCCCACAAATCCTTGGAATCCAATGAAGTCATCAAAAAGTACCTCTACTTATATATAGTCGGTTTTTGATGAATTCTGCCCTACAAAATGAAAGATTCTCTTATTTTTCAGTGTTTATCTGCTTATTTCTTTTGATGGCAGACCTGACATGGGAGAAAGAAATCACAAAATCATGAATCCGGTCGTAATAGTTATCGATCCCAAAAGCTTTCAAAACGACATGATCAAAAGCAATTCGATCTGGCCGCTTAAGCTCTTCTTCCACCGGGAGAACATCTCGATTTAGCAAAGGGGCAAACGAGTCGATGATTTGCTTTTGTGCATCGACGCTCAACCGTTCTGGATCCAATATCTGGCATTGTTCGAGCCGGTCTTTATCAATATCCAAGACGCCAAGTGCTCTAGGCGTACCATTGAGAAGAATAAAAGCAATCTGAACAATGCTATTTAGCAAAGCCAAATAAACCATATCGTTCACGGGCTTTTTCGGTTTGAAAACCATCAGTCTTTGGTCAACGACCGTCCCCTCTTTGATGTAAGAAAAGAACAAGCGTTCGTTCGGGTTAATCGAAGTGATAAATCCGCCCGACAAATCCGGGACCTGTTGATACCAAGGGCGCCCATTTTTAATCAAAACTGAATCAGGGCCAACCGCTTGACCATGATCGTTGATCCTCTCCCATTTTTCGATACGATGAAGCAATTTCAAGGATCCACGATCACGCAATTCTTGCTTGTTAAACTCGCAAACGATGACATATTGATCCTCTTTGGCAATCGGGCGAGTAATCGAAGAGGAGGTTTTTAAAAGCGGCTTTAAATAGTCTTGCTCAACCTCAGATTTTTCGTCCTCAGTCAAATAAAAGAAATCATTGCAGCCCCATCTTTCGCCGCGCTTGGCTTTGAAAACGGCTGTGTAAGGTTTCAGGGAGCCGGAAATATCGAGAAGCCACGTTGAATCGAAGAAAAGAGAATACAAAGAAGTTCCCATTTTGACCATGGAGTTAATTTGTTCGATCGTCAGAACTCTTTTCTCCAATAGTTCGGCGAATGAGGAAGAATCAAAAGACGGACTCGAAGATTCTACAATAATATTTTCTTCGTCAGACGAGATGTCGGACAATTTCTTTTTCCATGAAACGAAAGACACCTGTTCGGCTGGATTCGGTTCAGAAGGCACGTTCCGCTTGTGAAGAACTACCAGCGAAGTGATGACATCGGCATTAGTAAACCAGTTATCGGCAAAAGATGTGTGGATGCTCTCAACAAAATAATAATGCGTCAAAATATTGAAGAAGGCTTTCCCAACAGTTGTGCCGAGCCATGCAATAGGCAGAACCGCACCAATTTTGCCGTCATCATCAAGAGAATCCCAAAGACTCAATAGGATAAAATAAGAGAGGTCACTCTTGGCGTTAATCGAAAGAGACGGGAACTGTTTCGAAACCCGTTCGCTAACGAATTCCGTGTTCTTTTTCTCATCGCCTTTGATACTCTCATGGGCAACAAACGGAGGATTCGTCACAATAGCAGAAAATTTTGGCAGTTCTTTTTCTTCTTTTGAGCCATCAGAAGGATTGATGATGTGGATACTCTTAACCGACGACAAAGTCATCGCGTCTTGCTGGAAAACAAGAAGGGGCATTTTCATCGCTGCTGGATCGGCCAAAGCCATCGTGGTGAGTTGAATCGGGAGGCCGTACAAATCGCTGGCCCAGGTCGTCGAGAAAATATCTTTTTCCGACAAAAGATGACCGGATTTGAAATCCTTGATCGCCTTGGGAAAAGTGCCACTTCCACAGCAAGGATCCAAAACGTTTTGATCGGGGTGAAGAACGGTCAACTTAACCAAAATTTCAGCTAATTTCGTTGGCGTAGTAAATTGCCCAGCAACCGAGCGTTTTTCGAGTTTTATTAGGCCTTCAAGTGCGTCTTTTAATGCATTTTGCCCGACGCTGGAGACCCCGTGTTCAGTCAAAAATTCACAATATTGAACAAGATGATTCCACGTCTTTTCGTCAAGCTTCGCCCCGAGACCAGAAAGCCCATTGTCTCCGAAGATATTCAAGAAATCACACTTTGAAGAAAGATCTTCAAACTGTTTCGACACGCTACCTGGCGTGCTGGTTCCATCGATTTTGTCGATGAATGAAGCCTCGTTTCGGGTGAACTTTAGAATACTCGCGAAAAGCAATTTGTTGCACCAGCTCAGAACCACAGTCTTCGCGAAGGCAACGTACATATCGCCTTCGTCTTTTTCGAAGGTTGACTTGTTGCCGTTCCACCAAACACTGATATGAGTTCCGATCGTGGCGTCGCTCTTGCCAAGGGTCTTATAAAAATTGGCCAGATTTGCCTTGTTGTTTTGAACAATGGAATCGATCAAACCTTTAGAAGCGACGGAAGAAAATTCTGAAGTGACCAAACTTCGATCAACAAGCAGGGAGTTAATTACCTTTACCACTTCAAGGGCCTTGTCCTGCCATTCTTTCTTGTGTGCATCGACATCCGTTCTCACGTGGATGTTTGGCGAGATCTTTCCTTGATAAACAATCTCGAAATATTTGTTTCCAGATTTTCTTTGATAAATCACAACATCTTCAAAATTCCAAAGAGTAAAACTGTTCAGCCCCAAGGAAACGGCCTTACTTTGAGCATTGCTGATTAACGTCTCATCCGTTACTGGAACGTCCGGCATCTTGCACTCCCAGCCCTGAACAATGACTGTTTGTTCAACGTTCCCGAAAAGGATCAGATCCGGAAACATCGAGTTCTTAATACTCGGATCTTGGATTGTTTTTTCGCCGCCGACCCCCTTGATTTGCAAATTCAAAGACGATGCTTGGGCGTTTAAAAACGAAATAAGTTCAATGACTTCGCTTCGCTCATTTGACCGGATTATTGTTGTTTTCTCCATCGGCTGGTTTGAAGACCCCCTGGGCCATAATGGTGGCCTTCTTTTCTTTAGACAAATCTTTATAGGCATTTAAAACTCGCTGCTCAGAAATCTGGATGTAATCGACCGCGTCCTTTTTGAACAAGGCAACGTCTTCGTTTTTCTCAATTCCAATAAAATTCCGACCCTCAAGAACGGCGGAAACCAAGAACGATCCGCTACCGCAAGCGTTGTCCAAAACAATATCGCCAGGCTTAGTATACGTTCGAATTAGATAACGGCCAAGTTCGATGGGCTTTTGTGTCGGATGCCAAACAGGCCCTTCAGATTCGGCTGTTTTGAAATAAACAAGGTCGACGGGATAACGCTGTCCGTCGCTTTGGACGTGAGCGGTCGTGAAATCGCCATAGCTTCCGCTAAGTTGGTTCTTCCGATAGCCTTTATCATAGGCTTCGCCAGCGGTCATTTGTGGATTGAATGTGGGTTGTTTGTTATAGAAGACACAAATATCCTCGTACTTCCTAAGAGGCTGATGCTTGGCGTTGAGAAAGTTAGTAGGTTTCGATTTGATCCAAATAATCCGATATTTGAACAAATCAGGTTGGCTCGTCATGAGTTGAGCCGTAAACATGCCGGCAGAAGTCAAAACTATCGCGCCATTAGGCTTGATAATTCTTTTGTATTCCTTCCAAAGTGGTTTTAAAGGAATGACGGAATCCCATTTGTTTTGCGTTGTACCATAGGGAAGATCGCACAAAATCATGTCAATCGAATGAGATGGTATATATTTCATCGCGACGAGGCAGTCATCTTGAATTACAAGGTTGCGCAAATCGTCAATGGATTTTACGGACAAATTTTTGTTCACAAAATTGCCACTTTTGACTCGCTTGTCAATCGGTTTGCAAGAATCCTTAGGAATTTTCCAAGATTTACTATGTTTTACGGCACCCGGGATCCTTCCGTTAATGCAAAGCTCGATGACTCGTCTTTCAGAAACGTCCCAATTTATCGATGTTTCTCGCGTTGATAAGTAGACCATGCTGATATCATATCATTTTATTCCGAATAACAGAACATTATTCCGAAAATTAAAGGCAAACGGACAAAAATTAAGTGCTTTTGTCCAAAGAGAAGCAGAAAATTAAGTAATTCCTTCAAAACAAGCAAGGCAATGGTAAAATTATATTAATGAATCAAGAAGAACTATTGAGACTGCTATCAGAAAGCAAAGATACCGATACGTTCCTGCTTGGGGCCGGCTGTTCGGTCCAGTCGGGATGCCCGTCGGGAAATCAATTAATAAATGAATTTAAAAAACGCATTTATTGTACCGACAAAAAAGAAGCTTTAGATGTATTTGAACCGTTTGATGATTTCGCCCAGGCAAAGCTTAATTCATATTTCAAAAACGAGAGCCCGAAAAATCCTTATTCTTTCTATTTTTCCAAGTGCTTCCCCGATTTAGATTCAAGAATTCATTTCGTTTCAGAGCGATTTCACAGGGCTAAGCCTTCTTTCGGTTATCGGTGCTTTTCTTCGTATTGCGTATCGAAAAATATCCGCGCGATCTACACAACGAATTTCGACAGACTTTTGGAAAAAAGCTTTTCTCAGTTTTATCCAGACTTAACAGTGACAAAATGCTCAGAAGCGTTAACGCCAAATCCGGCTTCGGCACCGAGTATTTACCTTTTCGAACTCCATGGCGACTATCAATACGACCAAATTCGGAATACCGAATCTGAACTTCAAGAGCTCGGAAACGATTTAGCAAAACGAGCGCTGAATTTTTTAACAAGCAGGTTGTATGTCATCGGATATGCCGGGGCGGATAATACCATCCTATCGTTGTTAACAAAAGCTTTTAATGAAAATAATTTCTTTTCTGTGATTTGGTGTCTTTTGGATGGAGAGAAACTTCCGGGGACATTAATAAGACTATCAAATCAATACCCCGAAAGATTCAAGACAGCAGTAATTCGTGGTTTTGACCAGCTTTTTTCTGATTATGCGAAAATTAACTCGCTGGTCCCCTTTGAAGAGCCGCAGCCAAGCGAAAAAAGTACGCTCGAATTCCTGCCAAACGATCATCGCGAAATTTTTTCTTGTGAAACCACCTTACACAAGTTGGTGGAACTCCCAACTATTTGGTGCTGTCGTTTCCCTTACTACGCTCGTAAATCGGACTTCGCCGCCGTTCCGATACTTTATTGCATCACCGATGGCAAGTTGTATTTTGCAGGAAACGATCAAGAAATCTCAAAAATCAAAGAAAAACCGTGGGCTGGAGAAATTCAACAAATCCAGTTATCACATGAGCTTCTTTCTTCCGGCCCAATCAAAAATCTCCTTTATCAAATAATCGCAAAGGGCAACGATGGCCTTCAACCGGCCGAAACAAAACCATTTCTATACAAAAAAGACGCGCCCCAACTTTCGCCCGGAGTCTGCGAAGGAATCTCTTATCGTTTGGTTGAGATAAGCAACGACTTCTATTTGTCATTGCGCTTCAATCCTTTTGCCCTAGAAGAGAAACCATCCGAAAATGAAACTAGGACCATATTGGCCGTTTCTTCGCGCTACAGAAACAAAGATCGTTGCTCCAAAACGGCCTCAATAATTGAAACCTTCTTCGGATCTGGACCCACAATCACTTTTACCTGCGGAAACGCCAAACTTTCTTTCTCTAAAACGCCGTCAACTTTTGGAGAACCGGTTCCAAACCATGACAATTTTCCAGCTAAAGCATCGAGTATTTTCCAAGAACCATTGATGAAAGCCAGCGGGGAAGAGACTGGGCCAAACCAAATCAGCCTCATTCGAAGAAACGGCCCGATAAAGGGCGCACATGACGAGGAAGAAATAGCCATTGGAGTTATTTGCCCATCCGAATCTTACCCCAAATTCTCATCCTATTTAAAACAATTGGTTGAAGGATGCTCACGAGGAAATTCTGATGATCTTTTCGGAATCTTTCCGGGTTTTCAAGCACTCTTTAAGAAAAAAATCCGATTAATATGGAGTGATAGCACGAAATATTCTTTCCGATCATCACAACTCGTCAAAAAAGGATGCGTAGAATCGGCCAATAAAATAAAATCGTGCTGCGAAAAGATGTTTTTGGACTTTCGAATTCAATTAGCGATTATTTGTTTTCCGAATTCATACCAAGAACTAAGGAGCAACGAAGAGGGTTTTGATTTCCACGATTATTTAAAACTCATTTGCTGTAATGGATATAAGACGCAAATTGTTGACGAAAAAAGTGTGGATTCGGCCGATAACCCAAACAAAAAAATATTCAATCTTGCGACCGCCATTTACACAAAGACAATTTCCATTCCGTGGAAACCGGCCGAATTCGATGAAGCTACCGCTTTTGTTGGCATCGGTTTCGGCCAAACCAAAGACGGGCCTGTCGTCGCTTGCAGCCAAATGTTCGATGGAGCCGGCCAAGGGCTACAATTGCTCTTAAAGAAAGCGTCAATCGATGAGAAAAAGAATCCCTATCTTTCGAAAGACGAAGCTTATGAACTTGGCGTCGATCTTCTGAATTTATACTTCAGTCTTTCAAGACCATATCGTTTACAAAAAGTCGTCATTCACAAGACAACCCCATTTAAAGAGCCGGAAATAGAAGGCTTTTCACGAGCCTTTGCTTCAGTTGATAATCTTCAACTTTATTGGATTAAAGACCACCCAGCTTTCAACGCATTCCGGCTTCGCGATTCCTTCCTTCCTGACAACTATCCAATTATCCGAGGAACCGTATTAAAAACCGGCACTAACGAGTTTGCCTTATGGACTGACGGTTCTATTCCTGGCCTGATAAAGCAAAATCTAACATACAGTCAATGCCTTAGAAGCATTCCAAAGCCAATATCTGTAATTAATTTCCTGGGGAAAGCGTCCATCGATGAAGCCGCAACGGATATTCTCAAACTTTCAAAAATGAACATCAACAGCGGCGATGATGTTTTTAACAGGCTACCGGTAACCATTTTATTTGCTTCGGTTGCCGCCGACATTGTAAAGCAGACCAAATTCAACGACTTGCCTATGCTCAACAAGGGTGTAGATTTTAGTTATATCATGTAACTCGCTTTGCGCAGGGCGATCTATAAATGGCCCCAATTTGTCACCTGTTGCGGCCGGATGCCCATTTCGCTTCCCGGATTTTTGAGGCAATTTTAAGCATTAAAACATCCGATATTTCCTAGTCTTTTTAAGAAGCCAAAAATCGCTCTATCTTCCCACCGTTCCGACCAATCGAACTTAAGCACCGTTCATCGGTGCTTTTTCGTTAATCGTTAAGAACCGGCCACTCAGACCGTCTTTTAAGGTACATTCTTTAAGAATGTAACTAAATGAAAGATTTTCTTTTTTTCAAAATAAAAGTTCATATTGCACTCGTGTGGTGTTAAGGGTGCGAGGCTGATTGTTAGGATCCGTCGGGCAATTCACCCCGCGTGATCGACGAGTCTTTCGGCTCTGCAAAGGCCGAAAACTGCATTAAAATTCCCGATTTTTAGCCGGCAATCGCGGAAAAGCGCGATGATTGGCTTGTTTTGACCCCACGTGTGCAATCTAAGACTTTAAATTATTTATTGGAAGTTAATAGCATCCCGTCAACTTCAACAAACTTGTAATTGGACATAATGCCATTCCACGCTTTTCGGAATGTCTGGATCCAATAGGGAGATGAATAGGATTTAACCAAAAAACGACCAAATCTCGCTGGGCCACCAGCTTTTAGGACCTCAATAGAGTCATCAATGGATATTTCATACTCTTGATGATCGTAGGATGCGTGTACGTGCGGCCTTGAGTGGCCGCAAATCTCATTTGAATTGACCCATACTTTCATTTGTTTTTCTCTCGTTATGAGTTGCTCAAAAAGGCAACAGGATCCATCTTCATGGATATCATCCGGCTGAATTGTTGTCGTTTTTTCGAAAATGATAATTTCATCGTTTTCCATGCTTTTAATTACCTTTAAAAAAGTTTGGCAAACAAGCCGAACTTATTGCCTATCTGGAATCTGCTCAAGAGCCTTTTCTAAGTCATCTTCGTTAATCTTGATGTCGATTAGCAATTCTTTTATTTCTTCCGTCAGTGCTTTTCGAAAAGATTCGATGTCAAAGTTTTCGCCATCGCAAGTCACGGAAAGTTGACTATAGTCAACATCCCGGTGGTTCACAACATAATCGACCAGGGAATCCAATGAAGGATTATCCGTTGAAAGATCGAAGTTTTGATCAATAATTTTGATGTGGATTCTAGGAACCGCGACTTCAGTTGTCTCTGCCATACTTATTCATCCTTCTTTCCACGGCATCTTTGCCGCCTTCCAAAATCATTGCAACCCGATCGATCGTGTCGCCGTACTCCAAAGCGCCATATTGATAAACAAAGACATCGTTTTGGCTCTGCGAACAAACGATAACGTTTTCGCAGTCCGAATTGACGACAATGTTGGCATCGTGCGTCGCGACAATGACTTGGCGTTTAGGCTTCACATCGGAAAACCAGGCCGTAAGTTTGCCAAAGATTGTCTGATTATCGATATTGTCTTCGGGCTGGTCGATCAAGAGAGGCACCGACGTCTTTTTGAAAAGAAGATACTCCATCAAAACGTTGGCTCGAGTCCCCGGCGATTCAAAGGAAAGATCTTTTTTGGCTGAGCCCTTCCTCACATAATAAATCTTCGAGGGCGTCTTTATTAACAAATTTTCCAACGATGAAAATTCGGCGATCATTGAATCGGTGGAATATGAACTATTTGCAAATTTGGGAAATCGGTAGCAAAAATAATCAATTAAATTCCGGCGGGCTTCTGGGCTTTCTTTTTTCATCGAATAAAAAGAAGCGAATGAATTCCCGTCAACGCTGTCTCGGATTTCTGCTAACAAATATTCTCCAATCGGCTGGATACGTTTTTCTTTCGTAAAAATGATCTGATCCTCACTCTCGCCCCAGCAAGGGTTCTGATGCTCTTCGAACAATTGGGTGATGGTTGCCAAATGAGACAAACGATTAACCATAAGAACCCGCCGGCGGTAATCAAGCGTCGCGTTTTTGAAAAGCAGACGAAAGAGCTCAAGCGACTTCTTTTTCTTTGATAATTTTTCGCTTTTTGACGAAACATACTCATCGTTTTTGGCTTTGAGGTTTGCCAAAAACAATGAGCGAATCACCATTTTCTCATTCAGCGCGCATATTTCTTCCGAAATAGCCCGAAAAAGATTGTTCTCTGAGTCTTTAATTTTCTGCAAATTCTGAATTGGCTCGGGCATAATCCGATTAAGCGCTTTAATGTATTAGCCGAAACTCACGAAAGGAATCAGTTTAGTTTTCTTTTTTTCGACAGACGGAAGAGCGATGCCCTTCTTTTTCCCGGGGAACACCTTAAATGTGTCTACAAAGGACACCAGGTTATCCGTTATCGGGTTTTTAGCCATCTCCTCGTAGCCAAGATCCTTAACAAGGGAAGACCGCGCATCGGATTCGCTGAAAGCCGTGATGGAAGAGAACTCGTCAGAAAAATAAGGCGTCGAAGCGATGTCGACATTTTCTGAAAAAAGATTGTTGATGTAGCCTTGATTAAAATAATCAAAAGATAGCCCGTCCTCCCCGATGACGTGATTCTTCATATCAAATGCCGAATAGCCCAGTTTATCAACGTAGTTTTTGCGAGATTTGTTTTCTTGAGTAAATGTTTGATTTGGCTTTATTTGCTCCGAAATTGAATCTAGGAAAAGCGATTTTCCAGATCCTCGTCCGCCAATTAAACAATTCAAACGTGGCGAAAGCCTGATCTCGCAGTTCCCAGCCTTAATTAATCCGAGATATTTTCCTTTGTCTTCTTCTGAGAAGGTAATCTTCTCTTGAGAAATCCTCCGACAATCGCTTCCAGCCATCCTCACACCATCGAAAGTAGGAAGCGAGAAGAAGTATTGGGCAGGATTAGACAAATAGTCTTCTTCTTTTTCAAAGGAATTACTATCCGAAAAATGAATTAACGAAACCTTGTTCCCCTCATCGTAATCCCGAAGATAATCAAGCGCGTGGGCTATTTGGACGACACTCGAAGTCTCCCAAAAACAAAATAACTGGTCGATATACTTATCTATGTTCTTCTTGATGTCCTCGGCGTTGGGCCAGTTTGTTTCGATTCCGCGCTCCCCCTGTTTCATGAAATGAGGGCTCATCAGGAATTGCTTTTTCACGTTCGTAAGCAAAAAATTAAGGAAATCGGAAAGAACCGGTGCAGGTTCAGTTAAAAGGTACTTGTTGATTTCTTCTGCGTCCTTGTCCAGATCAAATGGGTTTTCCCCGTCGCTCTTGAAATAAAAAATAACATGCTTAAAACCTTTGGCGTCTTTGTCTTTCGTCTCTTTATCCAAAAATACGTCGCATTCAATCCCAGGCAAAACGCTGATCCCAGTTTTCCGACTTTCAAACTCATCGTAGACTCTTTTTGAAATGTGATTGTGATCGGTAAATGAAATGAGAGACAGATCGCTATATTTCCGGAAAATCTCAACCAACTTGTCAATATAATCGCTGACAGACATTCCTTTAAAATCGCCGGAAGCCTTGGGGCAATCACACGTGTGTATATGCAAATCCCACAAACTGCTTTCTAATACGATATGATTGTCCATCTTTTTTTCCCCCCCCAGAAAAACAAAAAAGGATTTACAAAAAGGAAATGTCGAAACAGGTTTCTCAGCCGTTTTCATCAACCGATGTTATGAATATAGAACAAAAACTCGAAGATTGCAATTCTTTGAGTTGGCCAACATGTGCTTGTTGATTTCCGTCATATAAACGTCTGCTCCTATCGTTATTTGTATCGCTTTGCGCTATATTATATTTGAAATTGATATCATGTCACGCAAGGCGGAATCCGAATGGGTAGAATTGGCTTTCCTCAGAAAAGGCCAAGGCCTAAAGCAAAAACAAATGGCCGAATTATTTGGTGGCAGTTTAATAACCTACAAACGATGGGAAACAAATGTTTTCTACCCAGACTACAAAAAGTTAGGGAGGATCGCAAACTACTTTCACGTCTCAACCGACTTTCTCTTTGGCAGGGCAACCCCGAATTGGCCGACCCCGGCCGATCGCGAGGGCCTTGCGACCCCTTCCGAAGCCATCGCCGACATTCTGGCCAAAACCGAAGTATCGCAAAATGAAAACCGCCATGAGAACGAAGGCGAAAAAAGATGGGGAATAGCCTCATCCGACTAAATTCCTCGCCAGCCGCTTTCTACCCAGAACACTACCCAGAACACTACCCAGAAAGAAATCGGCAGCCCCGAAAGGACCCTATTGCTTCTCAAAGAAAACCCATCGATGACGAGGGCCGAGATTGCGAAAAGTTTGGGAATCACTCCGGATGGGGCCAAATTCATCATCGACTCTCTAAAAGCCCAGGGAAGAATCAAGAGGGAGGGAGTCCGACCGAAAAGGAAAGTGGATTATCCTCAAATAGGTTCCGTTCCCGCCGCTAAAACGACAAAAGCATTTGAGCAAGGCCGAAAAGTGGCCCCAATTTGGCACCTGTTGCGGCTGGATACCCATTTCGCTTCCCGGTTTTTTGAGGCATTCTGAAGCATTAAAACATCCGATAAATCCTAATCTTTTTTAGTATAGAAAAATCGCTCTATCTTCCCACCGTTCCGACCATTTTAGAAAATAGCGCTGACAGCATCGGCGCTTTTCTTGTAATTGTTAATTATCCTGCACCAAAATTGCACCAGAAATCATCAAAATTAGATAAGAAAAAACCTGAAAATGATATGGACATCCTAGGGAGCGAGCTGAAACTCTGGAAACTCAGCGTAACGTGGATCCTCCATCGCAAAGGAAACGAACTCATTCCAATCTTTGTTTTTTACGATGTCCACCGCCGTACCGATTGTGCCTTTTCTGAGGATGAGGTCCGCGCCGCCGAAAATGAGGTCTCTAAACGTCATGACCAGCGAATATAAGGAAATTGTAATAGCCTCCCCTTTTCGGCATCAGTGAAGGCCACTTTGAGGAAACCCGTGCTTGTGTAATTCCCCGCGGAGTAGGAATGACCGTCATGGCCATTTAACATAGCCCGGAGGTCAGAATACTCATGGTTGTTCGGATAAACCTGCGAGCCAGAAATCGTGCGTAAACTAGAGCCTCCGTTATAAAAGCTACCGATGGTAAGCAATTTTTCGCTCACCAAGAGACCAGTCACGGCACCGGTTCCAGAAAGGTCCCGCCATTCGATCGGCTCAACTTTGAAGTAATACGTCGCCCCTATAACAAAGGTGAGGGTGCCTGAATTCGATGTGATATTGGTGGCAGCAGGATGCCCGGTTGCAACCTTGTATTCGTTGCCACCGTATTCGAGATAACCATCGCCATCTGTGTCGGTCGCCGAAGAAAGGCTATTGATCAGCGTGGAATCCTCAACCACCGTCTGGGGGTATTTGCCAAGGTAGAAGGAGCTTCCGAGCGTATGGTGGGTATTAACGCAGCCAAAGCCGATTGAGGCGGAAGAAATCGTCGTGTCAGCAAGGGCCACTACTTTGATGAAGTTGGGATAGCTAGAAAAGGTGCAGGTAAAGTTAGCACTGTAGGTCGCGGAATCAGTTGCGTTGAAGGTGGGTGTGTCCGACCAATAAACCTGGACAGAGCCCCCGCTCGAAAGCTCACAAATCAGATTACTCATACCATGAATTGGAGCGTTGTTCGTGAAGTAGCCACCGCTTTCGATAGTCTGCCAAGATGATTCGCTCACGACTTTTAACCAGCTGTACTCATAACTAATTTCGGTGCCAGTGCCGCTTCTCGCCACCGTGCTTCCCGAACCAGCGCTCGACCCAGAATAAAGACGGTTAGATGAGTCCGAGAACGCAAAATACGGTAACGGAGACGTACCAAGGGCCGGAGAAAGGAAACCACCAAATGTTCCCGCCGTGCAAAGAAGCGCGATTACAACAGCGCCCCCTCCAGCCAAACCGCCAATCTTAATTAATTTTCTTTCCATAATGATTCCTCTTAGAAAGGTAAATGCTTCGGGAGATTCCTGTTAGGAATGCCTTTAAAACATATCGTTTTAATCATTTTAAAAAGAAGACCACCTCATCCACAATCACCAACGAGGGGGAAATAAAAAGATATTGTAAAGACCTTGGTTGGGTAATCCTACCTAAGGTTATTGTGAGAAATCGAGTTAGTCTTTTTTGCTTTTCTTTGGGGGCAGGTAATAATATTTACCGCCCTTAGCAAACAGCACCACGTCTTCGTCATAGAAATCGGTGTTGTCGATTTCTTCTTCAGGAAGAGGTTTGGCGCTTTGCTTCGTCAACATTGACTTTGTCTTCTTCTCTAACGGGCAAAACTTTTTGCTTTCGTCAAAAAGACCCGGCAAGGCATGAAGGGCCTTATCCGCCCCGCTCCGTTTTCGCTGCCCTTTTTCAAGGTCAACGCCAAGCTTAACCATCATGTCTTCGTGCCAATGTCCTAATGCCAGTTGAGCATCTTCCGTTTGCTTGTCATAAGGAGGCAAAACGCTATTGCATTCTTCGCGGGAGACCTTGCCAAAATGGAGAGCGTACTTTAGGTCGGCAATCTGATGAAGGAGCGACAACAAGGGCTTTTCGTAATCGTACCACTCCTCGACTTCACCGATTTTATCCTCATATGTTTTGTAATCCGGCGTTGCACTTTTCTCAAGGCTAGTCAAAGAAAGGTTAGCTTGACCTAAGAGTTCGATACAAGATGATTCAAGCGCATCCAGTTGAATGATTTTGCTTTTCCGCAAATCTTCATTCAAAAGGATCTCATCCTGATTTTCGCTGATGGCTTTAAGCTGAGCCACTAATCCCATGACGCGGGAACGGAAGGCATTGTTTTGGAAATTTTCCAAACTGGAGAGACGGTCACCAATCTCATCGACTTGGCTATTGATATCGTGAAGATAATATTGACCCACCACAAAAGAAGCTACGGCCATTCCGACATTGAGGGCATTCCCGGCGGCCGACACCGTGTTTGACACCGGCTGAAGATTGGCATGGCCCTTAATACCATTGGCGCCCATATAGATATCCCGATAAGTACCAGCCATATCTTTTGACGCAACGAGCTTCTCGCCAGCTGGCAGAACGGCGCGATAAAGGGTCTCAGTTGAGGCCTTGAATTTGCCAACGGAATCCGCGATTGAATAGCCGTTTTTAGCAATTGTGGGAAGACTATTTTCAATCTTAGTAACCAGCTTATGATCCTTTATCTCGACTAATTCCTCTTCCGCGGGTAAAGCCTCGGGGGTCACCTCTTCAAAGCCGACTTGATAAGTTTCGGCGTTAGTCGGCGCGAGCTCTTGTTTCTCCACTGCAGGAGCGGAAGTTTTAGATGGGTTTTGCGGACATTTTTCTTTTTTGTTATGGATAATGAGAAAAACAATCAGTCCGATAATAAGAACGGCGGAAACACATATTCCAATAACAAGATAAGGATTCATGAAAGCCCCTGACCCTATTTAGTTTGATGAGACTATTTACGGAAATCAACGAATAAAGAAAAATAGAATGATATGGATAATAATTCTGTTTTTATTCAAACAACTATCGGGCAAAACGATAAAGGGGCGACTTAGCACTCAGTATCGAAATAAACAGAAAACGAAATAAGGTCACAGTAATAGGTTTCCTTATCATATTCTGTGGTTGAACCAGTATCGGTGGCTAAATTGTGCGTAACAAACGATCCGGCGATATAGAGCCAGCGTGGCGTCCAATCGGTTGCTTCCGCATCCGGCATCGTGAATGTGTACTGCGTGGCCGTGTTACTGGTTTCCACTTTTATATAGTCGTAGTTTCCCGTGTAAGGCAAATTATATTTTTGACTTCCATCGATAGAAGCGATACAAACAGCGATACTTTGCTCGCCCGTTCGCGTGGTCATCATGGATAATGAGGTCGTCGTGAATATTATTTTGCGAACGCCATGGATGCCCATGAAGAAGCCGAGCGGAACATAATCCGGGGCAGTCGTTTGTCCAGTCTTCTGAATGCGGAAAGGCCTTTGCAAGCCTGAATCGTTGGCGCCATAGATGATGCTCCAGTCCGAGAAAAGGACAACGCAGTTTTGAACAGCGTGAGTCTTCGTACTCGATCCGCCACCGGTTATCAAATCGAAAGTCGGCAAAGGATTGGTCTTGTTATAGTTAATAATCGATTTGGTATTTTCAATCGCAGAATCAGCAAAAGCATCAGACGCACTCGGCAAGGTGACTCGGTAAGATAATGTAAAAGTTGCCGAACTAATTGGGGATCCTTCCGTTAATGCCTTAGTCGCGGCGTTCGTCAAAAGAGATGGCTCACTGGTTAAAACCAGGGCCAAAACCCCACTGAGGGCGATAGCTCCAACCAAGATAATGTTTCTTGAACGTTTCATAAAATGTTTCTCTTTTGTTTATTGTGAACTCGGAAAATTCAAATAAAAGCGATATTTTATTCATTTGCAATCGAAGCATTTTATTTTTTTCCTTCTCAGAATCGAATGAATAAATGAAAAAAACTCCTAATTTTTTAAATAATTAGTGAAAAACTGACATTATTTAGCGTTATATTCCGTTGTCCTAAAAACCAGCCCCATTGGAGTTGTCCCTAAAACCAACTTCATCACCTTTCGAAGAGAAAAATGGGGAATTTATCGGGGTTTTTATTAGATAAAATATCTTAGATAAAGCGATCTTTGCTTGCCTAACGAAACCAGGAAGTCGTTAAAGACGAAAGCGAAAACAGTTTTATCCCTCTCACTACATCAAAAATATATTGGCGCCATCTTCGGAAAGTGCTTCGCTACCAGTTAAGCGAGATGAGAAAATCTCCTTAAACAACAAAGGAATTTCCAAGCAGTAATTGAGACTGCCAGTTTCGCGAATGCTGCGGGCATAAAGCTCAACGGCTGCTAGCCATCCTTCGCTTTGGGAATAGATTTTCTTAATCACTTCCTCGGAAAGATCGAGACCTCGAAAACGAAGATATTCCCCTACCTCTTTTTGGCGGAGATCCAGGCTTTTGCCATCAATCAGAGCGACCTTCCCTTTAAGGACTGCGCTGCCCTTACGGAAATCAAACTTCCTGAAGGTCTTACCACCATCGCCGGCAATTACGCCATTAGCAATAACCCGCTTCTCGGATCAATTGTTATCCCCGCCTTGGTTACTAGCATTGGCGCCTGGACTTTCAGCGGAGATGAAAAACTACAGGCCATCTATTTTAAAGGCACAGCCCTCCCAGCCAACTTAGCTGATAAATGGAACAGCCTTGTTAATCAAGGCAGCAAGGAAAAAGATCCGGCTCCTTATTATCTTTATAGCGAAACCACTCCAGCCTCTAATCCCACCAACTATTGGCATTATGTCGATGGAGTTCCGACCGTTTACGCCACCGCATAAAATCTAAGCAATTCCTCAACGGATTAACGCAAATCCCCTCTTATTTGAAGTGCGTCAGTCCTTAAAAACAAAAGCCCGATGCTGCATAAACCGCCATCGGGCTTTTTCAAGCAAATAAAGATAAACAAAGACTTCGTTAAGGGTTAACTTGAATGGCTAATTCAAAGCCGTCCACGACAACGGAAGCGTTGGTATCCCGATAGGCTTTAAGCGTAACTTGGAAATTGCGTTCAAAAGAAGGAATGGTGACATTCATATTTCCTACTGTCACGATCTGGTAGGGATGAGTATCATCGATGGTGCTATCGAGCGAAACTAAACTTGTATTAGCGTATCTAAGGCCGAAAATGAAATGGGTTTTAGCCCGATCGGCTTCCGAATAATAACGGCCCGTATAAGCCATCACCTTTAAACTGCTATTGGGTTTCATCGTCGTTTCGGAGGCTGAGCCATTTTCAGAAATAACCGTCAAGACCTCCATTCCAGATATGGCGGTTCCCGAAGAACTAGAAGAGGATGACGAAGAATCTCCGCTTGAAGAATTCATCGTGAAACCACTGTTGGTATTCGAGGAACTAGAACTAGAAGAACTTTTTTTATTGGCAGCAATCGGCCCCAAAATGGCACCCAAGAGGCCAGCGCCCAAAACGAAACCCAGCACCAACGAAAAGAAAGGCGAAGGTCCGCGTTTACGGAACGACGGCGAGTTTTGAATCTCGGGGTAAAGAGTGCCATAGAAGAACTCGGAGGGCTTTCCGTTGTAGACATGCAAAAGCTTATCGAGGAATTCAAGGTTCGGGCAAGCGTTGCCTTTCTCGTATGTGACGATAGTGCGTTTGTTCACGCCAAACTTCGCGCCAGCTTCATTTTGCCTTAGATGCAAAGAAAGACGCAAAGCCCTTAAATTCGAGGCGATTTTTTCGGAATCATACGGAGGATTAGGCTCTAAAAACGGGCCAGGGTGTTCTTCTTTTAGAAGCAAATCATCCAAGGTCAGACACAAAGCGTTAGCTAATGAAGGCAAAATGGAAATCGGCGGAAAGGAAGCAGCTGATTCGATTTTACTGATCGCCGTAGGCGTATAACCAAGCGAAGCTGCAAGCTGATCTTGACTGAGACTCAGTTCTTTGCGTCTTTTGGCAATGTATTCCTGGATTTCCATGATTGGTAAAGATAATAAACCAAAAATAGACCAAAACATTTAAAAATGAAACTAAAAGTGTCACAGTCTCATGTTAGTGCAAAAGAGGAATGTTTAACCTTGATTAAATTATTATTGGAAAAATGTTTTTAATAACGTGGCGGAAAGGAAGCAAGAACCTATCATTTCCAATCAAAAACATTTTTGGAATATTTCTAGTTGGACGCCGGGACAAGACAAGGGTCCTTAGACCACCGCTTAAAATTTCAATGTTTATATACTGAAGGTTTTCTTGGCTTTGCGCGCCGACCATTGCCGAAGCACGATCTTTCGTTCATCAATCGAACCGGCGCAATAAAGATAAAAGAATTTAAAATGAGGCAAATGGTAAAAAGTTAGTTAGCCTTATTAGCTTCTTTCTGATTTTTAACCATTTCGAAGAAAACCATGAAGAGGAAAACAAATCCAGCCGCAAGCGTCAGATGGAAGAGACCAGCAACGCCGGAAACCATGCCATCCATGCCAGAGGATAAAGTCATGCCTTTAAAGACCTCAACCTGCAAGATGCCACGAACGAGCATCATTAAGGCGGTTCCGCCTAAGCCGATGTTGTAGACAATCAAGAAAGTTTTGTATTTCCAGGACTGAAGAATCGGATCGTTTTTAAGAGTCAGAGTCAAGAGCAAAAATACCAGCATTCCTAAGGCAATTAAGTGGGCGTGCCCCACCCCTAACGTTGTAACGCCCGTAAAACCGTTCCATTTCGTGAATTCGCGATAGAAGACGCCAAAGGCTAAGCCAACAGCTAAGTAAACAGTCGAGATGATGAGATTCTTTTTCATTGTTTTTTTCCTCCAATTTCTTTTTCTTCTTTATTTGCCTGGCGCTGCGCCATAAAACCGATGAGAACCGTCCAGACATAAGCCAAGGTTTTCGGGATCATGAGCGAGCCCACCCAGGGCACCGCTTCAGCCCAAAGAACGACGGGAATATAGAAACCAAAGCTGAGGACAATCGTGAGCCACATAAAGCGGAAAGGCTTGTCTTCTTTAGCTTTTAAGGCAAAGAGAATGATGACGAGCAAACCCAATAACGCGAACGGAATGTTGCGGTAAATGCCCCAAGCTAAATTTGGATGAGCACTGGTCCATTCGTTTTGGGGGAAAACACAAAGAATCACACGAGCTAAGGCAAAGCCCCAGCACATAACATCAAGCCACCGCTTGCCTTTCACTTGGTAACGCATCCGGTAGACATAGAAGAGCAGAATGTAGAAAACGGTCATAGTAATCGAGGTGATGAGTTTGCCAATGCCTAACGAGGTAGCGTTAGCCTCTAGACCCGTACCCCATAAAGCAATGCACCGTGGAATAAGGTGAAAGGCGTCGCCTGAGCCAAGAGTCACGGCCATGATGCCGAAAAGACGGTACTGGTCCCATTTCTTACTACGAACCAGCATGATGATGCCAAGCGTGATGACACCGCCAAGATAGAAGATATCGAAGATCGTCTCGCCTAAAGCCTGCATGTTCATATGCTTTTGCTCCTTTAATAAATAACGCGGCTAATCATCGTAACGAAGGTGTTTTCGTCTGCAAACCCTGCAAAACGGGCATGAACAACCGTAAGGAAGACCATATCGATAAATTTGTTTTCGTCCAAATCCTTAAAGGCGTCAGGACGAACTTTCGGATCAGCGTCTAAGGTGGCCTTCATCATCGCCTTCATATGGGTGAAAACTTCTTGCATCCGTTCCTCGCCTTTGCCTTTTTCGTTATCGGCAAAGCTAAAGGCATGTAAAGAGAAGAAACCGGGATAAGTCTTCATTCCTTTTTCAAGCGAGGAATCGAAATAACGAAGAACGGAAAGGAAGTCTTTCTTATCAAACGCGGCCCCCTCGAAATGGAAAACGTTATGCCAGCACGAAGTAACCGTCTCAAGCATCAAATCATCCTTTGAAGGGAAATAGTTATAGAGCGAACCAACCGCGACATCTAGTTCCTTTGCTACGTTACGGATGGTCACCGCTTTGAGTCCTTGGCTTTGGGCAATCTCCCGACATTTAGCCAGAATTTCTTCTTTTGTTGTTACATTTGGGTTCATTTTCTTCCTCCAACTTGAACATTGTTCATTTTAGATATGTACGCCTGCATTGTCAATAATCACGCTTAGAAGATGAAAGACAAAAGGAAGAAAAGAAACTACGCTACACCCTTTTGGGTAAGATAAACGAACTTTTTAAACCTTTATGGCGGTCGTAAGAAAGCATTTTTTAAAAGAAAATAGGTCTATGGACCAAAGCGATAAGTCGACTGGTGTCTCTTTACGAGAGACAAACATCAAGCGAGTAGAAGAATTTTTACGAACCAAAGGACTCTCATTCGACGGGGCTCTAGAGGCCACTGCCTGGAGTCGCTTTTTATTAAAGAAAGGCAGCCGATCGGATTTGGCTCTCCATTTCATAGGACGTTATTTCTCTAAGATATCGTGGAAAGACATCGCCGCCAATAAAGCTCTCCCCGATGAAAAAGAGTGGGGATTTGAAAGGAAAAACGAAAAAATCCGCGTTCTTTCCGTTTGGTTAAAAGAAAATCGGGGCATCGAACTTTGGCGTGCCATTTCAGTGAGTGAGGCCCCAATCAAGCGTTCGGTGGAAGGCTGCGTCATCCCTTCGAATCACCTTTTAAAGATGATTGCTGATTACTTCTTCCTCGACCAAGAAATTCTGACCAATGATGAATTAGAACTTCCGACGCCAGATAAAATAACCGTCGACGAAGACTTAATCGCCATCCAAAAGAAAGATTATTTGGCGAGGGCTGAGCAAAACAAACATCGCCATGTTATCCGCCGTTCGTGGCAAATCCCTTCCAAACGCCAAAGAATCAACCTAGTGGTTTCCTGCATCCTCATCGTCGTTCCGCTTTTGGCCTTCACGGGTTATTGTGCTTACACGGTCATGGAAAACCGCTTTACCACCATCCAAAAATACAACGATGATGAGATGTCGTCTGACTCCAAAAAGATTGAGGACTCCTTAACCATAAAAGAGGATGCTGCTACCGTTAAATTGGGTTCTCAAATTATGTCGATTAGCTCAATCGGCTCTTCTTCGTATGATGTCCGTCTCAGTGTTTGGTTTGACTTCGACCAGCTGCAATTCCACCGCATGATGTGCACTTTCAACTCCGCGGTTAACTATTACGACGTCCAGGAATTCGGAACTCTGGAAAATCGCTGGACAAATACCGACCGTTATCTCGACCGTTTTGGCTGGGACAAACACACGAGTTCTTTCTTAAACGAGCCGAATGGCATTCCCGATTTCATTGAAGCCTCTGACTTCAAATCTTACCCAACTGGCAATGACAAGACGGCTCAACGGGCCTTCCTATCCACACTAAAGATTTCGGATATCTACACCATTGAGACCGAATCCTATCCCGCCTCCACCGTCAGCAATAACTATCCGAACAAGACACCGATGTGGTCGGTTTCCAAAGGAACCTTTGTTTCGGACTCCTTCAACTATGACTTCCAAGCGCCCTATTTTAAGAAAATCACCGCTGGAACCGGCACGGATTCTTTCCGTCTCTTCCAAAAGTGCACCTTTTCCGCCACGATTTTGAAATCCTTCGATTGCCCTCGCTATCCTCTCGACAGTGAAGAATTCAATGTCTTCTTAACCCCAAAATACACCACGGATATCCTCCGCTACGAGATTGCCGACAATATCTCTCTACGCCAAGTGCAGCAAGAAGGAACGGCCGTCTATGTCCTTTCCACTTATGGCACGGCTGAGCAGCTCGATTACGAAAGCGGCATTTCTCCGTATTTCAATATTTCAAATGGCTATTCGGTTATCAATAACTCTTCTTACATTAGAAGCAACGTTCGCCGTCTCTCCTACACGGGAGTCGTGATTAATGACACCAGTTACAAAGACACCGTCTCCAGTTACGAGATTGTCCTAAGGGTCAACCGCTTAGGCTTCAACCTTTTCTTACAGGCTTTCGCCAACCTCTTCGCGGTCATCGTCTGGATCACGATTGCTTTCTATGACCAATCCTATAACGGGGAGGACGCTATCGGAATGCTCGGAACTGGCTTATTCGGCGTCATCTCGTCGGTCCTCATTGGCATCAGCATGATCAGCGACGCCAACCTCTTCTCCTTAATCACGATGATCAACATCTTCACTCTCTGTGTCATCATGCTCATGGCCTACGAAGCTATAGCCAGCAAACGTTCCAAAATCGCCAAAGACCTCGTAGGCAATGCCTATAACATCGTGAAACTCCGCATCTTGTTCGTTGTTTTGCTTGTTTGCACTTTGACGATGTTCGTCGGCTTGCCCATCTTGTCCTATATCACTTTCTAAGGAGGAACGACCATGAAAGAAAAACGGCTAATTAAAAGAATCTTCGCTCTCGCGGTCTCCCTTTTCTTTGTCGCTTCATGCAAAGCTGAATATGGCTGGTTGAACCTTACGGAAAAGAGCTCTTCTTCCGCGACCAGCATGCCTGAGATCGTCATTCATACTTGCACCTTCAACAACTATGATGGAAAAACCCTCGAAATCGATAAAGTCGTGGATGGCGGGTCCGTCCGTTTCCTCGGCGAAACTCCCGTAAGGTCCTCCGACGAGGCCAACACCTACAAGTTCATCGGTTGGGACAAGCCGCTCGACAATATCGTCACGGATACGATTATCACGGCAATGTTTTCTTCTACGGCAAGACTCTACAAATGCACCTTCTACACGAGTTCAGACAAAACAGAAATCTATTCTTATTTCTACGCTCATTATGGCGACAACATCGGAAGCTATGTGCCGAATGATTTAACAAGGGCTGGCGATGGACAAAGTTATTTCTACCGTTTCGAAGGCTGGAACCCTGATCCTAGTTACTACACCATTAAGGGTGACACGGAGTACGTGCCTCTTTTCACAAAACACGTTTATGATTCAAGCAAATACACCTTCGCGCTCAAAACCGATAGCGATGGCCTTCCAGCCTCTTATAGCGCCACCGATTACACTGGCATTGGCGAAACCATCGCTTTCCCTGATGTTCATAAGAACGACACGTTCGGAAATCTGCCGGTGGATGAAGTCGGCCCTCTCCAAAACCCTGGTTTCTTGAAAGTTAAATATGTCTGGCTGTCGGATAACGTGACGACAATTAATAACAACTTCTTAGGTCCCCAAGGAAGCGACAATTCCATCGTCAACCAGGTTTTCATTTCCAAAAAGACCAAGACCATTGGGGAAAACGCATTTAAGAACACCACTCTCGTCAATGCTATTTCTTCAGGTCCTTATTACGAAACATCGGTGTCCTCTTTTCCATCGACGTTATCCACTATAGGGATGAACTCTTTCCAAAACTCTGGTCTCATGCAAGTGTTCATGAACAAAACCGGCGTGGAAACCATTCCGAATTACGCTTTTGAGGGTTGCAAAAGGCTCATGATCGTAAGCTTGCCCACCTTCTTCCAAGAGATTCAGGCTTATGCCTTCGCTAACTCCACCATTAAAAGCCTTGTCATTCCTTTCCCATCCGAATCGACCATCATTAGGAATTTTGCCGATAATGCCTTCTATAACTGCGCTAATCTAACCGATGTCTTCTTTGGCGGAACAACCGCTGCCCAAGTGTCTTTCGAAAAAGGTTTCATCTCAACCGAAGGAAACGGATCCCTAATAAATGCCACGTGGCATCTCTATAGCGAAAATAAGCCAACGAGCACGTCAGGAAGCTATTGGCATTACGATAAGACCGGATATCCAGTCGTGTGGTAAAAGAAAAGCCTTGGCGGATTGCCAAGGTTTCTTTTGTTAATAGGAGTTAGTTATCGCTTCGGGCAAAACCGTTCTTCATCTGGCACGAGACTTCATAGATGACGTCATTGAGGGCCTTCGTGGTCTTCTCTTTCGCCATCTTCGCCATTGCTTCGTTAGCATCGGTGATGGCTTTCGTCTTATCGGTCGCCTTCACGATTTCCTCATCGTATTGGTTGAGGAGAGTATGAGCGGCATTCGCCACCGCATCCTGATAACGTTCGATGAGAATGCCGCAGCGTCCGAAATGCGGATCCGCCATGGCGCCCAATAGACGGCTGGACCAATAGAAGTCTTCCGTCGAAACATCGAGGGTCGTTTTACCAAAGTAAGCGGGAACTGTACTCATATTAGCGTATAATGGCACAATCGCATTGAAGACGTTAGAGGCAAAGGCCACCCATTCCACCGCAGCGATTTCTTTCGGGAGATAGCCTCTAATCTGATGGATGGAGAGAAAACCGGTGCGGCTGATGCCAATCGGGCGATAGATGCCACGCTCCGGAGAGGCAATCTTGGAATACGGATCGTAGGGCGTGCCCTGGAAGTGCGAGGAGAGAATATACTTCACCTCTTCGACGGTGATCTTGCGTTC
>Ga0183095_10098_pt3 | contig 106617 bp, 86 predicted proteins | sample BioMet4_FD_130346 | JGI IMG/M metagenome (GOLD analysis project Ga0183095, IMG submission 130346) | Microbial communities from bioreactor (seeded with sewage sludge) at LBNL, California, USA - Biofuel metagenome 4 (v2) (version 3) | ecosystem: Engineered > Bioreactor > Anaerobic > Unclassified ...
CCGCTCTTTCTTCAATCTTATTTTATTGTATATACGTCGCCTTATATACGTTGGGCGATTTTCCTACTATCTTTTTGAAAAGACGACTGAAATGTTGTGGATATTGGAATCCCAATTCGTAGGCTATCTGACTCATTGTCTTATCCGATTCAAGAATCTTATCCTTTGCGATGCTGATAATCTTCAGCTGGATATATTCTTTAGCCGACTTTCCTGTTTCCTTTTTAACCAGGTCGCCGAAATAGTTCGGTGATAGGAAAACTTTGCCGGCAAAATACTTCACTGTGGGCAGTCCGTTCTCTTGTGCCAGTTCGTTTTGGAAGTATTCGTCGATAAGCTTTTCAAATTTTACCAGGATATCTCTGTTCTCATTTTCGCGGGTGATGAACTGACGGTCGTAGAATCTCATGCAATAGTCGAGCAGCAACTCAATCGTTGTTGTAATCAATCGTTTGCTATGTTTGTCGATAGCATGTTGCAGCTCGTAAGAAATCTTTCCGAAACATTCCTTGATAATTTGTTTTTCCTGTTCCGAAAGGTGCAGCGCCTCATTCGATTCGTATGAAAAGAAACTGTAGTTCTTGATGGCTTGTCCCAATTGGGTGCCACGAATCAAGTCGGGATGGAAGAGCAGTCCGAGTGCTTTAGGCTGCACATCTGCCTTAACATTTTCGAAGCCATAGACTTGTCCTGGAGCGATACATACCAATGTTCCTTCCTGATAGTCATAATATTTACGCCCATACCGCATATCTCCGCATTTCAACTCCTTGAGGAAAATGGTATAGAATCCCAGATTAAATAGGTAATGACCGGGGGCTTGTCTCTTCGCTTTCGAAAAGTCGACTACACTTACCAGCGGGTGCAGCGTCTCTACACCGTAGAACTTATTGTACTGGTCGATTGTCTGCATGTTTATTATTTCTTCCATGGCTTGCTGTTTTGATTCTATTGCAAATATAGTTGCTTTACTTTTAACTTGTTACATTCCGAAATAAAAAAAGGTAATATGGGTATACATATCCGTAATCTGTATACATCCGTCGTTTTGTTCACTGTGTTTATGTCGTAATGACTTACGATTCATCGACTTTTCACTTGTGTTTCATTGACATGATGTGGATGTCCTAATGATTTCTTCAAGAGCCGTATTATATTCCACTATAATGAAACAATCATTCCATTATAATGGAATATTTGTTTCACTATGCTGAAACATTTGTTTCATTAGCCTGGAATAAATGAATTGTCTTTATCAATCGGATGAATTCTCTCGATGATAATGGAAAAATAATTGACTGAAAAAGATGGATTTATTATAAAAACTTATAAATTTGGTCTTCCATAAGTTGTTATTCTCAAGGGATAGCAGCTGTTGTGTCTTTTATTTTGGGCTGACTTAAATTATAATTTCGGATGAAAAACTATCTTTTTCCCATTGCTTTATGCCTGCTGACAATCGGTCTGTACTTCTCTTCATGCGCTCGCGATGAAGATAATACCACTTCTGTCACGGGCTTCACTATTTCTGCTGCTATTCCTACTTCCAGAACTCAGTTTCAGTATGATGCTACCAATAAGAAGGTAAGCGTACTTTGGGTAAAGGGGGATGCGATTACGTTGATAGACGGTGAGACGAAGAAGGCGGGTATATTCACTACTCAAAGTGAAGGTTCTGCTGCTGCAAACTTCACTTCTTCTACATTTACCAAGCCGAATACGGGAGATAATCTTTATGCTTTCTACCCGTCGGTGTCGACCACAGGTGCTTCGGCCACCTTCAATTGTTCTCCGCAAAAGGAGAATGAATCAGCTATGTATTCGAATACAATTTATGCGGGTACTACTCCGGTGCTGCAATTTCATAATGCCATGGCGCTATTGAAAATGACTCTCTCTATTTCAAAGAGCGTCTCAAAAATTACTTCCGTGTCTATCTCGGGCAATGGCTTGGTTTGTTCGGGCACTCTTAACGCTTCAAACGGCTATTGGTCGTCGCAGCATACGGGCTCAATAACCGTAAATAATGCTAGTGGATGGACAGTAACAGGCAACAAGATAACTGTATATGTTCATGTTATTCCGCAAGGTATTCCGGTATTGCACGTATCTGCTTCTGATGGTTCAAATACGTTCTCGGGTGTAACCGATGTATCTTTCAGCGCTACTGCCAGTAAGGAGTATCCTATCGAAGTGGCAGTAAGTCTTCCTTAACCTTAAAATCTTCAAATCATGCGATTAAGAAATCTATTATATATTACGGGATTCATCCTTCCTGCTCTGCTCGTCGCCGCTTGTTCGGGAGGCAGTTCAACAGACGATGATATTAACAACGCCATCCATTCGTCGAATACTTCTGATTACGACGAGGGGGATACGGGAACTCCTGTTTCGGGTAATTCGATTGCCCTGACGTATTATACCTATTATGGCACTAAGTTGCCCGACCCGTCGTATGTTACCCATGTGAATTATGCCTTTGCCGAACTGAATGTGACCAACGATGTGTATCAGAGCTTCACGGTATTGGGCATGTCGGATCACTTTATGAAACTGGTAGAACTGAAGAAGTCGCATCCTTCTCTTAAGGTGCTGCTGTCGTTTCATAATACTGCAGGCGGCGGTTTCTCGTCGATGGTCAAGACAGATTCGGGGAGAAAGAAGTTTGCACAAGACTGTCTTTCATTCCTTCAGACTTATGGTATCGATGGCATTGATTTAGACTGGGAATTTCCAGGCATGTCGTGGAGCAGTTCTATCACTTATGATGTGGTCAACGATGTACCGAATTTCACGTTGCTGTTGAAGCAGTTGCGCGAGACATTTGGCAGTCAGTACCTGCTTTCGTATGCCGGCTATTGTATGGATAAACAGCCCACAACAGGAGGATATAGGTATATCGACATCGCTGCATCCTTGCCTTACGTGGATTACATCAATATCATGACCTACGATTTAAGTGTGAGCGGCGGTAATTTCCATTCGGCTTTGGAGGGTGCGACAAGTGCTGCCTATACTTGCAAGGGGGCTGTCGCTGCCTATGCTAAGGTGGGCGCTCCTTACAGCAAACTGTTGCTGGGCATTCCTTTTTATGGTAGAAAGGATTGGGGAAGTGCGCTCACTTACAAGACTATCGTCAACCTCGACAAAAGTGTCTATAATATCGATAATTGGAGTACTGCACAGTCGGTTCCTTATGTAACTAGGGTATCGAACGGGGAGGTGTTGTGGGGATATGATAACCCGCGCAGTATCGCCATAAAAGGTAGTTGGGCGATGGGGTTGGGTATGCGAGGACTCTTCTCCTGGGAATGTAGTCAGGACGACGATAACGAATCGCTTACCAAAGCTCTGTATAATGCAGTGATGAAGAAATAAAAACAAATGGCCATACTCTCACGAGCACGGCCATTCTCTACCTTTTTAATAGTCTGAACTATTTTAACTCTTTCAGAATATCCTGACATAACATATACGACTTGGTCATCATACGTGGTATATGGAACGGGCCTTTGAAGAGGTTACCCTTTGCAGGCTGTGCTACTGTTCCATCACGATGCAGATAACCGTACCATTCACCGAATTCTTTATCGGGGAAGTGGGCGTATGTCCAATCACTGATTAATTTGTGACGATAGATATAATCTTCGTCTTTGGTTGCGAGGTAAGCATACAACGACGTGATGATTCCCTCACATTGCGGCCACCAGAACTTCATATCTTGCGAATAATCTTGTTGAGGAAGATTCTTGCAGTCGCGGAAGTTGATGATGCCACCGTATTGTTTATCCCATCCCCAGTCGAAAGACCAGTTAAAGATGGTAAGAGCCGTATCAAGCAGTTTCTTGTCCCAGTTGCGGTAACGAGCTTCTTCCATGAGGAACCAAGCTGTTTCGATGCAATGTCCCGGATTGATTGTTCTGGTCATGCAAGTATCGACAAACTCACCGTTCGGGCCAACGCTCTCTAGTAATGCCTTGAACTCAGGATGCATAAAGTATTTACGTAGCTTTTCGATAGATTCATCGATTTGTTTGTTGATGATAGGGTCGTTGATGACAGCCCGTAGACGAGAACCTACGTTGATCAATATCATTACGATAGAATGACTTTGCAAGTTGACTGCCGGTTCGAACTTAGCCTCCAAAAATCCTGGAGTTTCCAAGAAACGCAGTGTGTCTCTGAAAACATTCATTGCTTTCTCTGCATAGGAGCGGTCGCCCGTTGCCAATGAATATTCGGACATGGCAATGGCAGCGAAAGTTTCCGAGAAGACATAACGGCGTTTACGAAGTGGAATACCTTCTTTGGTAACCGAGAAATACATGTGACCGTCTTTATCAAAGCAGTATTTTTCGAAGAAGTCTATCGTGCTTTTAGCTGCTGCCAGCCATTCTTCATTATGCTCTACATTGTTGTATGCGAAGGCGCAGACAAAGGCGAAGCGACCTTGAAACCACACAGACTTGGTAGTATCCATCAATGAACCATCGCGATTAACGCAGGTATATACACCTCCATTAACACGGTCCCATCCATTTTTCATCCAGAATGGCATGATGTTGTCTGTTAAATCTTCTTTATAAGATTTTGACCAACCTTCTAAATAATTTTTTATATCCATAACTTAGTTATTTAATTGATTTCAAATATTTGTTTATTCCTAGTTTTATTGCGTCCCAATAATTGAATTTTCTCACATGGACCATATCGAATACAAAGTATCCGTCGGCTACATTAATGCAGGCATCTACACTGTTTGTAACAGCTGTTTCCTGACCGCCTTTCTCAAATCCCGTAGAATTCCCTACATCCGGACCGCCGGCAAACTTCACGTCGCCCTTGATCTTTTCTTTTGCTTGTAGGCAATAACCTTGCATGGTCCCTTCTATAGTACCGTATATCTTTGTTGTGGGAGCATATGCTCCGATTAACATATAATCTAATTTTTTTGCAAAACCATATTTTGAATAGTCGGCATTCGCCCATTCGGGATAATAGCTCTGCGTTTTATAATTCTGGCTTGCCCAATTGACGCCTACTTCATAATAGGTTTTGTACCAGGCGCCCACATATACTCCTACTTTTATTTTGTTATTGATGCTATGTACTTTATCCACTACCTTGCCGATGAAGTCGTAGATTATTTTGGCCCTGAAGGAAAGCCAATCCTTGAAATAAGTAGGCTTTGTAGCGGGGAGAGAACTCGTTCCGGGCTTCATGATATCTGAAGGAAAATCTATAGATTCCTTATTGAGATAGCTCAAGAATTTGTTCTTCGTTACATCCGAGAAGTCGGACATCAGATTATTGAAGCGACACCTGTCGAGGAAAATGGCATCGACATTATATTTGCACAAGTCACCAATTAGGTTGAGAATATAAGTCTGAACCTCATCGTTTGCAGGATTTAGGAATTTAATGCCATAGTAATTCGCGTCGCTGGGGTTTGTAGAAGTGAGATCCATCTCATTCGTCAGACCGGTAGAGAGGTTGAGAGTCGTTGCCCACGACTTCTTCGTATTGTCGCGGAACAACATTCCTTGTTCACCTAATCCGTAAGGGTGATCGTAGCCTCCAATAAATGTGTTGAACGCTGCATCCACCTTAAGACCTAACTCATGTCCGATATCGATAAAGGCTTGAAGATAATCCCATGTCGCTTTCCGTTCATAATAGGTATAGGAGCCTGTACTCGACCAATAAGGAAGTTTTGTGATTTGTTCCGTATAGGAAGTCTGATACAGGACATCCCCTGTAGTCGGTCGAATGTCTACGACGATATCAGTAAATCCCGCATCTTTAGCTTTCGTCAGATCACGACGAATATTGTCTTTGCTGTCTGCAAATTCAGGGAAGTTAGCGGATGCATCAATCCATATATAGCGTGGCTTCGCTTCTGTCTTCGTAGTTGTTCCTCCCCCCGAAGTATTGTCATCGCCGTTATTATCCGACGAGCCACTACCTCCCGAGCTGCATGAACAGAAGACTGTCAAGCAAAACCAAGCCAATATGTAATGAAATAAACGAACCATCAAAAATAATCTATTTCTTTATATAATATAACAACCATCCAACATCGCTTTCCTTTATTGGATCGTCTCTTTACCTAAACTAACATAGTAGAACCTCTGGTATGTAAAATGAATGTTTCCAACTATCAGTTCTTTTATTTTTCGATAATATAGTATACTTTTCATATTTATCAACGACAACACAATTACAACTGCATTTATCACTAACCAAATCTCCCGGCAGCGTATTGCCGGTAGCATCTTTAATAGCCCCCTTGATCAAACCCTGAGCGAATATATTAGTCGTACTAAAAAGCAGAGCCAATAATATCAGCATCACTGTTCTTTCCCAAGAGGAATTTCTTTTAAATGCAATCAAGTTAATCATAAACTATAATTTTAAGTATGATATCTTTAATAGTATGGTCTTGCTATTTAATCGTATTTTATATTTCTATTTCTATCTATCTTGCAAATATATATTAATTTTACCATAAATCAAATAAATAATTAATTATTTTATTATTATATTACTAATTTTCCACTATTGTATAAAAATGGGACAATTAATGGCTATAAAAATTGGGAATGGCTTATAGGTGTACTGCCCTTTTATTCGTATCCTTTTAATAATTACATTATTCTGTATCTATTAATATTTACCTTATTCAATGTTCTTAGTTTTGAAAAATGGTATCATGTGAATATATACAATCTTATTCAGAGTATATTGTAAGCTCACTTTTTATAATATCAACTATAAATGGTATGTTTTTATTTCGACTGAACATGTCATTAAAGCTACTATATGTGTACCCTTCATGGAATAAGTTTATTCATACTTATGATTCTTTTAGTTTCCTATGCTTGATATAATGTATTATTTTATGAATATTAATTGCAAATACATTAGTTTTTATTATCTTTGCCGCGTAAAAATAACATTAATCAAATAAAGAAAAACTTTCAAAGATGATGGATAGTGAATTATTAATGAATGCGAATCAAGTAGTTGCATTTCTTCAAAAACCTGCCACTGATTTTACAAAGGCTGACATTATATCTTTTATTCAGCAAAACAATATCAAAATGGTCAATTTTATGTATCCTGGTGGAGATGGCAGACTAAAGACTTTGAATTTTGTCATTACTAATCTTTCTTATTTGGATACTATATTAACATGCGGAGAACGGGTTGACGGATCTAGTCTATTCACTTTTATTGAAGCGAGCAGCAGTGATTTATATGTTATTCCGCGTTTCAGTACCGCTTTTGTAGATCCTTTTGCTGAAATTCCAACTTTATCAATGCTATGTTCCTTTTTCAATAAAGATGGTGAACCATTGGAAAGTGCTCCTGAGCATACGTTGTCAAAAGCTAGCAAGGCTTTTACGAAGGTAACAGGAATGGATTTCCATGCCATGGGAGAATTGGAATTTTATGTTATAAAGCCAGAGACAAATGTTTTTCCTGCTACCGACCAGCACGGTTATCATGAATCTGCACCATTTGCTAAAACAAATGATTTCAGAACTCAATGTATGTCGTATATTTCTCAAACTGGCGGACAAATTAAATATGGTCATTCAGAAGTTGGTAATTTTACGTTGGGTGGTTTAGTTTACGAGCAAAATGAAATCGAATTTTTGCCTGTTCGCGTGGAAAATGCTGCCGACCAGTTAATGCTAGCGAAATGGGTGATCCGTAACGTCGGTTATAAGTACGGTTATGATATCACTTTTGCTCCTAAAATTACGACGGGGAAAGCGGGTTCTGGTCTTCACATCCACATGCGTATCATGAAGGATGGCAAGAATATGATGCTTAAAGATGGTGCTTTGTCGGAAACAGCTCATAAGGCTATCGCAGGAATGATGCAGATGGCACAGTCTATTACGGCTTTCGGCAACAAAAATCCGACATCCTACTTCCGCTTGGTTCCTCATCAGGAAGCTCCCACAAATGTTTGTTGGGGTGATCGTAACCGTTCTGTCTTAGTCCGTGTTCCTTTGGGATGGTCTACGCAGATGGATATGTGTAGGTTGGCAAATCCATTGGAGTCTCCAAGTAATTATGATACGACATTAAAACAAACTGTTGAAATGCGTTCTCCGGATGGTTCTGCCGATTTATATCAACTATTGTCGGGGTTGTGTGTCGCTTGTCGTCATGGTTTCGAAATAGATGATGCGTTGGATATTGCCGAAAAAACGTATGTCAACGTGAATATACACGAGAAAGAGAATTTTGATAAGTTAAAGACACTTGCCCAATTACCGGATAGTTGTGCTACTTCAGCTAAGTATTTGCAGAGTCAACGTGATATCTATGAAAGATATAATGTCTTTAGCCCTTTCATGATAGATGGAGTCATCAAGAATCTTCAGTCTTTTGGGGATGAAACATTACGTGAGGATATCGAACATAATCCTTCTGAAGTTCAAGAGCTGGTAACAAAGTATTTTCATTGTGGATAAGGGTATAAAAAAGAAAAAGAGATGCTTAAGCATCTCTTTTTTTATTAATTGGATTTATGGTTCCGCATATCTCGAATGAGTTCTCTACTAAATCTCATTTCTGAGCGATGGACCCGTAATATCTTTTTATAAGAAATAATCCTTCTAAATCGGTAGAAATATTCTTTTTCCAATCTGTCAACAGCTATTCGATTATTATAGATAGTTTCAAGAATATTTTTGTATTGTGATTCTGAAAGATTCTCATCATCCCCTTGTCGGATTAACTGCCACGACTTATCATTCATGGCTCTTTTTTTATCCTCCAATTCGTAATATACAGGGAAAAATTTAGCAGCTTCATCATCTGTAAGTCCTGCATCACGAGTAATAAAATCCTTTTGTTTGGCACGAAATTCAGCAGGTGAAAGTCTTTGAGGACGATCACGGTCGCTTTGGTAGGCATACGTATTAGGAATAATCGTGAGGGATAATAATAGAATTACAAAGTACTTTTTCATGATTTATTCTCTATTTTCGGATGTTTGGTTTGCATCTGTAAGAAATTCATATAATTGATAATCATCCATACGAGAACTCTCCACTACATTTTGCACGTATTTTTCTTGTGTCAATTCAGTTTCTGCAGTAGATTTTGCTTTTCTAGCTTTCTCATTTTCAGTGAAAGAAACAACACGGATAAATAAAGCTGCACCAATAAACATTGCAGCCATATATACCCATGGCTGTATCTTGGTCCATGTTGTAATCGGTTTTTTCTTTGGCATATCAGGCTTTTCGGGAAGAATTTCCATCAAGCCCGATGTGAAGTTATCGAAATAACCATCGGGAACCTTAAAAGGATTCTCTTTTCCTATTTTCCTTAATATATCATCTTCTTCTTTCATTTTTAATTCTCCTCTCATGTGTTAGACTAATAATATAGTAAAAAGTTTAAAGGTTATCTTCTAAGATTTTTTGAATCTTCTTAACTGCGTGGAAATATGAAACTTTCAGTGCACCTACAGTAGTGCCAAAAATCTCCGACATGTCTTCATATTTCATTTCTTGATAATATTTCATATTAAAGACCATTCGTTGCTTCTCGGGTAAAAGTTTCAAGGCTTTCTGCAAAAGAAGCTGTGCCTTCTCCCCATTAAAGAATGAATCGCCTTCCAATTGATATACTCCTCTAGCATCAGGATCATCGATATTGACTTTGTTTTGTGCTTTTTGTTTATTTAAAAAGGTAAGGCATTCATTTAATGCAATACGGTATAGCCAGGTGGACATTTTAGCATCTCCTCGAAAATAATCAATATTTGTCCATGCTTTAATGAATGTTTCCTGAAGTATGTCATTTGCGTCATCATGTGAAAGGACCATCCTACGGATTTGCCAATATAGCTGCTCGCTATAGCGGTCGACTATAAGTGAAAAAGCCTCGCGTTGTGTCTCTTCGTTTTGAAGGAGTTTTAAGACTTCGTCTTCATTATATATTTTAGGATGCTTTTCCATTACCTATTTACAAATGTGCAAGCGAATTAACCAAAGGTTTGTCATAGCCGTAATGGTCGTCACAATAATGCAACGATCCGTCTACTCCCAGATAGAGTGTCCTATAATCGATAAATAATGGTACAGCATGCTGAAAACCATAAAAACGTTTATTCTTATACATTTCACTCTTTTTCAATTCTTTACCTTTTTCAGTTTTAGGCTCTTGTCCAACCGATAATCGAATATTATCCATCTTCTCTTCATTAGGATAACCGAGTAAGAAGTAAGCTAAATCTAATGGCCTTTCTAAACGTATACAACCATGACTTACACTTCTGTTTGAATAATTAAATACCCCTTTTGAAGATGTATCATGCAAATATACAGAAAAACGATTAGGAAACCTAAAAATTATTCTACCTAAATCACTTCCATCTCCACTATCCTGAATTACTTTAAAAGGTATGCCGCTATTCTCATATTTAGACCAATCAATTCTTCTGGGGTTTAATTGTTGGCCTTGTTTATTGTATACTCTTAACTTATTTCTTGCGAAATAACTAGAATCACGAGCGAATATTGGTATGATCTCTTTACGAATAATTTTAGGAGGTACAATCCAGTTTGGATTTAGCTCACAATAATTCAGCGAAGCAGTCATCAATGGCGTTTTATGCTTGAATGAACCGCAACATATTTTCATATCGAAAAGAGTATCTTTTACTTCGTCTACTGCTTTTAATAAGAAAGCCGCGGTATTGACGAATACATACTTTTTGCCCATGGCTTGTTTGTATTTCCACCGTGCTCGTTCTAAATTTGCACGGACACAAATCCTTTTCTTCCTTTCGTGTCGGACCCTCTGCAATTCTATTTGTAGTTTATGGTAATATAATGTAGAAGGTTGCACCCGCTTGAATGGTTCCAGAATATTATCTTTGAATAATTCTAAATAGTTTATTGCATATTGACTGGTAGGTTGCTTTAATGGAATTACAAACAAGCGGAACATTTTTTTCTTTCTATCTGGTGGCGGTGTTACGGTGTCGGGATATGCAGTTATATCTTCATATAGGTGATTATATATGGGAGCAGGATTAACGAATCCATAGTCTAATCCACAAATGTATCGTAAATAGGCCCTGCTCAGTAAATATTCTAATCGTGCTGAGATGATATTCCTGATGTATTCATTATCTCCCCGTAATTCTTGCAATTTTTCTTTTGTCACTAGTATTTGCTTGAGTCCGACAGCATTTGGGTTTATTCCATGTTTATCGATTTTTTTCAACCATTGCAAGAATATTCTTTGTCTTACTTTTCCTGCCGGTGATAGCCACAATAAATCTCCTCCTTTTTTGTAGTATGTATATATTGCTGAATCCCATGCGGTATAGTGAGTATTTCGAACATAATTTTCATAAATCGTTTGTCGTATCAAGGTGGAATCAAGTTCGGTAATCTTATTCTTTTTCCATTTTAAATTGCTACAGCCGCAGAAGCATGATGAAATGAATAATGCAATGGTAGCGAACAAAAGATAATGTGATTTATTCATCAGTTGTTCGGTTTAATGTTTATACATAGATTTTCACAGGCAAGAGTCGTCTTTGGGAAAATGTCAGACGCTTCATTCAATAGAACTGATTCCTCTTCGTAACGAGCAGAGAAATGTCCGATAAGTAATTCACCAACTTCTGCATCACGGGCTATTGTTGCAGCTTGTGAAGCTGTCGAATGATATGTTTCTTTGGCGCGGGCTTGATCTTCATCAGCAAAAGTCGCTTCGTGGAAAAGTAGGTCAACACCTTTAATCTGACTGATTATTTCCGGCTTATAGCGTGTGTCTGAGCAATATGCATAGCGACGAGGTGCATCAGCTGGAGTGGTCAGTTTACAATTCGGAATAATCTCACCTTCTGGGGTAACATAATCACCCCCGTTTTTTATACAATTGAACTGACTTATGGGGATTCCATAGAAATCGGCTGCTTCGCGAATAAGGTGATTGGCTAGTTTTTTCTCTTCGAAGAGAAAGCCGCAGCAAGGTATACGATGAGATAGTGGTATTGTAGTTACTGTAATTGTTCTGTCTTCAAATATAAGGGTAGGCTCTTTGGTCGTAAATTCATGGAATATGACTGAAAAAGGTAATTGATAACAGAAAAAATTGAGGAGAGGTTCGAACAACTTTTGTAACCCGACAGGGGAGTAGATATGAAGTTCGGCAGTTCTACCTAATAAGCCGAAACTGGATATCAATCCTAATAATCCAAAAACGTGATCTCCATGGAGGTGAGAAATGAAAATTCTATTTAGTCTAGAAAATTTAAGTTTCGACTTCCTCAATTGCAATTGAGCACCTTCACCACAATCTATCATATAAAGTTTATTGCGCAAGTTTATGACTTGTGATGAAGAAAAATGCCGAGTTGTGGGTAAAGCTGAGCCACAGCCTAAAATATTTAGTTGAAACTTCTCCATTTTTTGCAAAGATAATACTTTACGGGCAAAATAGATTAAATCATATAGATTTTTTGCTGTGGATGACATCTTATGAAACCCAAGGAGTATAGAAAAAGGAATAAAAAAAGAAGGATATAAATTATTATATCCTTCTTTAGTAAATTATAGAAATTGATTAATCTTCTTTCTTTTCTTCTTTAGGCTCTTCAGCTTTCGGTTCCTCAGTTTCAGGAGCTTCAGCAGGTTCTTCAACCTTTACTTCAGCAGCTTTTTTAGCTTTCGGTTCTTTAGCTTTCGGTTCCTCTTCAGCAGCTACTTCAGGCTTAGCTTCTTCTTTCTTAGTAGCTTTAGCTTTAGTGGCTTTAACCTCTTTCTTTACTTCTTTATTCTCATCGTCTAACTTCTCTTTCAATGCAGCGAGTGTATCGATGTCACCTAAAGTAGTAGATGCTGCTTGATTCTGGATGGAAGAGATATCATCTTTCTTTGACTTATGAACTGCTTTCTTAGCTGGTTTGTCAGCCTTAGCTGCATCTTCAAATATGCGGCTGTGAGAAAGGATAATTCTCTTGGAATCTTTATTGAACTCAATTACTTTAAATTGTAGTTTCTCATCAAGTTGAGCTTGAGATCCATCTTCTTTTACTAGATGTTTAGGAGTAGCGAAACCTTCAACACCGTAAGGTAAAGAGATTACTGCACCTTTATCAAGTAATTCTATAATCTGTCCTTCATGGATAGAACCAACAGTGAATATCGTTTCGAATACATCCCAAGGATTTTCTTCAAGTTGTTTGTGTCCTAAGCTTAGACGACGATTTTCCTTGTCTATTTCAAGAACGATAACATCGATATTCTCTCCGAGTTTTGTGAATTCAGAAGGATGTTTGATCTTCTTAGTCCATGATAAGTCAGAAATATGGATCAGGCCATCTACTCCTTCTTCTATTTCAACGAATACGCCGAAATTAGTGAAGTTACGTACGATAGCTGTATGTTTAGAACCAACAGGATATTTTTCTTCAATAGTTTCCCATGGGTCTTGTTTCAATTGTTTGATGCCTAAAGACATTTTACGCTCTGCTCTGTCTAACGATAAAACAACAGCTTCAACTTCGTCACCAACTTTCATGAAATCTTGAGCAACGCGTAAGTGCTGTGACCAAGACATTTCAGAAACATGGATAAGTCCTTCAACACCCGGAGCTATTTCAACGAATGCACCGTAGTCAGCCATAACGACAACTTTGCCTTTAACATGATCGCCAACTTTCAAGTCTGGATCAAGTGCATCCCATGGATGTGGAGTAAGTTGTTTCAAACCAAGAGCTATACGTTTCTTTTCATCATCGAAATCGAGGATGACAACGTTTAGTTTTTGGTCAAGCTGTACAACTTCGTGAGGATCGCTAACACGACCCCAAGAAAGGTCTGTAATATGAATTAATCCGTCTACGCCACCCAAGTCGATGAATACACCATAAGATGTAATGTTCTTGACTGTACCTTCGAGGATCTGACCTTTTTCGAGTTTGCTGATAATCTCTTTCTTTTGTTGTTCAAGTTCAGCTTCAATAAGAGCCTTATGTGATACAACAACGTTTTTATATTCTTGATTGATTTTGACAACTTTGAATTCCATCGTTTTACCGACGAAGATATCATAGTCGCGAATCGGCTTCACATCAATTTGTGAACCAGGTAAGAATGCTTCGATGCCAAAAACATCTACAATCATACCACCCTTTGTACGACATTTGATGAAACCTTTGATAATTTCTTCTTTTTCGAGTGCTGCATTTACACGATCCCAAGAACGTGAAGCACGTGCTTTGCGATGTGAAAGAGCTAATTGCCCTTTTTTGTCCTCTAGATTTTCAATATAGACTTCTACTGTGTCGCCTACTTTTAATTCGGGATTATAACGAAATTCATTCAGTGGTATGATACCATCTGATTTATAACCGATGTTGACAACAACTTCGCGTTTGTTCATTGCGATAACTGTACCATCGACAACTTCGCCATCATTTAATTTGTTAAGAGTAGAGTCATACGACTTCTCTTGCTCTTCGTGACTGGTCTCAGTCTGAAGATTCCCACTTTCATACTCATCCCAATTGAAATCTTCAATAGGGGCAACGTTCTTTAAATTCTCCATTAAAAATAATTCTTTTAAATTAATTGGTTAGACATTATGTTAAATCGGGCGCAAAGATAGCAGTTAATTCTTTATCGCCCAAAGAATCACTTAATAATTTTTTATTAATTTCGATATCTTTTTTTATCGATCACAATGCCGATCAATTTTTGATTCTGTGTAATGTTAGTTTATAAGATAATAATATTAATCAGTTCTTTAAGAAATAATTGACAGTAGTAACAACTCTGACTTCTTTAATATAAGATGTATTGCCATCTCTATCATCGATCGTAAATTGACCTTGTGACGCACTTTGAATTTTTCCTAATTTGCTGCCAGAATCTTTGGCGAACTTTTCTGCAACAGCACGGGCATTTTTAGTGGCTTCTTCAATCATCTTAGGTTTAAGACTGTTGAGACTTGTAAATGAATAGACGGCATTATACTGATAATCGCTGCCTCCGGCGACGGCAATCCCTTGACGAAGAAGTTCCATTTGCTCGGACATGATTTTACGTATTTTGGTAACATCTTTACTCGTCACAGTGATGATAGAAGTTATATTATAACGATAAGGTGAAGGGTTTGAATTGTATCTTTCAGCTTGCATATCTATAACTTGTGGAGGTGCAATATCTAATTCTTCATTCGAAACGCCTTTGGACTTTAGAAATTCAACTATGGCTTTATTTTTTGTATTAATGTTATTATATAAGGACACTAAATCATTTCCAATGTCTTTATATGCCAAAGGCCACACAACTTTATCTGCCATCACCTCACGCTCAGCTAATCCTTTGACGCTTACGAAACGATCCTTATTGGCGATATCGTCGATACCGATCTTTAAAAGATATCCCAATAAGATGATGCCTACAGCAATTATTGCTGCTTCCCATTTTAAATTCTTCATGATTAATAAGTTATTATAAGTTAGTAATTTCGTTTGCGAATATATACTTTTATATTGGTACCCCAAGTATTTTTGTGATAAGAAAACTAAATTATTGAATTTTCTTTGATGGTTTTATATATTCTATTAATTTTGACGATGATTTGTAATAATAGATAAATAAATAAAACCATAAAAACATGAAAAGACTTATAATGTTTTTTGCATTAGTAGCAATGATCTTAAATTCGACAGCACAGGTAGCCAAGAAACCAACTCTTCAACAAAAACAACCTACTGCTGTTAGAACTACATATATAGTAACCGGAACAGTTGAGGGTACAACTAACGGTGATAAAGTTTTTATGTCTGAATTGCGTGATTTGAATTTTGTACCTGTAGATTCTACGACAATTCGTAATGGCAAGTTTATATTTAGAGGTTCTCAACCTCTGCCTGTTTTAAGAATAATCTATGGATTAAAAAATGGTCAGCCAATTGGCTCTACTGATTTTATTCTTGAGAATGCTTCAATTAAGGTTGATGTAGCTAAAGATAAGAGGTTGGATGTTCTCGGAGGTAAAGATAATTTAATATGGAACAAATATACCAAACAAGATGAGGAGATCTCATCTAAGGCAGATCCCTATACAAAACTATTGCAGGATTCGTCTATATCAGATGAGGAGCGTGCTAATGCTAAAAAGGAAATAGCAAGGGTTGAAGGACAAGAAACGGATTTCCAGGCTAAATTCATATATGACAATATACCATCAGGAGTGAGCGATATTCTTCTTGGATTATATTATCAGTCTTTTGATAAACCAACTCTAAGATTTCTTTTGGCTAAGTACAAACGTACATGTCCAAATAATCCAGTTTATTTGAAAATTACTGGTGAAGTTGGAGAACCATAAATTGCCAGTTAATATATACGTTTGACCCAATAAATAGGTGACTTAAAAAGGTAGATATTTTTAAAATATTGCTTAATACGGGTAAATTGTAATTTATTCCTTGTATTAAATTCTATTTATTTACTTTTTAAGTATAAAAAGTAATATTCGAAAATTATATTCTTGTTTTTTGAAAAATAAGTTGCTATGATTTCATAACTCATAGAATTTATCTAATTTTGCCCATATAGCAAAAGCTATTTTAATATGTAGTAGTTTATATTTATTCACTATGTATAATAATGTGAATTGATTTTGTTTTACTTTTAATATCATTTGAATGAAAAAATTATTCTCGTTGTTGCTTGTATTATCTAGTGTTTTGTCTTTGCAAGCTCAAATTCAACAGCCTGTTAAATTTAAAGCTGGATTACAGAATGTAAATGGCGCGGAAGCTGAAATAGTATTCTCTGGTCAGATAGATGATGGTTGGCATGTTTATTCTACAGACTTGGGGAGTGGTGGTCCTATCTCTGCAACTTTGACAGTTACTAAGGCCAAGGGCGTGGAACTTGTCGGAAAATTGACTCCTCGTGGGAAAGAAATTTCAAAGTACGACAACATGTTCGACATGAAACTTCGTTATTTTGAGAATTCTGTTCAGTTTGTGCAAAAGATAAAGTTCACTAAGCCTGATTATTCAATTGATTGTCATCTTGAATATGGAGCATGTAACGACCAAAATTGTATGCCTCCAAGCCAGGTTCCTTTTAAACATGCAGGCAAGGCTAAAGTAACTGCTCCTGCTGATGCGAAAGCTACCGCTGATAATACTCAGCAAACGCCAGTAACAAATGTTGAAAAAGTGGGAAGCGATACCATTACAAAATCAGATACAACGGCTGTCAAATCGGATTCGACGGCCGTTGCTTCTGTTATTACTTCTTCTGATTTATGGAAGCCGGTTATTAAAGAATTAAATGTATATGGGAATGATAATGCTCCTAAGAATCTGTCTTGGATTTATATTTTTCTAGAAGGACTTCTAGGTGGATTTTTGGCTTTGTTTACTCCTTGTGTGTGGCCTATTATTCCTATGACTGTCAGTTTCTTCCTCAAACGTAACAAAGATAAACGCAAGGGTATTCGTGAGGCATGGACTTATGGTGCTTCTATTGTAGTAATATATGTTGCATTAGGCTTGGCAATTACATTGATCTTTGGTGCAAGTGCATTGAATGCTCTTGCAACAAATGCAATCTTCAATATATTGTTCTGTCTTTTGCTTGTTGTTTTTGCCGCTTCATTCTTTGGGGCTTTCGAATTAACACTGCCATCTAGTTGGTCTAATAAAGTTGATAGTAAAGCTGAAGCGACAAGTGGACTACTGAGTATCTTTTTAATGGCATTTACCCTGACATTGGTATCATTCTCATGTACAGGTCCTATTATAGGCTTTTTATTGGTAGCCGTTTCAACCTCTGGAAGTATTGTGGCACCTACAATCGGTATGCTCGGTTTTGCTATTGCTTTAGCTCTTCCATTCACTTTATTTGCCATGTTCCCGAGTTGGCTTAAATCAATGCCAAAGTCTGGTGGTTGGATGAATGTTGTTAAAGTTGTTCTTGGTTTTATAGAATTGGCTTTCGCTTTAAAATTCTTGTCTGTTGCCGATTTGGCTTATGGATGGCGCATCTTAGATCGTGAAACTTTCTTGGCTTTGTGGATTGCTATATTTGGCTTGATGGGCCTTTATTTGTTAGGAAAAATCAAGTTCACACATGATGATGACAATAACCATATAGGTGTTACAAGATTTTTCTTAGGACTCATTTCATTGGCATTTACTATTTATATGATTCCTGGTCTATGGGGTGCACCTTGTAAAGCAATCAGTGCTTTTGCTCCTCCAATGAAGACACAAGATTTTAATCTGTATAAAAATGAAGTCCGTGCAAAATTCGATAATTATGATCTTGGTATGGCATATGCCCGTCAGCAGGGTAAACCTGTAATGTTGGATTTCACCGGGTATGGCTGTGTCAATTGTCGTAAGATGGAACTTGCTGTTTGGACAGATAATAAAGTGAGTGATATCATTAATAACAAATATGTCCTTATCTCTTTGTATGTAGATGATAAAACGCCTTTATCACAACCGATGACTATTAAAGAAAATGGTGTAGAACGCACTCTTTATACGTTGGGTGATAAATGGAGCTATTTACAGAGGGAGAAGTTTGGAGCCAATGCACAGCCTTTTTATGTATTGATTGATGATAATGGAATGCCGTTGAATAAATCTTATTCTTATAATGAAGATATTAGCAAGTATGTTGATTTCTTGCAAGTAGGATTAGAGAATTTTTCAAAGACGAGCAAAAACTAATTTAATATGATGGATAAATCTGAGCGTGAACAAATCATTGCTCTAATTAAAAAGGAAGTTGTCCCTGCTATAGGTTGTACAGAACCTATTGCTGTAGCTCTTTGTACTGCAAAAGCTGCTGAAGTCCTTGGCTGTGTGCCAGAGAAAATCTCTGTATTGTTAAGTGCAAATATTTTGAAAAACGCAATGGGTGTAGGAATCCCGGGTACGGGAATGATTGGGTTGCCTATTGCAATTGCCTTGGGAGCACTTATTGGTAAATCATCTTACCAATTGGAAGTATTGAAAGATATTACTCCTGCTGCTCTTGAAAAAGGCAAAGCATTTGTTAATGAAAAACGAATCCAAATTGGTTTGAAGGAGAATATTTCAGAAAAGCTTTATATTGAAATCGTATGTTCTGCCGGTGGAAAATCAGCTACAGCAATTATTTCTGGGGGACATACACATTTCATTTATGTAGCTTTACAGGGCAATGTGCTTTTGGATGATCGTCATGATACCTGTGAAGTTCAGGATGATGATGCTGTCCGTCTTACACTGAAGAAAGTGTATGAATTTGCGACAGAAACTCCATTGAATGAGATTGACTTCATCATTGAGACGAAGAAATACAATGAAAAAGCAGCTGATGAAGCGCTAAAAGGTAATTATGGACATGATTTGGGCAAGACCATTGATCGTCCTTTGAGTAAAGGAATTCTTGGTGACAGTATATTTTCTCACATACTTTCTAAAACTGCATCAGCTTGTGATGCAAGAATGGGAGGTGCGATGATTCCGGTTATGAGTAATTCAGGAAGTGGTAATCAAGGTATATGTGCTACCAATCCTGTTGCAGTATATGCCGAGGAGAATAAAAACACTGATGAAGAATTAATTCGGGCATTAGTACTTAGCCATCTTACTGCTATCTATATCAAACAAAGTTTAGGAAAATTGTCTGCACTTTGTGGATGTGTGGTCGCTTCCATAGGATCTAGTTGTGGAATTACTTATCTGATGGGTGGTAACTACGAGCGTGTCTGCTGTTCAGTGAAGAACATGATTGCTAATCTCACAGGTATGATTTGTGATGGCGCTAAACCAAGTTGTGCCCTGAAAATTTCTTCCGGTGTATCTACAGCTGTATTATCTGCCATATTATCTATGGAAGGGAAATGTGTTTCTTCTGCAGAAGGCATCATTGATGACAATGTCGATAAATGCATTCACAATTTGACTTCTATCGGATGTGATGCAATGACTGAAACAGATGGTATGGTTTTGGATATTATGACTCATAAGAATAATTAATCCGATATATCATAAAAATACCGCGATTTCAAATTGAAGTCGCGGTATTTTTATTACTATTTATTTTTGTTTTGCAGCAGTTCTATATAATCTGCAATACGTAAGCGATATTCTATTAACTTCAATGCATCTTTGGTGAAGTTAGTATCGTTATTATAAATGTCTTGTGGTATGGTAAGCAGTTTCTTAGCTTCAACTGCAAGTTTCTTTTTCGATTTAGGCGCTTTGTTAATCAGATTCTCAAGCATAACTAAATACTCATAATCTTCTATACCATCACGCATTATTTCTAAACGAACAGATGGAACTGGAGGTTCGAGGTAAGTCCGTTTATCTCCGTTCGGATTACGGTTTGAGGGATAGAAGAAACGTCCGTCGCCATTGCCCCATGTCGTTTGTTTCCCTTGTGGCCATCCATAGCCTGTTACATATGATTGTGCATTGTCCCATGGATTTTGAAGATAACCTACAGGTGATGCTTCAGAAGAATTCCAATAGGTAGTTTCCCAAATAAGTATGCCCTTCACTTTATGGATGTAAGATGCCCATAACCATAATCTCATGTTGATAGCATCATGATCAATGAATTCAGTAATCCATGGCGATTTAGGACCGGTACACAAATAAGTCCAATATTCTTTCCCTGGTTGTGAATTTATCTTGTTTATCTTATCTTGGTTAAGTTTATGCCATATCGTACAGCTGATATCAGTTACATCCGATATGTCTTGCTCAGGCATATGCTCCGTTAAGAAGGTCGTCAATTTTGGCGCTAATTTTTTTATCATGGCATGAGTCTCATGGATGAATGGGTAATCATCTTTTCCTGGTTCATCAAACCAATAGATATATTCTTTCCCTAATAAACCGCAACTTTGCAAATTGTTTTGTATCTGTTCTAGATACTGTTTCATTAATTTCATGTATTCATCAGTACCTTGTTGAAAGCCTTCGAAAATGCCCCCTTGACGCGAGTAGTAAGTACCACCGCCAAGTCCTTTCAGTCGTAGATTAAATCCTGTAAATCCATATTCATTAAAATACCGGTGAGCAGCTTTCTTAAAATCGGAAAAGTCGAGATGAATATTAATTTTATCTATATCGACTTCAAAGTTCCCGGCAAGAAATTCGTTCTTGTTGGTAGTCTGATTCATAAGTTGCACATCATCGTACCACATCGTTCCAGTATTTTCACCGTTAGAAGTGTGAGATGCTCCGAAAAGTCTTATTCTTACAAACGATGCATCATTAGGAGTTGTACCAAGATTCAATGAATACTCTTTCCATTCTGGAGTCGCTTCAAACTGATCGAATGTATTGTGAAAAGCGATAAGTTTGCGATCTCTATCATAACATTCTACTCCAACAACAAAACTGTGTTTCTCTTTTGAACAAGCGTACCATTGAAGTTTGTATGTTTGATTATTATTGATAGGGATTAAATCTTGTGTTACAGCTTCGGCATCCGAATTTGTTGAATTATCAATAACCAGGTAAGAATATTTACATGAGTGTTTTTGTTTATTATCGAATAGACCACCTTTCCAAGCTATGCCATCTACCTTTTCGATAATCGGAGAGAATTCGAAGGGGTTATAAGGTGATATTTTATAATCACGAAAGGCTTGCATATAATATTCAAACGCTTGTTTCTTTTGTTCGTAGTTCTGCAGATTATCATATTGAGCAACCCTATTAATACTCATACCAAAGCCTGAACGCATTGAAGGGGTTTGCGGAAGAGTAAACTTCCTTACTTGCAATTTAATTGGGATTTCACAATGCCATCCATCGGCTTCACTAAGAGTGACGGAGCTATTGTAATTTCCAGAAGGCATATCTTTCGGTGTCTTGATAGTAATCCAGAAAGGTTGATTTTCTGAGGCATAGATAGTCTCTGGCGATTTATAAAGGGGAAGCGGATCAGGCCAGCTTCCAACAGCACCATAGTCGTCTGTCGGAATACTCACATTTACATATTCAACCTTTCTTACAGTCGTAATGGGTTGTTGTACAGCATTTCCGTTAGCGTCTTCAAAATTAGCTATATCAACGCGCACATCGTTGAGCCTTCTTTTAGGATTGATGACAACGATAAAAGATTCGTATTCATTACGGGCTGATGAAATCTCAATCGAATTCTTTTGCTTAGTGGGAATAGGGGCATTGCGCATAACCTTGTAAGTAGCTTCTGCCCACCAAACCGAAGCAGTCGAAGAATTCTCAAAGAGATATCCGTAACCTCCCAAAGCGGTCATATTAGGATCTGTCTTCTTTTGAGCATCATTTTGAGCAGACCCAGTTATCGGCATCAAAATAAACATAGCCGATATGCAGATGTAGGAAAATATTTTGTTCATCATGGAAAAAAAGATTAGGATAATAACATATACTTATTTATTCACCCACCTGTTCAGATGATTATTAGGTGTATTTACGACGAACTTATAAAATTTTAAAGCCGGATATTTTGATAAATCGACTTCATATCCTTCAGCTTTAGCAGGAATTGTAGCGACCTCAATCCAATCATCTTTGCCGCCTTCCTTAAATTTGTTAGTTGTTGACAAATAAATCGTAGCCATGTCCTTTGTGTTTTCGGCCTTCCATTTTAACTGCACTTTATTATCATAAGGTATGGTCTTCAAATCATGGATATCTCTTTTCCCGATAAAAGGAATACCGTCTTCTTCAAAAGCGATATCCTTCGGTATATCAAAATTCATAAATCTACAGATTGTGGGCAGAATGTCGACATGTGAAAGCATAGGACTTCTAAATTGCTGATTGACATTTTTGATATTGGTCGACATCCAAACGCATCTTTCTCTTGCCGATTGACCACCATGACCATGTCCGTTTTCAGTGCGTCCGTGGTCTGTAGTTACGATAATCATCCATTCTTCATCAAAATTCATTTCTCTATATTTCACTGCCTCCCAAATTTGAGAAATCAACTTATCTGTCTTTAATACGTAATTGTCCGAGAATTGCCCATTTCCATACATATGGAATGCATCATCAGTATACCATAGATAAGTCCAACTGAAATCGGGTGCATCTTTCCGAATGCAGTTTGCAGCTGCTGTTGTTACGATAGAGTCAATATCAAAAATTTGTAGTTGGTCTTTCTTATCAGGATGTTTCACTTTATCTAATTCGTAGCCGTCATATACATAATCTATTTTCAGATTGTCAGTCTCTTTTTTTCCTTCTCCTATCAATACTGTTCTATTATCAACCCAACTAGAGAACAGAGCAGTCTTGACATCTCTCTTTTGTGATTTGGCAATCCGAAACATGGTCCAGTAATTGTAATTAGGATGTTGGTCGGAGTTGTTGTTAACATTATGCTTATTGAGCCATGTCCCTGTGAGAATATCTGTATATCCTACAGCCGAGATAGTAGGCGTTTGCGAATAATTGCCGATTTCACCGCCTGTATAAGCCCTTCCATAATTACCTTTTGCAGCAATGTCGAATATGGTTTTCGGGTGAAGCCTTTCTACACAATCTGCTGGAATACCGTCCATAATGATATAAATCACTTTGCGTGTTTTAGCCTGAATGTTTATCACGCTTAATATTATGAGCAAAAGAGAAAATAGTGTTTTATTAATTTTCATGATAAATGTTGTTAATGATTAATGAAGGTTACTTTATATGCTACAAAGTTAGCGAAAGAGAACATAAGAAGAAAATATTTCAGTAATTTTGCAACCAAAATAAATATTGATGACTGTTCTTCTATTTACTGTTATTCTTCTTGCTGGAGCATATTGTGCAGGACTTTTGGGCTCCCTCACGGGATTGGGTGGTGGAGTTGTTGTTATCCCTCTGCTGACTTTGTGTTTCAATGTCGATTTTCATTATGCAATTGGTGCGGCTTTAGTAGCTTCAATTGCTACTTCTTCAGGATCGGCAAGTGCTTATGTAAAAGAAGGAATAACAAATATCCGACTTGGAATGTTTCTCGAGATAGCAACGACCATCGGGGCTGTTTGTGGTGCTTTCATTGCCTTATGGATGCCTACAAATACGATAGCTGTGATTTTTGGATTAGTTCTTATGTTTACTGCTATTATGCAACAAAGGCGTACTGCTGACCATACAGGAGTTGTAGGCAGCGAATTGGCACGGAAACTTAAATTATATGGTACATATCCAACTAAAGAAGGTGTACAGAGTTATCAGCTTACTCATGTGTGCGGAGGATTTTCCATTATGGTGAGTGCCGGTATTTTGTCTGGCCTGTTGGGCATCGGCAGCGGTGTTTTGAAGGTCTTGGCTATGGATGGGGCGATGAAAGTACCGTTTAAGGTTAGCACGACGACAAGTAATTTTATGATTGGTGTCACTGCTGTTGCTTCGGCAGTTGTTTATATACAGAGAGGTTACATTGAACCAGGTATCGCTTTCCCGATAATGATTGGTGTCTTATGCGGTGCATTAACTGGAACTCATCTTCTGAAGCGATTAAATGTAAAAGTACTACGTCAGATATTCGCTGTAGCTATATTACTGGTAGCTCTCAATATGATATATGATGGTTTTATGGGAAAATTCTAGAAATGATGGCAGAAACAAAGAAACAAAAATACGATATGCAGCAGATGATAGGTACAGCTCTTCGAGTAGGAGTTACTACTGCTTGCCTCATAGCCTTTGTCAGTGGAATATATTATCTCATTTGTCATGGGGCAGAACCTGTGCCCGACTATACCGTTTTCAAAAAGGAACCACAATCGTATACTACATTAGGCGGAATCCTTACCGGAGTGTTCCATTTTCAAGCTAAAAATTGGATTCAATTGGGTGTTTTGGTCTTAATGTTAACGCCAATTGTACGTATTCTCTTATCTTTGATAGATTTTGCAAAAGAGCGCGATTGGCTTTATGTAATAATTACCGCCATTGTATTCCTCGTTATACTTTCCAATTCCATTGGTGGGGCTTAATTCTAATCATTTTCTTGTATAATTATGGGTTTATTTCTTCTCGTCTTAAGAAATTTTACTTATATTTGTAAATGATATCTGTAAAGATATGTAGCTTTATTTTTATCGTGCATCTAATAAATTAATTTATAAATAATTTTTATATGATAAGTTCTGAGAACCATATAATTACTTCCCAAATAAAGGATAATACCGGGGTAGATGTGAACCTCTGTTATCAATGTGGGAAGTGTACGGCCGGATGTGTTCTTGCTGATGATATGGATTATCCATCTTCTTATATCATGCGTTTGTTGCAGACGAATGAGGAAGGGAATTATTTAAAGGTTCTTTCATCGAATGCCATTTGGCTTTGTGTGAACTGTGAAAATTGTATAGGCAGATGTCCAAAGGAGGTTGATATACCCGTTGTTATGGATTATCTACGTGCCGAATCAGTAAAAAGAAAATTAGTATCATCCAAAGCTAAACCTGTTATTTCGTTTTATAAGTCGTTCTTAGGTATTATAAAATCTACAGGACGCTTGAACGAAGTTTTTATGACTATCTCATATAAAATGCGCACTTTCCGGTTGTGGCAGGATGTGAAATTAGTTCCTAGTATGTTATTGAAGGGCAAATTGAAATTTTGGCCGGAATCAATTAAACGCAGATCTGACATTTCTGCAATATTTCGTAAAACTAACTCTAAATAGGCTGAATGATGAAATTAGGATTTTATCCGGGTTGCTCTTTGAAAGGAACTTCTCGCGAATATAATGAGTCGGTGAAGGCTTTGGCTGCTGCTTTAGATATTGAGCTGAAGGATATTGAGGATTGGAATTGTTGTGGTGCCACTGCAGCCCATTCCATGAATAAAGAACTATCGCTCGCTCTTCCTGCTAGAGTATTAGCTTTGGCTGAAAAACAAGGTTTCGAGGAAATCGTTGTACCGTGTGCCTCTTGTTATAACAGATTGAGCGTCGCTCAATATGAGTTATCAGAGGATGAGGATTTACGACATAAAATTATCGATTCTATTGGAATCTCTTTTGCGGGTAATGTAAATATTCTGAATGTCGTTCAGTTTATCGACAAATATGTTAAAGACATGATTCCTGCAAAGGTGAATCATCCCTTTAATTATGATGTAGCCTGCTATTATGGTTGCTTGCTTGTCCGCCCTCATAAGATTTTGAAATTTGATAGGGTAGAAGATCCTACTTCGATGGACGAGTTAATGAAGCTGATAGGAGCTAATCCGATAGATTGGGCATATAAGACGGAATGCTGCGGTGCCGGTTTATCCGTATCTCGTACCGATTTAGTTGCTAAACTGTCTGGCAATATCGTTAAAGATGCTGCAGACCGTGGGGCGAAAGCTATTATAGTGGCTTGTCCGATGTGTCATTCTAACTTGGATATGCGTCGTCCTCAAATAGATCAATATCTGAATGAAAATATTACGGTACCTGTTATCTATATTACACAGGCGATAGGATTGGCTATCGGCTTAAAACCCGAAGCCTTGGGATTACAACGTCATTTCGTTAAAGTTACGACACTCTAAAGATTATCGATTATGTCAAGAATAGGAGTTTTTATTTGTCATTGTGGCGAAAACATCAGTGCGACGGTAGATTGTGAGCGCGTTGCTAAAGAAGCCGGTCAGTTAGAAGGTGTTGAATTTGCCACAGATTATAAATACATGTGTTCCGACCCTGGTCAGAGTCTGATTAAGACTGCTATCAAGGAACATCAATTGGATGGTGTCATCGTGGGTTCGTGTTCTCCTAGGATGCACGAAGCTACATTCCGCCGTGCTTGTTCTGAGGCGGGATTGAATCCATATATGTGTGAAATAGCTAATTTGCGTGAACATTGTTCATGGGTTCATGAGAAGAGTGAAGCCACTACCTTAAAAGCCATCGAAATAGTAACGGGTTTAGTAGAGAAAGTAAAGCGCAACAAACCGCTGAATACTATCAAGGTTCCTGTTACAAAAAAAGCCCTAGTTATTGGTGGTGGTATTGCTGGTATTCAAGCAAGCTTGGATATTGCAAATTGCGGACAGAAGGTGATACTGATTGAGAAAGGACCGTCCATTGGCGGACACATGTCACAACTTTCCGAGACCTTCCCTACACTCGACTGTTCACAATGTATTCTTACTCCACGAATGGTTGAGGTTGCACAGCATCCTAATATCACCCTATACACTTATGCCGAACTCGAAAAATTGGAAGGCTTTGTAGGTAACTTCAAAGCGACTATTCGCTTGAAGGCAAAGAGTGTGGATTATTCTAAGTGTACAAGTTGCGGACTTTGTACTACGAAGTGCCCGAATAAAAAGATTCCTAGTGAATTTAATGAGGGCTTGGGTATGCGTACCTCCATCTATGTTCCATTTCCTCAAGCAGTACCGAATAAGCCTGTGATAGATAAAGAACATTGTTTATATTATCAAAAAGGTAAGTGCAAGATATGTTCTAAGTTTTGTCCTACGGGTGCTATCGAATACGATAAGCCTGATGAGTTCATCACTGAGGAAATTGGTGCTGTTGTCGTTACAACAGGTTTCAATGTCCTTCATACCGATTTCTTCCCGGAATATGGATATGGTAAATATAAGGATGTCATCACAGGATTGCAATTCGAACGGCTTGCTTCTGCTTCCGGCCCTACGTTGGGAGAGATTCGTCGTCCTTCTGATGGACAAATTCCGAAGAAAATTGTATTCATCGCTTGCTGTGGTTCTCGAGATCCGGCAAAGGGGATTCCATATTGCTCCAAGATATGTTGTATGTATACTGCCAAGCATGCCATGCTGTATCAGCATAAGGTACACGATGGGCAGTCTACTATCTTCTACATGGATATTCGTGCAGGGGGTAAGAACTACGAAGAATTCGTACGTCGTGCCATAGAGGAAGACGGAGTGAATTACGTTCGTGGACGTGTGGCACGTGTCTACGAGAAGAATGGTAAACTTATTGTAAAGGGTGTTGATACATTGTTAGGTGCTGAGCCTGTAGAAATAGAAGCCGATATGGTTGTCTTGGCTACAGCAGGTGTAGCAAATGAGGGAGCTGAAGATTTGGCTCAGAAGATGCATATCTCGTATGATCCTTATCATTTCTTTGCCGAAGCTCATCCTAAATTGAAACCGGTAGAAACGAATACGGCAGGAATATTTCTTGCTGGCGCTTGCCAGGCTCCAAAAGATATACCAGAAACAGTAGCTGCCGCTTCGGGTGCAGCTGTTAAAGTCGTGTCCTTATTATCTCAGGATAATTTGGTTCGTGAGCCGATTGTAGCTGTTGTGAACAGATGTGCTCCACCTATGTTCAGTACGTGTGTCGGTTGTTTTATGTGCGAAACAATCTGTCCGTACCATGCTATTGAAAGAGAAGAAATAAAAGACCGCCGGACAGGCAAGGTTATTAAGACCATAGCTAAGATTAATCCGGGCTTGTGCCAGGGCTGTGGTACTTGCGTTTCTTTCTGTCGTTCTAAATCTATTGACTTGCAAGGTTTCTCCAATGAGGAGATGTTTGCCGAAGTCACAGCATTATTGAATCGTTAACTTGTTGAATTATGGAAGAATCTAATGATAAATTTGAACCTCGTATTTTGGCATTCGTATGCAACTGGTGTACTTATGCAGGAGCCGATTTAACAGGTACGAGTCGTATCAAGTATGCTACTAATGTAGAGATTGTTCGTTTCCCTTGTACAGGGCGAATCGATTTTATGCTTCTTTTGAAGGCTTTTGCCAATGGTGTCGATGGTATCATCGTATCCGGTTGCCATCCGAATGATTGTCATTATACTAGTGGTAATTTCCATGCGCGTCGCCGTTGGATAGTATTTAGAGATATGTTGAATTTCTTAGGCATTGATGTTCGCCGTATTCGCTTTTCATGGGTTTCGGCTGCCGAAGGTGCAAAGTGGGCTGAACTTGTCAATGAAACAGTCAATCAGATACGCGAACTAGGTCCGTACACTGAATATCAAAAGGCTGCTAAGTATTTGGAGGAGGCAAATAATCATGAATAAACTGAATGAAAAAGCTGCTGCCTTATTGCAAGAAGGCACTGTAAAACTTATAATAGGTTACGAACAAGGTACAGAGAAACCGCGTCCGTTGTTCTGCACAGTTCCCGAGGATGCAAGTCGTCTTATCTTTAATGATCAATGTAAGAATAATCTAGCTGTTTATCTCACAAAAAAAGAGATTATCGGTGACGAGAAGATTGCTGTCATCGCTACTTACTATGTCATGAAAAGTATCGTGCAGTTGGACAAGGAGAATCAAATAAATAAAGATAATTTGATTGTCCTGACAGTCGACAGTGATGGCGAAGTGATCGAATTCAACGATTACCAGGAAATGGAGAAATATGCAGATGAACATGTTCCTGCACCTGATCCGAAGGTTGTTGCCATGTTAGAGAAAATTGATAACATGAGCCGTGAAGAGCGCTGGGCTTATTGGAAGTCGGAACTTACGAAGTGCATCCGCTGCTATGCTTGTCGTGCCGCTTGTCCTTTATGTTACTGCAATCGTTGTATCACCGAGGTCAATTGTCCTCAATGGATAGATCCTTGGCCTACACCGTTGAGCAATATGGAGTGGCAGATTAATCGTGTAATGCACATGTCGGGACGCTGTGTAGGTTGTGGTGCATGTGCTGAGGCTTGTCCTTTAGATTTACCTATCGGACTTCTTACCAAGAAAATGGCTATGGATATAAATGCTGAATTCGGCAGTTCTGATGATGGGAATGTCCTGTCTACATTTAATCCTAGCGATAAAGAAAACTTTATTCATTAGTAAATTATGGAAAGATTCATTATACAGACTAATCAGTTAAATAGCTGGCTTAAAAAGATTATAGAATCTGTGCCTCGTGTTCTCGCTCCTGTTAACGATGGAACAAAAACTGAATTTCGACAGATTAAAACGGTCGATGAAGTTGCTTATGATACACTGACGACAACTTCATCTGTTAAGGCTGCTGCTTTCCCTGAATCCGAGACGTTGTTCAGCTATCGTAAAGAAGGTAAGAATACCGAGTTGACACAGGTATCTCCCGAAGCTTATCCCGAAACGGTCGTTTGGCGTGCTCGCCCTTGCGATGCCATTGGATTTGCTCCTTTGTCGGGTATCTTTAATTGGGATTATAAAGATAGTCTTTACAATGCCCGACATGCAAAACTTACTGTTATCGCTTTTTCTTGCAATACCTGTGATGATTATTGTTTTTGTACCTCTGTTGATGGAGGTCCTGGCAGTACGAAGGGTAGTGACATTCTCGTTACACAATTGAATAAAGAAGAAGCGCTTGTGGAAATCCTGACAGAAAAAGGCACGAAGATGAAAGATCTTTGTCCTGATTGCTTCAAAGAGGCTGATCAGAATATCGATAAAGAATCTGTATTGGCTAAGATTCCGGTTAAGTTTTCGAAGGAACAAGTACACGACTTCTTATCGAAAGCATTCGACAGTCCTGTATGGAAACAACAGTCGGCTCGTTGCCTAGGTTGTGGCGCGTGTGCCTACGTTTGTCCTACATGTGCTTGTTTCGACATACAAGAAGAAGCACATGGAAGTCGCGGTCGTCGTCTCCGTTGTTGGGACTCTTGTGGATTTTCAATGTTCACATTACAAACTTCAGGGAATAATCCTCGTCCTACACAGGCCACTCGTTGGCGCCAGCGTATTTTACATAAGTTCTCCTATATGCCCGACCGCATTGGGGAATATGGATGTACGGGCTGCGGACGTTGTTCGCGAGCTTGTCCTGTCGACATGAATATTAAAGAACATCTAATTTCTATAGCTTCAATCAGTCATGAATGAGAATATATATCTTCCATATATAATGGTAATCGATAAGATTACCGTTGAGGCACCCGGTGTAAAAACTATACGGATGCGCTTTCAGAATGAAGAGGATGCGAAGGCATTTACATTTAGAGCCGGTCAATTTGCTGAATATTCAGCATTTGGCGAAGGTGAATGTACTTTCTGTATTGCTTCTTCTCCTACCCGTAACGGTTATGTAGAATGTACTTTCCGCCATGCAGGTAGGGTAACGTCCGGTTTAGACCGTCTGGAAGAAGGAGCGACAATGGGATTTCGCGGCCCTCTCGGCAATTCATTTCCGATAGAAGATTGGAAAGGTAAAGACCTCGTATTCGTAGCAGGTGGTATTGCACTTCCTCCTATGCGTTGTGTGATATGGAATGTTCTCGATCGCAGAGAAGATTTTGGAAATGTGACGATCGTTTATGGCGCCAAGTCTGTCAATGACCTCGTATATAAAGATGAACTTAAGGAATGGAATGAGCGTCCCGATGTTAATTTGGTAACGACTGTCGATCCGGGAGGAGAGACTCCCGACTGGAAGGGTGAAGTAGGATTCGTTCCATCCGTACTCGAGAAGGTTGCTCCTAAAAGTGAGAATACAATAGCTATTGTTTGCGGACCTCCTATTATGATTAAGTTCACTTTCCCTGTCTTGCAGAAGTTAGGTTTTGCCGACGACTGTATCTATACGACACTCGAAAACCGTATGAAGTGCGGTGTCGGTAAATGTGGCCGTTGCAATGTCGGTAAGATGTACGTATGTAAAGACGGACCTGTCTTTAGTAAGGTCCAGCTTAATGAACTGCCTCCTGAATTTTAAGGGCGGTCAAATTTCATGCCAACTTGTTCGCGTGGTGCTTTCGTTCCGAAGGCACTGCGAAGAATGGCATCCTCTCTGTTCCACGTTTGCAGCATATACTCATAGCGTGCTTCCACAACATCCCAATGGAAAGGACGGTTCTCCTGCATCCATAAATCGTGGTGCCAAGTCTTAAGTTCTTTTGTCAGGTCGCGCAGGCTTCCTATCTTGCTGGCGTAAGGCATTATCATATCATATACAGCCGTATTTACTGGTCGCCCTTTATCATCGTCTTTACAGAAATCGTCGTAACGTCGCGAAAGGTCGGCTGCCATCTCTGCTTTGGCAAATACGAAGTTCATGCGACGAGCTCCGAAAAGGAGAGCATCGATAGTTGAACGGTGAAGGAGGGCATTGTCACGACCTTGTGAGAAGAGTTTGAAAGCTTCAGCGCAGCTAGTGTGGAGCATTTCCATCTTGCCTGATTTCTGAATGGTGTTCTGTTGTCCTACACCACTGTCGTCGAATGGAACAGAGTAAGCCCAATCGTACCAGATATCCGTACCTAGAGAGGTGTGAACAGTAGACAGCGTGTCGATGCCTTCAGAGAACATGTGGTTATTGCCGTTCCGATAGAAAGCCCAGTCGAAGGCTTTTTTGAAAGGCTCGAAAGGAGTATCTTGTTCTTGTTGCCAAGAGCAGCAGGCTCCATACAGAATGCCATACCAACCTACATTGAATAGGTCTTCCCCCATATCGTCCCAGGTAGCGTTAAGCATGCCCAATGTATGGTATTTCTTCCCGTCGCGCAGCATGCTGCGAATGTTTATCAAGTGCGCATTATAAGATGGAAAAACACGTCCGCCCCAAAATGTTCCGGGAGCGACGATGGTACGTATGCCTGCTTTATCGTATGGTGCCATGGAATAGTCGTACGATGTACGTGGCAGATAGTCCCAAACCACAGGAATCAGCGTTTTGGGAATCTTGGTAAGGTCTACACCTGCTTTCTCACTGATTTCACCCCAAAAGAGCAACTTCTTGCCTTTCAATGCCGGCAGTTCACTAACACGGCGGAGGTGATTGAAGAAAACATTATCTACCCCTTGCATCTTCACGAGGTCGGCACTCTTGCCAAGTCCCAGTTCGAAAGCTTCGTCACATCCGATATGAACGAAGTCGGAGGAGAATTGCGGGACAATTTCATTCAGATACTTTTGCAAGAAATCATAGGTACCCTCAACGGCAGGACTCAACACTTGTCCGTTGCGGCGTTCCCCCAGATTACTAAGCAAACCGTCTCGGACGGCATAATGCATGTGTCCTAAACATTCCTGCTGAGGAATGATATCGACATGATATTTGCGTCCATATTCGGCAATCTCTTTTTCTTCCTCTTGGGTGATAGTACCTCCATAAAGGTTGATACCCGGGAATTGATGCGATTGAAAAATAGTTTCTCCATAGATGCAGTAACCGTTGATTTTATATTCTGCAAGGGTTCGGATTTGTTGCTTTACAAATTCTACGGTTGGAATAGGACCACGGCTCCAATCATCTTGAATCCAGCGGTAGCGCAGTGCGGGTGCATCAGCAATCTTCACAGAGCGATAGCAGAGTGAGCCGTCGGCATTGCGATAACCTAACTGCCGTAAGGTTTGCAAACCATAAAATATTCCTGTACTTGTTCTCGCTTCTATAATTATGCGGTTGTCATCGATGAGAAGCGCATAACTCTCATCATTTTTTGCATCAGGAGTTAAGCCTGCATCACTGATAACCTTGTCTATATTGCGGTTCTTACCCATGCGGGCGACGATGATACCGGATTTTGCAAAATTTCCTTTTTCTTTTACTTCCCACTTGATACCTTTGGTGTAGTCGTCGGCCAATGTACTAACGGCAAAAGCATCATCAGCAATAGAGTCGCTGAGGATGTTTACTACAATGGTGGTACCACATTTAAGATCTTGTGTACCAACTACGATATGGTTAGGGTAGGGGATGAGCGGTAATGTCTCTGAACGTAAGGCTGCTGGCGTTTGTGCATTCAATAAAGTTGAGGCAGATATTGCCAGTATGAGAGATAAGAATCGTTTCATGAAAATTGTTATATAAAAGTTTCTTTCGGCAAAGATAATTATATTTGCCGAAAGAAAATAATGATGAGCTAAAACCTTACAGCGAAATTCTGTCAAGTTAGCTGATAGAACGTATATTATTTCACATTGAATGAGAAAGCCAACGACTCATTTGCGATTTTCTTAGGCAGCACAATGGTAACGGCATTGCCATCCGACTTCCATTTTACAGTTTTGCCCGTTTTCAACAGTATTACCTTGCTGCCCTTCTTCGGAATATTGCCTTCCCATGATATGGTAGCAGGAATAGTTTCCTTGTCGCCGACGGTATATATCGCATAGATTGTCTTGCCGTTCTTGTCGGCCGTAAACCATGTATTGCCTGAATGGTAGTTAGTCGTTATGCGGGTATTGTATATCGCTTTGCCATTGGTATGCATCCACAGTCCTATTTGATGCAGACGATTAACGCTTTCCTGCTCGATGAGGCCTTCGGGTGTCGGCCCTACTCCCAAAACCAAACAACCGCCTTTAGCAACAATTTCGACGAGCATATTGATTACCTTTGCAGGAGATTTGAAGTTTGTCTTAGGACTCCATCCCCAACTGTCGGTCAGTGTGATACAGCTTTCCCACGGATACGATAATTGTTGATTAGGAATCTGGTTCTCGGGTGTCTGATAATTCTCGTATGGTCCATGAATGGTTCTGTCCACCATAATCAATCCGGGCTGATGACTGCGAGCCATCTGTGCTAGTCCCGGCATATCGATGTCTTGATTATTGTATTTGTTGACCTGTCCACCGTCCAGCCAAAGTATATCCATACTGCCGTAACGAGTCATCAACTCTTCAACTTGGTTATGCACAAATTTGGTAAACATCTTCCACCGCCAAGGGAAAGTCTTGATGTTATAGTTCACATTGCGGTTACCTGTGGGATACACATCCCACCAATAATATTGCGAATGCCAGTCAGGCTTCGAAAAATAGGCACCTATCATGAAGTCTTGTCGGCGGAAGGCATCGAACACGTACTTGGCAACATCTCTTTTCGGGTTATCCTTAAAAGGACCGTTGGCGATGGAATAATCGGTATATTTACTGTCGAACATACAGAAACCGTCGTGGTGTTTGGTGGTGAAAAGAACATACTTCATGCCCGCATCTTTCATCACATTCGCCCATTGGTCGGGATTAAATTTCACAGGATTGAATTTCTTGCTCAATCCCCAGTACCAATCCTTGAATTGCTGGTAAGTCTGAGTCGTATCACGTTTTATCCAATCATCGGCACATAGGTACCACGACTCCATAATCCCTGGAACAGAATAAATGCCCCAATGGAAGAGAACGCCGAATTTCAAGTCTTGCCAACGACTGAGCTTGTTTAATACAAGAGAATCAGTAGGAGGTTCATATTCTTTAGAACGTTGATATACGTCGCCACGCTGGGCGAAGAGACAGTTTGTAAATAACAAACAGACGAACACTGCTATTAATGTTTTTGTTTTCATGATTATTAGACCTCCATCCTTTATTCAATTCAGTTTTCAATATTAGCGAATTATAAGGAGATATACAAATGATAGTTATTAATTTTTTGAATTTAAAAAATACTTGATCAACTATCCCTTCGGCATTTCGTGCCACTTCCCCTGCCAGAGAAAGTTCTTGTTAGTTTTAGTTTTATCTTTTCATAATCTTGTTACAATTTACTTTCTACTTCGTTTAACCAATAGATTTTCGTGGTTATGTTACCGCATTTTCGTGGTTATGTTTTCAAACTTTCTTAGTTATGATCTCGCGAGAACATAACTATGATCTTGGAAGAACATAGTTATGAAAATTTGAAATCATAGTTATGATCTTTTGACAAGGTACTCTTTAATTGATGCAACTTAATTGGGAATGTTTACGTCTAACAGTAAAATACAAATTGAATGAAAACATTAAAGGAAGTCGGAGTAATCTTCTTTTTACTCTTTATTACAATCTCATCGGCAACTGCCCAAGGATATTCCATAAAAGGGCGCATCGTATCGGGCAAGAACATAGTAGACTTCGCGAATATCGTGCTGCAGAAATCAGATTCATCATTTGTCAATGGATGCGTAGCCGACAAGTCGGGCACCTTTCGTTTGAACGATGTAGCAGCCGGCAGTTACCTGCTTCGAATTTCTAATATCGGTTATAATACTCGCATTATCCCTATTCCGACTCTTTCTAAGAATATCGACTTTGGGAATATACAACTCGATACCGCTTCGGTAACATTGAAAGAAGTTGTGGTAACTGCTTCGCATATCATCAATACCCTTGATAAAAAGATAGTGCTGCCCAGCGCATATCAGATTAAGTCGTCGACCAATGGATTGGAACTGCTGAATCAGATGCACCTGAATCATCTGCAAGTCGATGCCGTCCGCAATACGATTACTTCGTCTCTTCCTGGCGACGTACAGCTTCGTATTAACGGAGTTAAAGCAGATATTCAGCAAGTAAGAGCTATACGTCCCGAGGATATCTTGCGGGTGGAATACCACGATGATCCTTCGATGCGGTATGGAGAGAATGTGTCAGCGGTAATCGATTATATCACAAAACGGCCGACATCGGGCGGATATGTCGGGGTCGACTTGAACCCTTCGCCTTTCATTATGTTCTGTGACAATACTGTTTCAGCCAAATACAATCATAACAAATCGGAAATCGGCATGAACTTTTATCTCCATTATCGCGAATTGTATGGTTATTGGCGGAAGAATAGTGAGACATTCAACTTTGATAACGGCACATCGTTTACCCGAAAAGAAGATGGCACGCCGAGCAGAATATCCGATAACCAAAGTCCCGTATCCTTATATTACAACTATCAGGAAGGAGAGAAATGGTTCTTCAATGCCTCGTTCTATAATTACTATCAGTTTCAACGTATGAATACGAAGAGTAAATTGTATCCCGAAACGGAGCCTGACAACTATACTTTCATGAAAGATTATTCTAAAAGTCATAGCAACAGGCCATCGCTCGACTTGTATTTCCAACGTAATTACAGCAATCACCGGTATCTTATTCTCGATGTGGTAGGTACTTATATCCATACTAATAATGACCGCAGCTACAGTGAAACGAAAGATACGCAGCTGCTCGACGACATCAATTCGAATGTGCGGGGTAATAAGTATTCTCTTATCGGTGAAGCCATTTACGGGAAACAGTTCGGCAAAGCTCTTGCTCTTAATGTTGGAGCCAATTACTATCAGGCTTATACGAAGAATGACTATGCGGGAACGGTAACGACAATGACCGAAATGCGGGAGAATCATACGACTGCTTTTGTGGAAGTGAGAGGTGAGTTCAATCGTTTCAGCTATTCGCTGGCAGGCAGAATATCGCACTTCTGGACACGACAAGGTGAGAACAGCTATCGCAAAAATGTTGTTTATCCTAAATTGAAAATGGGTTATCACTTCTCCGACAAGCTGAATCTGAACTACTCGGGTGGACTTACTTACAATACTCCGAGTCTTTCCGACCTCAGCAATGTTTCACAGCTCATAGACTCGCTGCAGATTCGTCGGGGCAATCCTGATTTGAAAGTGGCGCATACCTGGTCGCACAACCTCGACTGCTCATGGAACAGCGGACTTCTCAATATCGATGCTAATCTTTTCTATATGTATCAAGGTAATCCTGTGATGGAAGAGACGCTCCGTGAAAATAACAAATTCATCCGTACCAACATCAATCAGCTGAGTTGGCAGAAGCTGAATCCGTCTGTCAATGCTCAGTTCGGTCCTATAAAGAACATTCTCACACTAGGTTTTGAAGGAGGTGTAAACTACTTCGACAGCAAGGGCAAGGATTATCATCATTATTATACCAACTGGTATTCCAAGGGTACGATTACAGCTACGTATAAGAACTTTATCATGACAGGTGTGATAAATACGCATTGCAATGACTTCTACGGCGAGACTTTGAATTACGGTGAGAATTATCATGTCGTCTCCTTGAAATATAAACATAAGGACATGAGCTTCGGGGTGATGGCATTCAATCCATTTGTAAGTCGCAACAACTACAACCGTCCATCCGAGAACTGGAGCCGCTACGCACCTTCACACAATACTTGGTATCTGCGTGAAAGCAGTCGTTTGTTCATCGCTTCCTTCTCTTGGAACATCAACTTCGGGAAGAAATACCATGCTGCACAGAAGCAGGTGAATAATGCGGATACCGATTCGGGAACGTTGAAATCGACTAAATAGCAGATGGAATATGGGTACTGGCATTGGATGGAAATCAACTTAGAAAGACAAATTAATAGGATATTCGTTGAAAATAAATGTTTTTAATTCTCTTTAGTATGGTATAATTCTGAGAAATGCTTATTTTTGTGAAAAATAAAGTTTAAAGATGCAAATCTCTGATAGCATAGTAATTATTCCTACTTACAACGAACGTGAGAATATTGAAAACATTATACGTGCCGTCTTTAGTTTGGCAAAAGTCTTTCATATCCTTATCATAGACGACGGCTCTCCAGACGGAACTGCCGATATTGTAAAACGTTTGCAAGAGGAATTTCCCGACAGACTTTTCATCCTTCAAAGAAAGGGTAAGCTTGGATTGGGAACGGCCTATATCGCCGGATTTAAATGGTCGCTTGAACATGATTATCAATATATATTCGAGATGGATGCTGACTTCAGCCATGATCCGAAAGACTTGCCTAGGCTGTATAAGGCTTGTGCAGAAGATGGTGGTGATGTGGCTATCGGTTCTCGTTATGTGAGCGGTGTCAATGTGGTGAACTGGCCGATGAGCAGGGTTCTGATGTCGTATTTTGCTTCTAAGTATGTACGTATTATTACGGGTTTGCCCATTCATGATACTACTGCAGGCTTTAAGTGTTATCGGCGGAAGGTGCTGGAGACGATACAACTCGACCATATCCGTTTTAAGGGATATGCTTTCCAGATAGAGATGAAGTTTACAGCTTACAAGTGCGGATTTAAGATTGTCGAGGTGCCTGTAATCTTTATCAATAGGGAGAAGGGTACATCGAAAATGAATTCCAGTATCTTTGGTGAGGCTGTATTTGGAGTAATAAAATTAAAAATATTCAGTTGGTTTCATAAATATCCTAAACCATAGATGGGTCGTACATGGATTCATAATGCCAATATCGTCAATGAAGGAAGAGTGTTCAACGGTTCTTTAGTCATTGATGGAAGCAGAATAGAGCAGGTATTGTTGGATGTGTCGGAAAAACCTTTCCAGCCATGTGATAATATAATCGATGCTGACGGTGCTTATCTGCTTCCTGGTGTAATAGATGAACATGTACATTTCCGTGAACCGGGTCTGACGCGTAAGGCAGACATCCGTTACGAAAGTATGGCTGCTGTGGCGGGTGGTGTTACTTCAATTATGGATATGCCGAATACATTGCCTCCGACGGTTACGTTGGATGCTCTTGAACAGAAAAGAGCACTGATGGCCGACCGGTGTCTTACAAATTACGCCTGTTATTTCGGTGCGACAAACGATAATACACATTTTCTTCCACTGCTTGACAGACACCATGTATGTGGTATAAAAGTCTTTATGGGAGCTAGTACGGGAAATATACTGGTAAATAATGAAGATGCCTTACGCGAAGTATTCTCTGTACAAGATATGCTTGTGGCAACACATTGTGAAAGTCAATCGGTCATTAATGCTAATCTTGACAGGTACCGGCCGATGATGGATGATGATGATTTGCCTATTTCTTATCATGATAGAATTCGTACTCCCGAAGCATGTCTGCGCTCTACTACACAAGCTATTCGATTAGCTATGGAACTTCATACTCACCTGCATATTTTACATGTTTCTACCGTTGCGGAATTGAGATATTTCAATTCGTTGGATTTATCCAAGAAGAATATCACTGCTGAGGCATGTACAGGGTACCTGTTGTTCTCGTCTGCCGACTTGAAGAAAAAGGGCAGTATGATAAAGGTGAATCCTGCTTTAAAACCGAATAGTAATTGTGATGCGCTCCGTCATGCAATTGTCAAAGGGAAGATAGACACAATCGCTACCGACCATGCTCCTCATCTGTTCAGAGAAAAACTGGGTGGGGCATTGAAGGCGGCTTCGGGAATGCCTATTATACAGTTTTCTTTAATTTGCCTGCTGGAACTGGTGTCGAAAGATATATTCACGCTGCCCTTGCTCGTAGAGAAGATGTGCCATGCACCCGCTTTGCTGTATAAGATAAAGGACAGAGGTTTTATACGTCCCGGCTATAAGGCTGATTTGGTCTTGGTGAAAGATGATAACTTGCATATCATCAGTAATACAGAGGTATTAAGCAAGTGCAGATGGACACCTCTGAATGGTGATAGGGTACATTGGAAAGTGATGAAAACCTTCGTAAACGGAAGAGAAGTCTATGATGGAGAGAAAGTGGATGAATCTTATCGGGGCGAAGAATTGTATTTCAGATGAATAAAAGAATTTTCAGCATATCCTACCCGATTCATGAGGTGGCGGAATATATCAATTGGATTTATTTCTTTCATGCTTGGGAGTTTCCTCCTCGTTTTGCTACCATATCGAAAGTTCATGGTTGTGATGTGTGCAAGGCTTCTTGGCTGAATACTTTTTCGCAGGATGAAGTGAGCAAGGCAGCTGAGGCTATGCAACTTTTTAAAGAGGCGGGACGGATGCTCGACTTGCTGGACAGGGATTATAAAGTTTATGCTGTTGTCCGCTTGTGTGAAGCTAATTCCGACGGTGACGACTTATTGTTGGATGATGTACTACTTCCTCTTCTTCGTCAGCAGACTGCTCATACTGCCGATGCTCCTTTTCTTTGTCTAAGCGATTTTGTGAAACCGTCGGCACTGGGTCCTGATACCGTCGGTGTCTTCGGCGCTACTGTAGACGCTGAGATGGAACAGCTTTTCGAGAACGATGCTTATAAGCGGATGTTAGTGCAGACACTGTGTGACCGATTGGCAGAGGCTGCTACTGAAAAGATGCACGAGGAGGTGAGGAAAAAGATTTGGGGTTATGTTCCTGATGAGCATCTCACCATCGAGGAACTGCTGGTGAATAAGTTCCAAGGTATTCGTCCTGCAGTAGGTTATCCTTCATTACCCGACTTGTCCGTCAATTTTATTATTGATGAATTGATTGATTTCAGCAGCATCGGCATCCATTTAACCGAAAATGGCATGATGGTTCCTCATGCTTCTGTTAGTGGGTTGATATTCGCCCATCCTCAGTCTCGTTATTTCGCTGTGGGCAAGATAGGTGACGACCAATTGTCCGACTATGCACAACGGCGTGGAATGAGTACTTCGGATATGCGGAAATTTCTTGCTGCTAATTTATAATATTAGAAATTTTCCTTTTATCTTTGTTTCTGTAGGCAAAAGAAAAGTCGTACCTCAGAAATCTATATAATTGATAACACAAAGTAATATGAAGAAAAGTATTGTAATGATGATGATTATGATATCTGCTAGTATGCTGCATGCCCAATCCGTAGCTGACATTCGTGCTGCAATAAGCAATCAGATGAAGCAGTATCCGATGTCTCAGCTTAGAGATATCTACAAAAGTTGTTTCCAAGATGTTTATGGACCTGGTCATATTATTGCTGACACGGCACAGGCCAACACCTATTTGCGTTCGGAATTGGCACAAATGAATGACAAAGATGAACTCGATCGTAAATCCACTTCACCAAAAGATTATTATGAGGCTGTAGGAATCAATGGCAATTTCTATAGGGTGAACCTTAATATCATTCTTAATAATGGCATACCGTATGATCGTTTCTTCAGTGCTTTTGTTCGCAGTACGAATGGCGTTAAGCCGATGCCTGTGGCCCAGTGGGCCAAAAAATGGGAATTGATTGAATCGGAACTCAGGAAGATGAAACTGGATCTTCCGAATTTCAGTTCAGACAGCGCTGCTATCGCACAACTTTTACAGCAAGGTAAATATGCATTCGACCACAGTCAGGCATATCGTGATGCATATAATCCGCATTATCGTATTATTTCGAAAGAAATTTTCGAGAAAGAACTCTTACCTTATATCACTCTTTTTTCTAAAGCCGATAGCAATGGCTATATCGTTTTCGAAGGAGATGAGGCTCCCGATTTCATTGTCAAACTGACGGATGGACGTTCGATAAGGTTGAAGGATTTGCGTGGCAAGGTGGTGATGTTACAGTTCACTGCCAGCTGGTGTGGTGTGTGCCGTAAAGAAATGCCGTTTATTGAAAAAGATATCTGGCAACGCCATAAAGACAATGCTGATTTTGTATTGATTGGCATCGACCGTGACGAACCACAAGATACCGTTATTAGATTCGGTAAAAAGGTGGGCATCACTTATCCCTTGGGATTAGATCCAGGAGCTGATATTTATGCCAAGTATGCTCTCCGTGAATCGGGAATTACTCGCAACGTACTGATCGGTAGGGATGGAAAAATAGTATTGCGCACACGACTTTATAATCCGCAGGAATTCGAATCATTGGTCAATAAGATTGATGAGCTATTACAGAAAGACGGCAGTGTTCCAAAGTGACAGCCTCGATGTGAAAGGATAAACTGCATTTCGGTATAAAAACTGACGAGTTCGTTTGTTTTGCACTCAATTTGCATTATCTTTGCTTTCAGAAAATGGTTTATTCATGAGACTTTTGTATAATATCTACGTCGTTTGTATAGCAGTACCTATTTTGTTTGTACTGACTCTTCTGACTGCTATCGTAACTATTATAGGCTCTCTTATTGGAGGCGCACATATTTGGGGATATTATCCTGGAAAAATATGGTCGATGTTGTTCTGTTATCTGTTGCTGCTTCCTGTAAAAGTTGAAGGTCGTGAAAAGCTACATCAGCATACGTCGTATATTTTTGTCTCTAACCATCAGGGGGCTTTCGATATTTTCTTGATATACGGTTTCTTAGGACGGAATTTCAAGTGGATGATGAAGAAGAGTCTGCGGAATATTCCTTTTGTCGGCAGTGCTTGTGCTAGCGCAGGCCATATCTTTGTCGACCGTTCAGGTCCTAAAAAGGTGATGGAAACAATTCAACAGGCTAAAGCTTCTTTGGTTGATGGAGTATCCTTGGTGGTCTTTCCTGAGGGATCTCGTTCGTTCACAGGTCATATGGGCTTTTTTAGGAAAGGGGCTTTCCAGTTAGCCGACGAACTTCAACTTTCAGTAGTGCCCATTACTATTTTCGGCTCTTTTCAGGTAATGCCTCGCACCAGTAACTGGGTTCATCGTCATCGGTTGGTCATGACGATTCATGATCCTATCGCCCCCATGGGTAGTGGTCCTGAAGATGTCAGTGCCTTGCGCGATAAAGCCTATTCGGTTGTTATGAGCAGTTTGCCCTCAGAGTATCAGGGCTATGTGAAGAACGACGATCAATAATATCCTCTCTTAACGGCATTTCAAAAAATAATATGTAATTTTGCAGCTAATTATTGTAGACTAAACATGACTATTGCAGAATTACAGCATTTGTATGCTGCTCATCCATGTCTGAAACCTGCTCTTAATATATTATCGAAATCGAACATTTCGCATATATTTTGTAGCGGGATGGCTGCTTCTAGCCCTTCTTTATTTACTTCCTTGTTGCTCCCTAAGGTGCAACATCCTTTTATCATCGTATTGGATGATTTGGAGGAGGCCGGATACTTTTATTATGATCTTGTTCAATTGCTGGGTGAGAAGGATATCCTTTTCTTCCCCTCTTCTTTCAGAAGGGCCATAAAGTATGGACAGAAAGATGCTGCGAATGAGATTCTGCGTACGGAGGTACTCAGTGCTTTGCAGAAAGACAACAGTCGTCTGTGCATCGTTACGTATCCTGATGCATTGGCTGAAAAGGTGATTTCGCGCAAGAAACTCGAAGATAATACATTGTCGATAACTGTTGGAGAGAAAGTCGACATGCAGTTTATTGCTGAAGTGCTGCAATCTTATTCTTTCGAAAGAGTGGATTATGTTTACGAACCTGGTCAGTATGCTCTGCGTGGCAGTTTGATAGATGTTTTCTCTTTCTCTTCCGAATTTCCTTATCGTGTGGATTTCTTCGGTGATGAGGTGGATAGTATTCGTACTTTTGAGGTTGAAACTCAGTTGTCGAAGGAAAAGAAGGAACAAGTTGTCATCGTGCCCGACTTAGGTCTAAAGAATGGGGAAGAGTATACTTCGTTCTTCGATTTTATTTCTCCCGATTCTATCTTGATGATGCGGGATTTCCTTTGGTTGAGAGAAAGAATTCAAAAGGTTTATGATGATGCTCTTATTCCTGAAGCTGTTCAGGCTCAGGAGACAGAAGGCACAGACAAGATAGATTTAGATGGTAAGCTTATCGACGGCTCAGGATTTTCAATGCGGGCATTAGACTTTCGGAGGATAGAGTTTGGAAATCACCCTACGGGTACACCCGATACTACGCTGTCGTTCAACACAACCCCACAGCCCCTGTTTCATAAGAATTTTGATTTGGTTTCCAAATCTTTAATCGATTACAAGCAACAGGGATACAAACTGTTTATTTGCAGTAATAGTTCCAAACAGACCGATAGACTTCGTGATATTTTTGCGGATAGGGGGGATGATATCAGCTTTATCCCTGTAGAGAAAACACTTCATGGAGGATTTGTCGATCATACTTTAAAGATATGTATCTTTACTGATCATCAGATATTCGACCGTTTTCATAAATATAATCTTCGCAGTGATAAGGCACGTGCCGGAAAAGTGGCCCTTTCTATCAAGGAATTGCAGGAATTTAAACCCGGTGATTATGTCGTGCACATCGATCATGGTGTGGGCCGGTTTGATGGTTTAGTGCGTATCCCTAACGGAAACACTACTCAGGAAGTGATAAAACTGGTTTATCAAAATAATGATGTTGTGTTTGTCTCCATTCATTCGCTTCATAAGATATCGAAATATAAAGGGAAGGAGGGAGAAGCTCCTCGGCTGAACAAACTGGGTACCGGTGCGTGGGAGAAGTTGAAGGACAAGACTAAATCGAAGATTAAGGATATTGCCCGTGATCTTATCAAACTTTATTCGCAACGTAGAACGGAAAAGGGATTTGCTTTTACAAAGGATTCTTATTTGCAGAATGAACTGGAGGCTTCGTTTATCTATGAGGATACTCCCGATCAAAGCAAGGCAACTGCTGATGTAAAGAGGGATATGGAGAGAGAGGTGCCTATGGACCGTCTGATTTGTGGCGATGTGGGATTTGGTAAGACGGAGATCGCTATCAGAGCTGCTTTCAAGGCTGTCACTGATGATAAGCAGGTAGCTGTTCTCGTCCCTACTACGGTACTGGCTTATCAGCATTATCAGACTTTTACAGAACGTCTGAAAGAGTTTCCTTGTAAGGTGGAATACTTGTCGCGGGCGCGGTCGACTGCCAAAGCTCACGAGATTCTGAAAGAATTGAAGACAGGTGAGGTCAATATCTTGATAGGTACTCAGCGGATGTTGGGAAAGGATGTCTCTTTTAAGGATTTAGGCTTGCTGGTCATCGATGAGGAGCAGAAGTTCGGCGTTTCTATGAAAGAGAAATTGCGTCAGGTGAAAACAAATGTCGATACCTTGACGATGACGGCGACACCAATACCTCGTACCTTGCAATTTTCTTTAATGGGGGCTCGCGATTTAAGCGTGATATCTACTCCTCCTCCTAACAGATATCCGATACAGACAGAAGTACACACGTTCAATCCCGATATCATTACGGAGGCTATCAACTTTGAGATGAGTCGTAACGGACAAGTTTTCTTCGTGAGCAACCGCATTTCCAGTTTGTCCGAACTTCATGATATGATATTAAAGAATATCCCAGATTGTCGAATCGCTATCGGGCATGGTCAGATGGAACCTGCAGAATTGGAAAAAATCATCATGGGCTTTATCAATTACGATTATGATGTGCTGTTGTCTACAACTATTGTTGAGAATGGCGTAGATATCCCGAATGCGAATACGATTATCATTAATTCGGCACAGAACTTCGGCCTGAGTGATTTGCATCAGATGCGCGGTAGGGTAGGACGTACAAATAGAAAAGCTTTCTGTTATCTATTGGCTCCACCACTTCATTTGTTGACAGCTGAAGCTCGTCGCCGTCTTCAGGCTATTGAAAGTTTTAGTGATTTGGGTAGCGGCATTCATATCGCTATGCAAGATTTGGATATTCGTGGAGCAGGTAATTTGCTGGGTGCCGATCAGAGTGGTTTCATCGCTGACTTGGGCTATGAAACTTATCAAAAGATATTGAATGAGGCTGTACATGAGTTGAAGACAGATGAGTTTACTGATTTATATGCTGCTGAATCGGATAATAAGGTGAATACGGGTGAGCAGTATGTGGATGAGTGTCAGATAGACAGCGACCTGGAGATGCTGCTTCCGGCTACTTATGTGACGGGTAGCAGTGAACGAATGTTATTGTATCGTGAATTGGATACGTTGACCGAAGACAGAGAAGTGGCCGACTTCCGAGCTAAACTCATCGACCGCTTCGGTCCGATACCTCCAGAGACAGAAGAATTGCTCCGCATAGTTCCTTTACGCCGGTTGGCTGCACAATTAGGCATTGGCAAACTCTTCTTGAAGGGTGAACAGATGATTTTCTATTTCTTGTGCAAAGATGATAGTCCCTATTTCCAAAGTCAGACATTCGGCAAATTGATTGATTACATGATGAAGTATACCCGTCGCTGCATTGTGCGTGACAAGAAAGGCATAAAATCGATGGTTATCAAAGATGTGCCGAATGTAGAAGAAGCATTAGCTGTATTGAAAGAGATTACCAATGTTTACTGAACGTCCGATATCCATACATGATTATAATAACGAAGCAGAATAAAGGAACGATAAACGATAAGTTGACAGCTGGAAATCCACCTATACTTTTTATGTCTATAATCTTGGCTTGCAATAATGGCAATACCGAACCTCCAAGAATCGACATGATTAATCCCGCTGCTCCGAATTTAGCATCATCTCCCAATCCTTTCAATGCGATACCGTAGATTGTCGGGAACATGAGCGACATACAGGCAGATACTCCTACAAGGCAGTATAAACCGAATATACCCTGTATGCAGATTACTCCTGTTGTCAGGCATACACCTGCAATAGCTAGTATCATCAGCAGTTTGCCAGAGTTGATATATTTCAATAAGAAAGTACAAATGAAGCGACTGCAACAGAAAATAATCATGGCAACGATGTTATACATCTGACTGGTTACTTCTGCAGTCTTTTCTGTCATGCCTTCTCCCATTAATACACGGGTGCCGTATTGGATGACGAATGTCCAGCACATAATCTGTGCGCCTACATAAAAGAACTGGGCTATTACACCCTCACGGTATCTTGGTATGGAGAATATGCGTTTTATTGAAGAAAAGAATTCTATTTTGTTTGACTTATTGGCATTCTTTGGCATCTTTACCACCAAGATTAAGACGAACATCAGCAGGATGATGATACCGATTGCGAGATAAGGAGCTATTAATACAGATAAGTCTGATTGTTTCAGTGCCTCGAATTGTGTGTCGTTCAATTTTGCTCGTTGGGCAGTATCCAGCGGGCTCATACGTGCTTGTATAAATTGCATGGCGACGAACATTCCTATTAATGAACCCATCGGATTGAACGATTGGGCAAAATTCAAACGTCGTGTAGATGTTTCTTCGGTACCCATTGATATAATATACGGGTTTGCACTTGTCTCTAGGAATGAGAGTCCGCAAGTAAGTATAAAATAGGCAATCAGGAAGGGATAAAAACTGCCTGACAGCTTTGCAGGGAAAAACAGGAAAGCACCGATGGCATATAAGCCCAATCCCATTAAAATACCTGCCTTATACGAGAATCTCTTAGTGAAAATTGCTGCAGGAAAGGCCATAGCAAAGTATCCGCCATAGAAAGCAACCTGGACGAGAGTACCGTCGGATACGCTCATTCGGAATATCTTTGAAAATGCTTTTACCATTGGATTGGTGATATCATTGGCGAATCCCCAAAGAGCAAAACACGATGTGATTAAGATGAAAGGGACTAGATAGCTAACTCCATCTTTGGAAAAAATTGAGTTTTTGGATTGTTTCATGGTGGTTGATATTATTTCTTTGTTTAACTTCTTGATACTTGGAATCCGGTTTGCGATAACGACATACCAACAAATCGGGCACGGTTGTTAGGCTTATTATCGGTTAATATTTTTTTGATTGACTGTGCTGCTTGCGGATCTTTGGCTATCATATACAAGTAACCTCCGCCTCCTGCTCCCGGCAGTTTATATCCCAAACAATAATCTTTTATCAGATTGATGATATTATCTATGGCAATAGGGTTAGTTCCGGCATCTAATTGTTTGTTTTGTTGCCATGTCTTTCCAACAAGTTTACCATATCGTAAGAAGTCCCCTCGTTGAATCGTTTCATTCATATCCAAGGCATGGTCTTTCATCTCCGACAAAAGGCGGAGTGACTCGTTAGAGTTCAGAAACATGGAACTGACTATTTCTCCAAGGATATTCTTTGCCACACGGGTGATTCCGGTATAGTATAGCAAATGACAATCACGATATTCGGGTGAACTGAACAGTTCATCAGGAAGCCATCGTGCCAAAGGTTGCTGATTGAAGCCTGGCTCTGATTGTAATAATTTGACTCCTTGCAATACACCTCCGTACTGATCTTGCCATCCTCCTCCTGTTGTCAGCAACTGCTCTAATACCAAGGTACGGTTACAAATCTCGCTCTTGTCCCACGACAGTCCGCAGAAATCGTTCAGTGATCCGAGTACTGTAGATGCTAAGATGGAACTGGTGCCTAAACCTGAACCTGCAGGGATAGCAGCTAATAGAGTAATCTCAATCCCTGCACCGAAATCTTTCAGCTGTTCTTGCAAGGTTGAGAAACATTTGTTCTGCATCTTAGGAGCAAAACCTGATAATGCTAGTGCTGCCTTCGGAATAGAGAACGGTGAACCTACTTGTTTGTAATCCAGTAGTTCTTCATAGGTATCTACAACCTCCATTGCTCCCATATCGATAGAACGAAGGATGATATGGTTTTCTTTACATGGCTTGACATAAACCTGAAGTGGAGGCTGTCCGTTCAGTTCGATAGCTAGATTGACCACGTTACCGCCTGCATACAAAGAATAAGGTGGTGTATCAGTCCATCCGCCAGCAAGGTCGATGCGTACAGGACAACGGCCCCATACAATCTGATCTTCGTAAACGGAGAGATGGGGTGATACCTTCTTATCGGACAGTTCGCCGAGCAGACCATCCCGCAAGAGAGCAAAAGCTTTTGATTTTTCTTCTTCGTATCTCTTGTCATCATTCAACTTCATGATGCGGGCTCTCAACATTCGGTTATGAATCCGATTCATCTGAGCAACATCATCCGGTAGTATTTCGGGTATAGAAAGGTTCATCTGAGAAAACTCATGAGCTGCATCTTCCAAATCCAGTTGGTAGAATATACTCTTTTCGTGGTTGGCAGATAAATCTATCCAATTTTGTTTTCTGAATTGTTCCCGTTGACGATATAATCTTTCCAGATTGGCACGTTCGGAGAGTTCCTCTGCCGAAAGCTTCTCACTCTGCAGCCACAAGTCTCTTCCCTTTGAACTGTCAGGCTCCGAAATCATCCATTTCAAAAGCGTCTGAAGGTTGTCTGTTGAATCAGTAAGCGGGAACAATTTAGCTGTTTGAATATCGTGAATATCTCCACCGATATCGTCGAGATTCAGGTGACGTTCTTCCAACCATTCATGAAAAGGCTTATTTAGATAGCAGGTAGACTTATCCGATAAGTCACCTTTGAAAATATCTTCATATCCATAAGGGTGTGCAGCATAATATGAATCACCGACAGGAACGATATCAATGCAAATCCCTGAAGGTAAAGATATACTCCAGTCATTGATGGGGACACCTGTTATGATGTGTGCTGAATTTAATTTCCAATTAAAATTGATATGACTGTTTTCTATCCATATATTGTTGTTGCTATTGCTGAAAGAGACCGATGTCTTTGCATTCTGTACGAAGATAGCAGGATTGGGTTTTATTTTTCGATGCATAATTCTTCGTTGGTCAGCCACTTTATTCTGAATGGATAAGATGGAAGATATTAACTCCTTGCTGGTTCCAAAATGATAGAATTCACCGCCTGGTAAAGGTAAGATGGCAATAGAGAGTTGATTTAATTCTTCGTCCTGTATCTTAGGGTGTGAACCTAAAGCCATACCGAATTCAGAATACAAATCGTAATAGCTTATTTCAGCTTTCGATTTTTTATACGAATGTTTCATTAATAAATCAACAGCCCGGTCGCTCAACAACCACACACCGATATCCATCAAATACACATGAGATTTCGAAAGAGTTTCAAGTTCTTCAATAGATGGCTTCTGAATCATATAGTCCAATTCTTCAAGATTAGACCGTTTCATGATGAATACGCCATGGTGAGTTGCCAACGATGCATCGGCCCATAAGCCATAGCAAACGATATCAGCCTCTGGAATAGATTGCAATGGTTTCTCTGCTCTCAGATAAACATCACCGCTAGCGATAAGCGTATGCAGTGATTCAGGAGCTGCATTCATGATCTTTTTGTAAAGAGGCAACTGCAGAGACAGCAGGTTTTGACCCAATTGTTGTCCCCGTTCCCAGTCGAATACAGGAATAGGCGTTAATATCTTGCCCGATGGAGCATAACCGGGAAGTCGGCGACTTTGCCCTCCTGCGTGCATCAAAATCCTTTTCTCTTTGCTTAGCCACTGGTTGAAAGGCATGTCTGAACACTCATCTTTCCAGCATGATTCTAGTAGCCAAGTCGTTCCACCTCCAGAACCCAATTTTGAATCGATAGGATCAGAGGTGCAAAACCATTCTTTCAAATTGACCTTTTCTAAATTATAAAAGTCTTTGACGAGATTCGGAGGTATGGATAAAAGCGTTTTCAATGATATGATTCGATTAGTTGTCGGTGGCAAAGATAATAATTGTATTTAATTAATTTAAAGTTGGTTGGCAAAATATTATCACCTTAGAAAATTTAATGAAGTTTTGCGAATTGTCAGCATCGCTCCCGTGTTCTTCCCAAGCATATTCCCTCTATCGGCAGCAGCCGATGCAGTAAAGCTCCAACCTTTCAGCTTGTTTGGAGAATAAGTCAATTCGAATAGTCCGTATTTTCCTGTTTTGATGATCGTATTATTGTTTGTATCCTTATAGGGAGCATAGTATTTCCCTAAGTTGCGTGTGTAAGAATAAAGAAGTCGGTACGACAAACTTTTGCAGGGATTCCCTGATATTCCGATGTGGCGAGCGGTAAGTCGGTTATTCCGAAAGACGAGCGACCCAGTATAGATGGGAGAGATGAACAATGGATTACCCAACGCCATTCCCCAATGCGACCAGCTGTTATAGAAGCCGTTATTGTAATAATTGTCGGCTCCATAAGCACTGGTATAGGTCTTTCCGCTGCTGTCGGTCTTAGTAGGTGGTCCCGATTGGTCGGTAGTGCCAAAGTATTCTATTACTACCTTGCTTACTATCGGGTTTTGTGGAAAAGATAATTCTATGCCGATCAATCCGTCTTTCCATTTATGTTTCATCGAAAGCATGGACTGATCTTCGAAATAGTGTTCGTAGTACGGGCGGATTTCCCAATTATCCTTTTTATAGCTCAGAGAGAAGTGATAACTTCCTAATGTGTTTCCTTCGATGTTCAGTTGATCACTTTCAGGAGTATCATTTCCACCATGTGTAGGGATGAATACTTTGAAATAATCCTTTATGCCGCTAGGCATTTTATATTTTGTCCCATTACTGTAATGACGTGTTCCTCCAAACTGATTTTCCATTTGGAGTCCGAGTTCTAAACTCAAAGGCATTTTATCCGGGCGACTAATCTTCAAGAACATCGCTTTCGAGTGATAAAGTACATTGGTTGTCCTGTCACCTTTATCGCCCACAAAATCTTTCTGCCAGCTATCATCAGTAAATCTTCCGTAGGCAACGTGTCCTTTTATAGATAGCCAATGGTTAAAGATAGGTAGAACGGTATATTCTGGAATTCCAATACGAATTTGAGGAATGGGACGGGCATTTCCCGAATACGAAAGTCCTCCGCTTGATAATTTCTGATTGACGAGCTCTCCGTTTCTTCCTTTGCTGCCGATACTTAGTTGGAAGATACGGTAACGGAGGTCGAGATAGGCTTGTTGTACAATGAAGTGAGAGGTAAAATGGTAAGCACCTGCCAGTTCTAATCCATAAGAGTAAGCCAAAGCACCAGCAGTAAAAGGTCTATATATTCCAGCAGCCAAGTATCCATTATTTTTTTGAATGGATGACAAGCCCTGTCTGTTAGCATTTAACCACAATGGTGCGTGCTCGCCGTCACTCATAGTTCCGGCACTCTCTATTTTATAGGCAACATTCTCAAAAGGAGAATCTGTATTTTGAGAAACGTCAGATAAAGTAGTCTGAGCAGAAGATGGTATAATACTTAGAAGAAGGACAGGAAGAAAGGCTATTTTCAAATATCTATTGCTCATCACCACGGTAGGTGGGAGCATTCTTTGGAGCTCTCCCTTTTACAACACGATGATAATACTCGTATGTCATCGGTTTTCCTTCACCTTTTATCGTATCTACCAATCGGGCCAGCACCACGACATGCGTTTCGTTGTCAACCATATTCAAGACGTCTAATATCAGTCTTCCAACAAATTTGCCTCTAACGACAGGCACATTATCTACTACGTCATATCCGAAGTCTTCGTATTTGTCATTGTCTTTGCTGCATTGAAAGCCAAATACGGGAATAACGAGTTGATCAGTGTCTTCGGCGATTATAGATAGGCTGAAACGTTTAGAATTCTTGATTGCTTGAAGAGTATAGTTATTTTTATTTAGTGAGACAGCAAGAATAGGGTTCTCGCTTGTTACTTGGAAGCAAGTATTGATAATACATCCTACAGGGCGTTCACCATCCATTGCTCCAACTACATATAGTCCATAAGTCAGATTATAAAGTACGGTTATATCCATTGTCTATTTAAGTTTTTAATTGGTATACGACACAAATATACTCATTAATTAAAAACAAACAGATAAATGTGAACAGAATATTTGTTACATGAATAATACATGTGATATAACATGAGTCAATCGATTCAATTTTTTTGTTAATATATCCAAAAAGTATTGGCTTTTATAAGTGGTTATCGTTATTTTGTAAGTTTAAATAGTGACAGAAAAATTATATTCTTAAATAATAAATATTATGCATAAACTATTTTCAACATTGTTTATTGGTTTTGCCTTATTGGTTTGTCAACCAACTTTCGCTCAGAAAACCAGCGGGAAACCAGTTTCACCAATTAAAGTAACTGTTCCGGTACGACCAGCCGGGCAGAAAGACGTGATTAACTTGACAACTCCTAAGATGGATGTCGTACGTGTTGGTTTCGTAGGTTTAGGTATGCGTGGCCCTGGCGCTGTAGAACGTTGGACACATATTCCAGGAACGAAGATCGTTGCTCTTTGCGACGTTGAGGCTAATCGCGTAGAAAATGCAGAGAAGATACTTGATAAAGCGGGCCTTCCCCGTGCTGCTGCCTATAGTGGCAGTGTTGAAGCTTACAAGAAAATGTGTGAGCGCAATGATATTGATATTATATATATTGCCACCGATTGGAAACATCATACACCTATTGCTCTGTATGCGATGAACCATGGAAAGAATGTAGCTATTGAGGTTCCTGCCGCTACTTCGTTGAAGGAGATATGGGACTTGATCAATACTTCCGAAAGAACACGTAAACATTGTATGATGCTGGAGAATTGTGTATACGACTTCTTCGAATTGGCTACTTTGAACATGTCGCAGAAGGGTTTGTTCGGTGAAGTACTCCATGTTGAAGGTTCTTATCTTCATAACTTGGACGATTTCTGGGGTGAATATTGGAATAATTGGCGTATGGATTTCAATCATACTCATCGTGGTGATGTTTATCCTACTCACGGCATCGGCCCTGATTGCCAGGTATTGAATATACACCGTGGGGATAGAATGAACTATCTCGTTGCCATGGATACAAAGGCTGTAAATGGTCCTGCTTATGTAAAGAGAACAACAGGTAAAGATGCTCCTGATTTCCAGAATGGAGATGAGACATCTACTTTGATTCGCACCGTGAACGGGAAGACAATCCTTGTTCAGCACGATGTAATGACTCCTCGTCCTTATAGCAGAATGTATCAGGTAGTAGGTACAGATGGTTATGCCAGCAAATATCCAGTTGAACAATATTGCTTCCGTACAGGACAGTTGAAGTCGACAGGCACAGCTAATTATCAGAACCTGAATATGCATGAGGCAGTGCCCGATAGCGTAAAGGACGCATTGGTAGCTCAATATACTCCCGATTTTGTGAAAGCATTGCAAGAGACAGCTAAGAAAGTCGGCGGACATGGTGGAATGGATTATATCATGGACTATCGTTTGGTTTACTGTCTGCGTAACGGTCTGCCATTGGATATGGATGTTTACGATTTGGCGGAATGGTGTTGCCTCGGTGAATTGACGAGAATATCTATCGCCAACAATTCAGCATCTGTTGCTGTACCCGATTTTACCCGTGGTGCTTGGAACAAACTGAATGGTTTCAAATATGCATTTGCTAACGAATGAGGAATATGAGAAAACAATTTATAACCTTACTGATTGTTTGTCTAACATGCTTTGTTGGTAATGTCAGTTCTCAGCATGTAAATCATACCTTTGCTATACAGCATGGGAATTTCCTATACGACGGCAAACCTATACAGATTCATTCTGGAGAAATGCATTTTTCTCGTATCCCGGCTCCCTATTGGCGTCATCGCTTGCGCATGATGAAAGCCATGGGACTGAATACTGTTACTTCGTATGTCTTCTGGAATTATCATGAGACAGCTCCGGGAGAATGGAATTGGACAACGGGAAATCATAATATTCGTGAGTTTATAAAGGATGCCCGCGATGAAGGAATGTTCGTTATCCTGCGTCCAGGACCATATTGTTGTGCTGAATGGGAGTTCGGTGGTTATCCATGGTGGCTGCAGAAAGAGAAGAGCCTTGTGATACGTACCGATAATCAACCCTTCCTCGACTCTTGTAAGGTATATGTCAACCAATTGGCTAGTCAGGTCCGTGATCTTCAGATTACTCACGGGGGGCCGTTGATAATGATTCAAGCTGAAAACGAATTCGGTTCCTATGTTGCTCAGCGTCCTGATATACCTTTGTCGGTTCATAAAAAATATAGTGCCTCTATTCATCAACAACTGTTAGATGCCGGCTTCAATATACCGATGTTCACTTCCGACGGAAGTTGGTTGTTTAAGGAGGGGACAATTGAGGGAACATTGCCTACAGCCAACGGTGAGGGCAATATTCCGAACTTGAAGAAGGTCGTTAACGAATATCATGGCGGCGAAGGTCCTTACATGGTTGCCGAGTATTATCCCGGCTGGCTCGACCATTGGGCTGAACCTTTCCCTAAAGTATCTACAGAATCTGTTGTGAAGCAGATAGATGCTTATCTGAAGAATGGCATCAACTTCAACTTTTATATGATTCATGGTGGTACGAACTTCGGATTCACTTCGGGTGCCAATTATAGTACTGCGAAGAATATCCAGCCCGATATGACAAGTTACGACTACGATGCTCCGATTAGTGAGGCAGGTTGGGCTACTCCGAAATACAATGCACTGCGCGACTTGCTGATGAAGCAGGTGAAATATAAGGTTCCTGCCGTACCTAAGCCTATACCAGTGATTCAGATACCCGATATAAAATTGGAGAAGGCAATCAATCTGTTTGATATTATCAAGCACATGAGCCCTGAGCTGAACGATACTCCTCTCACCTTTGAAGATTTGAATCAAGGTTCTGGATATGTTCTCTATCGCCGAACATTTGCTCAACCTATAAAGGGCCTTTTACAGATTAAAGGTATTCGCGACTACGGTATCGTCTATGTGAACGGTACGAAGGTAGGCGACTTGAACAGGGTGTTCGAATGTGACAGTATCGACATCGATATTCCTGCTAAGGGTACCCTCGACATCTTGGTGGAGAACATGGGACGCATCAATTACGGTGCCAAGATAACCGATAATCTGAAGGGAATTATCTCTGATGTGCAGATCAGCGGACTCACTGTAAAAGGAAACTGGATGATGTACAAACTGCCGATGAGCGAGATGCCCGATCTGAATTTGTTTACTGACGACAATGTAAGTGGCTTGCCCGTACTGTACGGCGCTACATTCAACCTGTCGAAAGTTGGTGATACCTTCCTTAACATGGAAGGTTGGGGCAAAGGTATTGTCTTTGTAAACGATATCAATATAGGTCGTTATTGGAAGGTAGGGCCGCAACAAACACTCTATCTGCCGGGCTGTTTCTTGAAGAAAGGGAAGAACAAAGTTGTTGTCTTCGAACAGCAGAACGATAAGAGCCAAAGTGTTTTGTCGACAGTGAAAGTCCCTGTACTCGACAAGCTGAAGAAATAATTTCTATCATATAATTTATCGGTAGAGGTGAACGAATTCCGTTTCATCTCTACCGATTAATACATTTATCATGAAGCATCTATCAAAGATTATTCTATTTATCCTTTTCACCCTCTGCTTCACTTCTTATTCGCGGGCAGATGGCGTCTCTTCTATCGTTAGTGCCAAAAAAGTGAACGCTACGACGGTAGAACTGTTGTTGTCTGATAATCACAGCATGATTTTAGATTTCTATGGAGACAATATCTTCCGTATTTTCAGAGATGACTCCGGTTGCGGACTGAGAGATCCTGAAGCTAAACCTGAGGCAAAGATATTGGTGGAGCAGCCACGTAAGGATTTAACCAAACTGGAGCTGACATCGAACAATGATGCCGTCATCGTAGAGACATCGCGCGTGAAACTCACTTTCGATAAGCTTACTGCCTTGTTGAAGGTTGTCGATTTGAAGTCGCAGCAGACGGTTATTCAAGAGGTGGAGCCCGTCCGTTTCGAAGGGAACAGGACCTTCCTCACCTTGAAGGAAAATCCGAATGAATACTTCTATGGGGGAGGTGTGCAGAACGGTCGTTTCTCCCACAAAGGGAAAATCATCGCCATCGAAAACCAGAACAGCTGGACAGATGGTGGAGTTGCTTCGCCGACTCCTTTTTATTGGTCGACCAGTGGCTACGGAATGATGTACTACTCTTTTGCGAAGGGTAAATACGATTTCGGCGCTTCCCAAAAAGGGAAGGTGCAGTTGATGTACGAGTCGAATTATCTGGATTGTTTCTTCATGGTCGACAGTAAGGTGCCTGCCTTATTGTGCGATTACTATCAGCTGACAGGCAATCCTGTTCTCTTGCCAAAGTTCGGCTTTTACGAGGGGCATCTCAATGCTTATAACCGCGATTATTGGAAAGAGAACAGCAAAGGAATCCTCTTTGAAGACGGAAAAAGATACAGCGAAAGTCAGAAAAACGACGGTGGCATACACGAATCGCTGAATGGTGAAAAGAACAATTATCAGTTCTCGGCTCGGGCTGTTGTCGACAGATATGCTAAGCACGATATGCCGTTGGGATGGATTCTTCCTAACGATGGTTATGGTGCCGGCTATGGTCAGGCAGAAACTTTGGACGGGAACATACAGAACTTGAAGAGCTTCGGCGATTATGCCCGTCAGCATGGTGTTCAAATCGGGTTGTGGACACAATCCGACTTGCATCCGAAGGCGGGAGTAAGTGCTTTGCTTCAGCGCGATATCGTCAAAGAAGTACACGACGCAGGCGTGCGCGTACTGAAGACGGATGTGGCATGGGTCGGCGAAGGCTACTCTTTCGGCTTGAACGGTGTGGCCGATGTGGCACACATCATGCCCGAATATGGTGAGAAGGCGCGTCCCTTCATCATTACTGTCGACGGCTGGGCCGGCACTCAACGTTATTCGGGAGTATGGACAGGCGATCAGACAGGCGGCGAGTGGGAGTATATTCGCTTCCATATTCCTACCTATATCGGTTCAGGTCTTTCGGGTATTCCGAATATCACATCGGATATGGACGGTATCTTCGGCGGCAAGAATCCCGTTGTCAATGCACGCGACTTCCAATGGAAGACTTTCACACCGATGCAGTTGAATATGGATGGTTGGGGCTCCAACGAGAAATATCCGCAGGCTTTGGGTGAGCCTACCACTTCTATCAACCGCAATTATCTGAAGCTGAAAGCACAGTTGATACCATATATCTACAGCATTGCCAAAGAGTCGGTCGACGGACTGCCGATGATGCGGGCAATGTTCTTGCAGACACCGAATGACTATACCTATGGCAGGTCTACCGAGTATCAGTTCCTGTTCGGCCCTTCATTCCTGGTAGCTCCTGTGTATCGGCAGACAAAAATGACGGACACCAATACCGAGGTTCGCAATGGTATTTATCTGCCCGACGGTTACTGGATTGATTACCTCACGGGAGAAGGGTATAAGGGCAACTGCATATTGAATAATTTTGAGACTCCTATCTGGAAATTGCCTGTCTTTGTGAAGGCTGGGGCTATCATTCCGATGGCGAATCCGAACAATAATGTCTCTGAAATCAACAAATCGCTGCGGATTTACGATATCTACCCGTATCAGAAGTCTTCTTTTACCGAGTATGATGACGACGGAACCACAGAGGATTACAAGGCTGGCAATGGCGCCACAACACTCATTACATCGGCAGTTGTGGGCAGTAATCTGACGGTCACAGTGAGCCCTGTAAAGGGTACATTCAATGGAATGGTGAAACGGAAAGTCACCGAGTTCAACATCAATGTCACGTCGAAGCCACAACAGCTGACGGCTACCATAGGCAAATCTACGGTTGCTCTTGCTGAGGTGAAGTCGTTGGCAGTCTTTAACAAGCGTCAGAATGTCTTCTTCTACGAGGCTCGTCCTAACTTGAACAAGTTCGCTACTCCTGGTACAGAATATGCTTCGTTCGCCGTAACGAAGAATCCGGTACTGCACGTTCGTCTTGCAGCAACAGATATCGCCATGAATGCAGTGGTATTGAAGATGAAAGGTTTTGTCTTTCATCCTGCCGATAAGTACCGGGTATCGTCGGGCAGCTTAACGGCTCCTGCCAATGCTCAGGTGACGGCAGCAAATACCGAGGCTTATACGCTCGATGCTACGTGGAATAAAGTGGCGAATGCCGACTATTACGAGATGCTTTTCAACGGCATGTTGTACACCACGATTAAGGAGAATCACCTGTTGTTCGAAGACTTGACGCCGAGTACTGCTTATTCGTTCAAGGTGAGAGCCGTCAATAAAGGGGGCATGTCGGATTGGTCTTCTTTCAACGCTACTACGAAGTCGAACCCGCTGGAGTTCGCCATTCATGGATTGAAAGGACAGCTTACTGCAAAGGATCAGGAAGGATTCGAGGTCAGTCATCTGTTCGATTTTGCTGAATCGGGCGATGTATGGCATACGCAATATAGAGTCAAGGCGGTACCTTTCGATATGGTAATCGACTTGTGCAGCACCAATACCATCGACAGGTTCCAGTATCTGCCGCGTACCGATGCGGGGAATGGTACCTTGCTGAAGGGAACGGTATCGTACAGTACCGACAAACAGCACTGGACCGATGCAGGTGCCTTCGATTGGAAACGGGACGGTGATGCGAAAGTCTTCAGCTTCGCCAATCATCCTACCGTACGTTACATCAAACTGTCGGTAACTGAGGCTGTGGGCAACTACGGTTCGGGCCGCGAACTATATGTCTTCAAGGTTCCTGGAACACCGACAATCATCCCCGGCGATGTGAACAACGACGGTAAAATCGATAAGAATGACCTCACATCGTATATGAATTATACCGGTTTGAAGAAGGGTGACCCCGATTTCGACGGTTATATCAGCAATGGTGATATCAATCACAACGACCGTATCGATGCCTACGACATCTCGGTAGTGGCTACGCAATTGGAAGATGGCGTAGAACCTTCGTCGGAGAATGTAGGCGGATCGGTAGAGATAACCACCGATAAGCAGTCGTATGCAAAGGATGAAGAGGTGGACATCCATGTGAAGGGCGTCGACCTTCATGCTGTGAATGCCATCGGCTTTGCATTGCCTTACGACCAGCAGGAATACGAGTTCATCGGCATTCAGCCTGTTGGTGTGAAGGCGATGGAGAATATGACATACGACAGGCTCCATAAGGATGGCTCGAAAGTGTTGTATCCTACCTTCGTGAATATCGGCAACAAAGACACTGTAGACGGCAGCAATGAACTGTTCGTTATCCGACTGAAGGCGAAGAAGAAAGTGAAATTTAATCTGCAGATAACGAATGGCGAGCTAGTCGATAAGATGTTGAGCGAAAAACCATTTTAGGTTCATCAATCGACATCGAAAGAAACTTCTAAAAACATAGTTATGTTATCCGCACGACATGACTATGTTTCTGACTTTTCTTGGTTATGTTCTCAACTTTTTATAACTACGATACTCCGAGAACATAACTATGAAAAGTTGGTTTCATCACCACGATTTCGCATCACCTTCACCAACCGCTAATAACAATGAAATGACAATGAAATACAACATCGTAAAAAATCTTACAATATGTCTCGGCATGTCTGCTGCCTTGCTTTGCTTATCACCGAGCATCTCGGCACAAAAACCTTATCCCGGTGCGTCGAACATCTACGAGGCTCGTCCTGTCGATAACGGTAAGGCGTTAGTCAATCCGCTGATGGGTTGGACGATGCACTTCTATTCTAACCTCTATACGCAGTATGGCAATAAGCTCGAGGCATCCGACACGGTCGACGATTTTCCAGGACTCAGCACCGTTTATCTGCGTATCCCGTGGTCGTTTGTAGAACCCGAAGAGAACAATTTCAATTGGGAAACGCTCGATACGCCTGCACAACGGTGGATAGAGAAGGGCAAGAAAGTGGCATTCCGCATCACTGCTACCGAGAACTGGATGCATCAAGGCACTCCGCAATGGGTTTTCGATGCGGGAGCGAAGTACTACAAGGCCGACGATTATCTGGAACCCGACTACGACGATGCCATCTTCCTGGAGAAGGTGGAGCATTTCGTCAAGATAATGGCGGAACGTTACGACGGGAATCCAAACGTGGCATTCGTAGATATTGGTCATTTCGGCATGTGGGGAGAGGGACACACCGTATTCTCCACACCGAAACATGGCAAGTCGTGGGGCATCGAGACGCAGAAGAAGATTATCGATATCTATTGCAAATATTTCAAACATACACAGCTCTGTCTGTCCGACGACTTTGCCGGACATGATACTCCGGGCAAGCGTTTCCCGATAATGGACTATGCTTTTTCGAAAGGGGTATCGCTCAGAGACGACAGCATCCTCGTGCAACCTGCTCCTCGTTCGTGGTTTCACAGCGATATGGCACAGCTCTTCTGGCCTACCATGCCCGTCATCTTGGAACATGAACACTATGGAGGTTCGAAAGCACGCGGAGCATGGAACAAAGACCTGCTGCTGAAGTCGGTCGAGGACTATCATGCTTCGTACATGTCTATCCATTGGTGGCCGCGTATCGAGCTTAACGAGAACCGTGATGTCATCGATAAAATCAACCGCCGCCTGGGATATCGTATTCAGGCCAGCTATGTGCAATGGCCGCAAGTGATTAAGCGCAACGAGAACTTCATCATCGAGTCGCAATGGAAGAATGCAGGAGTCGCTCCGTGTTATCCGGGAGGTTATCCCTGTTTCACCATCAAGGACTCATTGGGAGGTATTGTCTCTGTACTCGTAGAGACGAAGTTTAATGTGAAGTCGCTCACTACTGCCGAGCCCGACAAAGCTGTTGCCAAGGTGCTCACCTCACAGTTTACTGTCGCCAAGGCTTATCCCGATCCGCACGGTCCCTTTGCCAGAGCATGTAATCCCGGTAAGTTCGACTTGTATATCTCTGTTGGAATGATCGACGGCACGCCGACATTAGAGTTGCCATACGACCAATGCGACGGACATAAGCGGTATAAGGTCGGCACGATTACCTTGCAGTAATCAGCTTTCTATCTGTTGTAAAGTTTGGATATCAGGTCGCCCCGACCGATACGGCGAAGTTCTCTGATGATTTGCTGACGTTCTTCGGGCTTGTACCAGAAGAAGAACATGCGCTGTGCCAGTTTCTCCTTCGGAGTACGGGCACTGAATACAGGTTCCAGCGTATAAGGATGGAAACCCGTATACCACATCTCCGTCGATACAGTCATGGGAGTAGGGGTGAAGTCCTGCACTTGTTCCAGGTGGAAGAACAGTCGCTTGGTGATGACAGCCAGTTCTGCCATATCCTCTTCCTTACAGCCCGGATGACTCGATATAAAGTAGGGGATGAGCTGTTGGTGCATATTCATCTTCTCATTCTCACTGTCGAAGATACGTTTGAAAGTCTCGAACTGCTCGAACGATGGTTTGCGCATCAGCGATAACACACTGTCACTGGTATGTTCGGGTGCCACCTTGAGTCGTCCGCTCACATGCTTCTCTATCAGTTCGTGCGTATATCGCTCGGTACCTTTATCTACCTCCTTGTCGCCGGTTCGGTGCAATAGCAGGTCGTATCGGATACCACTGCCTATATACGTATGTTTAATGTAGGGCAACGCGTCAACGGCGTGATAGATATCCAGTAAAGGACGGTGGTCGGTGTTTAGGTTCTTGCAGATTTGCGGATGGATGCACGAAGGACGTTTGCACTTCTTGCAAATCTCTTTGTTCTTGCCTCCCATCTGATACATATTGGCCGAAGGGCCGCCCAGGTCACTCAGATTGCCTTTGAAGTCGGGCAGCTGCGCAATCTTTTCTACTTCTCGCAAGATGCTCTCCTTACTGCGGCTGGCAATGAACTTGCCCTGATGGGCAGAGATAGTACAGAACGCACACCCGCCGAAACAACCGCGATGAATGTTGATTGAAAACTTAATCATATCGTACGCAGGTATCCGCTTGCCCTTATATTTAGGATGTGGCAGATAGGTGTACGGCAAGTCGAAGGAGTGGTCCAGTTCCTCTGTTGTCATAGGCGGATAGGGAGGATTCACCACCACGGTATCGTTATCTACCGATTGTACGATACGTGCAGCTGAATATCGGTTGCTCTCTTCCTCGATATGGCGGAAGTTGGCAGCCTCTTTCTTCTTGTCCTTCAAACATTCCTCATGCGAAAAGAGTTCGATATCCCCTTCGCACTTCTCGAAGGTGGCAGTCTTGCAGCGGTAAGCCGTTTGCGGTATGTCGTGAGGAATCTGCATACTCTCCTCCATACGACGGGCCAGTTCTATGATGGGCTTTTCTCCCATGCCATAGATAAGCAGGTCGGCATCACTTTCACAAAGAACCGACTTGCGGACAGCATTCTGCCAATAGTCGTAATGAGTGAGTCGGCGCATGCTTGCCTCGATGCCGCCCAGTATGACGGGTACATCGGGATATAATTGTTTCAGTATTTTCGTGTAAACTACAGAAGGATATTCGGGACGCATATCGATACGCCCGTCGGGAGTATAAGCATCTTCACTGCGCAGTCGTTTGTTGGCGGTATATTTATTGACCATCGCATCCATGCATCCGGCAGAGATGCCGAAGAACAAACGAGGACGTCCGAGTTTCTTGAAATCCCGTAGGTCGTCTCGCCAATTAGGTTGTGGGATAATGGCAACTTTGAATCCTTCTGCTTCGAGTGTTCTGCCGATGACGGCAGCACCGAAAGAGGGGTGATCAATATAAGCGTCGCCGCTGAAGAGAATAATATCGACCTGTTCCCAACCGCGTAGTTCCACTTCTTTTTTAGTAGTAGGAAGCCAGTCGGTCAGTTGCATGTTATTCATATTAGGAATCGTAGATGTCGCTAGCTTCGGATTTCTGTTCAATCCATGCTAGATATAGTTTGATGAGTTGCTGCAAACCGTATGCTTTCATATTCTTGTGGTAGATAACATCAATACATAAATCGAGTAAGTCTTTGCAGTTTTCTGTGTCGGAAGCAATAATAGCGCGTATATTTAGTTTCAGTTTCTCAAGAACGGAATCGTCAACGATGCCGTTGCTATCGATAAGATACCTGAACAAGGCATACTTCTCAATAGTTTTCAGGTTCTCATTCGATATTTCTATCGTCCGGGTACCTGTTGGATTTGATTGGATGTTATACATAGTTTCTAGTTATTTTCTACAAAGATAGAATTATTTTGGAATAACAAATATCTTTTCAAATAAATTCTTCAAAAAGGAGAAACTTTTTTATCTATGTTTACTCTCGAAGTCGTTTAAAACGTCATTCATTAACATCTTTCTTTGCATTTCGTCGGTAATGCTTTCGAAAGGAAATCCCATGATGACGGTGCGGTAATCTTTACCATTATAATAAATGCCTGCGATATTATTTTCCTTTTTATAATATAAAAGAGGAGTAGAAGAAACAGGTGTCAGCACTTCGGGATGACCTACGGCATAGAATTTCTCATTCATCTTCTGAATGAATCCGCAGTCTATCTGGTCTCCGCTGACAGTACATATCGAGTCGTTGTCGCTTAATGAACGGTTGTATTCGTATTTCAGCATGTCTCGGCAGAAAGACTTGTCGTCGTCATTATTCCACATGTCGCTGCCTAGATAAGAACCGCTTACTATCAGATTGCCTCCTATCAGACAGTAGCTGCGCAGTACCCCTTGCATTCGTTTGCTGAAGCTCTTATACGAATATACCCTGCTGCTGTCTTCTTTCTGTAATCCCAGTATCAGGTCGACGCAGCGGTACTGGTTGAGCTGTTTGATGTTGATAGGATTCACAAGTGTTTCATTCTCATCAATCAGTTCTTCAAAAGATTCCTTGCTGCACGATACAAATCCCCATTTCTTAGCGGTACGAATGGCATTGCCATGAATAAAAGGATAATCGAAGGTATTGCCTGCCACGGTTTTCCCTTCCAGTTCGCCCGTGCTAAATCCTAAGCTGCCTTCACCTTCCTTGCCGCCTTTCTGTCTGTCGTAACCCACCTGCCGTCCACACAATGAGATGTTCTGCATATAGGCTACACCAGGGTCTTTGTCCAGGTCGAAGCCTAGCGAATCGGGAGTGTCGACAATAGATGGAGCGCTCAGTCTGTCGAATCCGTTCACGATAAGCACTCTTCCTTTCTCATGTTTTAGTCGCATGGCAGAGAGTGTCTCCGAGGGGAAACTCTCTCCTCCGTGGTTCAGAGCCGTAACATAGAAAGAATAAATCTTTTCGGGCTCTACCTTGATAGTATAACTCTCTTTGCCGACAACGGTGCCATGGTCGAAACTGCCGTCCTCTTCACGTTGGTAGACGAGGTAATTCCTCGGACTTGCTGTCGGCTCTAACGGGTCGTTTTCTCCTTCCCAACTCAGGGTAAGGGTGTTTTTCTTCTTTCCATACTGAATGGCAAAATGACTTACGGGCAAGGGAGCCACTTCGTAATCTTCTTTATGCTGTGAGGTGATGAAGCGGAGAATACCTTTGTAGATGGCACGACTCATCGCAAACTTGAAGTGCGGGTCGTATGCATACTTCATATCAGCAAAGTTCTGATGCGAGAGCATCTCTATGATAGTCGACGGTGCTGCAGGCAGACGGCTCTCGCTGTAGTTCCTGTTCCACATCGCACGACGTTCCCAGGCAATATTGAAGTCGTTGTCCAGCTCCCGCTTAATCTCTGTCAGCACGATGTCGCATAAGTCGCGCGATGCATATCTGCTTGTCCCTGCATTCAACTTCCCGTTGTTGAAGTTAGTCATATAAATACCCAGTGAACCGATAAAACTGTTTGACGGACTGTACCCTGCATCCGTATGAAAGGCCATGTCTAGTTCGATAGGAACTTTCAATCCTGGCTTTTCAGGATTGTAGATAGAACCTCCCGACAGATAATTCATCATCAGGCTGCGTACATTGATATCGTCTGAATAATCATTAGCACCGTTCCGACCGTTGTACACATTCGTTGGCATCCCGGCCCATTGGGCAGCATAACGGGCTCCTTCCAGATATCGGGGCAACCCGCTCACCGTTCCGCGAGCAATATTGCCCATACCACCGCCGAACCGTACGGCATCGGCAGTCACAACTCCCGAACCATCGCTTTCATTGCTTAGCGTTACCTTGTCGTAGTCGTTAGCTCCCTTATCAAAATCGAAGGTTCCTAAATACACCCAAGTGCCGCCACCCATCTGTTGGTTGATAAGGAACTCGGTAGCTTCACCTCTATGATAAACGGTGTAGTGGGCATCATTAATGCTGTTAGCCACTGTCTGATACGATATATATACGGCATATCTGCCCGCTTCCGGAATATCGGGAGTCCATTCCACAAGCGCTTTGTTGGCTTTCTTTTCTGTCGCGATATATTTGGCGGAGCCCATTTCGAAAGGATTCTCACCATTCTGATAAGTCGTTTGCTTGTTGGCAAACCCTTTCTCATCAGTCTGCTGCCATTGATTCGCAGTACTGTTGACTTCTTTATAGCTCGATGACGACTGAGGCGAATCGTTGTCAACAATCACCTCGTTGCGTTGAATATCGCGTTCACGTGGGGTGATAACAGTAGCGCCCGCCCGTTCCAGCATCGGAATTAAATAAGGAATGATGAACGACTGTGAGAACAAGTCCTCGGTGGTACAGAACAGTCTTGGCCGTTGCCAGCACCATCCACGGCTGTTTGCATAATACTTTCCATGACTCTGCCACAAGCCGATGCATCTGTTCTGCAGTCCTTTGCTGAGCAGATAGGGCGTCGACAGATTCATAATCCATGGCTTTCCCTTGTAGACCAGTTCCGTTTCAAGCCGTTCCTTCTCCTTCTTGCCGTGCTTGCGATAATAATTCGGAATGAGTTGTCCGATCGTCTTGCCGTCGCAGTATAACTGTACGTCGAAGAAACGTACAGGACCAGGCAGAACAGTCCTGATCTGCGAGTAGATACTGTCTACTGTCGCTTGGCGGAAAGGCTGATAAGCGAATGCATCCGATACGTAGATATTGATAGACCGCTTTTCGTAGTCGATGCTGAGCGTATTCAGTTGAGGCTTTACGAAGGTATTATGGTAATTGGAGAAATATACTTGTAAGCGTTGTTTGATGATAGAATCTTGTTGTTGTCCTCTTGCTGATGGAATAAATAAGGTACAAACAGTTAAAATAAATAATATTTTTTTCATGATAAACACTATTTCAACTGCAAAAGTAGTTTTTTAAATTGGTAATAGCTAAATTTGCAGTATAAAACAAAGCTTTTAATTCAGCTATTTGTTTTAGGCATATTCAAGAATATAATTTTTTAATTTATAATATTAAAATGAAGACTAATCTAACATCTCAAATCACTTTGAACAATGTTTCTCCGAAATATTACAGACCGGAGAATGCATTCGAGAAGTCAGTATTAACAAGATTTGAGAAAATTCCTACAGACATTTTCAATTCTGTAGATGAAGGTTCACAGCATGTTGCATTGGAAATTGCGCAGACCATCCGCAATAAGCAGAAAGATGGTCGTTATTGTGTTTTAGCTCTTCCTGGTGGTAATTCGCCACGTAACGTTTATATTGAATTGGTCCGTATGCATCAAAAAGAAGGACTCAGTTTCAGCAATGTCGTTGTATTCAATATGTACGAGTATTATCCTTTAGCAGATGATGCTGTCAACAGCAACTTGAACTTCTTGAAGGAGATGTTGCTCGACCATGTAGATATCGACAAACAAAATGTTTTCTCACCGAAGGGTTCCATTGCCAAGAATAATATCTATGACTTCTGCCGCTTGTACGAGCAACGTATCGAGAGTTTCGGCGGAATCGACATTGCCCTGCTGGGTATCGGCCGTGTAGGTAATATCGCTTTCAACGAGCCGGGTTCTCGCATGAACTCTTCTACTCGTTTGATATTGCTGGATAATGATTCCCGCAACGAGGCAACGAAGATTTTCGGAAAGATAGAGAATACACCTATCAGTTCTATCACAATGGGTATCTCTACCATCCTTGCAGCCAAGAAGATTTATTTGTTGGCTTGGGGTGAAGAGAAAGCAGAGATGATTAAGAAGTGTGTCGAGGGTGAGATGGACGATTCCATTCCTTCTACCTACCTGCAGTCGCATAACAACAGTCATGTTGTTCTCGACCTGTCTTCAGCCATGAACCTCACACGTATTCGTCGTCCTTGGCTGGTTACTGCCTGCGATTGGAACGACAAGCTCATCCGTAGAGCAATAGTATGGCTCTGCCAGCTTACAGGCAAACCCATTCTGAAACTGACAAACAGAGACTATAATGAGAACGGTTTAAGTGAGTTGTTGGCATTGTACGGCTCTGCTTACAATGTAAACATCAAAATCTTCAATGATCTGCAGCATACCATCACAGGATGGCCGGGTGGCAAACCTGACGCTGATGATACTTACCGTCCTGAAAGAGCTAAACCTTATCCTAAGAAGATTATTGTTTTCTCTCCGCATCCCGATGATGATGTCATCTCAATGGGTGGTACTATCCGTCGGTTGGTTGAGCAGAAACATGAGGTTCACTTGGCTTACGAAACTTCGGGAAATATCGCTGTCGGCGATGAAGAGGTAGTTCGTTTCCTTCATTTCATCAATGGCTTCAATGAGATATTCAACAACAGTGCCGATAAGGTTATCAATGAGAAGTATGCTGAAATCCGTAAATTCCTTGCTGAAAAGAAAGACGGTGATATCGATTCGAAAGACATCCTTACTATCAAGGGCTTGATTCGTCGTGGTGAAGCCCGTACAGCTTGTACCTATAATAAGATTCCTTTGGACAGAGTTCATTTCTTGGATTTGCCTTTCTATGAAACTGGCCGTATTCAGAAGAATCCGATGGGCGAAGCCGATGTAAAGATTATCGTCGATTTGTTGCAGAAGATACAGCCGCACGAAATCTTCGTTGCAGGCGACTTAGCCGACCCGCATGGCACACACAAGGTTTGTACGAATGCTGTTCTGGCAGCTATCGACTTAGAGAAACAAGCCGGTGCCAAATGGTTGAAGGATTGCCGTATCTGGATGTATCGCGGTGCTTGGGCAGAATGGGAAATCGAAGACATCGAAATGGCTGTTCCTATCAGTCCTGAGGAGCTTCGTGCTAAACGTAACAGCATCTTGAAGCATCAGTCTCAGATGGAGAGCGCCCCATTCCTGGGCAATGATGAGCGTCTGTTCTGGCAGCGCAGTGAAGACCGTAACCGCAATACCGCATCTATCTACGATAAGCTCGGTTTGGCATCCTACGAGGCTATGGAAGCTTTCGTCCAGTACATACCCTTATAATCAATTATAAACTAATAGACTGTACTAAGATGAACGTATCACATGTTCGTCTTGGTACAGTCTTTTTTATGCATTCATCCGATTTATGAAATCTTTTTATACCGTCATCCTCTTGTTGATATCCAATAGTTTCATGACCTTTGCTTGGTATGGTCATCTGAAGCTTCAGGAGATGAAAGTCACCACAGGATGGCCCCTCATATTCATCATACTGATGTCGTGGGGCATCGCATTCATAGAATATTGTTTCTTAATACCGGCAAACAGAATAGGATATCAAGGCAATGGCGGTCCATTTTCGTTGGTTCAGCTCAAGGTATTGCAGGAAGTCATCACCCTCATTGTCTTTGCGGGCATCACTACATTCCTGTTCAAGGGCGAAACGTTCCATTGGAATCATTTCGCCGCTTTCTGTTGTCTGATATTGGCAGTCTATTTTGCCTTTCTGAAGTAGACTATTCCTCTTGCTTGAACATCGGGTCCCAGCTGGGAAGCAATATCGGTTTGAGTTTCAGTGCTTCGAGAACCTTCTCAGAAGCGTATTTCTTCTTGATGACGAGGCGGAACATGTATTCGTCGAACCATTTGTCTGTCATAATCAGATGACCGTTGTAACCGCTGTCGGCACCCCAGCTGTTCTCTACCATCCACTTTGTCGGTTTGCCGTCTTTATTTAGGTCGACAGCCATCAGGCAGAGTGCATGCGACGAACCGCTTGCGAAACTTTGTATCCGCTGTTTCTTGTCCATATTGAAAGTAGTGCCGATTAGCGAAGCATAGTCGAAGTTGTCCGTATCCAGCAGTCCTCTCTTCGAATCCAGTTCTTTGCCCACATCACACGAAAAATACATCATCGTGCTGTCTTTTAGCGAAGTGATAGCCATCTCCTTGATATCATCAGCAGGCAGATTCACATACGTCCAGTCCTTCCCCTCTAAGATATGTCTGTCGAAGTCAACCTGGTAAGTCTTGTAATACGGTCTCGACGGGTCGTTCATCAGCATCACGTAATCAGTGATAGCCTCTTTGTCGATAAACTTATCGCGGAACGACTGCGGAGTATATTCAGCAGTCTCTACAGGCTCATTCTTCGTATTGTACATGGTATAAGTGAAGTGAGTAGGAGGGACTCCGAGGTTGAGAACCAAGACACGGTATATTGTCTCCAGCATCCCCACCTTTTCTTTCTCTATCTTCGCTGTACTTGTCCCTTTTGCTACCTCATCCCGAATCTGCAGCGCAAACTCACGCAACTTCAACTCAAGTATTTTCGCCATTTGCGAAGTGCTGTTGCTGCTCTTTGTCTCGTGCATAGCCTCCTGAGGAACGGCGCCATACTTAGTTATTAAGTCGGCAACGCCCGTATAGTTGCCACCATCGCCAATCACGTTATGGAACAGCCAGTCTACCGTCTTGTCATCCATCGGCTTCTTAGCCGACGACAGAATCCTTTCCAGGAAGATGTTCGATTTCTCCAGCAGGTCGTAGAAAGAGATATAATTCTGCGAGAACTCGAAAGAGCCCAGATTAAACTTCTTGATAGCCTTATAGCGGAGCGTATTCAGTCCGCTGAACAACCAGCAGCGACCCGACGATTTCTGGTCGGTGATGCCTTTCGATTTCAGCTCGATGCTGAAATGCGTATCCATGGCATTCTTGTTATCCTCATTGGTCGCCAGCGATTTCAAATCGCAGTTGGCGATAGCATTGCGGATAGCTTTATCCGTAGGCGTATTCTTGAACGAACTTTTAATTTGATTCATTGTAGCCTCGTCGATGCTGCCCTTCGTTTGAGCGAAGGCAGAAGGCGATGCCAGCAGTGCTATTAAAGCAAAGGCAAGTAGATTCTTTTGTCTCATAACATAATAATTAAGTGATTAACGTCGCAAATATAACACTATTTTTCTTTATACCAATTCACCAGCTTCTTAACTCCCTCCTCGATATCGATTTTATGATGCCAGCCCAGCTCATGAAGTTTCGATACATCTATCAGTTTCCTCATGGTACCGTCAGGTTTCGAACTGTCCCAGCAGATATCCCCTTCGTAGCCGATGGTTTTCTTTATCAGCTCGGCGAGTTCGGCGATGGTGAGTTCCTTTCCCGTGCCCACATTGATATGGCAGTTGCGAACCTCAGGAATGGCAAGGCCTTCGTCGTGCAGTTGCAAGGTTGTCTTTCCCTGCATCTCCGTCGGCAGACCGCATACATCCTTATAATCCACATGTTCCAGTACATATACCGAAGCGTCGGCCATCTCTTCACTCCACAGAAACTCGCGCAGCGGCTTGCCCGTACCCCATAGCACCAGCTTATCGTGATAGATGCCATACGTCTCCAGCATCTTCACTATCACCTCTTTTGCCGAAGAGCCGTTCACCTCTTTCACAGGCATCTTGTTCAAATCCCTGCGTATCAGTTTCCAGTTGTTATGATAAAGCGCATCGGCGAGAATCATCTTCCTTATCATCGCAGGCATCACATGGCTCGTCACCAGGTCGAAGTTATCATTAGGGCCGTACAGATTGGTAGGCATCACAGCAATATAGTTCGTGCCGTACTCCATGTCGAAGCTCTCGCACATTTTCAATCCTGCAATTTTGGCAATCGCATACGGTTCATTGGTATATTCCAAAGGAGAAGTCAGCAAGGCATCCTCTTTCATCGGCTGGGGAGCATTCTTCGGATAGATGCAGGTACTTCCCAAGAACAGCAGTTTCTTCACGCCATGGCGGAAACTCTCGCCGATCACGTTCTGCTGAATCTGCAGGTTCCTGTAGATAAAGTCGGCACGGTACAGACTGTTCGCCATGATTCCACCTACAAAGGCAGCGGCGAGAATCACATATTCGGGCTGTTCCTTGTCGAAGAACTCCTTCACGGCAACACCGTCCAGCAAGTCGAGTTCATTATGCGACTTCCCTATTAGGTTCTTATAACCTTTCCGCTCTAGTATTTTCCAAATAGCGCTGCCCACCAGACCGCGATGTCCGGCTACAAATATTCTAGCATCTTTTTCCATTTCCTTCTACATATAAGTGCCGTCTTTCTTATCCATCTCAGCCTTCACATGCAGCTTCTGAGCGAACTTCATATCGTGTTCCAGCATAATCTTCACCAGCTCCTCGAACGAAGTCTTCTGCGGGTTCCAGCCGAGCACTGTCCTTGCCTTTGTCGGGTCGCCCAGCAATTGCTCCACCTCTGCAGGACGGAAATACTTGGCATCCACCTCTACGAGAACCTTTCCCGTCTTTTTGTCGATACCTTTCTCCTCTTTCCCTTCACCTTTCCATACCAGGTCGATACCCGCATACTTGAAGGCAAGCGTAGTAAACTCGCGAACCGAATGATTCTCACCCGTGGCAATCACAAAATCCTCAGGAGTATCGTGCTGCAGCATCAGCCACATACATTCTACATAGTCTTTAGCATATCCCCAGTCGCGCAACGAACTCAGATTGCCCAGATACAGTTTGTCCTGATAGCCCAAAGCGATACGGGCAGCGGCCAGTGTAATCTTGCGCGTTACGAATGTTTCACCGCGGCGTTCACTTTCATGGTTGAACAAGATGCCGTTCACAGCAAACAGTCCGTAGCTCTCGCGATAGTTCTTCACAATCCAGTATCCGTATTGTTTAGCCACACCGTAAGGCGAGCGGGGGTAGAAGGGGGTAGTCTCTTTCTGAGGAATCTCTTGTACCAGGCCGAACAGTTCCGAAGTCGATGCCTGGTAGATGCGTGTCTTGTCGCAAAGTCCCAGCATCTTCACAGCTTCCAGCAATCGTAAGGTACCGATGGCATCCGTCTCCGCAGTATATTCGGGCACCTCGAAGCTCACCTTTACATGACTCTGAGCAGCGAGGTTATAAATCTCGTCGGGTTTCAGTTCCTGTATGAGCCGAATCAGCGAACTGGAATCGGTCATATCAGCATAATGCAGGTTCACCTGCCTGTCTTTCTTCATATCGCGTACCCACTCATCCAGGTAAAGATGTTCGATACGTCCTGTGTTGAACGACGAAGACCGACGTAAGGTGCCATGAACCTCATAATCTTTATTCAACAGGAATTCGGCAAGAAACGAACCGTCCTGGCCGGTGATACCAGTAATTAAAGCAACTTTCTTTTTCATAATATGTTTATTTTTCAATACAAATATATATATAAATATTTTCAGAATCAGTCCTTCAACGCCAATAATTCATTATAAATTAATAAAAACTGAAAATTTTTTTGTCCGAAAGAAACATTATAAATTTAAATGATTATATTTGTGCGTTCTAAGAGATCTGATGTGTCGAGAATTTCTCTTTGCATTTGTATGAAAAGTCACTTTCTCCTTGTGTTAGGCTTCTTGAAACACGTTTTATTATTAATTTATATCAATTTTAAATGAACATTTTTATTGCCGGATTGAACTATAGTATTAGTGATTCCGAATTGAGTGAGTTGTTTACACAGTATGGAGAAGTTACTTCAGCAAGAGTAATTAAAGATCGTCAAAGCGGTCGTTCCAAAGGTTATGGTTTTGTAGAAATGAGTGACGACGCTGCCGCTCAAAAGGCTATTGAAGAATTAAACGGTTCTGAGGTTAAAGGTCGTTCTCTCGTTGTATCAGTTGCACGTGAAAAAACAGATGAACCTCGTCATAGCGCACCAAGACGTTATTAATTAAGAAATTTGGGCTGATTTATTCAGTCTAGTAACATGAAGGCATTCAGATTTGTTCTGGATGCCTTTTTTATTGGTTTTTTATTGATAAATAATATTTTATATTTATATTTGCCATCATTAAACATGATATTATGGATATGCATGACATGTGTGACGACTTTAATAGCCTTATTGAAGATAGTATAAAAAAGAATTGGGACCTTGATGCTTTAATTGATTATAAGGGCACTACATTGCAGTATAAGGATGTAGCTCGCAAAATAGAGAAGCTTCATATTCTTTTTGAAGAGAGCGGTGTTAAGAAGGGAGACAATATTGCAATCTGCGGTCGCAATTCCTCTCAGTGGGCGGTTGTCTTTTTGGCCATACTTTCGTATGGTGCTGTGGCAGTTCCTATTTTACATGAGTTCAAGGCCGACAATGTTCACCACATCGTCAACCATTCCGAGGCGAAGCTTCTTTTCGTAGGCGATGTCGTGTGGGAGAATCTCAACGAGAATGCGATGCCGATACTCGAAGGTATCATCCTAATCGAGGATTTCTCGCTGTTGATATCTCGCAACAAGAAGCTGCTCTTTGCCCGTGAACATCTCAACGAGTTGTTCGGTCAGAAGTATCCCAAGAACTTCCGCGTACAGCACATCGCCTATTATCATTCATCTCCCGACGAACTGGCTGTCATCAACTACACATCGGGTACCACAAGCTATTCCAAGGGTGTCATGCTTCCCTATCGTTCGCTGTTGTCGAACATTCATTTTGCCATCAAGAACATGCCGCTCAACTCGGGCGATCATGTCGTTTCCATATTACCGCTGGCTCACATGTACGGATTAGAATTCGAGTTTCTCTTCGAATTCTGTTTGGGTTGCCAGGTCTTTTTCCTTACCCGCATGCCTTCCCCGAAGATTATCTTCAATGCCTTTGCCGAGGTGAAGCCTGACCTTATCATCACCGTACCTCTTATCATAGAGAAGGTGGTGAAGAAAGCCATATTCCCGAAGTTAGAGACTCCTTCCATGAAGCTCTTGCTGAAGATTCCGTTGCTGAGCGACAAGATTAAGGCAACCATGCGCGACAAACTTTATCAGGCCTTCGGAGGTAAGTTCCGTGAGATTGAAGTGGGCGGTGCCTCCTTTAATGCCGATGTGGAGGATTTCCTGCGCATGGTAGAGTTCCCCTATACGGTAGGCTATGGCATGACGGAATGTGGTCCGCTCATCACCTATGCTTCTTGGAAAACCTATCTTAGCGGTTCATGCGGCCGAGTAGTCGACAATATGGAGATGAAGGTCGTATCTTCCGATCCTCAGCATGTAGTTGGTGAGGTGTACTGTCGTGGCAAGAATGTCATGCTGGGATACTTCAAGAACAAGGAAGCCACCGACCTGGTTCTCGATAAAGACGGATGGCTGCATACGGGCGACTTAGGTATCATCGACGAGCAGGGTAATCTGTTCCTCAAGGGGAGGTGCAAGGACATGCTGCTCAGTTCCAACGGACAGAATATCTACCCCGAAGAAATCGAAGAGAAACTGAATAACCTGCCTTACGTTGCCGAGTCGATAGTAGTACAGCAAAATGCGAAGTTGGTAGCCCTCATCTATCCCGACTACGAAGAAGCCTTTGCCCACGGATTGAATAATTCCTCTATCGAACAAGCCATGGAGGAAAATCGCAAGATGCTCAATACCTTACTGCCTGCCTATAGTCAGGTTTCCAAAGTTAAGGTTTATCCCGAGGAGTTCGAGAAGACTCCTAAAAAGAGTATTAAGCGTTATCTTTATCAAGAGGCGAAAGGTTAATCCTATATCACTATTCCTATTATTTAATTTTTTATCAAGTACTCCCTCTTTTAACCTTCATTCTTCTATATCTTTACATTTAACACCCTTTCTTCACTCTTTTATATCTTCATTCTTCTGTTTCGACAGAAGAACGAAGCAAGAAGAGCTCCCGGCTGAACCTCGTCGCTACTTCGAAGGTCGTATTCGCTAAAGCGGCTGAACGCTCTCACTTCGTTCGTTTGGACGGCATCCGCTTTTTACGCTCATACAACCTTCTCTGGTTTAACGCGACTCGCTTAGGCCGGATCTAAGCACCTTTTCACATCTAGGAACCGCCTCATTTGTGAAGCGTGAAACGAAGGACGAGATTTTGGCGTTAAAAACTAAGCACGTCCAAAGGAGCGAAGCGACTGCGTTTGATTAGTTTAGCCAAAATGGAGTTCGGAGTAGCGGAACAAATGCAGCGGCAGTCTTCTTTGATTCGTTTCTTCGTCTGCACGAAGAAATGAATGAATAGAAAATATAGAATAAAAATAGAAATATAAGATTAAATCAACTCCTTAATTTCACTAACCTTATTAACAATAAAATCAGGATGAAAAACCTGTAATTCATTAACAGGTCGGAACCCCCAGGTAACCCCGCAAGAAGTAACCCCGGCATTAAGAGCAGTCTCCATATCCACGCCCGAGTCACCGATATACAGCACCTCATCGCGATATACTCGAGCCATTTCCATAATCTCGTATACCACAGCAGGATTCGGTTTCTTCTTCTTCTCGTCCAGCTGTCCCATCACAGCGGTAAAGTGAATATCCCCGTAGAAGTGATTAATCAGTTTCGATGTCGCCTTCTGATACTTGTTCGAAGCAATGGCGATGGCCATACGTTTGTCTTGCAGATAGTGCAGCAACTCAGGAATACCGGGGTAGGGGCGAGTCTCATCCGTGCAGTGCACGTCGTAATGTTCCAGGAACCATTTCCTCACCCGCATCACATTTACCTCCGTTTTCTCCCCTTCGGGCAGCGAACGCTCGAACAACTTGTTGATGCCGTTGCCCACCCTGAACCGATACGAAGGAATATCGTACGTAGGATATCCCAGTTTTGCCAAAGCATAATTCGTACTGTTGCCCAAGTCGGCGATGGTATTCAGCACCGTGCCGTCCAAATCGAATATAACCAATCTTTTCATCTCTTTTCCTATAAAAACATGCAAAGGTATTCAATTCCTCCGAGTAAGCCAAACCTTTAAATAATATTAAATTATAGTACTATGTTATACAATGTACCATACAATACATATATATTTGCATAACAATAGAACTAAAAATAACAATGGATGTAGATAATGTAAAATCACAGATGCGCAAAGGGATGTTAGAATACTGCATTCTTTTGCTGTTGCATAAGGGAAAGGCGTATGCCTCCAACATCATTCAGAAGCTGTACGATGCACACCTTATAGTAGTCGAGGGTACCTTGTATCCTTTGTTGAACCGGCTGAAAAGCGACGGTTTGTTGAGCTACGAGTGGGTAGAGTCTACGCAAGGCCCCCCACGCAAATATTATAAACTAACCGACGATGGCGAGAAGTTTCTGCAGGAATTAGAAGTAGCCTGGAACGAACTGAACACCACTGTCGACCATCTGCGCAGCTAATTAAAAACAAAACAAGAACAATTAAAACCAAAGATAAATGAAAAAGACAGTCACTGTTAACTTAGGTGGAGTAGTATACCAGATAGATGAAGATGCATTTCACCTCTTAGATGAATACTTGAAGAATATCCGTCTCCACTTCCGCAAGGAGAAAGGAGTGGACGATATAATGTCCGACATGGAATCTCGCATTGCCGATTTGTTTGCCGAGAAACTGAATGAAGAGAAGAAAGTCGTCGTTGTCGAAGATGTAGAGGAAGTCATTGCCCGCATGGGTAAGCCCGAGCAGATAGCCAGCGAAGACAGCGAATACCGCGACGAAGCATCAGCCGACACACAGCAGACGAAGACCACGGGAACAAGTCATAAGACACTCTACCGAGATATCGACAATAAGATGATTGGAGGTGTAGCAGCCGGTATGGCCGCCAATTTGGGATACGATGTCACTTGGGTGCGTCTGTTCATGGTATTGCTCATCCTCATACCTGTTCTGCGCGGAGCCTTCCTGCTCATCTATATCATTGCGTGGATATTCATTCCTCCGGCAAAGACAGCAACCGAGAAGCTGAACATGCATGGCAAAGATGTCACTGTCGAGAATATCGGAAAGACCGTTACCGAAGGATTCAATAAGGTACGCGACAGTGCCGACGATTACATCAACTCAGGTAAGCCGCAGTCTACCGCCAAAAAGATATCCGAAGGCATAGTAGCCGTAGCAGCCTTCCTCTTCAAGATATTGCTTGTCATATTGCTCATCCTCTGTGTGCCCCTGTTGGCCATCATCTTTGCCGTCTTGGCAGTCATCCTCGCAGCCTCCTGCGGTGCCCTCTTCGGAATGGGAAGCGGCTTGCTCGACTTCATCTCCTTCGGGTTCGATCCGAAGCACGTTTCCATCTGGCTCGATGTATTTGGCAGTATTGCAGGATTGATTCTCATTGGTGTGCCGTTGGTAGCCTTGGCCTATTCCATCTGTCGGCAGTTCTTCCATTGGAAGCCGATGCCCAAAGGGTGGAAGATTACCCTGTCGGTACTTTGGGTAATATCACTTATCGCAGGCATTATCTTTGCTATCCTCTTCCTCTCGGCGTACTCCATTTAACATAACTCTCTCAAAAGCCATTCGTGAGCCGCGAATTCCATAATGTACTTCACCGCGGTACACGAAATGGCAGCTTTTCATTAAGCGAAGCATATATGCGTTGTCGAAGTTCGTATCCACGCGAAAGCTGCCGATACCCTTCTGCAGCGCATATTGTTCAGTATAGTCGAAGAAAGCATGCGCCACACCCCGATGTTTGCACTCGTCGGCCACTGCCAGGCGATGCACCACCACATACGATGAGCCCTGCCATTTGTCGGCAATCTCCTCGTAGGCCGGCTCACTGTCGAACGATACCGCCCCGTAGGCAATCACCCTCTTCCTGTCGCATATCACGAATCCGATGCCCTGTTCAATATCGTTGCCGATAATCTCTGCAGTAGGGTAGCCGTCTTGCCACTGTTCGCTCCCCGCACGCTTCATCTGCGCCTTAGCCTGCAGAATGATTTCCCAGATGCGGGGAATCTCCTCCTTTGTCGCCTTACGAAATAACATGCTGGTTCTCTTCCTCCTTCATCAGGTCTTCACCCCAGTGCGTCACAGCCTCGCGGGCCTCTCTCTCCTTCACCTCTTTCGCCTTCTTGGCATACACAATCATACGCAGCGACTGGTTGTAGGTGAAGTAATTCCATATCCAGTTCAGCAGCACAATCACCTTGTTGCGAACCCCCAGAATAGAGCGCAGGTGAACCACCAGCCACATTACCCAGGCAAACCAGCCCTGCATCTTAATCTTGCTGAACTCGGCCACAGCCTTGTTACGGCCTATAGTAGCCATCGAGCCCAGGTTCTTGTAATGGAACGGCTGCAGCGGTTTGCCCTTCTCTATACGGCATAAGTTCTTCGCCAGCAGATTCCCCTGCTGAATCGCTACCTGAGCCAGCTGCGGATGTCCGTTCGGATAATCCTTGTCGGACGTCTGAATGCACTGGTCGCCGATGGCGAATACCCCGTCCATACCCGGCACACGGTTATACGCATCCACCTTGATACGATTACCCCGTCCCATGAACGACTTGTCCATATTCCCAATCTGCACGCCGCCAACGCCGCTCACCCAAATAAAGGTTCGCGTAGCTATTTCGCTGCCGTCTTCCAGCATCACCTTATGGTCCTTATAATCTATCACCTTCTTGTTGAGCAGGATATTCACACCCATGCGGCGCAAGAACTCCTCCGATTTGGCCGAAGTCTCTGCCGACATGCCCGACAGCAGTCGGTTGCTTGCCTCAATCAGGTAGATGTTCACCAGGCTCTTGTCGAGGTCGGGATAGTCGTTCGGAATCACGAACTTCTTCATCTCCGACAGCGCCCCCGCAATCTCTACGCCCGTAGCACCGCCGCCAACAATCACCACATTCAGCAGTTCCTGGCGTTCCACATCGTTGGCGCACGTAATCGAGCGCTCCAGATTGGCGAGAATGGCATTTCGCAGACCCATAGCCTCCGAAACCGTCTTCATCGGCATTGCTTCATCCTGAATATGCTCATTGCCGTAGAAGTTCGTCGTTGTACCCGCAGCAAATACCAGATAGTCGTATTCCGCCTTGCCAATCGATGTTTGTATTATCTTCTTATCAGGGAAGATAGCCCTTACCTCGGCCATTCTGTAGAAGAAGTTCTTCCTCTTCTGAAACAACTTGCGGAAGGGGAACGAGATAGAACTCGGTTCCACACCTGCCGAAGCCACCTGATAGATGAGCGGTTGAAACTGATGATAGTTGTTCTTGTCCATCAGCACTACCTGCATACCCGAGTTCTTCAGCTTGTTAGCCAGCCTCAGGCCACCGAAACCACCACCAACTATGATGATACGTTTCTTATTATTCTTGTTAATATTTAGACTCATAAACTATTTCCTTTCTTTATTAAATTAAGAGCAAATACAATGCCATTACACTCAATATTTGCAATATTCGTAAAAAAACTTCTCATACGCAAATAATTTATGCCATTTCTTCGTAGATACCTTATCAGGAGGAGTTTACCGACACTATCACAAAATCCTGCTCAATCACCGAACAAAATAACAATAAAACACCGAATCAAATCGCAATGTGTTAAGGAGGAAAATACAATTAAAACGAACAAATTTTCAAAATGAACCATTATGATAAACAATTATGAGTAAGAAGATTAATAAAAAAATAGCGAAAAGGTTAAAAATAATGTCAATAAACTAACAAATAAATTTACCCTAATCATTTGCACACATTTTAATATTTAATAACTTTGTGATGTCATAAAACTTGGACACTATAATTCCGCGAATCCTTTCTTGGTTGAATTGATTCTTGTGCAGATGGGTGTAAAAAGATTATGTCCTTACGAATAACACTTGCTAACCGATAATTCAATTATCGGTAGGAAGCTGAGAACACCCTAAGGTCACATACCATTTACAATCATCTTTAGCCATTGAATAATTTATAGATTAATTAAATATCGTACTTTTTGAATGAATGTTCCCTCTTGCAGGGGAATACTGCGTAGCGGGTAGGAGTCGTTAAAATTCCCATTTTCAAATAACAAATTTAACAACTTACTTTTTAATAGAATGAATCGTTTTTTCCGTTTTTTCAATAAATATTTCACCACCAATGTTTTCCCTCACTGGTGTGTATTTATTTTCGATTGTCTAATCGTACTTTTCTCGTCTCTCCTAGTCCATGTACTGATATGGGGAGTCAGCCATACAGCAGCCGAGTTTTGGCCGTTGTTAGGTATCTTCAATATCTACCTCCTATTTTATATCGTCGGATTCTACCTTTTCCATACCTATAAGTTCCTGCTGCGCTACTCCTCGTTCTTCGACTTGCAGCGTATCGGATGTGCTATGCTTGTAGGCATAACTCTCATCCTCATCTCGCACTTGATATTTCATGTCGACCATTACTTTGTCGAAGTCCGTCTGCGCGAGTTGTTCTTTACCTTTATCCTGTGCACCACCATCATCTTTGCCTGCCGCGTCTTCATCAAATACCTGTACGACATCTCCTTCTCCATGGCAGCCGCCAAGGGAGTATTCATCTATGGCGTCGACGGTACCTCCTTCAGCTTGGCCAAGCACATCTACAACCAGCGTCCGGCCGTCTATATCCTGAAAGGATTCGTTTCCGATACCCACGAAATGGATAAGAGAGTGGTACTCGGAGCCAATGTATACCCTAACGACGAGTCGTTGGTCGAAATCATGCATAAGCGCAATGCTGAAATACTCTTGATATCGCAGGGCATGAGCGAAGTGCTGCGCAACAACGACAAGATGGTGAACGTGCTCATCTATGCCGGTATCCACCTCATGGTAGTTCAGACTGCCGAATGGAACGAATCGGGCAAGGGAGCACCTATGGCACGCGAAATCAATATCGAAGACCTCCTCCCGCGCGAGCAGATAGACGTCGATTTAGATTTTGTAGCCGACCAGCTCAAGGGAAAGAACGTGCTCATCACTGGTTCTGCAGGCAGCATCGGCAGCGAGATAGTACGTCAGGTAGCCGAGTTCAAGCCCGCACAGTTGATACTCATCGACCAGGCCGAAACACCCCAGCACGACATCCGCCTCATGATGGCAAAGCAATACCCCGACATCCCTGCACAAACCATTGTCATGTCGGTATGCCAGGAAGGACGTATGGATATGATATTCTCGCAATACCGTCCCGACTACGTGTTCCATGCCGCCGCCTATAAGCATGTGCCCATGTTGGAAGACAACCCCTGCGAGAGCGTTTACAACAATGTAGTGGGCACCCGTATCGTTGCCGATATGGCAGTGAAGTACGGCACCAAGAAGTTTGTCATGATATCCACCGACAAAGCCGTGAACCCCACCAATGTGATGGGCTGTTCCAAGCGCATCTGCGAGATGTACGTGCAGAGTCTCGACAAAGCCATTAAGACAGGCCAGGTAAAGGGCATCACCCGTTTCGTCACCACCCGCTTCGGCAATGTGCTCGGCAGCAATGGCAGTGTCATCCCCCTGTTCCGTGAGCAAATCAAGAATGGCGGGCCTCTCACCGTTACCGACCCGCGTGTCATCCGCTACTTCATGCTCATCCCCGAAGCCTGCAAACTTGTGCTCGAGGCAGGCACCCATGGCGAAGGCGGCGAAATCTTCGTGTTCGATATGGGCAAGCCCGTCAAAATCGACGACCTCGCCCGCCGCATGATACAGCTCAGCGGAGCCAAAGATGTGAAGATAGCCTATACAGGCCTCCGTCACGGCGAGAAGCTCTACGAGGAGATGCTCAACAAAGAAGAAGACACCATGCCGTCGTTCCACCCCAAGATAAAAGTCGCCAAGGTACGCCAGTTCGAATATCAGCAGATAAAAGGAGAGCTCGAAGAACTCAACGACATCAGCCTGAACTACGACAACATGCGCTGCGTGATGTTCATGAAGATGATGGTTCCCGAGTATATCAGCAGCAACTCTCCATACACTGTTATCGACGAGGAACTCGACCATGTACAAATGCTGTAAAAAATCGGCGGTAGAGAATAATAAAGAATCAACGATAAACGATAAACCAAACTATATTTAATGCCCGTATCACAATTAAAAGCAGGTGCCGTTCTTAACTATGTCATTCTTGGATTGAATGCCATAGTGGGGTTAGCATATACCCCCTACATGTTAAGAATGATGGGGCAAAGTGAATACGGATTATATTCGCTTGCTGCTTCTGTCATAGCCTATCTTTCTATATTAGATTTAGGCTTTGGCAATGCAGTGATACGGTATACGGCAAAATTTAGAGCAGAAGGAAAAGTCGACGAACAATACTCTATGTTCGGTATGTTCACTATACTCTATTCTGTTATAGGCGTAATAGCATTAATAGTTGGATTGGTTCTATATTTCAATATCAATAATCTGTTTGGAGCTACATTAACGCCCGTCGAGATTCAACGAACAAAAGTTATTATTTTATTGATGGTATTCAATTTGGCGGTTACATTTCCATTAAGTATCTATGGAGCTATAATCACTGCTTACGAAGATTTCATTTTCCTTCGCGTTGTGCAGATACTTCGAATACTACTCAATACAGGAGTAATGATTTGTTTGTTAAGTATGGGCTATAAAGCTATTGCAATGGTCGTTGTTCAAACCATTTTCAATATAGCTACTTTACTATTGAATGTATTCTATTGTAAGAATAAGATACATATCAAAATTAAGTTCACTCACACTAATTGGCCATTCCTGAAAGAAGTGGCCATTTACTCTTTTTGGATATTTCTTAATGTAATTATGGATAGAATCTATTGGAGTACCGGACAGTTTGTTTTAGGAGCTGTATCAGGAACAATAGCAATTTCTGTCTTTGCTGTTGCTATTCAGTTACAAGGTTTCTATATGATGTTCTCTGGAGGAATATCAAGCGTTTTCTTACCTAGAGTAACAGCAATGGTTACTAAAAATGCTAATGAAAAAGAAGTTTCCGACTTATTTATTAAAGTAGGTAGAATACAATACATAATCCTGGCATTCATCTTGTCGGGCTTTATTGTCTTTGGACGCCAGTTTATTTGTTTTTGGGCTGGTCCTGCTTATAATGATTCCTATTATATTACTTTATTATTCTTTATTCCGTTAACTGTTCCATTGATACAAAATTTGGGAATAATTATATTACAAGCACGCAATCAAATGAAATTCCGTTCTATGCTTTATATTTATATAGCCTTAGGCAGCTTAGCATTACAAATACCTTTAGGGAAATATTATGGTGGTATAGGATGTGCCGTTGCTATAGCTTTAGCTTTAACCATAGGTCAGATTATTATTATGAATATCTATTATTACCGTAAACAAGCATTAGATACTATTCTATTTTGCAAAGAAATTTTGAAAATGACCATTATTCCTGCTGTTCTTGTTATTATGTCCGAATTGATATTTCATAAGATTCAAATAAATTCGATATTGTCATTTATAGTAGGAATTTTTGTATTCACATTGATATATTTACCTCTATTTTGGAAGTTCTCAATGAATCAATACGAACGTAATTTGCTTTTGCAGCCTATTAAGAAGATTTTACGACATGATTGAAATACATAAAAAAGAAGATTGCTGTGGATGTCATGCTTGCTTCCAGATATGTCCGAAGAAATGTATATCGATGCAGGAAGATGAAGAAGGCTTCTTATATCCTCATGTAGATAAGGAAAACTGCATTAATTGTGGACTTTGTGAAAAGGTATGCCCTGTTATAAATCAAAGTGAACCACATAAACCGTTAAAAGTTTATGCTGCAAAGAATCCTAACGAAGAGATTCGCATGGCAAGTAGTTCAGGTGGAATATTCACACTATTAGCTGAAAGAACAATTAATAATGGGGGAGTTGTTTTTGGGGCAAAATTTAATGATAAATGGGAAGTAGTTCACGACTTTACAGAAACTGTTGAAGGAATCGCACCATTTAGAGGAAGTAAATATGTTCAATCAACCATAGGGGATAATTTTCAAAAAGCAGAGCAGTTTCTAAAGCAAGGGCGCGAAGTGTTATTTACTGGCACTCCTTGTCAAATAGCTGGGTTACACAAATACTTGCGTAAAGATTACTCTAATTTAATCGCTGTAGATGTAGTTTGTCACGGCGTTCCAAGTCCTTTAGTTTGGCGTGAATATTTAAAAGAAATTAGTGGAAATGAAACGCTAAAATCTATTTCGTTTCGCGATAAGTCGACAGGTTGGAAATCATACTCAACAAAATATGCTTTTAAAGATAAATGCATAATGCAAAAGGCATCAAAAGATATTTACATTCAAGGTTTTCTTAAAAATTTATATTTACGACCATCATGTTATGCTTGTCCAAGTAAAGCAGGTAAAAGCGAAAGTGACATTACTATTGCTGATTATTGGGGAATACAGGTTAAACATCAAGAGTTAGATGATGATAAAGGTGTTGGCTTAATACTTGTGAACAATGAGAAGGGATTAAGTTTGTTTCGTGTATTAAATATAGATATTCAAGAAACAAGTTATGAAGATGCATTTATTGGAAATCAAATGATTGAAAGAAGTGTAATAAGTTCTAAATATAGAATGAAATTCTGGCATAACTATGAAATTAATGGAATTGGAGAAATTGCTATAATGTGTAATAAAATTAAGTCAATATCTCATATTAAAGAGCGATTAAGGAAATTCTATTATGTTTATAAATTAATACATAATTTATTCAAATAATTTATTGATATTGAAATTATGAGTAGAAATATTTGTATTTTGACACAGCCTCTTCGTAATAATTACGGGTGTGTTTTACAAGCTTATGCACTTCAACTTATTTTAAAGCGTAAGGGCTATAATGTTGTTACAGACGAATCTCAATATAAACGCTTACCTTTTAAGAGGTTAGTTATTGGAAGGTTTAATTCAATTATTTTCAATATACTATCTGGGAAGTTCAATTTTAATTTTTTTCATAAGGATATTCCTATTTCATATTATTTAAAAGCAAATGAAAAATTTAGGTTATTTATTAAAGAAAATATTGATACTATTGAATTCTTCGGGAATAGGCGTCGACCTTCAAAAATAATGATAAATAAATTTGATACTTTTATTGTTGGAAGTGATCAAGTTTGGAGACCTAAATTTTCTAATATATATGCTTATCTTTTGGATTTTTGTAAAGATTACTCTGTAAAGAAAATAGCATATGCTGCCTCTTTTGGGATTGAAACGGATATCGAATTTAGCCCAGTGATTAAAGTAAGTACTAAAAAATTGGCAACAAGATTTAATGCAATATCTGTTCGAGAAGATTCTGGTATTAGTTTATGTAAATCTTTATGGGATATTGATGCTCAATTAGTCCTTGATCCTACTCTTCTTTTGAAAAAAAAAGATTATATATCATTAGTTGAAAAGGATAGCGAGAATCTTTATCCATCTAAGGGCTCACTATTCATGTATATTTTAGATAAAAATGAAAGAGCAGAATCAATTTCTAATATTGTTTCAAATAAATTACATCTTAGACCTTATGAAATTATGCCTAGAGAAAAGTTAACTAAACAAAATCTAAATAATCCTGAGGCTTATAGATTTGAGAGAGTAACACAATGGCTTAAAAGTTTCATAGATGCGAAGTTCGTTATTACTGATTCTTTTCACGGTATGGTATTTTCGATAATATTTAATAAACCTTTTTTGGTTTTGCCAAATAAAAATAGGGGGTTAACAAGGTTTACTTCTTTATTGAATATGCTTTCATTGCAAAATCGTTTAATAGTCGGTGATAACTTATCTTACGATATTTTGGAAAAAGAAATAGACTATTCCTCTGTGAATAATAATTTAGAAATATTAAGAGAAAGTTCGATTGATTTTTTATTTAAAAATTTAAAATAGTGATATTATGAAATTTGTAATTTTTTCTGATAGATCATATAATTATATTCGGCCTATCTCTGAAGGTTTAGCTAAAAGATTGTGTGAGTTGGACCATGATGTATCTATTTATTATGATGGCATATATTGGTTATCAGATTTGAATTTGTTTAGAGTCTTTTTTATTGATATTTATAGGTTCATATTGAACTTAATTAAAAGAAATAGTAAGCTTTACATTTATAGATTTTTTAAGTTACTTACTTTTTTCACGAAGAAAAAAAATCATGAATTACTTGAAGCAGATTGTATTATTGTTGTTATTAATTGTCCAGGTTCGTTCTATAAAAATAACATAAGAAGAGTTGAAGAACTACGCATTAAATATAATAAACCAATTGTTTGTTATGATTTTCATTACTTACCAAATCAAGGTTGGTATAAAAGAATTCTCGATAGTAATCCTGAGAATTATGGACTAGAGCGTTTTGACTGGTATCTTACAGGCAGTATTGTAACTGAATATGCCATTCCCAAACAAATACCTATTATTTATTCAAATATAGGATTTAATATTAAATCAGCAAACTTATATCCAGAACAAAAAAAATTTATGGCATTATTGGACTTTCGTAGGAATGGCTATGATGTTGAAAGGGATTTAATAATTAATGTACTTACTGCTTTAAATATCCCTTTTGTAGAGTTAAGTGGTAGATACACTTCTGATGAAATACGAAGTATATATAGAAAATCATCAATATATTTTATAAGTTGTAGAGAAAGTTTTGGTTTACCTATTTTAGAATTACAATTATGTGGTTGTTATATATTTACCCCATATAGGGAATGGGCTCCAGCTCATTTTCTTGATAAATCTATTTATGAAAAAGGGGTAGGGAAGTTAGGTCGGAATTTTGTAGTATATGATAATAATGAGGCTGAATTAATAAATTATATTAATGAAATCAAGATTAATTACAATCCTTTAGATGTGATTCATAATTTTAAGCTTGATTATCCATATTATTATGATTTTAATAATGAGGAATTAATCAATTTTATCAATTTACTACAATCTAGAAAAATTAATTCAAATTCCCATTTCCAATATAAGGATTTCAATAAATATATTAGTTTATCCGATAACGTAATTTTATATGATAAGTAAAACAAAAGTCAAAGATATTTTAATAGTAGTATCTTTTATATTTCCTTTAGTTACTAGATATTTATTACTCTCTAGCGTTGATATATTATTAATACGAAATTGGTTTGGTTTACCTATCTATTTACCTAATTTATTATTTATTTACTTTTTAGTGTTTGGTCAGAGAAGGGAGTCTTTGTATAAAAATCTTAATTCTATCGTAATTTGTCAATTTGTATTTTGTATTATTGGCATATGTTTGAATACATTTTCTAATTCTTTTGCTTCATTATTTTGTGGTTCTTATTATTTCTGGGGTATATTTATTGCTTTATTTTATAGTTTTACAAATAAACAAATTGAAATATTAAAACCAATTTTATTATTTGTTTTTGTTGCCTTAGTTTTTGAAATTTTTCTTTTCAGTTTTGGTATCCTATCTTATTCTAATGATATTGTTGGTGAAACGTTTTCACGAGTGAATAGAATCTCAACGACTATTGGTGCATCAACAGGAAGTTCTATAATTATGTACTTATTAGGTGGTATTCTTTTTTACCTTTATAGAAATTCTAAAATTAGATATTTTATTCTTATATCTTTGCTTGTTTCTATTCTAATGTTAATGTCTAGATCCACTATATTATCACTAATCTTATTGATTGCCATTTATGAATATAGACTAATTTATAAAAACTTTTTAGGTTTTTGTGCAATCATTTTTATATTCTTTATTTTATATCATTATGGTTTATTTACTCCTGTAATTGAAAGAACAAAATCTTTATCAGAATCTAATAATTTTGATTCAAATAGAGGTGAGTTAGTAATGAAGTATTTAAAAAATGTACGAGATAATCTTTTTTGGGGTGTTGGTCTTGGTAATGTATATGCTTCTTCTGATTTTCTTTCAATGTATGATTCAATGAATTCAGGTGCGCCTCATAATAGCTATATATTAACTCTACTCGAACAAGGAGTAATTGGTTTTTTCTTATTTATTTTATTTTGGATAAAATATTTATTCATAATAGTTAAGAAAAATAGATATTTATTTTTCTTAACCTTATTCCTTTTACTAATTATATTTAATGCTGAAACTATATTAATCACTGATTCTGAGTATTGTTTTTTAATTACTATATTGATAATGTTAAACTTAGATATTAATAGCAAATAATTATGACTAAAAGAATACTTTATTTTGGCATGGCTGATATAAGGGAAAGAGGTGGAGGTTCACAAGCTACATTGGCATATTTCAATGCAATAAGTTCTCTTTATCCTAATATGGTAGATGTAATAATGCCTGATGAATCACTATTTCAAATTCCTGGTTCAAAATGCTTTGGTATACCTGCACGTAGCAAGATTGGTAAAATATTAGGTGTTATTAGAGGTAGGGTTCATCGTGCTTACGAGTTTATGGATTTATTCCTTCAGAATAATGCTTCTAAATACTCTCTTTTAATCATCAATGGAGGAATTTATGGAGACATATTAAAACTTTCCCAAAAATATCATTTGAAAGTTGTAATTATTCACCACAATTTTGAACGTCAATATCATTTAGATAATAAATCATTGGAATCTTTTTGGGGCATTTCAACATTTCTTATAAACAGAAATGAAAGATGTGGATATATTTATTCAGATATCAACATATTCCTGACTCAAGATGATTTAGAATTATTCGAAGAACATTATGGAGAACGAAAAAATAACTATTGTATTGGTATATTTGAGCCAGATGATAATATACCTGTAGTTTTAAATAAAATAATTAATACAAATATCTGTATAACAGGAAGTTTAGACACTTATCAGACACTATCAGGCTTGAAAGATTTTGTTAATAGATACATTGATTACGTTTTTAAAGTATTGCCGTTAAATTCTATTACTTTTGCTGGTAGAAATCCGAATAATTTTTTATATGATGTACAGCATAAATATCCATCAAGAGTAAAAATTGTGCCAAATCCAATTAATATTGATTCTATTATCAAAGATTGTGGTATTTTCATATGTCCAACTAACATAGGGGGTGGCGTTAAATTAAGAGTTATGGACGGTTTACGTAATAATTTGTGTATTTTAGTACATGAAGTATCTGCAAGAGGTTATGAATACTTTTTTAATAAACCGTACTTTAAAGTTTATAATGATAATTTCTCTTTTGAAAGTGGTTTGAAGGCTATTATAGATTTTGTCGGCTCAAATCATGATGATAATTGTATATTGAACGATTATGTTAATTATTTTAGTTTTCAAGCCGGTTGTAGTAGATTGAAAAATGCTTTAGAAGTATTAGGGACAATTTAATTTATCCTCTATTACATAATATTTTATAATTCAATAGCTAATAAGGCTTTTATAGGAATATTTATCGGTTTTTATGATTAATGTAGCTTTAATTAATTCAGCGGAGATAGAGTTCTCTCCTTATATTGATATATATATCGATATATTTAATCAGGTTTCTGATGTAAATTTATATGTGATAGAATGGAGGAGAAGCATTAGTTCTGCTTATTCTGGAGACTTTAAAAATGTAATTTCTTATCATAGAAAGTCATCCTTGAAATGCTTTAAAATATTTAAGTTATTTGATTACATCAGGTTTTCTAATTTTGTCCGAGATGTTGTAAAAAAAGCAAAGATTGATAAATTAGTTGTAGTTGATTACGTCATAGCATTTTTTTTAAAAGATCTTCTAAAAAAATATTCAACAAATTATCTGATTGATATTAGAGATTATTATTCAGTGACGAAATATATCAAGCGAAGTATTAAATTAATTGATGAGCGAGCTTATGGCAGGATAATATCTTCAAAAGGTTTTGATATATGGCTTAATCCGATTAAAAGAGAAGTTGTGTGTCACAATACTTCTTTATTGAGATTAAATAAAACTTATCCAAGCCATTCATTTTTTAATAAAAAAATATCAATTCTGACAATAGGGCAACTTTCTTATTATGAGACTGATTCTAAATTAATTGAATCTTTATCAGATAAAGACAACATCGAATTTAATTTTAATGGTTTAGGCATAGACAGTGAGAAATTTAAGAACCTTTCGAAGACAAATCCTAAGGTCCATTATTTTGGAAAATATAAAAAGCAAGATGAAGAGGAAATCGCATTAAAATCAGATTTTATTAATATTACCTTATGTAACAAATTATCTAAAAATACTGCAATGGCTAATAGGTTTTATTTATCTGTAATTTGTGGTGTTCCTATGATAGTTAATAACTATAGTATTCAGGCAGAATACGTTAAAAAATATCATTTAGGAATAATTCTCGATAGTTATCAAAATATTGGCAAACAAATTGATGATTATATTTTAAACTATAATTCAGATATTTATACTATTGGACGAAAATCTATGTTAAGACTCATAGAAAATGATTTTATTGGATTCAAGAATTTAATTAATAATTTTATAGAATAAAAGATGAGAGAATATCAAGTATGTACTAATTGCGTATTAGACACCTCAGATCCTCATATTTCATTTGATGAGAATGGGGTATGTGATTTATGTAATGATTATAAAAATACTGTTGAACCAAATCTTGATTATAAAAAGCTTAAAGATGAACTTTATCGAACTGTTGATAAAATTAAGAGTGATGGAAGAAATCGAGATTTTGATTGTTTGATTGGTATGAGTGGCGGAATAGATAGCTCATATATGTTACATCTTGCTGTTGAAGAATTTGGATTACGCCCTTTAGTTTTTCATGTTGATGGTGGTTGGAATTCAGAATTAGGTGTTCATAATATTCAAGTTATGGTTGATAAGTTAGGGCTTGATTTGTATACTGAAGTAATAAATTGGGAGGAGATGAAAGCATTCCAACTTGCTCTATTTAAAGCTGGAGTTCCTTATCTTGATAATGTTCAAGACTTAGCATTTGTCACTGCAGTTGATAATTATGCTAATAAGTATCATATAAGATATATATTAAATGGTGGCAATTATTCCTCAGAATTCATGTCATATCCATTAAAATACTATTATTATGGGACGGATATGAGATTTATTAAAGATATATTACGTAAATTCTGTGATAACAAGATGGAGACATATCCTTTTGGTTCTGTTTTTAGAAGGAAGATATGGCTTAAATATATAAAACGAGTCAATACGTTCAAAATGCTTAATTATATACCATACAATGTTGAAAATGCAAAGAAACTTTTGAATGAAGAATATGGATGGAAACCTTATCCGCGTAAACATTACGAATCTCGGTTTACTAAGTTTGTAGAAAGTTATTGGATGCCTGAAAGATTTGGATATGATCCGCGAAGAGTTCAATATTCAAGTTTAATTTTATCTGGGCAAATGACACGTGAAGATGCTCTTGAGAAACTCTCTCACAAACCCTATGATGAAGAGACAATAAAGGATGAGTTTAAGTACATTGCTACAAAATTAGGTATTACAGTTGATGAATTGCAATCGTATTTTGAATTACCGAAGAAGTTTTATTGGGACTATAAAAATGGTATGTATGTAATTGACAGCGCTCGAAAGATTGCTCGTGCCTTAGGTATTTATAGAGCTCAAATCCGATAAATATGATAACTATAATAAATTATGGTTCTGGAAACATACGAGCCATAGGAAATATTTACGATGTCCTTAATATCCCATATGAGGTCGCTGATAGTATTAAGGAAATTGAAAAAGCTGATAAAATAATTTTACCAGGTGTGGGAGCTTTTGATGAAACAATTGAGAAACTCAATACTAATGGTTTCCGACAATTGCTTGAACAAAAGGTACTTGTTGATAAAGTTCCAATCCTTGGTATATGTGTGGGTATGCAAATGTTAGCTAATACCAGCGAAGAAGGAACGTTAAGTGGTCTAGGTTGGATTGATGGTAAGGTAAAGAAATTTGATAAAGATAAAATTATAGGTAAGCCTAAACTTCCACATTTAGGATGGAACTCAATAGAAATTAAAAAAGAAACGCCCCTACTTAAGAATATCAATGAAGAAGCTGGTTTCTATTTTATACATTCTTATTATTTTGAATGTCAAAATAATAATGATATTATGAGTACGACAGAATATGGAATTGAATTTCATTCTTCTGTTAATCGGGATAATATTTATGGTGTTCAATTTCATCCTGAAAAAAGCCATGAAAATGGTATTCAATTACTAAAAAACTTCGCACTGTTATGCTAAGATCACGTATTATTCCTTGTTTATTAGTACATAATAAAGGACTCATAAAGACAGTACAGTTTAAGGACTCTAAGTATGTAGGAGACCCAATAAATGCTGTAAAAATCTTTAACGAGAAACATGTAGATGAAATAATGGTTCTTGATATAGATGCTTCTGTAGAAAAACGAGGCCCTAATTTTAATATGATAAGGGATTTAGCTATAGAATGTAGGATGCCTTTATGTTATGGTGGAGGTGTTACAAATGTTGATGAAGTCCGGAAGATAATTAAATTGGGTGCAGAGAAAGTCGCTGTCAGTTCTGCTGCCATTAATAATCCTTCTCTGCTCTCAGAAATGAGTGCTGCTGTAGGAGCACAAAGTATTGTTCTTGTATTAGATGTTGCGAAAAGAGGATTGTTTACTTCTTCATACGAGATTTTCACTTTAAATGGCAAACATAAAACGGGTATTAAATTAAAAGATTTTCTAAAACAGATTAAGGAGATACCTTATGGTGAAATTGTTATTAATAATATAGATAGGGATGGCATGATGAATGGGTACGATTTCGAGCTTATTGATATTGTAAGGAATGCTACAGAACTACCAATGACGGCTCTAGGAGGTGCTGGTACATTAGATGATTTGAAGTCGTTGGTCGAAAGATATAAAATCATTGGAGCAGCAGCAGGTAGCTTGTTCGTCTTTAAGGGTAAGTATAAGGCCGTTTTGATTAGCTATCCAATGAAAGAAGAAAAGAAAAACATATTATATTAATCAATGTCAGTATTTAAAGACAAAACCTTATTAATTACCGGTGGAACAGGTTCCTTTGGTAATGCAGTGTTACGCAGATTCCTCGATTCTGATATCAAGGAGATACGTATATTCAGTCGTGATGAGAAGAAACAGGACGATATGCGGCATCAGCTGCAGAGTCCTAAGGTAAAATTCTATATCGGAAATGTCCGCAATAAGCAGTCGGTGGATATTGCTATGGGCGGTGTCGACTATGTGTTCAGTGCTGCTGCATTGAAGCAGGTGCCTTCGTGCGAGTTCTTCCCAGTCGAAGCTGTACAGACGAATATATTGGGTACAAACAATGTTCTGCTGTCTGCCATCGAGCATGAGGTAAGCAATGTGGTGGTGCTTTCTACCGATAAGGCGGCTTATCCTATCAATGCGATGGGCATGAGCAAGGCACTGATGGAGAAGGTGGCAGTATCAAAAGGTCGTGAGTTGGGAGAGAATTCAAAAACAACCATTTGCTGTACTCGCTATGGTAATGTTATGGGCAGCCGTGGTTCTGTTATTCCGCTCTGGGTAGAACAGATGATAGAGGGTAAGCCTATTACTATTACCGATCCTAATATGACACGTTTCATGATGACACTCGATGGAGCAGTAGATTTGGTGATTTATGCTTTCACCCATGGGCATAATGGTGACTTGTTTGTTCAGAAAGCTCCTGCTGCTACATTGAGTGTTTTGGCCGAAGCATTGAAGCAGCTATATGCCAAAGTGAATCCTAAGTATGGGGAAACAGAAGTGAAGGTGATTGGTACACGTCATGGCGAGAAACTCTACGAAACATTGGTTACTCGCGAAGAGATGGTTCGTGCCATCGATATGGGCGATTATTATAGAGTTCCTTGTGATACCCGTGACTTGAACTATGACAAGTTCTTTACACAAGGTAATACTGCTATGGATACCATAGAAGACTATCATAGCCATAACACTAAACGGCTGGATGTTGAGGGTATGAAGGAACTGCTATTGCAATTACGCTTTGTACGTGAGGATTTGGGTTTAGGAACACAGGCCAAGTCTGCCGAAATTCGTAGTGAATAGTAATCATCGTAAATTAGCTCTTTATCAGTGGAATATAAATATATTGATAGAATTGGAGTTGATTCGTTATTTTAGCTGGAATATATTATATTTGCAGATATAGAGAGTATAATAATGAAGATATTAGTAACCGGAGCCAAAGGATTTGTTGGTCGCAACCTTTGTGCTGAACTGAAGAATATACGCGACGGCAAGGCTCGCACTTATAAGGTGGGTGCAGATATCGGGTTGTACGAATACGACATCGATACTGACCCGTCTTTGCTGGATGGCTATTGCGAGAAGGCCGACTTTGTATTCAATCTGGCAGGAGTGAATCGCCCCAAGGATGCAAAAGAGTTTATGGAAGGTAACTTCGGCTTTGCATCTACCTTGCTGAACACGTTGAAGAAATACCATAACACTTGTCCTGTAATGCTGTCGAGTTCTATTCAAGCAACGTTAGAGGGTAGGTTTGCTAACAGCGACTATGGCAAGTCGAAATTGGCTGGCGAAGAGCTGTTCTTCGATTATGCTAACCAAACGGGTGCCAAGGTATTGGTTTATCGTTTCCCGAACTTGTTCGGCAAATGGTGCCGTCCTAATTATAACAGTGCTGTGGCTACTTTCTGCAATAATATTGCCAACGACTTGCCTATCCAGGTGAACGACCCTAAGGTGGAGTTGGAACTGCTCTATATCGACGACTTGGTGGCTGAGTTGATTGCTGCTCTTACTGGTGATGAACATCGGGAGGGGAGATATTGCTCTGTTCCCACTACACATCGTGTTACCTTGGGCGAGATAGTCGACTTGCTCAATCAGTTCAAGACAGAGCCGCAGACGCTCTTTATGCCCGAAATACCGAACAACTCGTTTGCCAAGAAGTTGTATTCCACTTATCTGTCGTATCTGCCAAAGGAGAAAGTATCTTTTCCGTTGAAAATGAATGTCGACAATCGCGGAAGTTTTACGGAGCTGCTGAAGACTGTCAATTGCGGCCAGTTCTCTGTGAATATCTCTAAGCCTGGCATTACTAAAGGACAGCACTGGCATCATTCTAAATGGGAGTTCTTCATTGTTGTTTCTGGTCGTGCACTGATTCAGGAACGCAAGATAGGAACCGACGAGGTGCTTAATTTCGAAGTATCGGGAGACAAGATAGAAGCCGTTCACATGTTACCGGGTTACACACATAACATTATTAATTTGTCGGATTCAGAAGATTTAGTTACTTTTATGTGGGCAAACGAACCGTTCGATCCGAATCATCCCGATACGTACGGTGAAAAAGTAGAATAGCTATGAATATAAAAACAGATTACAGTGATATCAAGTTTGCTGATAATGGCAAACTCAAACTGCTGATTATTGTCGGTACTCGTCCCGAAATAATCCGACTGGCTGCCGTCATCACTAAATGTCGTACGTACTTCGATACGATACTGGCACATACCGGGCAGAACTACGATTACAACTTAAATGGAGTATTCTTCAAAGATTTGAAGTTAAAGGACCCCGAGGTTTATATGGATGCAGTAGGCGACGACTTAGGTGCTACAGTGGGCAACATCATCAACTGTTCTTATAAACTGATGACACAGATTAAGCCCGATGCTTTGTTGATTTTGGGCGATACCAATTCGTGTTTGTCGGCCATTGGAGCCAAACGCTTGCACATTCCTATCTTCCACATGGAAGCGGGCAATCGTTGCAAAGACGAATGTTTGCCCGAAGAGACAAACCGCCGTATTGTCGACATCATTTCGGATGTTAACATGGCTTACTCCGAACATGCCCGTCGTTACCTTGCAGAGTGCGGCTTGCCTAAAGAACGCACGTACGTCACTGGCTCTCCTATGGCAGAAGTGTTGCATCAGAACTTGGACGACATCATTAAGTCGGATATCTTGAAGAAACTCGGTCTGCAGCCACATAAATATATTCTGCTCTCTGCTCATCGCGAAGAGAATATCGATACTGAGAAGAACTTCACCTCGCTGTTTACAGCCATCAATAAGCTTGCAGCGAAATACGATATGCCGATACTCTATTCGTGCCATCCACGCAGTAAGAAGCGCCTGGAAGCAACAGGTTTCAAACTCGACAGTCGTGTTATTCAGCACGAGCCACTTGGCTTTCACGACTACAACCACTTGCAGATGAATGCTTATGCTGTAGTATCCGACAGTGGTACACTGCCCGAAGAAAGTTCTTTCTTCACCTCTGTAGGTTATCCATTCCCAGCTATCTGCATTCGTACTTCTACCGAACGTCCCGAGGCATTAGACAATGCCGGGTTCATCCTGGCAGGTATTGATGAACATTCATTGCTGCAAGCAGTAGATACGGCTATCGAGATGAATAACAATGGCGATCATGGTATCCCTGTTGGCGACTATATCGACGAACATGTTTCATCGAAGGTGGTGAAGATTATTCAGAGCTATACTGGGGTAGTGAACAAAATGGTGTGGAGAAAATAAGAAGAATATGAATATTCTTTTTCTGACATTATCAAAAATTAAAGATATAAATACTCGTAGTATTTATACTGACTTAATGCGTAAATTTCGTGATGAAGGTCACGAAGTGTATATCGTGACTCCTACTGAAAGAAGAGAACACAGAACTACCAATCTATATAACCAGAGCGGAGTTCATATTCTTAGTGTTTGGACATTGAATATTCAGAAAACCAATATCGTTGAAAAAGGAATTGGTACAGTTTCTATTGAGTTATTATTTTATATAGCTATTAACAAATATCTTAAGGACATTCATTTTGATTTAATCTTATATTCAACACCTCCTATCACTTTTTCTAATGTTGTGTCGACGTTGAAAAAGAAAAATAATGCCACAACTTATCTGTTATTAAAAGATATCTTTCCGCAAAATGCAGTCGACTTACAGATGTTTTCAAAGAGGAGTTTGTTTTATTGGTATTTCCGTAGTAAGGAGAAACAACTGTATAAGATATCAGATTACATAGGTTGTATGTCACCAGCAAATGTTGATTTTGTATTGGAACATAATCTTGATGTAGATAAGAGAAAGGTAGAAGTGAATCCAAACAGTATCGAATTAAAGAAATCGGAATTAACTGCTGATGAAAAGAAGAACATCAGATTGAGGAATGACTTGCCCATTGATAAACCAATATTTATCTATGGTGGTAACTTAGGCAAGCCGCAGGGTATTAATTTCTTATTAAAAGTGTTGGAATCAAATAAACAACGGAATGACTTATATTTCTTAATCATTGGCGATGGAACAGAATTTTCAAAAATATCTAATTATTTTATAGCTAATAGTCCAACTAATGCCACATTAATGCAACGACTACCGAAGGAAGAATATGATAAACTAGTTTCATCTTGTGATGTTGGTCTTATTTTCCTAGATCCTCGTTTTACGATACCTAATTATCCGTCTAGGTTACTATCCTATTTGGAGTACAAAATGCCTATTGTCGCTGCTACAGATGTTAATACAGATATTGGTAGGATTGCCGAACAGAATGGTTATGGCTATTGGTGTGAAAATGGAGATATTGATAGATTTAATGAAGCTATCGATAAATTATTAGATATACAGCAGAGAACTGAAGTGGGAGAGAAGGGTTATCAATATTTGGTAAACAACTATTTGGTATTTCATTCATATCGTACTATTATGAATCATTTTTAGACATTATGTATAAACACTTCTTCAAACGTTTATTCGATTTAATCTTATCATTTATCGCTCTTATTATTCTAAGTCCACTTTTGATTATTGTTACGCTTTGGTTGCATTTCGCCAATCATGGCGCTGGTGCATTCTTTCTTCAACAACGGCCGGGGAAGGACGCAAAGATATTCAAAGTAATCAAATTTAAGACGATGACGGATGAAAGAGATAGCGATGGAAAATTGTTGCCTGATTCTCAAAGAACTACAAAAGTAGGTAAATTTGTTCGTTCTTGCTCTATAGATGAATTATTGCAATTTATTAATGTACTTAAAGGTGATATGTCGTTAATAGGACCTAGACCATTATTGCCTGAATATTTACCTTTATATACAAAAGAACAAGCCAGACGACATGAAATAAGACCAGGTATTACAGGTTGGGCTCAAGTTAATGGTAGAAATTTCTTACCATTTAGTAAAAGATTTGAGTTAGATGTGTGGTATGTTGATAATGTATCTTTATTATTAGATATGAAGATTATTTTTATGTCTATAAGAAATGTTTTATGTAGAAAAGATATTTCTATAGGTAATCATATCTCTGTTGATGCAGATGATTTAGGCTTTACAAAATATATAAAGAAATGAAACATTTAGTTATTATAGGAGCTGGTGGAATGGGACGTTCTGTCTATTGCATGGCAACAGGTAGTATGGGATATGGAGAAACATTCGATATAAAAGGGTTTATTGATGATAATTTGACAGCCTTAGATGGTTTCAAAAATTATCCTCCTATGTTATCTTCGATTGAAAATTATCAAATTCAATTAGATGATGTTTTTGTTTGTTCGATGGGAAATACAAATACTAAAAGGAGCGTATGTGAGAAATTAAAAGAAAGAGGTGCAAACTTTTTATCTATTGTCCATAAAACAGCTATTGTACGCATGAATGCTTCTATTGGTAATGGTTGTATTGTTGGTGACTATGCTTCAATAGGAGCTGATTGTGTAATAGGGGAAAATTCTCTTATTCAACCATATGCAATTGTTGCCCATGATTGTAGAATTGGTAATTATGTTCGAATTGATACTCATTGTATTTGTGTAGGTGGTGTAATTGTTGGAGATAATGCAACAATACATACAGGCGCAATTCTTAGCCATAAAGTAGTCGTTGGTGATAATGCTCATGTTGGTGCAGGGAGTTTTGTAATTAAGAAAGTCAAAGCTGGAACAACAGTTTTTGGGAGTCCAGCTAAATTATTATAATAACTTAGATTATGAAAGCTTTTATATTTCCAGGTCAAGGTTGTCAAAAAGAAGGAATGGGTAAGGATCTTTATGAAAAATTCCCTGAGGCTAAGACAATCTTTGAAAAGGCAAATGACTATTTAGGTCGAAGAATAACAGATGTCATGTTTTATGGTTCAGAATTAGAGTTGATGGAAACAAAAAACACACAGCCGTCTGTGTTTTTATATGAGGTCGCTTTAGCTTCTGCTCAACATGAACTTCTTCCTGATGTTGTTGCAGGTCATTCTTTGGGTGAGTTTGCTGCATTAGTCATAGCAGGTGCCATTAGTTTTGAGGATGGATTAAATCTAGTTTTGAATCGAGCAATTATTGGTCAAAAAGCTTGTGAAAAACAACCGACAGGTATGGGAGCTATAATTGGTTTGTCTGATGAGTATGTAGCTAAACGTATTAAGGAGATATGGGATGAATCGGGAGAAGCCATCTATTTTGCAAATTATAATGGACCTGGACAGGTAGTTATTACTGGAACGAAAAAAGGTATAAGATTAGCTTGCAAAGCTTTCAAAAACGAAGGTGCAAAAAAAGCTGTACCTTTACCAATAGGTGGATCATTTCATTCTCCATTTATGGATGAAGCTAAAGTTGAATTAGGTAATATAATAAAGAATACTGAATTTAAAAAAACAATTATTCCAATTTACCAATGTGTGGATGCACTTCCTCATACAAATCCAGATGAAATCAAAAATAACTTGATTGAGCATATTACTCATCCTGTATTGTGGACAGATATGACCCATAATATGGTGAAAGATGGTGTTGATGAGTTTTATGAAGTAGGAACTGATGATACATTGACTAAAATAGTTAAAAGGATGTATCCTAATAAAACTGTAGAGCAATTATTAGAAATAGAGACATATAAGAATTTTGTTACTAATTATAAAAAAGAATAATTATGAAATTAGATGAATTTGTACAGCTATTTGGAGAACAATTTGATGATACTCCAATTGAAAGTTTTAGCTCAGAAACTATTTATAGAGATTTAGATGAGTGGGGATCATTAGTGGCTTTATCTGTTATAGCAATGGTAGATGAAGAATTTGAAAAGTCTATTACAGGTTCTGATCTCAGAAAATTTAGTACTATAGCGGATTTATATAACTATATCCAAACTATTTAATTATGTCATTCTTAAATATCAAGAATATAAAAATAAGAGGTATTTCTGCATGTGTTCCGTCCCGTGTTGAAGAAAATAGAAAATACGATAGGATACCACAAGAAGAAATAGAAAAGTATATTAATGCTACTGGGGTAGAAAGAAGGCACTGTGCTATTCATGATGGCAGTATTTGTACTTCTGATTTATGCCAAAAAGCTGGCGAAAAACTAATCGAAGAGTTAGGGTGGGATAAATCTGATATAGATTTATTAGTGTTTGTTTCGCAAACTACTGATTATCGTCTTCCTTCTACTGCTTGTGTCTTACAAGATAAAATGGGTCTCCCTAAATCATGCTTGGCTTTTGATATAACTTTAGGTTGTTCTGGCTTTCTTTTAGGACTTGGTGTTATTGGAAATATTCTATCGTCAGGAACAATGAAGAAAGCTTTATTGATGGTCGGTAATACTCAATCAGAATTTGCGAGCTATGAAGATAGGAGTATGTATCTTCTTCTTGGTGATGCAGGTACAGTTACTGCTTTAGAATATTCTGAAAAGGATTACGATGAAATGAAATTTAATTATATGACCGACGGTTCTGGTAGAAAATCAGTAATTGTTCCTGATGGAGGAAGTAGAAATCCGGTTAATGATAAATCTTTCATTATGGAAGACTATGGTGATGGTCATGTGAGAAATCGATTACAAGAAAAAATGGATGGTGCAGATGTCTTCGCTTTTGCCATTAAAAATGTTCCACGTAATTTTAAGGAACTGATGGAAAAGAATAATATAAATATGGAAGAAATTGATTATTATCTTATTCATCAAGCTAGTAAGTTCCTCTGTGAGAAGTTGCGTAAGAAATTAAACATACCTGTTGAAAAAGTTCCATATAATATTCATGAGTTTGGTAATACTAGTGGGGCAACTATTCCATTGCTTATGGTTACCAACTTGAAGAATGAACTTGCAACAAAACCGTTATCTTTTGGCATGATGACTATCGGAGTTGGTTTTTCTTTAGCATCTGCATATATAAAGACTAGTCATGTTATATGTCCTGATTTATTGTATATATAATTAACGAGTAATGAATTTTAATCCTTTCAGTTTAGAAAATAAAAAAATTTTAGTAACTGGCGCTTCTTCTGGTTTAGGAATAGGCATTGCCGTTGACGCCTCAAAGATGGGTGCAAACGTTATTCTAACAGCAAGGAATGAGGAGAGGTTACGTAAAACCTTTTCACAGTTAGAAGGAACCGATAATTCTTTGTTTGTTGCTGATCTATGTAATACTAATGATATAGATCAGTTAGTTGAAAAACTCCCCGTATTAGATGGTATTGTTTTGTGTGCTGGAATTATAAAAACTTTACCAGTTAAAAGTATTACAGATGATGCGATAAGTGAAATCTTCAAAACGAATATAATATCATCGATAGAATTGTTAAAGAGATGTTTGAAAGCAAAGAAAATTGCTCATAATTCTTCTATTGTTTTTATATCATCTGTTTCAACCTTTAATGTAAAAATTGGTAATTCTTTATATTCTGCGACGAAAGGGGCTGTGAATTCTTTTGCAAAGGCAATGGCACTTGAAACAGCTAAACAAGGTATTAGAGTAAATTGCATACAACCAGGTTTCATACCTTCAAAAATTTTAGATAAGAGTGGTATTGAGTCTGAACAGATTTTGAAATTCTATGGAGAAAGACACCCTTTAGGATTTGGAACACCAGATGATATAGCTTTTGCATGTATTTATTTGCTTTCTGACGCTGCTAGATGGGTAACGGGGAGCATTTTTACTATTGATGGAGGTTATACTTTGCAATAATGGAAGTTTATTGTCTTGTAAATAAGCCAGTTCCTTCTAATACCTATGTGCTTTTTGATAAGAATATCAATAATTCTTGTGTCATTATAGATCCAGGTACAAAAGAATGCACTGAATTATTTAAGCTATTATCAAAATATGATTTATCACCTTCTTACATACTCCTAACACATGAACATTTTGATCATATTTGGGGTGTAAATACAATTAAAGAAAGATATAACTCTAAAGTAATATGTTCTAAGAAGTGTGCTGAAAAAATTGGAATACCTCAAAACTATTATAATCTTCTTTACTTTGGGAGTAAAGAAGATTATAGCATAAACATGGTAGATGCTTTTGTTGAGGACTTACATTGTGGACTTGTGATTAATACTCTCAAATTTAATTTCGTATTTACCCCTGGTCACTCTAGTAGTTCAATTTGTATTAGTATAAATAATATTCTTTTTACAGGTGATACAATAATGAAGGGTTATAAACCTCTCATTCTTAAAAGACATGAAGGTTCAAAAAGCGAATATAAAGAGAGTGTCTTGAAAGTTTTTAATGATTTTCAACCTGATACCATTATATATCCTGGACATGGTGATAAGTTTCTTCTTAAAGAAGTAGAGCAATATTATAAAGACTATTTTGGTATTTAATATATATCCTAACCTTATTATAGAGAGCCTAAATGGAATTATCTTTTATCGAAGCCGAAAAAATGGGTCTAAAAGTCGAAGATTTATTTTTAATAAGCTTCTCTAAAATAGATTATTACGTAACATTTTTACAAAAAAAATATGATAGTAAAGGTGTAAATCATTTGAAAGACTATTTATTATGTATTGTTAGTAAAATACTTGATATGTGGGAGTCTCTATTTTTGATTTATTCTAATAATAAGGATTATGTCTCTTGTTGTACTTTGTTTCGCTCTATTGCAGATAATATTGCTATTATTTATCTTATATATTTAAATAAAAATAAAGAAGAAATGTATTTTCGACATTATCTTTTTATTTTAGATGGTGTATGTACACGTTTGAAAGCATTGTCTGATTATAAACAGATTCGATATAATGGTGCTATTAAAGAAGAAGAATTTATAATGTTAAAAAATCAGTGTAATACAATTTATAAATCTGATTTAGAGGTAAAAAATTACATAGAGAAAATTTTATCAAGTAGTCCTATAAATAAGCATACGGAACCTATAAACAAAATTATAGCCAATAAAAATTGGAAATATAAAAATTTAATTTCATTAACTGATAATCAAATGAAATGGAATGAATTGTATAATCTATACGATGATTCAAGAGTTCCCAAAATAATAGAATTTATGTCTTCTTTTGTTCATGGCTTGAGTATTAGTAATATTGAACAAGTAAAAGATAACGGATTGTTTCAACCGTTATTTGAAATATCCCTATTTATGTTGAAAAAAGTTTTTAATGCTATAAATATTATTTTTTGTGTTGATATTGATCAATTAGATTTAGATAGGAAGTATCATGTTGCTAATTTCTCAGCTATTTGGGATATGACTAGTGATAATTATCATAAATCTTTATTGGATAGAGTATCTAATATCTTAAATAAGAATTAATAATTAATTTTATGAACAAGCGAATTTATCTGTGTCTCGCTCACATGAGCGGGAACGAAATGAAATATATCCAAGAGGCATTCGATACCAATTGGGTGGTGCCTTTGGGACCGAACGTGAATGGTTTCGAAGATGACTTGAAGGCTTTTGTGGGTGGCGACAAGGAAGTGGTGGCGCTGTCGGCAGGTACTGCTGCTGTGCATCTGTCGCTATTGGCTTGCGGTGTCGGCCCGGGTGATGAGGTAATTGTGCAGAGTTTCACTTTCTGCGCTTCGTCGCATCCTGTGACTTATCTGGGGGCTACTCCTGTGTTTGTGGATTCGGAACCCGACTCATGGAATATGGACCCAGGGCTGGTGGAAGTGGCTATAAAGGATCGTATCGCCAAGACGGGGCGCAAGCCGAAGGCTATTGTGCCTGTGTATTTGTATGGTATGCCTGCTCGCATAGATGAGATAATGGCTATCGGTGCGAAATATGATATTCCTGTGATTGAGGATGCTGCCGAGGGTTTCGGCAGCCGTTTCGACGGGAAGGTATGCGGCACGTTCGGAAAATTCGGGGTGCTGTCGTTCAATGGTAATAAGATGATTACTACCAGTGGCGGCGGGGCGTTGATTTGTCCTGATGCCGAGTCAAAGCGGGAGATTATGTTTTATGCTACACAGGCTCGCGAGGCATATCCTTATTATCAGCATGAGCATATCGGCTACAACTATCGTATGAGCAATATCTGTGCGGGTATCGGTCGTGGGCAGATGACGGTGGCTGCCGAACATATCGAACATCATCAGCATGTGACAGAATTGTATAAGTCGTTGCTGGAAAGTGTCGACGGCATCACGTTGCACGAGAATCCTTCTTCGCGCTACGACAGCAACTACTGGCTGAATACGGTGGTGCTGGATGAAGGCTTGCAGGTTAAAGGGGAGGAGCATGCTTACGAAGTGGCTGTGCAGGGTGCTGTTGGCGGTGCTGCGGGAGTAACTCATCAGGCTGCTACGCTGCATACCGATTGTGAACCGAACCGTAATGTGGAAGCCATGCGTATGGTACTCGATAAGGCAGGGGTGGAGTCGCGTCCTGTATGGAAGCCGATGCACATGCAACCTGTCTATAAGAATAATCCGAAGTATGTGAACGGGGTTAGCGAGTCACTTTTCAAGAAGTGCCTGTGCTTGCCTAGCGGTCCGTGCGTGTCGGATGTGGATGTGCATCGTATCGTAAATGAAATAATGGACTGTTTAAAATAGATTGACGACATGCTAAATTGGTTATTTTCACATCACAAAACAATTTACTTTCTTATTGCATTGCGGCATCACTGTATGCCCGAGCGTGTATATAGGATTGCTCATAACTCCGAACTACAAAATAAATATGTTTATATTACCTACGACTTGCTCCGATTCGGAGTGATAGGTACTAAAAATATAAAGGGAAAAAGTGAATGAAATAAATTGTTCGTTGGGTTAGAGGAAGTTAGCCGCTCGTGAGGGCGGCTTTCTTTATTTTAAAAACCCCGGCTATCTTCGCAGACGGCCGGGGCTCCCTTGCAATATCGCTCATCGTGTACTATCTTCACAGACCTCAACGACGGGTATTGCAACTATTAACTTTAATTTCCACTTATGAAAAACAAAAACGTATCTTTAGTGTATTTCTTTGTTACTCTTTATGTTGCTGTTTCCATTGCTATGTGCTCAATTTTTCGTGGTTATGTTCTTAAAGGTTCGTGGTTATGAAATGAAAAGTTTTTAGTTATGTTCTCAAAAGTTTGTAACCGGGAAGAGAAATGTTTGTAACCAGGAAAATTCTTCTTCGTAGTTACGAAAATTCAGAGCGATGAGGATGCTTTTTCTTCTTTTCATTGTATGTTAATTTATTTCATTATTGTTGTTCATTTATTTTATTAAAAATGGTAGTGGTGTGAGTGGTGTTTCCTAGGGCGCATAAAATTTTTGTGTTTTAGGTATTTTAGGTATTATCATATTGCTACTTATATAAGTAAATTTATTATACATAAAATGG